>Ga0070741_10014339_pt1 | contig 13724 bp, 13 predicted proteins | sample Coa_R1_4_FD_66440 | JGI IMG/M metagenome (GOLD analysis project Ga0070741, IMG submission 66440) | Surface soil microbial communities from Centralia Pennsylvania, which are recovering from an underground coalmine fire - Coalmine... | ecosystem: Environmental > Terrestrial > Soil > Unclassified ... | reverse complement strand
GCGCAGCCCTCCGGCGTGATCACGGAGTAGATCGCGTTCTCCTGCATCAGCACGCGGTCGGCGACGGCGATCGCGACGGCGCCGCCGGAGCCGCCCTCGCCGATGATGCAGGCGACGGTCGGCACGGTCAGCCGCGACATCTCGGATTGGGAGCGCGCGATCGCTCCGCCCTGGCCGTGCTGCTCGGCGGCGACGCCCGGGTAGGCGCCGGGCGTGTCGACCAGGCTGACCACCGGGAAGCCGTGGCGGCCCGCGAGCTCCATCGCCCGCATCGCCTTGCGGTAGCCCTCGGGGTACGGCATCCCGAACTGGCGCTTCGTCCGCTCCTGGATGTCGCGTCCCTTCTGCATCCCGACCAGGACGACGGTCCGGTCGTCGAAGCGGCCGAGCCCCGCGACCATCGCCCCGTCGTCGGCGCGCCCGCGGTCGCCGTGGAGCTCCACCCAGTCGTCGAGGATCCGCGACACGTAGTCGAGCGTGTACGGCCGCTCGCTGTGCCGCGCGAGCTGGACCGACCGCCAGATGTCCTCGTCGGTCGCCTCCTCCTGGAGCTGCTCGACCTGCCGCTGGAGGCGCTCGAGCTCGCCGGACAGCTTCGTCCCGCCGAGGAGCGGGAGGTCCTTGAGCTTCGCGATCCGCTCGCGGAGGCGCCGCTCGGCCTCACCCGGCATTGGCAAAGAGCCGCAGCACGCGGGCGAGGTAGGTGCGCAGTCCCGCCCGCTGGACGATCGCGTCGAGGTGGCCGAACCGGAGATTCGACTCGGCGAGGCCGAAGTCGTCGGGCAGCTTCTCCCGGGTCGTCTGCTGGACGACCCGGGGCCCGGTGAACGAGATCAGCGCACCCGGCTCGGCGACCGTCACGTCCCCGAGGCTCGCGAAGCTGGCCAGGACGCCGGCCGTGGTCGGATGGGTGAACACGTTGATCAGGGCGCTGCGCGCGTCGTGCAGGTCCTCGACCGCGCAGACCGTCTTCGGCAGCTGCATCAGCGACAGGATCCCCTCCTGCATGCGCGCGCCGCCGGACGACGTGACGGAGACGAGCGGCAGCCTGCGATCGGCCGCCGCCTCGCAGGCGCGCACGAACTTCTCGCCGACGACGCTCCCCATCGAGCCGCCCATGAAGCCGAAGTCCATGACCGAGAGCTGGCACGGGACGCCCGCGATCTCGGCGCGCCCGACGACGATCGCGTCGCCCTCGCCGGTCTTCAGCTCGGCCTCGGCGAGGCGCTCGGTGTAGGGGCGCAGGTCGAAGAACCCGAGCGGGTCGCTCGACCGGAGCTCCGCCTCCTCCTCCGCGAACGTGCCCGGATCGGTCAGCTGCGTGATCCGCTCACGGGCGCCGACAGGGAAGTGGTGGCCGCAGTGCGGGCAGACGCCGAGGTGAGCGTCGAGCTCGTCGTCGCGGTAGTGCGATCCGCAGGACGGACACGTGTTGGGATGGCGGCGCGCGTCGGCCGAGCCCGCCGCCGGTCCCTTCTGCTCGATCGAGACGTCGATGCGGGTGTCGGCCATGGGCTTGGATCTTAGACCGCTCGCCGTCCGGGACGGCTACAGCCCGACGGCGGCGCAGAGCCGCGTTGCCGGCCCGACGTTCGCCGGGTCGGCGAGGAACCCGCTCAGCCCGGCGCCGGCGACGGTCGCGTTCGTCGCGATCCACCCGAGGTGCCGCTCGGCGTCGGCGACGGACAGCCCGCCGGGAACGGGCATCCACGAGGCGACGTCGCCCGGATCGAGCCCGTCGGCGTCGACCGCCACGTAGACCGCGTCCGCGCCCTCGACCGCCCTCCGGACGGCGTCGTCCCCGGCGTGCAGCCCGCTCGCGCGGATGAAGTCGACCTCGGGCGGGTCGAGGTCGCGGGCGCCGACGAGCGCGACGTCGGCCGGGGCGACGGCTCCTCCGTCGACGATCATGCGCAGCGGCATTCCCCACTCGTTCCCGGACGGCGACGTCTCGGGCGTGTTCAGGTCGCCGTGCGCGTCGATCCAGACGACGGCCAGCCGGCCGTGGCGCGTGGCCAGTCCCTCGACGGCGCCGACGTGCGAGCAGCAGCAGCCGCCGAGGACCAGCGGGCGCTCGGGCAGCTCCGAGGCGAGGACGAGGATCTGGTCGGCGAGGGTCTCCTCGGCGACGACCGCGGCCTCCGGGTACGGCAGGTCGAGGCTCGCGGCCTCGACCATCCCCGCGCCGCCGTCCAGCCCGCTGCCCCACGCCCGCGGCACCCGGACGAGGCCGGCGGCGAACTCGCGGCCGCAGGCGTGGCACTCGTAGCCCGGCCCGATCGCCACGGCGGTGTTGGTCCTGCAGTGAGGGCACTTCGCGCGCAGGCGCGACATCGTCCCTCCAAGGCTACATGCGCTTCTCGTACACATCGGCCTGCCAGGCGACCCGCATGCCGACCTGCTCGTACAGGTGCGTCGCGCCCGTCTCGTTCCCGGCGTCGACCGCGAGCGCGATGCGCCGCTCGCCCCGCCGGTAGAGCTCGGCGAACGCGGTCAGGAGCATGGCCCGGCCCAGGCCGCGGCCGCGCCACGGCGCGCGGGTGCCGAGCGTGCCGATCCAGCCGGAGCCGAACCGGATCGCCGCGATCTGGGCGGCGACCACCTCGTCGCCGGCCCGGACGAGGTGGACGAGGGACGGATCCCACCACTCGGCGCCGAAGGTCGTCGCCTGCCAGTGCTCGAGGTCGCGCGGCTCGTGGCCCCAGTGCTCGGCGAACGACTCCTCCGTGACCGCGCGGACGAGCTCCTCCTCGCCGGGCCGCAGCGTCGAGACCGCGAATCCGGCGGGCCACACCGGGGCGGCCGGCGGCTCCTCGAGGTCGATCGACATCCGGTAGAAGTGCCTCACCGGCCGGAACCCCCGGCTCTCGATCAGGTCCTTCGCCGGCTCGTCGGCGGCGAGCGCGCTCGTCCGCGCAATGTCGAGCCGCCGGCGCCGGGCCTCGTGCTCGAGCCAGTCGATCATCGCGCTTCCCAGCCCCCGGCCCTTGAGGTCGGGCCGGACGAAGGCGTCGAGATCGAGCTGCCCGGCGTTCCGCTCGTAGACGGTCGCGGCCCCCGCGAGCCGACCGGCGCCGAAGTAGAGGCGGGTGTCGAACTCGAGGTCGATCCGCGACCACCAGCGGGCGACCTCGGCCGCGTCGACGGTGTCCGGCTCCTCGAGGTGCGCGCGGTCGAACTCGTTCATCAGCTCCGCGACCGCGTCCGCCTCCGCGACCGCCGCCGGCCGGTGGGTGAAGCCCTCGGGAGCGGTCACGCCGCGACGAGCTCGTCGAGCACGTCCGCGAGGTTCGCCAGGTCGGCGACCTCGCGGGTCGGCACCGGGCCGGCGGTCTCGGCGAGACGGTTCACCCAGATGCTCGTGAGCCCGAGCTCGCGCGCCGGGGCGACGTCGTGGAACAGGCTGGCGGCGACGTGGACGTGGCGCGACCGCTCCGCGCCCGTCCGGGCGAAGAACTCGGTCCAGTGGCGGTGGCCCGGCTTGTAGGAGCCGATCTCCGAGGCGACGATCGTCTCGTCGAAGGGCACGCCGATCCGCGCCCTGGACGCGTCGATGAAGTCCCGGTCGGTGTTCGAGAGGATCGCGAGCCGCCAGCCGCGGGCGCGGGCCTCCTCGAGGGCGGCCCGCGTCTCGGGGAACGGGCTCCACGAGGGCAGCGACGCCGCCAGCGCGTCGTGCTCGCCGTCGGGGAGCGCGAGCCCCTCCTCGTCCGCCAGCCGCTCCAGCGCCATGGTCAGGACGGTCCGGTACGACCGCTCCGGATCCTCGCCCTCGATGCGCGGCTCGACCTCGTGGTAGCGGTCGAGGAGCCGCGCGGCCTCCGCTTCGCCGAAGAAGCGGCCGAGCTGGGCGGCGATCCCGCCGTTCCAGTCGATCAGGGTGCCGTAGCAGTCGAAGGTCGCCCAGCGGTCGGACACGGAGGCAGCGTACCCGGGGGCGGGCGCTAGTCCTCGTAGCGCTTGAGCACGATCGAGGCGTTGTGGCCGCCGAACCCGAACGAGTTCGACATCGCCGCGGCGAGCTCCGCCGGGCGCGCCTCATTCGGGATGTAGTCGAGGTCGCACTCCGGGTCCGGGTACTCGTAGTTGATCGTCGGCGGGAGCAGGCCCTCCGAGATGGCCAGCGTGGTGAAGATCGCCTCGATCGCCCCGGCGGCGCCGAGGCAATGGCCGGTCGAGCCCTTGGTCGAGGAGATCGGCGTCTTCAGCGCGTTCTCCTCGCCGAGCGCCTTCTTGATCACCCGCGTCTCGCTCGCGTCGCCGAGCGGCGTCGAGGTGCCGTGCGCATTGACGTAGCCGATCTCGGCCGGATCGATCCCGGCGTCGGCGAGCGCCATCTGCATCGCCCGCGCGGGGTGGACGCCGGTCGGGTCCGGCTCGGTGATGTGCTGGGCGTCCGACGAGACGCCGTAGCCGGCGAGCTCCGCGTAGATCTTCGCCCCGCGCGCCTTCGCCCGCTCGAGCTCCTCGAGCACGAGCACGGCGGCCGCCTCCCCCATCACGAACCCGTCCCGCTCGATGTCGAACGGACGGCTCGCGTGCTCGGGGTCGTCGTTGCGGCGGGACAGCGCTCGCATCGCGCCGAAGCCGGCGATGCCGACCTCGGTCACCGGAGCCTCCGTGCCGCCGCAGAACATCACGTCCGCGCGGCCGAGCCGGATCGCGTCCATGCCCTCGCCGATCGCCATGTTCGAGGCCGCGCACGCCGTGCAGGGCGCGCTGAGCGGCCCGCGGGTCCCGAGCTCGATCGAGAGCCACCCCGCGCCGAGGTTGGGGATGATCGCAGGGATCGAGAACGGGTTGACCCGGTCGGGCCCGCGTTCGCGGAGCTGCGTGTGGCAGTCCTGGAACGACTGGAGGCCGCCGATGCCGGTGGCGACCGCCGCGCCGATCCGGTCGGAGTCCGCGGCGATGTCGATGCCGCAGTCGGCCTCGGCCATCCGCGCGGCGGCGACGACCATCTGCGCGAACCGGTCCATCCGGCGGGCGGTCTTGTACTCGATCCAGTTCGTCGGCTCGAAGTCCTTGAGCTCGCAGGCGAACTTGACGAAGTAGCCGTCCGGGTCGAACTGCGCGATCGGCGCCGCGCCCGACACCCCGTCGGTCAGGTTCTTCCAGCTCGTGGCCACGTCGTTGCCGAGCGGCGTCACCGCCCCCATCCCCGTGATCACGACTCTCCGCCGTCCGTTGACGCTCATCTACATCCCCAGTCCACCGTCGACGAGCAGCACCTCGCCGGTCACGAACGACGCTTCGTCCGAACAGAGGAAGCGTACCGCCCCGGCGACGTCCTCCGGCGCGCCGAGCCGGGCGAGCGGCGTGTTCGCCAGGATCGCCTGCTGCACCTCCTCGGGGAGTACGTCGGTGAGCTGGGTCCGGATGTAGCCCGGCGCGACGGCGTTGACGCGGACGCCGCGCGAGGCCATCTCGCGCGCGAGCGACTTGGTGAAGCCGATGATCCCGGCCTTGGAGGCGGCGTAGTTCGTCTGGCCGGGGTTGCCGTGCAGGCCGACGACGCTCGTCAGGTTGACGATCGACCCCGCGCGCTTCTTCATCATCCCGCGGGCGGCGGCCCGGCACGTGTGGAAGACGCCGCCGAGGTTCGTGTCCAGGACGGTTCGCCAGTCCTCGTCCGACATCCGCAGGATCAGCCCGTCGCGGGTTAGCCCGGCGTTGTTGACGAGAATGTCGACGTCACCGGCCTCCTCCACCAGCCGCGCCGCCTGCGCGGCGTCGGCGACGTCGGCCTGGACGGCGCGCCCGCCGAGCTCCGCCGCCAGCGCCTCCGCCTCGTCCGCACCGCTGCGGTAGCCGACGACGACCGAGGCGCCGGCCCGGGACAGCTCCGCCGCGATCGCGCGGCCGATCCCGCGCGATGCGCCGGTGACGAGCGCCAACTTCCCCTCCAGCGAGCAGAAGGTCTCTCCCCCGCCGCTCACGTGGCGTGCAGCAGCTCCTTGACCTTGTCGAGCGACTTGAGGTCGTTCACCGAGATCGCCTTGACGCTGCGGTCGATCCGCTTCATCAGGCCGGAGAGGACGTTGCCGGGACCGACCTCGACGAACGTCTTGACGCCGTCGCGGACGAGCTCGGTCGCGGCCTGCGTGTACCGCACCGGCGCGGTCAGCTGGTCGACGAGCAGCGACCCCATCCGCTGGGCCTCCTCGAAGCGGGCGGTCACCGTCGACATGAACGCCGCCTGCGGCTCGCCGAAGCGCACCGACTCGACCGCCGGACGCAGCCGCTCGGCCGCGCGCGCGACGAGCGGCGAGTGGAAGGCGCCGGAGACCTTGAGCTTGACGGTGCGCCGGGCCCCCTCCTCCTCCGCCTGCGCGCACAGCTCGTCGACGGCGTCGTGCTCGCCGGAGACGACGATCTGGCCGGGGCAGTTGTAGTTCGCGGGCCACACGCCGAGGATCCGCCGGCAGAGCTTCTCGACCACCTCGTCGTCGAGGCCGAGGATCGCGGCCATCGAGCCGGGCCGCTCCTTCGCCGCCTCCGCCATCGCGAGGCCGCGCTCGCGGACGAGCGCGATCGTCTCCTCGACCCCGACCGACTGGGCGGCGGCGATCGCGGCGAACTCGCCGACCGAGTGGCCGATCACGTAGTCCGGGTTGACGCCGCGCGTGCGCAGCGCGGCGAGGACGGCCAGGCTGGTGGCGACCAGGGCGGGCTGCTGCACCTCCGTCTCGACCATGTCCTCGAGCGCGGTGTCGAAGCACAGCCGGCGCAGGTCGAGGCCGCATGCCTCGCTCCCGCGCTCGTACACCTGCATCGCCTCCGGAACGGCCTCGGCGACGTCGCGGCCCATGCCCTGCTCGAGCGAGCCCTGGCCGGGGAAGCAGAACGCGATCTTGCTCATACCGGCGCCGTCCAGCGCATGACCGCCGAGCCCCACGTCAGGCCGGCGCCCATGCCGGTCATGAGCACGGTGCTGCCCTGGTGCACCCGCCCGTCGGCGACCGCGTCGGCGAGCGCCAGCGGGATCGAGGCGGACGAGGTGTTGCCGTAGCGGTCGACGTTCACGATCGCCTTCTCCTTCGGAATTCCGAGCTTCGCCACCGCGTGGTCGATGATCCGCACGTTGGCCTGGTGGGGAACATAGACGTCGACGTCGTCGAGCGACAAGTCGCACCTCGCCAGGACGTCCCGGGCGGAGCTGACCAGCACCCTCGTCGCGAACTTGAAGACCTCGCGTCCATTCATCTGCACAGTGTGAGCGCGGCGGGCGACGGTCTCGGCGCTCGCGGGCATCCGCGAGCCGCCGGCGGGCAGGTACAGGTCCTTGCCGCCGCCTCCGTCGGCGCCGAGTTCGAAGCCGAGGAACCCCGCCTCCGCGCTCGGCTCGACGACCACGGCGCCAGCGCCGTCGCCGAAGAGCACGCAGGTCGACCGGTCGGCGAAGTCCATGATCTTGGAGAGCACGTCGGCGCCGATCACGAGCGAGCGCCGGCTCAGCCCGCTCTCGACCATCCCGAACGCCTGCGCGATCGCGTACATGAAGCCGGTGCAGCCGGCGGCGAGGTCGTAGGCGGCGGCGTCGGTTGCGCCCAGGTGGTCGGCGATCAGCGCGGCCGTCGACGGGAACGGCATGTCGGGCGTGACGGTCGCGACGATCACCAGGTCGATGTCCGCCGCGCCCACGCCCGCCTGCTCCAGCGCGGCGCGGGCGGCCGGCAGGGCGACGTCGGAGAGCGCCTCGTCGTCGGCGGCGTAGCGCCGCTCCCTGATCCCGGTGCGGGTGACGATCCACTCGTCGGTCGTGTCGACGATCTTCGCGAGGTCGTCGTTCGTGACCACGCGCTCGGGGACGTGTGTGCCGAGCCCGGTGATCGAGATCGGCGTGCCGTTCGCCGCGCCGATCATGCGTCCGCCGTCGCGAAGGTGAGCGTGCCGCGGACCGCCAGCTCGCCCCCGACCCTCGCGGACGCCTTGCCGCGGCCCACCGGGCCGCGGGCGGTCTCGATCTCGCAGAGCAGCGTCAGCTCGTCCCCGGGCTCGACGACCCGCTTGAACCGGAGGTCGTCGATTCCCGCGAACAGCGCCAGCTTGCCGCGGTTGGCCTCGAGGGACAGCGCGGCGACGGCTCCGGCCTGGGCGAGCGCCTCGACCATGATCACGCCGGGCATGATCGGCCGCCCGGGGAAGTGGCCCGGGAAGAACCACTCGTCGCCCCGGACCTGCTTCCGGGCGACCACCCGGACGCCCGGCTCGAGCTCCAGCACCTCGTCCAGGAAGAGGAACGGGTCGCGGTGCGGGATGATCTGCTCGATCACCTCGCGACCGAACGGCGCGGAGATCACGCCCGCACCGGTCGATCTGGCTGGCGCTGCATGTGCGGAGTCTATGCGCGAGGTCAGCGGGAAACCGTGAACGAAACGGCGTGCCGCACGCGGCCGAGGGGTCCGTCGACGAGCACGACGGCCTCGTACGTCCCGGCCGGCGCGGGCCCGGCCGGCGTCGAGCCGTCCCAGGCGTACTGCCCGGGGCCGGCGGGCAGCGGCCCGCTGAAGAGGGACGCCACGAAGGCGCCCCCCTGCTCGATCTGGACCACGACGTTCGCCGGCGCGGAGAGCGCGAACGAGACGCCGAGCGCGTCGTCCACGCCGTCGGCGTTCGGCGTCACCACGGCGGGCGTGACCGCCAGCCCCGAGAGGGTCCGGTCGACGGCGAAGGCCGCCTGGAGGACGCCCGTCCGGCCGTCCGGGGCCGTCGCCGAGACGGCAAGCGTGTAGCCGCCCTGCGCGAAGCTGTCCGCCGGGTACGCGAACGACTGCATCCGCGCGCTCTGGAGCTGCGCCGAGAACGGGGTCGCGACCACGGCGCCGCCCGCGTCCGTGATCGTCACCGTCACCGCCGCCCTGGCGGCGAGGGTGTACGAGATCGTGAGCGCGTCGTCCACCCCGTCGCCGTCGGGGGTGATGATCTGCGGGGTGACGGCCAGCGCCGAGAGGACGGGCGCCGCGGGCGGCGGAGGCGGCGGCGCCTTCCCGATCGTGCCGGTGGCCGGGCGCGTCAGCGGTCCTGCGTCGATCGTCCAGGTGTACGATCCGCCGACGGCCCGGGTCGCGTCCCAGGTCCAGGAGACGGCGGCGCCCGTCCCGCGCCCGCGGGCGGCGACCCGGCCGGCGGCATCGCGCACCGTCACCGTCCACGGGGCGGGCGCCGACAGCCGGGCCGTGAACTGCACCCGGCCGCCCGGGGCGCCGGTCACGGCGGGCGCGTACAGCTTGGGCAGCCCCGTGGCGGCGACCGCGCGGGCGATCGCGGGCAGCCGCGCGTAGAGGGACGCTCCCGGACAGCTGGTCGGACCGGTGTCGCGGTGGCCGGAGACCGCCCGCAGCGACACGACCCGGCCGCGGCGGAACTCGGGGTTCCCGCCCGAGGTCCAGCGGATCGTGCCCGTCGGGTCGACGTGGGCGACGTCGAGCCGCCACGCGAGCAGCGAGACGAGCGCCTTCTGCGCCGCGGCGGAGAGGCTCGCCGACGAGTAGTTGCCGATCACGGCGACCCCGGTCGAGCCGGTGTTGAACCCCTGCGCATGCGCCCCGATCACGTTGCGGTCGACACCGCCGGCACGCCCCTCGAAGACCTGGCCGTACCTGTCGACGAGGAAGTTGTAGCCGATGTCGTTCCAGCCGTTCCCGCGCACGTGGTACAGCTCGATGCCCCGCACGATCGCAGCGGACTGCGCACGCGTGTAGGCGTTCGAGCCTGCCGTGTGGTGGACGACCGCGAAGGCGACCCTCGAGGCGTACCGCGGGCGGCCGCGGAGGATCTCCTCGTCCGCGCCCCAGGCCGGCCGCGCGATGATCGGCGGCGACCCGGCCATGGCGACCCGTCGCGCCGGTACCGGGCCCGTGGGGCTCCAGACGTACCAGGCACGCAGGCGGCGCACCTCGCCGACGGTGCGGTAGGCGACCCGGTCGGAGGCGCCGACCCAGTAGGGGCTGCCCAGGCGCCAGCCGCGCCGGCGGGACGATTCGGCGGCGCCGGGATCGGGCAGGTCGTCGGCTTCGGGAGCGACGGGCCGCCACGAGCTCCAGCGGCCGCCGACCGCGTGCGTGCGGAAGAGCACGGTGCCGCTGCCCTGCCAGTGGAACCCGACGAGGTCGAACACGGTCGGCGCCGACGCCCCCGCCGTCGTCCGGGCGCCGCCGACCGGGAGATCGCGGGAGACGATCGTCGCCCCGCCCGCCGCGTGCGCGACACCCGGGGCGAGGAGCGCGACGGCGGCTGCGAGGAGAAGCGCTCTCATCGGTGTTCGGCCAGTGTGCCGTCGCGGTCGGGTCCACGCGAGGCTCGTTGATAGAATCCTTACGGCTGTGAAAGCGGCTCTCCTGCGGGGACTTCTCCGCGCTGGTCCTTGTCGCAGCGGTCCCCGGCACGAGCGACGCGGCCCGCACGGCGGTCCCGAGGGTTCTCGCCGTCCAGTTCGAGAACGACGTCAACCCGGTCACGCAGGGCTACCTGACCGGCCAGATCAAGCGGGCGAACAGCGGCCACTACGACGCGGTCGCGATCGTGATGGACACGCCGGGCGGGCTCTCCGACTCGATGCGGAAGATCGTCAAGGCGGAGCTCGCGTCGAAGGTGCCCGTGATCGTCTACGTCTCCCCCGACGGGTCCCGGGCGGCGTCGGCGGGCGTCTGGCTCGGGCAGGCGGCCGACATCCTGGCGATGGCGCCCCAGACCAACATCGGCTCGTCGACCCCGATCAACCTGGGCGGGACGAACATCCAGAGCGACCTCCGCCGCAAGGTGGTCAACGACGCGGCCGCCTCGCTGATCGCGCTCGCGGCCTCCCACCACCGCAACGCCGTCTGGGCGGGTCAGGCGGTGCGGAAGGCGTCGAACCTGACCGCGCGGCACGCGCTCCGGATCCACGTGATCGACGCCATCGCTCCGACGCTTCCGGCGCTGCTGCGGCAGATCGACGGCCGCAAGACGATCCCGAAGGGGTTCGTCATGCACACCGCGGGGGCCGAGATCACGACCGCCAAGATGGGCCTCTGGCGGCGCATCCTCGACCGCCTGATCGACCCGAACCTGATCTCGCTGATGCTGTCGCTCGGCGTGCTCGGCCTCGTCGTCGAGCTGTGGCACCCGGGGTTGATCTTCCCGGCCACCTTCGGCGTGCTCTGCCTGTCGCTCGCGTTCTTCGGGCTCGACGTGCTGCCCGTGAACTGGGCCGGCCTGATCCTGATCGCCGCCGCGTTCGCGTTCTGGATAACCGAGCTCTTCGTCGTCTTCAGCCACGGCGCGCTGACGGTGGCGGGCGCAGCCTGCTTCGTGTTCGGCTCGCTCCTCCTCTTCCAGCCGGCCGGATCCGGCTACCAGGTCTCGCTGGCGGTGCCGCTGGCGATCGCCGCCACGTTCTCGGCGTTCTTCGCGTTCGCGCTGACCAAGATCGTCAAGGTCCGGCGCCGGCCGGCCTCGGTCGGGCCGCACACGATCGTCGGCAAGCACGGGCTCGCGCGCGGCGAGGGGCTGGTCGCCGTCAACGGCGAGCTGTGGCGCGCGCGCGACGCGGAGGGCGGGCACCTGAGCGAGGGCGAGGACGTCGAGGTGGTCGCCCTCGACGGGATCGAGCTGGTCGTGCGCCGCGTGACGGCGCCGACGCCGGTGTAGGGTGCGTCCATGACCGCAGTCGTGGTCGTCGTCGTCGTCGTCCTCGTGCTCCTCGTGCTGTTCCTGTTCGCGGCGGTCAAGGTCGCGCGGGAGTACGAGCGGGGCATCGTCTTCCGTCTCGGTCGGCTGCTCCCCGAGCCCAAGGGCCCCGGGCTCTTCCTCCTGATCCCGATCGTCGACCGGATGGTGAAGGTCGACCTCCGCACGATCACGCTGAACATCCCGCCGCAGGAGGTCATCACCAAGGACAACGTCCCGGCGCGCGTGAACGCGGTCGCCTACTTCCGGATCGTCGCGCCGAAGGACGCGATCGTCCAGATCGAGAACTTCATGGTCGCCACCTCGCAGATCGCACAGACGACCCTGCGGTCCGTGCTCGGCCAGCACCTGCTCGACGAGCTGCTCTCCGAGCGGGACAAGATCAACACGATCCTCCAGGAGATCATCGACGAGCAGACCGCGCCCTGGGGGATCAAGGTCTCGATCGTCGAGGTGAAGGACGTCGAGATCCCCTCCAGCATGCAGCGCGCCATGGCGAGACAGGCGGAGGCCGAGCGCGAGCGGCGCGCGAAGGTGATCAACGCCGAGGGCGAGTTCCAGGCCTCGGAGCGGCTGCGCGACGCGGCGGCGGTGATGGCCGAGGAGCCGATCGCGATCCAGCTGCGCTACCTCCAGACCCTGCTCGAGATCGGCTCGTCGAACTCGTCGACGATCGTCTTCCCTGCGCCGATCGACCTCATCCAGCCCCTCATCGAGCGCGCGGCGCCCAAAAAAGACAGCTAGGCGCGCGCCAGGCGCACCGTATCCGTCAAGGCTCTGACCCCCAGGGTCAGAGCCCCCGGTTGTCCATCCGCCAGTCGCCGCCCCGTCTATCCGACCGCCTGTCGCGGTTGTCCAACCGCCAGTCGCCGGCGGCGCCTCGAAACCCCCGACTGGCGAGCCGAAAACCGAGAGCTCTGTCCCTCCGGGTCAGAGCTGAAACGGGTACGGCGCGCGCCGCGCGCCTAGCCGACTTCCTGCTCCCTGAACCGCCGTGCCGCGTCGATCGCGGCGCCGAGGTTCAACCCCTTGTCCTTCGCCTGCTTGATCAGCATCACCGTCTCGACCGCGTCCATGTCGTAGATGCGCTGCTTGCGGCCCTTGGTCGGGATCTGGGCCTTGGTCGTCCAGTAGTCGAGCTGCATCTTCGAGATCCCCGCGACCTGGCACACCTGGCCGAGGTACAGCTCGAGCTTGCCCAGATGCTCGACGAGGTTTACCGGTTCCAGAAAGTCAACCTGCCCGCTGAATGCCATCAGAGCATCCCTTCCCGTTCGGCGCCGACTCGCCTGCGGCGCTTCTCTATCACGTTCGCGAACGGTTGTGAAGTGCGGCCCGAGGGCTAGGCGGCGTCCGGCGCGGGCTCCTCGGCGTCGGGCGTGGCGACGTCCTCCGAGTCGGCCACCGGGGCCAGGCTGGAGACCTTCTCGCCGTCGCGGAGCCGGACGACGATCACGCCCTGCGTGGCCCGGCCGAGCCGCTTGATCTCGTCGACCGACATGCGGATCACGGTGCCGCCGGTGGAGATGAGCATCAGCTGGTAGCCGTCGCGGACGACCCGGGCGCCCGCCAGCTTGCCCTTGGCGTCGGTCAGCTGGACCGTCTTCACGCCGAGCCCGCCGCGGCCCTTGCGCGGGTACTCGTGGATCGGCGTGCGCTTGCCGTACCCCTGCTCGGTGATGACGAGGAGATCGTCGTCGTCGCGCGCGATCGCCAGCTCGATCACCTCGTCGTCCTTGCGCAGGCGCATGCCCTGGACGCCGGCGGTCGCGCGGCCCATGGGCCTCGCCTCCTTCTCGTGGAAGCGGATCGCCTGGCCCCTGCGCGAGACCATGACCACGTCGTCTCCCCCGCTCGAGTGCCGGACGCCGATCAGCTCGTCGTTCTCGCGCAGGTTGATGGCGATGATCCCGTCCGCCTTGAGCGGCGTGTTGTAGTCGGCGAGCTTCGTCTTCTTGACCACGCCGTTGCGGGTCGCGAACACGAGGAACTCGGACTCGCCGAAGTCGCGCGTCTGGACGACGGCGCGGATCTGCTCGTCCTGGCGGAAGGGG
>Ga0070741_10014338_pt1 | contig 13724 bp, 11 predicted proteins | sample Coa_R1_4_FD_66440 | JGI IMG/M metagenome (GOLD analysis project Ga0070741, IMG submission 66440) | Surface soil microbial communities from Centralia Pennsylvania, which are recovering from an underground coalmine fire - Coalmine... | ecosystem: Environmental > Terrestrial > Soil > Unclassified ... | reverse complement strand
AGGCTCATCACCGGAACGTCCCACGACTCCACTCGCGCCGATCCGGCGAGGACGCCAGTCATCGTTTCAAGCTGGTGGTGGCGCACCAGCACCGTGGTTTCCAGCCGACTCAATCTTGGCAGCGCCAGTGGCAAGACGTGCTCGAGATAGGTGCCGATGCCGGAATGCCCCAGCATCCGCGCATCGACGACGAGCTCCGTCACGTGCGCATCGCGAGGCGCACGTGCGCGTCGCGGGTGATGACATACAATCCGCGGACGCAAGCGTCCGCCCGCAGCCATCCTCGTGACCGAACATTCCTCGCCGCCATCTGCATCGGACGCATCAGCCTTGGGAGCGGGATGGCGCGTGCTCAGGAGGCATCTGCGCTATGCACGTCGCGATCCGCGCAAGCTCGCCTGGATCGTGCGGCGAGCGTGGCAGATCATCGCGCGTGGCGAGCTCGGGGGCGTGCTGCAGCGTCACCGGGTGGTCGAGAACTTCTACGCCGGGTACGAGACGTGGACGGACGCGCGCGAAGCCCTTCGCGCGCAGCGCAGCTCCGCCTTGCGAAGCGAACTCGCCGCGCTCGACGCACGTCCGCGGTTCTCGGTGTTGATGCCGGTCTATGAGCCTCCCCTGGCGTTCTTCGAGGCCGCGGTGCGCTCGATCCGCGACCAGAGCTATGGCGACTGGCAATTATGCCTCGTCGACGACGCCTCGCGCGACACGTCGCACCTGCCGCACCTCCGCCGCTGGGCGGAGGAGGATGCTCGCATCGAGGTGCTGGTGCGCGGAACGAACGCAGGCATTGCGGCGGCAACCAATGGCGCCCTCGCGGTGGCCAAGGGCGACTATTGCGTATTCGTCGACCAGGACGACCTGCTCGCCCCGGATGCGCTGCTGCTGGTCGCACGCGCGATCGTGAACGGCGCGTGGCCGGTGCTGATTTACGGCGACGAGGACTACGTGGACGCGAAAGGCCACCGCAGCCGGCCGATGTTCAAGCCGGATTGGGATCCGGAATGGCTGCGGGCGACGAACTATGTGCTGCACCCGACGGTGGTACGCACCGATGTGCTGAACGGCCTCGGTGGCCTGCGGCCCGGCATCGATGGCGTACAGGATTGGGATCTGCTCCTGCGCCTTGCCGACGATGTGGAAGACGGGGACGTCGTGCACATCCCGGAAATTCTCTACCACTGGCGCGTCCACGAGGGTTCGACCGCCGCGGGGGTCAACGAGAAATCCGGCATCGTGGCCGCGCAGCGGCGCGTGCTGCTCGACACGCTCGAGCGGCGCGGCGAGAGCGCGCAAGTCGAAGCCACCACCGGTGGGTGGCGCATCCGATACGCGTTGCCCGATCCGCCGCCGCTCGTGACTGCGATCATTCCCACCCGTGATCGCGCCGATCTTCTCGCCAAATGCGTCGAAGGCCTGCGCGAACGCACATCCTATGCGAACTGGAACGCCGTGGTCGTGGACAACGGCACCCGCGAGCACGACGCCTTGGCGCTGCTCGATTCATTGCGCAGTGATGCGCGCTTTACCATCATCCCCGACGATCGGCCCTTCAACTATGCCGCGTTGTGCAATGCCGGCGTGGCAGCCGCGACCGGCTCCGTCATCCTGCTGCTCAACAACGACGTGGAGCCGATCTCGCCCGATTGGCTCGACGAGCTCGTGAGCCATGCCATCCGGCCGCATGTCGGCATGGTCGGCGCAACGCTTTATTACCCTGACGACACCATTCAGCACGCCGGAGTCGTGGTCGGCCTCAATGGTGTGGCCGATCGGCCCTATGTCGGCTATCCGCGCGGCTTTCGCGGCGTCGACGCGCGTCTGGGTTACGTGCATCGCGTCACCGCCATGATCACGGCATGTGCAGCGCTGCGGCGCGAGGTCTACGAGGGCGTCGGCGGCATGGACGAGGAGCTGCCGATTGCGTGCAACGATGTCGATCTCTGCCTGCGCATCGCGGACCGGGGCCTCCTGAACATCATCACGCCCTTCGCCGAGCTTTATCATCACGAGTCCGCCAGCCGCGGTTATCACTACCAAACGGCCGCCAGCGTGCAGGAAAGTGCGGACGAGGCGCGTTTCCGGGAGAAGTGGGGCGCGCGACTCGCCTACGATCCCATGTACAACCCGAACCTCACGCGCAAGGGCCTGGCCTTCAGCCTCGCCGATGCCGATGCATGACGCCGCGCTGAACGTGGCCGCTACGCAAAGCCTTCCACCCTCGCGCATGCGGGCCGCCTGGCGCGATCTCGCCGAAGGCGCCGCGCGGTATCCGCTCTGGGCGACGCTGGCCTGGCTCGACATCCGTCAACGCTACCGCCGTTCGGCCATCGGGCCATTCTGGATCACGATCAGCACGGGACTCATGATCCTGGGGCTGGGCCTCCTCTACGCCGGGTTGTTCCGGCAACGCACCGATGTTTATCTGCCGTACCTTGCGGCAGGTCTCATCGTGTGGACGCTCATGTCGGCACTGATCGTGGACAGCTGCGGCACGTTCATCGCCTCCGAAGGAAGCATCAAGCAGATCCGCGCGCCGCTCAGCATCTACGTCTATCGCGTGGTGTGGCGCAACCTGCTCGTGTTTGCGCATTACGTCGGCATCATCGTCCCGGTGATTGCGATCTATGGCGTTCCGGTCACGCCGGCATCGTTGCTCATCGTTCCCGCGATGCTCGTGATCGTGCTCAATGGCCTGTGGACCGCGCTCGCGCTCGGCTTGCTGTGCGCGCGCTTCCGGGACATTCCGCAGCTCATCGTGAACCTCGTGCAGGCGATCTTCTTTCTCACTCCGATCCTGTGGAGCTCGGACCAGCTTGCGCGATATCACGCATTCGCCACGCTGAACCCCTTTCACCACCTCATCAGCATCGTGCGCGCGCCGATGCTCGGGCAGGCACCGGACCCGGTCAGCTGGATCGCGGCCCTCGGGGTGACGGTCGGGGGCCTGACGGGCTCGTTTGTGCTGTTCGCGCGATACCGCGGCCGCATCGCATATTGGGTCTAGGATCATGACATGACCTCGGTCGATGTGCGCGGCGTATCGGTCGTGTTTCCCATATTCGATGCGGGAGGCCGCTCGCTCAAATCGCACGTGCTGCGCGCCACCACGGGCGGCCGGATCGGCGCGTCTTCCGCGGGAGTGAGCGAGATCGTCGCGCTCGACGGCGTGTCGCTGCACTTGAATCACGGCGACCGCATCGGGCTGATCGGACACAACGGCGCCGGCAAGACCACATTGCTTCGCGTCATCGCCGGCATCTACGAACCTTGTGCGGGATCGGTAGCGGTGGAAGGCAAGGTCGCGCCGGTATTCGACATCGCGCACGGCATCGATCCGGAGAGCACCGGCTTCGAGAACATTCGCGTGCGTGGCCTGCTGCTTGGCATGACAACCGAGGAGATCGCGTCACGCTTCGACGAGATCGTCGAGTTCACCGGGCTCGGCGATTTCCTGCGCATGCCCGTGCGCACCTACTCGCAAGGCATGAATGCACGTCTGGCGTTCGCCGTGTCGACCGCAATCTCACCCGAGGTCCTGTTGCTGGATGAAGGGCTCGTCGCCGGCGACAGCCGTTTCATGGAGCAGGCGGACCGAAGGCTCGAGGAGCTCGTGAGCAGGACGGGCATTCTCGTGCTGGCGTCGCACTCCGACGCGATGCTGCGCAAGACCTGCAACAAGGGCGTCGTCATGCGCCGCGGCAGGATCGAATTCGAAGGGCCGCTGGATGAGGCGCTCGAGCATTACCATACGAGCGTGCCGAGCGCGGCATGACCGGACCGCATCGCGCGCAACCTCAGAATCGCTTCGGAATATCCCACAGGCCGGTGAATACGAACGAATAGGCCGACAGCAAGAAGCAGCAGCCGACAATCGCGAGCATCCATTTCGGATTGAGGTGCCGGCGAATGGTGTGCAGGAAGACGCCCAGCATGGCCGCGATCGGGAAAAGGTAGCGCCCCTGCGCCTGGAAATCATTCTCCCAGGCGTGCCACAGCGAAATGCCCACGCAAAGTGCCGCGAACGTGAGCAGCAAGCCGAAGCCGACCCATGCCGTGCCATCGCGCGAGCGCGCCACGCGAACCGTCAAATAGAGGATCAGCACCGCGTACGCCGCGCCGAGCAGGACGTAATACGGCGTCGGGCTGCGCAACTCGAGCCAGCCGTAATGGCCGGTGCTCGAGAGGAACATGGCCTTGTGCCAGTTCCACGGCGGCTCGAAGAGCTCTGCAAGCGGGACCCCGCGCCAGCGCAGCGTGAACCCGCGAAACGTTTCCGGATTGCCGCCGTAGATGTGCGATGGCTTGTAGTCGGGCTTGGCGAGTTGCTCCTGCACCGTGCCGATCGCCGCGTTCTTGGCTTCGAGCGAGCCCTGCACTTCCACATCCAGCCAGTACCGCCACACCACGAGCATGGTGGCGATCAGGATCATCGCCGCGCACTTCACCACGATGCGGGTACGCTCCGCCCGCTGCACCGGGTCGGTGGCGACGGCAACGAACGCGACGATGCCGTACGTGACAAGCACGGCCGCGATCTCACGGACACCCAGGATGATCCACTTGAGATAGGCGGTTGCGCCGACGAGCACCGCGCTTGCCATGCAGGCGGCGACCACGGGTCCGAAGCGAAGCAATGCGAACGCTGCCGGAATGAACGCCAGGAATACGTAATAGTTCTTTTTCGACAATGCCACGAGGGCGATCGCCGCCGCGAGGGGAACGATTCCGATGATCCGGCGCAGAACACCCGGCGCGTCCAGATAACGATTGAAGAGGCTTTCCGGCACGGCGACCTGGTACGCGATCAACATCGAGACGAAGAGCGGGAATGCATCTCCGTTGAAATAGCTGAAGATGTACCAGATCTGTGGTGTGAGCAGCAGGGGCGCGAAGACGAGCCACGAACGCGGCCGCCACGCGCAAAGCGCCGCCAGCACCGCGAGCAGCAGCGCATCGAATGCGCGGAAGGCGAGATCGTCGCGTGAGAACAGCGCTCCGGTGAGGCGCGCGAACTTGCCCGCGAGCAGATACACGGGATCGGTATCGTTGAGATACGAAAAGCCGTAGTCGCGCGAGTACGAATCGAGGGTTGCCTTGGTTCCTACTTTCGGAGGCAGCCACTGATCTTCGTAGTAGCGGGCGGCGCCGCGGTGCAGGTACTCGTCGGGAGGGCCGGACCACAGCTGCGGCTGGTCGTTGATCGCGGCGATCATGGCCATGATCATCGACAGGACTGCCGCGATCGCGAGCATGACGGCGACCAGGCGACCAGGGTCGGCGTAGAAGCGGCTGACCCTCCGCGCAACGGGCATCGAGGTGGACGTGGTGTTGAGCGATTGCATGGCGCAATCAGAGTTCCAGCATGCTCACGTCGTCGGCTCGTTGCTGCGGTACATCTCGTAGAGCTGAGTGAGACCGCCGATGATCGTGTTCGGGATCATGGCGATCAGGTTGAGCCAGGATACCGCCACTCCGGATGCAGGCGGCAACCCGAATAGCGAGAACAGCACGGCGAGCGTGGCATCGCGCACGCCGATTCCCGAAATGCTGATCGGAATGAGCAGGATCACCGAGACCACGGGATAAACCACGGCGGCGAACGGCATGCCGGCATCGATTCGCAGCGCCCGGAAGCTCAAGTAGAACGCGACGATGTTGATCACGTGAATCACGCAGCTGATCAGGAACGCCTTTGCGAGCACTGCGGGATCGGCGCGATAGAACTCGATCGCATCGCCGAGGCGCCGCACCAGCAGCATCATGCCCGATGGCTGCCAGGCGGCGCTGCGGCGTGACACTGCGTGCGCGAACATCATGGCGGCCGTGCCCGCGGCAATGGCGAGCAACGACAGCACCAGTGCGATGACGGCGAGATTGCGCACGTCCCGAAGCGCCTCGCCATACAGGTTCCAGACCACGGCGCAGGCGATATCGAAGAACAGCAGCAGCGCGGCCAGACCGATCGCCTTTTCCGCAACGATCGAGGCGGCAAGTCCCTTGCGGGCCCGCTCCTCCTTGAGCGCAAGTGACAGGCCCTTGGCGACATCGCCGGCAATGGCGCCGGGCAGGACGTGTCCGAAGAAGATGCCTATCCAGGTGTACTTGAGCGCCATCGACAGGGAAAGCCCCGGCGCGAGCAGCTCCCAACGCCACGCGGAAAGCCATACTATGATCGGGTAGAGCGCGTACCAGGCGAGCACGAGCACGAAATCCGCCTCGGACAGCGCGCGCAGGATCGCTGCCGGATGAACACTCCTCAGCACGACACCGAGCAGCGCGATCGACAGCAGGACCTTGGCGGCGAGAAGGTATTTCGCGCGGGCGGTCACGACGGCATTGCGCCCGCGAACTCCCGGTACGTTCGCGTGATGCCATCGACCAGCGAAATGCGCGGCGCCCAGCCGAGCTTGCGCAGGCGCGTGATGTCGAGGAGCTTGCGAGGTGTGCCGTCCGGCTTGCTGCGATCGAGGACGATGCGGCGCTGGTAACCGACGATCTCGCGGACGATGGCGGCGAGCTCGAGGATGCTCACATCTTCGCCGCACCCGACGTTGACGAGCGGCAGCTCGGTGTCGAAGAGTGGCGCTGCCCGGGTGTCGTCGAGCTCGATGAGGAAGGTGCAGGCATCGGCCATGTCATCGCTGTGCAGGAACTCGCGTCGCGGCGTTCCCGTGCCCCAGATCACGACCTCTGGCGCATCTGCGATCTTGGCTTCATGCATCTTGCGAATCAGCGCGGGTAGTACGTGCGAGGTGCTGAGGTCGTAATTGTCGCCAGGGCCATACAGATTGGTCGGCATCGCCGCGATGTAGCGAGTGCCGTACTGGCGGTTGTACGCACGGCACATTTCGACGCCCGCGATCTTGGCGATCGCATACGCGCGGTTCGTCGCCTCGAGCGGACCCGTCAGGAGATACTCCTCTCGAATGGGCTGTGGACAATCTCGCGGATAGATGCACGAGGAGCCGAGGAACAGCAAGCGCGTTACGCCTGCGCGCCAGGCCTCGTGAATCACATTGTGCTGAATGGCAAGATTGATCTCGAGGAACTCGGCGGGAAAAGTGTCGTTCGCGAGAATGCCACCCACCTTGGCTGCGGCAAGCATGACGCAGTCGGGGCGCTCGGTTTGAAAAAATGCGCGCGTCGCCGACTGATCGGTCAGATCGAGCTCCGTGTGCGAGCGCGTGACGATATTCCGGTACCCGCGGCGCTGCATTGCCCGCAGCAGCGCCGACCCGGCGAGCCCCCGATGCCCCGCGATGTAGATGCGCGTGTCGCGGCTGGTCGTTCTACTCGTTGTATTCATACGGAACGTAGCCGTGCCGCTTCACGAGTTCGTCGCGCTCGGCAGCCTTGAGATCGGCGCGAGTCATCTCGGCAACGAGCTCGCGGAAGCTCACGCGAGGCTGCCAGCCGAGTCGCTGCCTCGCCTTGCTGGCATCGCCCAACAGTGACTCGACTTCCGTCGGACGGAAATAGCGGCTGTCCACGGCCACGATGCAGCGGCCCTCCGGGTCGTAACCCTTCTCGTCGACACCGGAGCCGGACCAGCGAATGCTCATCCCGAGCTCCTGCGCAGTCGCCTCGACGAATTCACGCACGCTGTGCTGCTCGCCGGACGCGATCACGAAATCGTCCGGCGCATCCTGTTGCAGCATCAACCACATCGCTTCTATGTAATCGCGCGCATGACCCCAGTCGCGACGCGCATCGAGGTTGCCCAGGTAGAGCCGGTCCTGCAGACCGAGCTTGATGCGGGCCAGGGCACGCGTGATCTTGCGGGTGACAAAGGTCTCGCCGCGCGTGGGCGATTCGTGATTGAACAGGATTCCGTTGCAGGCATACATGCCGTACGCCTCACGATAGTTCACCACCACCCAATACGCGTAGAGCTTCGCAACCGCGTAAGGCGAGCGCGGATAGAACGGCGTCGTTTCCGTCTGCGGCACCTCCTGGACCATGCCATAGAGCTCGGAAGTCGATGCCTGGTAGAAGCGTGTCTTCTTCTCGAGTCCCAGGATGCGCATTGCCTCCAGCAGCCGCAGTGCTCCAAGGCCATCCGAGTTCGCGGTGTATTCGGGCTCCTCGAACGACACCGCGACGTGGCTTTGCGCGGCGAGGTTGTAGATCTCGTCGGGCTGCACCGACTGCAGGACACGAATCAGGCTGCACGAATCCGTCATGTCCCCATAGTGAAGCATGAACCGGCGGTCCGCCACGTGCGGGTCCTGGTACAGGTGGTCGATGCGATCGGTATTGAAGAGCGAGCTGCGGCGCTTGATCCCGTGCACCTCGTAGCCCTTGTGCAGAAGGAATTCTGCAAGATAGGCGCCGTCCTGGCCTGTGACGCCGGTGATCAAAGCGGTGCGCTTAGCCATGCGGATGGTTTCCGGGTAGGTCAGTGGTCGCGCGAATTATGCCATTGCGGACGCGGCATTCGCCGGCGCGGATCTTTCGACCACGATCATGGCAAACATCGCGGTAAGTCGAGATGGCGCTGCGCGCTCGAGCACGCGCCACAACCGGTAGGCTACGCCGGGCATGAGCGAGCGCATCGAAACGCCTCCGGAAACAAGGTACGCCAGCGGCATGAATGGTCGGATGACAGAAATACGCAGGAACGGGAACTCCCGTTCGAACGCCGCTCGATCGCGCTCGAAGATGATCCAAGGCAGCGCCCCGTTGGCGCCTGAAAGCGGTCCGCTGGCAGGAAATTCCCAACGCGGGGCCTCGGGCAGGAACGGCTCGTGGTGAAACCTGCGGTAGACGAGGCGCGACCACGGCGTGACCCACGGTTCGACCATGACGATGCGTCCGCCAGGCTTGAGACTTCGACTTGCCTCGGAGAGAAACGCGCGCGGGCGCGGGATGTGGTGAAACACGTCCGTCATGACGATCGCTCGCAAGGATGCCGCCGGGAACGGCAACGCCGTCGCGTCGAGCACCGTGCGCACCCCCGGTGTGAGGAAGATCTCGGACGTCAGGAGATCGTCGATGTACTGCCGCATGAAGCCGGCCCCCGAACCCAGCTCGAGCACCTCGCCTTCCATATCGGGCAGCGCATCACGCACCAGCCGGTACCACTCGTCGTAGATGCTGCGCAGGAACGGCTTGCCCGCGATGATCTGGCGTCGCAGCGCTGTCGTGTCGGGCGCGTCGATATCGAGTTCGCGGGTCAGCGGATGCGCAAGCCACGTGCGCAAACGGGCCGTCATGACGCGTCAGTCCAGCAACGCATTGGGCTTCACGAACGAGCCGTTCGCGCTTTCACCGTTGAGGAGCTGCCGGTATCGGCGAATGCTGCCGACAGGGAGATCGTCATGCCGGGTGTAGATGATCTGGCGATGGCCCGTGTAGTAGAGACTGCGATCGATGCGGGGGTCATCGGAGATCTTGAGTGCCACTCCGGGTTTGGCCTCGACGTCGTTGCGATAGCGCGTGCGCAGCTCGCTTGGCAGGATGTGATTGCCGAGGTAAAGGAAAGCCATTGCGGCGATCAGCACCACCGCCACAGCTTGCCACGAGCGTGTGCCGGCTGGCGGCGTGGCCAGGGCGGGCGATGGTGGCCGATCGAGCACGAGCAACGCGACCCCCACGTAGAGCGTGAAGGAAAAAGTCGCGACCAGGCGGTCTCCACCCTGCATGCCCATCAGGCACAAAAACGCCATGGCGAGGAGATAGGAAAGGAGACAGATCAGGGCTCGCCACAGCCGCAGCCAGGCCGCAGACAACGTGCCGGCGATCAGCCACGCGAGATCGCTGGTGAAGTGATCGGCTTGCAGGTATCGCGCCAGCATCAACGTCGCAGTCACGACGACAAAGCGCAGCGGAAGCGCCGCTGACCGTGCGCTCTCGCGTGTCGGCGGCGTGTCATCCGTGCGACGACGGGCGAGCGCATGCAAAGCGCACACGCCCAATAGAATGCCGATCGCTGCGAGCTGCTGCATGAGCTGCAGGTCGCGCATCGCGCGGTTCGCCGCGGCAGCGAGAAGGTGAGTCATTCCCAGGCTCGATCCCGCAAACGCGATGTAGTCCCGGAGCACGCCAGCCGCCGACGGGTGCTGCACGAGGTACGCCTGGTGACACGCAGCGGTCCACGTGTGCGCAGGATCGGAATAGACGCAGTACAGCGCGAGGATCCCATTGTTCACCACGCCGAAATGACGCTGCAGGACGACATCAACGACGACCGGGGTTGCGAAAGCCAGCGCGGCGGCGACGGATTTGACGGTCCGGTGGTCACGACCGACCAGGATGTGAAGAGCGATGATCACGGGCCCGGCGATCAGCATCGGCCCACGTATGGCCGCCGCAATGCCCAGACACGCCGCGGCGGACAGCAGCACCAGGTTGAGCCCTGTACGCTCGCCACAGCGTGCCACCAACAGCAATACGCCGGAGGCGGTGAAAACGAATGCTGCCAGGTCCACATTGGTGGTCGCGATGTAGAGCGTCTGCAACGTCTGGGCGAACGCGAGCACGCTGATCGCAAGCCATGCGAGAGTTGCGTGGACGAGCGCGGAATCACGCCGCGCGATGACGAGTACCGCGATCACCAACGCGAAGAACCACGCGCAAAAAAACGTCGGGATCGCATCGACACGGCCGGTTGCCGCAAGAATGGCACTCCAGAACACCCCGATGGTGGGGCGATACAGGTAGGTCGGTGGCGGAAGCCCGAACAGCAATGTGAGCCCGCCTTCGAGCCACGGCCCGAGGGCATCGGAGTAAGGCGCTGCGGCCGTTCCGAATGCGGGCGCCGCCATGTTCTCCCCGGCGCGAAAGACACGCACGAACTCCATCGCCAGCATCACGATGCAGACGCCGGCGCTCAGCATCGTGAGCACCAGCGGCCGACTTGAAACGTTGTCTCGTCGCCCGACGCGCAGGTTTGTCGCGGATGTCAGCGGGACCGACATGCGGCCGCTGTCAGTGCGCCAGCGCGCCACGCGCGGGCACGAGGAGCACATCCAGGTAGCCGCGCGCCTTCATCGTGGCATCGAGCGCCTGTGCATCGATCAAACGCCAGGTCGCATGCTTGTCCAGGAAAGACGGCGAATACCCGAGCGCCAGCAGCTCGCGAAGCAGCTCCTGCGAGCTCGTTCCTGCCTCGCGCAGGCTGGGCTCGTGAAATTCCACGTACAGCGTCGGTCCCCATCGCTCGAGTGTGGTGCGGGCTCCTCGGATCACCCGCAATTCGCTTCCCTGCACGTCGACCTTGATCAGTGACACCCTGGGCCAGCCGCGTTCCGCCATCACGTCGTCGATTGCCAGCCCCGGCACGGCAATGCCGCTCTCGGCGACGCGGTGATCGGCCGGGTGGTCGGGATTCAGGGCGAGCCGAACCTCACCCGATCGCTCGATCGCGGCCGCTCGCAAAGCGATCACGCGCTCACGCAACCCGAGTTGTTGCACCCGCGTGCAGAGGCTGTCGAAATTCACGGACTCCGGTTCGATCGCGATCACGCGACCCTCGTCGCCCACCCAACGGGCGAATCGGACGGCGAAGAATCCGATGTTCGCGCCCACATCGATCACCGTCGTCCCGGGCGTGACATACGGTCGCAGGTGTTCGATGTCGCGCGCCTCGAGCAACGACTTGTATGCCCAGTAGCCACTCTCGAATAGCGAGCGCCCTGGCGCGGTGGCGAGAATGCCGGTGCGGCGGATCGCGCGATACAGCAGCAGCAGGGCGCGTTGCGCGATCCTCACGGTCAAAAGGCCTTGAGCTTGCGGAACGCGAACACCACCATGCGCAGCAGCAGCCAGCCGTGCCGGAACCGTGATATCTGCGTTTCACCGTACGTACGGCTCGCATACGCGACGGGAATCTCGACGACCTTCAGGTTGAGCTTGGCGGCGCCGAAGATGAGATCGAAATCGCCGAACGGGTCGAACTCGCCGAAATAGCCGCGATTCGCGGCGATGCGGGAATAGTGCCGGCGCGTGAGCACCTTCGTGCCGCACAACGTATCGGTGAACCTTTGGTTGAGCAGCCACGTGAACAGCCACGAGAAGACGCGATTGGCGGCGTGGTTCAGCATCTGCATCGCATCGTCCTCCATCGGGTAGACGAGACGCGTGCCGTTGACGAACTCGCCCTTGCGTGACACCAGCGCTTCGTAGAACTTGGGCATCCACTCCGGGGGCGTGGTGAGGTCGGCGTCCAGGATCATCAGCACGTCGCCGCGTGCGTGGGCGAAGCCCTTGCGCACGGCGTCGCCTTTACCCCTGCCGTCCTGCACGAGCAGCTTGATATCCCGCTTCGGGTACGCCGTGATCACGCGCTTGATCTCATCGAGCGTGCCGTCCTTGCTGTGACCTTCGACGAAGATGATCTCGATGTCCTCGCAGAACGGCGGCAATCGGGTCACGGCCGACTCGATGTTGCCCTGCTCGTTTCGGCACGGAACGATGACGCTCGTGGACCAGCGCGGCCGCTCATAGCTGCGGGCAGGTCGCGCAACGACATAGTCGCGCAGGCACGCGCGGCGGATGAGCGGCCAGGGCGCGACGTAGCTGTTGATGAGCCGGCCGAGGCCCAAAAGGCGCTTGGGCACGAGCTGCCGCCACTCGCGCTTGATGACTTCGAAATCGGCGAGACGCAGCAGGTTCGCGATGTCGTCGGACGAGAGCCAGTTTTGCTGCATGAGCGGCATCTTCTGCCCGATTCTCTCGGCGGTGCGCAGCAATGGCTCCCATAACCGGGAGTAGTAGGCCACGATCACGCGCGTCTCGGGGGTGCAGAGCGCGTGCAGGTTCTCGAACGTTGCCTGGCAGTCTTCGAGCGAGCCGATCGTGTCCGACAGGACGATGACGTCGAATGGACCCTGGAGCGATTCGATGATGTCGTGGCGCTCGACGTCGCCGATCACGAACTCGAGATGCGGAAATTGCCGCCGAGCGATTTCGATCATGCGCGGACTCATGTCCACGCCTACGCCATACGACGGCTCCAGGCTAGCAAGCAGGCTCCCCGTACCACAGCCAAGATCGAGCACGCGCAATCCCGCTGGGATGAGAAAACGCATGTACTCGCGATCCTGCTCGTAATAGAAGGCGTTGCGCCGGATCCATTGCTCCCGTTCGGGCGCGAGGCGCTCGGCCATCTCGAGAATGCGCGCCTTGCGCTTCGACAAGGCGTATTCCATCTTCATGCGGCGTTCATCTCCGGCGCGGCGCGATGGCGCTGCATGAGCCACAACACTCCGCCGGGAATGCCGGTCGCCATGATCACGAGGCCGTACAGCACCGACAACGAGAATGCCGCGGCTGCAGGCACCCCGATGAGGCCCAGCGCAACGACCATGGCGCTCTCGCGCACGCCCCAGCCCGCGATGGAGATGGGCAGAACGCTCACGAGGGTGACGAGGGGAACCAGCAGCAATGCCTCGCCCAGGGGCAGGTCGACGCCCAATCCGCGGGCGAGGAGATGAACGACAAGCGACGCCAATGCGTAGCTCCCGATCGTGAGTGCCACGATCCACACGAGCGTACCCGGCCTCCAGAAGACCTGCTGTGCGGCCGAGGAAAGCTTCACGAGCACGCGTGTGACACGCCAGGGCTCCAGCCATCGCCGAAATCGAGTGACCGCGAGCAGGACCGCGAGCGCGAGCGCTCCAGCAAGAATGATGGCACCGACGGCCCATCGCGCGGGCGCGGGCCTCACCAGGGTGAAAAGCCACGGCAGGCTGACGAGCATCATCAATAGCAGGGATTCC
>Ga0070741_10014337_pt1 | contig 13725 bp, 11 predicted proteins | sample Coa_R1_4_FD_66440 | JGI IMG/M metagenome (GOLD analysis project Ga0070741, IMG submission 66440) | Surface soil microbial communities from Centralia Pennsylvania, which are recovering from an underground coalmine fire - Coalmine... | ecosystem: Environmental > Terrestrial > Soil > Unclassified ... | reverse complement strand
TCCCGCCGAAGAAAACGCTCGCGGGGCAAACGCTCTCGGCGGCGCCGGGCAACGTGCTCGGCATGCAGAACATCATCGGCTGGCTCGAACTGAACGGTTTCACCCGCTCGTCGACCGTGCGCGAGCCCGGCGAATACGCCGTCCGCGGAGGCATCCTCGATCTCTTCCCGCCGGGACTCGACGACCCGGTGCGGCTCGATTTCTTCGGCGACCAGCTTGAGACGATCCGCACCTTCGACACCGACAGCCAGCGCACGATGGGCGAATTGCGCCATCTCGACCTCGTGCCGGCGGCGGAATTCCAGCTCACGACCGAAACCATCATGAAATTCCGCACCGGCTACGTCGCAGCCTTCGGCGCGCCGTCGCGCGACGATCTGCTCTACGAGGCGGTCAGCGAGGGCCGGCGCTATGGCGGCATGGAGCATTGGCTGCCGCTATTCCACGACCGGCTCGACACGCTGTTCGATTACGTGCCGGGTTCGCCGCTTGCGATCGAGCCGCTGTCGGAAGACGCGGCACACGAGCGTTTCGCGCAGATCGCGGATTATTACGAGGCGCGCAAGCACCCGCTCGACGCGGCGAGTGCGGGCCCGCCGTACAAGCCGCTGCCGCCGGAGCGGCTTTATCTCACCGAGGATGAATGGAAGTCGCGGCTGAACGCGACATCGGTGGCGCGGGTGACACAATTCTCCGTCCCGGCCGCGAGCGACGTGATCGAGATCGGCGCGCGGCAGGGACGTAATTTCTCGGCCGAACGCGCCGAGGCAAACGCCAACGTGTTCGACGCGGTGACGAAACATGTCGCGGCGCTGCAGGGGCAAGGCAAGCGCGTCACCGTTGCGCTGTGGAGTGAAGGGGCACGCGAGCGCATGAGCCATGTGCTGCGCGATCACGGCCTCGCCAATCTCGCCAATGTGGCCTCGTGGCACGAAGCGCTCGAGCGGCCGAAACCCGACGTGTCGCTTGCAATCCTCGGCCTCGAATCCGGTTTCGAGACGGCCGATGCCGCCATCGTCAGCGAGCAGGACATTCTCGGCGACCGGCTGGTGCGCCGGCGCAAATCCGCCAAGCGTGCCGAGAATTTCATCGCCGAGGCAACGTCGCTTTCGACGGGCGACCTCGTCGTCCATGTCGATCACGGCATCGGGCGTTTCGTCGGGCTGAAGACGATCGAGGCCGCGGGCGCGCCGCATGATTGCCTCGAAATCCATTACGCCGACGACAACAAACTCTATCTGCCGGTCGAGAACATCGAGCTTCTGTCGCGCTACGGCTCCGAAGAGGGGGCGGTGCAGCTCGACAAGCTCGGCGGCGGCGCCTGGCAGGCGCGCAAGGCGCGTATGAAGAGCCGCATCCGCGAGATGGCGCACGAGCTATTGAAGGTCGCGGCGGAGCGGCAGTTGCGCGAGGCGCCGCGGCTCACGGTCGAGCCCGGCGTCTACGACGAATTCTGTGCGGGCTTCCCCTATGAGGAAACGGAAGACCAGCAGGCCGCCATCGACGCAACGCTGAAAGACCTCGGCGCGGGCCGCCCGATGGACCGCCTGATCTGCGGCGATGTCGGCTTCGGCAAGACCGAGGTCGCGCTGCGCGCGGCCTTTGTCGCGGCGATGAACGGCAAGCAGGCTGCCGTGGTCGTGCCGACCACCTTGCTCGCGCGCCAGCATTTCAAGACGTTCAGTGAACGGTTCCGGCATTTCCCGGTGAAGCTCGCGCTCGCGTCGCGGCTTGTGTCCAGCGCCGAGCTGACGAAGGCCAAAGCCGCGCTCGCCTCCGGCGAAGTCAACATCATCGTCGGCACGCATGCGCTTCTCGGCCGCGGCATCAACTTCAAGGATCTTGGGCTGATCGTCGTCGACGAAGAGCAACATTTCGGCGTGGCGCACAAGGAAAAGCTGAAACAATTGCGCGCCGAAGTGCACGTGTTGACGCTGACCGCGACGCCGATCCCGCGCACCCTGCAACTGGCGCTTACCGGAGTCCGCGATCTATCGATCATCGCGTCGCCGCCGGTCGATCGCCTTGCGGTGCGGACCTTCGTCTCGCCATTCGATCCGCTGGTGGTGCGCGAGGCATTGCTGCGCGAACGCTATCGCGGCGGGCAATCCTTCTACGTCGCCCCGCGTATCGAGGATCTCGCGGGCGTGAAGGATTTTCTCGACAAGAACGTGCCGGAAGTGAAGGTCGCGGTCGCGCACGGCCAGATGGCCGGCACGACGCTCGAAGACATCATGTCCGCCTTCTATGACGGAAAATACGATACGCTTCTTTCGACCACGATTATCGAATCCGGCCTCGACATTCCGACCGCGAACACGCTGATCGTGCATCGCGCCGATCGCTTCGGCCTCGCGCAGCTCTATCAGCTGCGTGGCCGGGTGGGGCGGTCGAAGCTTCGCGCCTATGCGCTGTTCTCGCTGCCGGAGAAGAAACGCATCACGCCGCAGGCCGAGCGGCGGCTGAAAGTCCTGCAATCGCTCGACACGCTCGGCGCGGGCTTCCAGCTTGCCTCGCACGATCTCGACATTCGCGGAGCGGGCAACCTGCTGGGCGAAGAGCAGTCCGGCCACATCAAGGAAGTCGGCTTCGAGCTCTACCAGCAGATGCTGGAGGAAGCGGTGATGTCGCTGAAGGCCGGCATCAAGGAGCCGGTCGCCGACCGCTGGTCGCCGCAGATCACAATCGGCATGCCGGTGCTCATTCCCGACGAGTATGTCGCCGATCTTTCGGTGCGGCTCTCGCTCTATCGCAGGCTCGCCGAGATCGAGGACGAGCGCGAGATCGACGCCTTCGGAGCCGAGCTGGTGGACCGTTTCGGCCCGCTCCCGGAGGAAACCGAACACCTGCTCAAGATCGTCGGCATCAAGGCTTTGTGCCGGCAGGCGAATGTCGAGAAGGTCGACACCGGCCCGAAGGGCGCGGTTTTGTCGTTCCGCGACAACAAATTCGCCAATCCGGAAGCGCTGTTACGCTTCATTTCGCAGCACGACGACGCGAAGGTCCGGCCCGATATGAAAGTCGTGTTCTTCGAGGATTGGGAAAAACCCGAGGAGCGGCTCGCCGGCACCGCCGCGATCCTCCGCGACCTTGTGAAGCTGGTCCAGCCCGCCAAGGCCGCCTAAGTCGCCTTGGCAAGGCTTCAGGCCGGGCGCATAATTTTACCTATGACGCCTGAGCCCATCCTGATCAAGCGTTATGGCAAGAGCCGCCTCTACAACACGGCGACCGCGACCTACGTTTCGCAGGCCGATCTTGAGGAGATGGTGCTGTCGGGGGAGCGTTTTGTGATCGTCGATGCCAAGACCGGCAAGGTGATTACCGGCGAGCTTCTCGAACGGCTGCATTAGCGGCGCCGTCGCGTTTCTCCAGGAAGTCGCGGCCGCGCGCCGTCACGACGACGATTGCGCCGGTTTCCGAATTTTTCCGTTCCACCAAGCCGCGCTCGACTGCGTCCTCCCAGATGGTGAGACGCGGACACGACGTGCGCCAAGTGTCCATCACGTCGGCGTGGGTGCGCGGCGCCCGCGCAACCCATTCCACGAGATCGAAGACCAATTGTTCGTTGTCGGTCATGGCAGAATCCAACTTACCCGATCAATGCGCCTAGCGCGACCGTTGTTCAAGCAGGCGGAAAATCTGCACCTGATCCGGTACCTCGGTCAGGAATTCCGGATCGCGCGGCAGGTGATGAACCGCGCGCGGGTCTGAGCCCGGCTCCGCGCCCATCGCCTCGACGCTTCCCCAATAGGAGATCGTGACGAATTCGGAGAACTCGCCGTAATCGTCGCGCAACATTTCAACGTGCAATGCGCCTTTTTTCAGAAGCCCGTCGATGCCGTGCGCGAGCCAGTATTTTTCATACGCATCGGCCTTCTCGTGCGTGGTGCGCCCGCGCCAGATGCGCGCGAATTTGGCTTGCGGTCTTCGTGTTGACGCTGTCATCTAGGAACCTCTGAATTGGCAAGACGATAATATGCCGTCATTGCAGGATACCCGTACTATTCCGTTTGTCGCCGCTTTGCTTTTGATGGCGGCGCCTGCATTCGCGCATACGGGCGACATTGCCGGCGGGTTCACGGGTGGATTTAGCCATCCGCTATTCGGGCCCGATCACGTTTTCGCAATGATCGCGGTGGGATTATGGGGTGCATTCCTCGGCGCCCCGGCAATCTGGCTGCTGCCTGTCGTTTTTCCGCTGGTGATGGCTTTCGGCGGTGTGCTTGGTATTTTTGGCATCCCGCTGCCGCATGTCCAGGTCGGGATTGCGATTTCGGCGATTGTGCTCGGCGCGATGGTTGCCAGCGCGGCACAGCCGCCGCTTTGGTTTGCTGCGATCCTTGTCGGCGCTTTCGCGATCTTTCACGGGCACGCGCACGGGGCTGAATTGCCTGCATCGGTGAACGCGATGTCGTTCGCAACCGGCTTCGTCGTCGCGACCGGCCTGCTGCATCTCTGCGGCATCGGTTTTGGGCTGCTGGCACGGACGCCAAATGGGACTCTTGCCGTGCGCGCGGCCGGGCTCAGCATCGCGCTCGCCGGTCTCGTCTTCCTCGGGCAAGCGCTGTCGTAATCGCAGCGGCTATTTCGCGAGAGTGGTCGCGCGGCGTTCGGCTTCCTGCGCCGCGCGCTCGATCGCGCCCGCCAGATAATCGGGCGCCTGCGCTCCGGAGACGGCAAAGATGCCGCCGAAGATGAAGCAGGGGACGCCGTCGATGCCGGCTTCCTTGGCGGACTCCGCTTCCATCGTGATGCGCTCCACGTCCTGATCGGTCGCGAGCCGTGTGGCAGTCTGCTCGCGATCAAGGCCGCAATCGGCGGCGGCCTGCGCAAGCACGGCGTGATCAGTGAGATCGCCGCCTTCGGTGAAATAAAGATCCATCAGGCGCTGTTTCATCTGCGCGGCTTTCGGTCCCGCCCATGAGATGAGCCGATGGCAATCGGTCGTGTTCGGCTGACGGCTGATCTTGTCGGGATCGTAAACGAGGCCTTCCTGCGCAGCCGCCGCGACCACGCGCTGAGCGATTTCCTTGTAGCGTTCGACCGATCCGAATTTCTTGGTCAGGTATTCCTCGCGGCTGATACCCTCGCGCGCAATCCAGTCGTTCAGGAAATACGGCCGATAGCGCACTTCGACCGGAATATCCGGCTTCAGCGCGATCGCTTTCTCCAGCCGTCGCTTGCCGATAAAGCACCACGGGCAAACAACGTCGGAAACGACATCGATGGCGAGAGTCATGGCGGGGCCTTTCTGCTCCGCCTAACCTAGGTGCCCCGCGGCTAGGCCGCAATCTCGGGGACGAGCACGCGGGTGAGCAGGGAAACCACGTTGTCGGAGGGCTTGCGCGCGGTCAGCGTGACCTGCGGGGCGAGGGCCTGATGTTGCCCGCCGCTCAGCATGGTGTGTTTGAGGATGCTGGCCAGCCGGCGCGCCACGATGTGAGCATGTTGCAGATCGGTTTCGGCGAACGCGACGAGGATCGAGCCGTCCTCCTGACGGCAGCCGAAATCGCCGCCGCGCACCAGGCGGCTGATCAGCCGCGCCGCATCCATGTTGCCGCGCTCGCTCAACTCGCTTGAAAAGGAAAAGCGCGCGACCGACAGGCCGACGCCGCGATCGTGGGCAGAGTGGATCGCCTTTTCGAGTTCGCGGGTAAAATTCTCCGGGCGGAGGAGGCCCGTTTCCGGATCGATCATGCCTTTCTGATCGAGTGATTGCATGATGCGCTTCAGCCGCGCCTCGAACGCGTGCAGGCGAATGTACGGCAAGAGGTGCGCGATCAGGAATTCCGGATCGGTGCCGACGATCATATGCAGATCGTGTTCGAGTTCGATCCCGGGTTTCGCAAGGACGCCGATCGGCATGTCACGGAAGCGCGGGTCTTCGCCGAGCACGGTGAGCAGGCTGTCGACCGCGGTCGCGGAAAAGCCGTCGCCGATGACGAGCCCGTCGGCGTCGCGGCCCTTCAGGTAGCGCGCGGCGGTTTCGATCGTCAGCGCGCCGATCAGACCTGCATTTTCCCCGACAGGAAGCGTCAGCGCCGGATAGGAACGACCGCGCCCGGCGACGATCACAATGGCGTCGTTCAATGGATCGCCTTTCGGCACGGCGGGAATGTCGACGCCGTCGTTCTGCGCGACCTGCGCACGCCGCAAGATCGCTGCGTGCAACGCGCGCACGCGCATCGCCATCGCAACAGCGTGACAGGTGGCGGATGCGAGCGTGTGGTCGCGAACGGGCAAGGCCTCGCGATAGGCCGGGCAGGCGCTTTCACGCACACGCGCGATCACGGGAACCAAAGGCACGGCGGCGGTGACCCGCCTGTTCAGATCCGCCGCAAGCGATGGATTCTCCGAACTCGCCGTGTCGGCAAGGACGATGGCCTCCGGGCGCGCGGCTTCGATGGCACCGACCGCATCGGCAGGCGTCGTCTCCAGCACCGGAAAGGCTCCGGATCTGGTCAGCGATCCGACGAGTTTTTCGGCGGGTGCCTCGGCGACGACGACGAGCGAACCTTGGACGGACATCGGACCTGCGCATGCTGTTTGGCAATTCAGCAAGCGTAAGCCGCCCCGGCTTAATGACGGGTCAACACGACCCTCGAGTTTTCCGCCATTAACGATATGTCAGGCGTGGCGTTCGCGGAACGCACGTACGACTAACGGATTAACGCCGGCGGCATCCAGCGCGTGGCGTGTCGTTGCGCGTTCCTGCGAATGGCCCGCCAGACGGTGGCCCGTCACGATATCCGGCAGCGCCGCGAGCGTCGCATTGGGATCGGTCGAACTGACCAGACCTTGCAAATCGCGCAGCGCAAAACGGTAGCCGCCGACGCCGATCAACCCGGCCGGCGGCCCGGTAACAACAATTGAATTCGTTTCCGGGATATGGCGGCAGGTATAGCCGCTGTTCACCATGCCGTCGGCCGCGATCCGCATCGCCGGGATTCCAGCGCGCTTGGCGTCGGCCGGAAACGGCGTGCGCGGAACCATCGGTCCGCGGATAGCAAGAGTACCGGCGTCGGTGCGTTCGATTTCAGCAATCTGGACTGTGCCTGGTCCTGCGCGCGGTGCCGTCACAGAACCGGCGGGCAACGACACGCCCTTTCCGTCACCGCCGCGCCGTCCGGCGATCACGGCCGTTTCGCCGAACGCCAGCACGTCGGTCATCGCGGTGGACGCATGACGCCACGAGGTGCTGCCGATGAGCCGCTCCGGCGCGCGCCATAGCGCGAGTAAATTCGTGATGTGATCCTGTGCGGCGAAGAAGCCCGCTTCGTCGAGCCGCGCGACGACCGCGCTCGGCAGAGCGAGCGTGTCGCATCCATGGTCTCCGATTTGAGTTGTGAGAACATCGGGAGAGAAGGGGTCGTGCAACACAAGCGTTCCGCCGGTCAGGAGCCATGGCATCAGGCCGACCGACAGCCCCGCTAGCGAGACCGGCGGAATGGCCGAAAGGGCCGTGCTGTGGTGGCGCACCCGGCTTTCGAGCACGATCGCAACGCCTGCGCTCAGCAATTCCAGGTGGCTGCGCGCGACCGCGATCAGGCCGTCCGATGTCGTGTCCCAGGTGATGACCGCAAGATGTGCCGCGGCATCGGCACGGTCGGTGCCCCGCGGCGGCAAGGGATCGAGCGTTTCGGTATCGTACAGATCGGTGAGGGGGATGACGCCGTCGGCGCGGCGCAATCCAAAACCGCACACATAACGGATCGGGAAGATCTCGGCCGCGACCTCCATCGCGATCCAGCCATGATCGGTGCCGCGATGCTGTCCGCAGGTAATGAGCGCTTTCGCGCCGACGCGCGACAGCGCCGTGACGCAATCGGCGCGCCGCCATAGAAGCGGCAGGGGCGCAACGATCATGCCCGCGCGCAGGATGCCGAGAAAAGTAAGGATGCCTTCGACGTTGTTCGGCAATTGAACGCCGACAACCGCGTCCGCCGAGAGTCCGATGCGGTGCAGACGCCCGGCGATCGCGGAGACCATCCGGTCCGCTTGCGCATAGGTGAGGCGGCGGGGCGCGATGCCTTCGGTCTCCATGCGATCGGCCGGATCGACCAGCGCCAGCGCTTCCGGGCGCTTTTCCGCGGTGCCGCGGAATATGTCGTCGAGGGTCACACGCTCGCCCGTCTGCGCCTTGTGCGCTCCGTCGAGGATCATGGCTTTCTCCACCATGTCTCAGGGAGATAGCCGAACAACGATGTCTTCGCCGGGTGTTCGATGTAATTCCAGCGCGCGATCCATTGGTCCGGCAGATGGCCGAGCGGCACAAGGTAAAACCCCGACACCAGCGCGCGGTCGAGCGCGCGCACAGCCGAGACGAAGTCCGCACGCTCGCGCGCCTGCAGGAGGGCCGCGATCATCGCATCGATCGCGGGGTTCTTCGCGCCCATGTAATTGCGCGTGCCCTGGTCGTCGGCGGCGGCGGTGCTCCAGTAAAAGTTTTGCTCGTTGCCCGGCGACAGCGACTGATCGTATTTGTAAGGAAGCATGTCGTAGTCGTAGGTCAGCTTGCGGCGGTCGAACTGAACCGCGTCGACCAGACGCACGCGCGCCACGATCCCGGCGCGCTTGAGGTCGCGTGCGAAAGCAAGCGCGACACGCTCCTGATCCTTGGTGGTGACCAGAATTTCGAACTCGAACGCCGTTTTGGTCGCGCGTGAGCGCAGCACGGTTCCGTCGAGATCGAATCCGGCCTCGGAAAACAGCGCCACCGCTTTCTTCAAGTTCTCGCGGTCGCGGCCCGAACCGTCGGTCACGGGCGGATGCCACGAGCCATCCATGACATCCGGGCGGACCGCATCAGGAAACGGCGCGAGCAATTCGCGTTCGCGCGCGTCGGCGGGATGTCCGGAAAAGGAGAGCTCGGAGCCTTCGAAATAGCTGACGGTGCGGCGGTAGGCGCTGAAGTAGAAATTCTTGTTCAGCCATTCGAAATCGAGCAGGAGCCCGATCGCCTCGCGCACGCGGATGTCGGCGAAAATCGGCCGGCGTGTGTTGAACACAAAGGCATCGAGCGGCTTGGGCAGCTCGTAAGGGAAGGTTTCCCTGACCACGCGCCCGTCGCGCAGTGCCGGAAAGTCGTACTGGCTCGACCAGCGGCCCGGGTCGGTTTCGGCGCGCACATCGTAAAGGCCTTTCTTGAAGGCCTCGAAATAGGCGTTGGCGTCACGGTAATAGTCGAAACGCACCTCGCCGAAATTCCAGAAGCCGCGATTGATCGGAAGGTCGCGGCCCCAGTAATCCGGATCGCGCGTGAAGGTGACGCTGTCGCCCGGCTTCACGTTGGTCACGCGATAGGGGCCGCTGCCGATCGGCGGGTCGAAATTCGTCTCTTCGAACGTGTCGGGGTTGATTGCGTGTTTCGGCAGCACCGGCATCAATCCGAGGATCAGCGGGAGTTCGCGGTCGTTCGCGCCGCTCAGATCGAAGCGCACCGAGCGGCCGGCGATCTCGGCCTTCTTCACCTTGGAATAATAGGTGCGATGGTTGGGACGGCCATGGTCGCGAAGGAGCGCCCAGGAGAACACGACATCCTCCGGCGTCACCGGCTTGCCGTCGGAAAATTTGGCGCGCGGATCGAGCGTGAAGGTGACAAAGCTTCGCGCGTCGTCCGTTTCGACGGTCTGTGCGAGCAAACCATAAAGCGTGAATGGCTCGTCATAGCCTCGCGCCAGCAAACTCTCGATCACGTAGCCGCGGATGTTCTGCGCGGGCAGGCCTTTCACAATCAACGGATTGAGGCTGTCGAAAGTGCCGAGCGCTCCCTGGACGAATCGTCCGCCTTGGGGTGCGCGCGGATTCGCGTAGGGCAGACTGGAGAATCCGGCCGGCCAGGCGGGCTTGCCGTGCATCGCGATGGCGTGGCTCGGCTCCGCGGCGCAACGTCCCGCCAGAGCGACAAGAAGGGCCGCGGCGGCGCCAAAAATCCACGCCGGCGACGTCCTGGCGCGGCGGGGATCGGCACGGAAATCCTTCTGCGGCATCGGTTTTTCGGTTTGATTCTCGGCCCTTGCTGTTTCATACACGCATTTGCCGCCGGGGCCTGTTTGGCCGGCCGCGGTAATCACCAATATTCGCCTTCCAGCGCTTTATTGGCGCCGAAAATTCGGCTATCAGGCGGGCCCAAGGCGTCACGCTGTTGCCTTTATTTGCGTCAAGACACGCCCTTTCCGGGCGCCGGTCGGGGCGGTCCCAGCGCTTTCGGAACGCCAAAAACTAAAGAGGAACGAAGTCCAATGACTTATCGGATCGCGTCCGCGTTTGCGGCCGCCAGTATTTTGGCGATGGCCAGCGCGGGGGTCGCTGAGGCGCAAACGCAGCCGGCGAAGCCCGCTCCCGCAAAGCCCGCCGCGCCGGCGAAGCCCGGTGCAGCACCGGCACAGCAGGCCGCGCCCGCCGCGCCTGCGGGACAGCCGCAGCAAGGCGAAGTGCAGCTCATCTATTCGCCGTGGACGAAGTTCTGTCTCAAGGGACAGGATCAGAATGCCAAGCAGGTTTGCTTCACCGGCAAGGATGCGCGTCTCGAGTCCGGAATGCCGGTCGTCGCGGCCGTGCTGATCGAGCCGGAAGGCGAACCTAAGAAGGTTCTTCGTGTGACGCTGCCGCTCGGCATGCAGCTCGTGCACGGCACGCGCACCATCATCGACCAGGGTCAGCCGGCGCAGGCGCCGTACGTGATCTGCTTCACCAACGGATGCATGGCCGATTACGAAGCCAACGCCGACCTGGTCGGAAAGCTGAAGAAGGGCCAGCAGCTTGCGGTGCAGGCGATCAACGGCAACGGCCAGCCGGTCAGCCTGCTGCTGCCGCTCGCCGATTTCGCCAAGGCCTATGATGGCCCGCCGACGGACCCGAAGGTGTTCGAGGAGCAGCAGAAGAAGCTGCAGGACGAATTGCAGGCGCGTGCCGACAAGGCGCGCAAGGAGCTCGAAGCGAAGGGCGGCGGCGCCGCGCCCGCTGGGGCTTCCGCGCCGAAGCAGTAATCGGCGTCGAGGATTGGAATGCAAAAGGCGCGCCTCATGGCGCGCCTTTTTCGTTGAGACGCCGAATTCAGTTTACGACGAAGTCGCGCGGACGAAATGTGCCATGCGCGTCTTCGACAAACACTTCGCGAACCTGCGGATGACGGATCGGATCGCCTGAGGTGTCGGGCAGAAGGTTCTGCTCCGACACATACGCGATGTATTCATTCTCCGCGTTTTCGGCGAACAGGTGATAGAACGGCTGATCCTTGTGCGGGCGCACTTCCTCCGGGATCGACAGCCACCATTCCTCGGTATTGTTGAACACCGGGTCGATGTCGAAGATCACCCCGCGGAACGGAAAGACGCGGTGCCGCACCACATCGCCGATGCGGTACTTGGCGACGCGAAACTCGCCCCGTTGCGGATTGGCTTTCGGCGTGTGCATCTTGGTCATGCAAGCAACATAGGGGCGGATTGCGGCGGATGACAGACCGTCAAAAGCCGTAGGTTCTGGCCAATTCCGGATCCTTTGCAGCGACCAGGCGGGCCAAATCGAGCACAACCTTGGCTTGTTTCCAGGTTGCATCGTCCTGCATCTTGCCATCGATCATGACCGCGCCGGTGCCGTCCGGCATCGCCTCCACGATCTTGCGGGCAAAGGCGACTTCGTTCGGATCGGGGGAAAATACGCGCTTGGCGATATCGATTTGGGACGGGTGCAGGGACCACGCGCCCGCGCACCCCATCAGGAAGGCGTTACGAAATTGCGCCTCGCACGCGTCCGCGTCGGAAAAATCGCCGAACGGGCCGTAGAACGGTTTGATGCCGGCCGCGGCACAGGCGTCGACCATCTTGGCGATCGTGTAGTGCCAAAGATCTTGCTGGTAGGAGGCACGCACGGCTCCTTCCCTTGCGTCGGCGAGCACCTTGTAATCCGGATGCCCGCCGCCGACGCGCGTCGTCTTCATCGCACGCGACGCGGCGAGATCGGCGGGCCCAAGGCTCATGCCGTGCATGCGCGGAGAGGCGCTCGCGATCGACTCGACATTGTTCACGCCCTCGGCAGTCTCGAGGATCGCGTGAATCAGGATCGGCTTCTTGACGGCGTGCTTCGCTTCGAACTGCGCGAGCAATTGATCGAGGTAATGAATATCCCACGGTCCATCGACCTTGGGCAGCATCATCACGTCGAGCTTGTTGCCGATCGAGGCTACGATCTGGGTAATGTCGTCGAGCACCCACGGCGAGTTGAGCGCGTTGATGCGCGTCCACAAACCCGTCTTGCCGAAATCGAACGCTTTCCCCATTTCGATGAAGCCTGCGCGCGCGGCTTCCTTGGCGTCGGCCGGCACGGCGTCCTCGAGATTGCCGAGCACAACATCCACCTGTTTGATCAGGTCGGGCGTTTTGGCGCGCATCTTTTCGACATGCGGCGGCACAAAATGGATCATGCGCTCGAGCCGAACCGGCAATTCGCGAAGCGGAGCGGGCGCCCCAATGGCGAGCGGCTTGAAAAACTGGCGCGGAAGCTTCATCGCGTTCGCCTTGTTACCTGCAACCGGTCACGCCCCGGTTTGAATTATCGCCCGAACAAACGCAAGTTTCGCGCCATGGCGTTGCGGCATGCGCTCAACGTCTCCATCATGGCCGGCCAACAGTCCGGTGCTGACCCGGACCGCCTCCGACTCAAGCTGTTGAGCGCTCGATCATGCAGCCGCTGGCTGGCCTTCTGGTCCTCGATTTCACGACGCTGTTGCCGGGTCCGCTTGCGACGCTGATGCTCGCCGAGGCCGGCGCCGAGGTCATCAAGATCGAGCGGCCGGGCGGCGAAGATATGCGCGCTTTCGAGCCCTTTTGGGGTCCGGAGAGCGCCGCGTTTGCGCTTCTGAACCGTGGGAAGACCGGCCGGATTGTCGACATGAAAGCGTCCGGCGGCCAGGCCGAACTTAAAGGACTACTTGAACGAGCTGATATTTTGGTTGAGCAATTCCGCCCCGGGGTGATGGACCGGCTCGGATTCGGGTTCGAAGCGGCGAACGCGATCAATCCCCGGCTGATCTATTGTTCGATCTCAGGCTACGGCCAGAGCGGCCCGCGCACCGCGGAAGCGGGGCACGACCTCAACTACATCGGCAATACCGGCCTCCTGGCCCTGCAATCCGGCCCCGCCGGGCAGCCCGTGGTGCCGCCGGCCCTTGTCGCCGATATCGGGGGCGGGACCTTTCCCGCCGTCATCAACATTCTCTTGGCGCTTCGGGAGCGGGATCGAACCGGCAAAGGCTGCCACCTCGACATCGCGATGATCGACGCGATGTTCGGCTTTGCCTGGCACGCTTTCGCACAGGCCGCGGCGACAGGACGCCATCCGGACAGCGGCGAGAGCCGGCTGACCGGCGGATCGCCGCGTTATCAGCTTTATCCGGCCAAGGACGGAAAACTGATCGCCTGCGGAGCGCTGGAAGACCACTTCTGGCAGCGCTTCACGAACGCCATCGGGCTTGACCCTGCGCTCGCCGACGACAGGCACGATCCGAAGGCGACGCGCTCCGCCGTGGCCGCGATCATCGCGGCGAAGACGTCGGGCGAATGGCGGTCCGTCTTTGCGAAGGCGGATTGCTGCGCGACGGTCGTCGTGTCGCTTGCGGAGGCAATGCGCGATCCGCATTTTGCCGGGCGGGGCTTGTTCGCGCACAAGGTGGCGAATGCATCGGGCGAGACGATGACCGCCTTGCCTTTGCCGATCGCGCCGCGCTTT
>Ga0070741_10014335_pt1 | contig 13726 bp, 18 predicted proteins | sample Coa_R1_4_FD_66440 | JGI IMG/M metagenome (GOLD analysis project Ga0070741, IMG submission 66440) | Surface soil microbial communities from Centralia Pennsylvania, which are recovering from an underground coalmine fire - Coalmine... | ecosystem: Environmental > Terrestrial > Soil > Unclassified ... | reverse complement strand
GCGGACAGCGAGACCCGGATCGTGTCGCCGATGCCCTCGGCGAGCAGCGTGCCGATGCCGACGGCGCTCTTGATCGACCCGCCGAAGACCGTGCCGGCCTCGGTCACGCCGAGATGGAGCGGGTAGGGCACCTTCTCGGCGAGCTTCCGGTAGGCGCGGATCATCGTCGGGACGTGGCTCGACTTCACCGAGATCTTGAAGTCGCGGTAGTCGAGCGACTCGAGCAGCCGCACCTCCTCGAGCGCCGCCTCGACGAGCGCGTCCGCCTGGTCGCGCTGGGCGAGCTGCTCGAGGTGCTTCGGCAGCGAGCCGGAGTTCGCGCCGATGCGCATCGGGATCCCCTTCGCCTTCGCCGCCCGCACGACCTCGGCGACCTTGTCGGAGCCGCCGATGTTGCCCGGGTTGATCCGGACCGCGGCGACGCCCTGCTCGATCGCCTTCAGCGCAAGGCTCGCGTTGAAGTGGATGTCCGCGATGATCGGCACCGGCGAGAAGCGGACGATCTTCGAGAGCGCCTCGGCGTCCTCGGTCTTCGGCACCGCCACGCGCACGATCTCGCAGCCCGCGCTCGCGAGCGCCGCGATCTGCGCGGTCGTCGCCGGCACGTCGTGGGTCTTCGTCGTCGTCATCGACTGGACGACGACGGGCGCGCCGCCGCCGATCCGGACGTTGCCGACGGTCACCGAGCGTTCTGAGGCCATGCGCGTCTAGGTTAGCCGCCGCCGCCGAACAGGTCGTTGCGCAGGCCGAAGTAGAAGACGACGGCGATCAGCATCAGGCCGGCGACCGCGTAGCGGATGTAGACGCTCTGCGGGAACGTGCGGCCGCGCACCTTCTCGATGAGCGCGATCGTGATGTACCCCCCGTCGAGCGGCAGCACCGGCAGCAGGTTGAAGACGCCGAGCGCGAGGCTGATCAGGCCGAGGATCTCCAGGAACTCGCGCAGCCCCGCCCGCCAGGCCTGCGACGAGACGCGGACGATGCCCACCGTGCTCGACGTCTCGTGCGTGTTGGCGCCGCTGAAGGTGTCCGCCAGGCCGGTCACCGTGCCGGCGGTGACGTCCCAGACGAGCCCGAACGAGCTGCCGAGGGCGGCCGGGAGCGACTGGCCCGGGCCGAGCCGCTCCTGGAAGACGACGCCGATCCGGTAGATGCCGTCCTGCTGCCTGCGGGCGCTCAGCGGCCCGAGCACGACCCGGCGGCCGTCCCGGACGACGGTGACCCGGATCGGCGCGCCGCGGCTGCCCCGGATCGCGTCGACCACGTTCTTGCCGTCGACGCGGCGCCCGGCGACGGCGACGACGTGGTCGCCGTGGCGGATCCCCGCGGCGCGGGCGGGAGAGCCCTGCTGCGTGCTGTCGACGAACGTCGTCGCGTGGAAGGTCGCGACGAGGAACAGCGTCGTGAACAGGACGATTGCGAAGACGAGGTTCACGCCGGGGCCGGCGCCGATCGCCACCAGCCGCCGCCAGGTCGCCTGCCGCCAGTAGGCGTCCGGCTCGAGCGACCAGGCGTACTCGTCGAGGCCGCGGACGTCGCCGAGCTGCGGGCGGAGCTGCGCGACGAGCCGCCGCGCGTCCTGCCAGTCCTCCCGCTCGACCGCCGCGTCGACCGCCTCGAGCTCCGACGCGTGCTGCATCGCCTGCTCCCCGTCGAGCAGCCGGCGCAGGTCGCCCGGCGACGGGCGGTTCATGCCGGGGATCTTCACGTAGCCGCCGAGCGGCAGCGCCCCGACGCCGTACTCGACGAGGCCCCGCGTGCGCTTCAGGACGGGCGGCCCGAAGCCGAGGTAGAACTTCCGCGGCGTCATGCCGACCGCGCGGGCGCCGAAGAAGTGGCCGGCCTCGTGGATCAGCACCAGCAGCACGAGCCCGACGATCGACGCAACTACGCCCATGTTCCGCTCCGGCGCCGGCCAAGCCGGCACCTCCGCTCCTTGCTGGGCTCCGTCAAGCCTACGCCCATGTTCCGCTCCGGCGCCGGCCAAGCCGGCACCTCCGCTCCTTGCTGGGCTCCGTCAAGCCTACGCCCATGCCCCGCTCCGGCGCCGGCCAAGCCGGCACCTCCGCTCCTTGCTGGGCTCCGTCAAGCCTACGCCCATGCGACCTCCGCGAGCTCGCGGGCGCGGCGGTCGGCTTCGCGCAGCTCGTCGAGGTCGCGCGCCGGCGCGCCGTCGACGCGCTCGAGCACGTCGGCGACGAGCGCGTCGACGTCGAGGAACCCGATCCGGCCCTCCAGGAACGCCGCGACCGCCACCTCGTTGGCGGCGTTGAACGCGCACGGATAGGTGCCGCCGCGCTCACCCGCCTCACGCGCGAGCGCCAGCATCCGGAACGTCTCGACGTCGGGCTCGAAGAACTCGAGCGGCCCCGCCGTCAGGTCGAGCGCCGGGATCGGCGTCGCGGCCCGCTCGGGATAGGTGAGGGCGTAGGAGATCGGGACGCGCATGTCGGGGTAGCCGAGGTGGGCGAGCGCCGCGCCGTCGCGGAAGCGAACGACGCCGTGCACGATCGACGTCGGGTGCACGACGACCTCGATGCGGTCGTACGGCAGCCCGAACAGGAAATGCGCCTCGATCACCTCGAGGCCCTTGTTCGCCAGCGTCGCCGAGTCGATCGTGATCTTCGCGCCCATGTTCCACGTCGGGTGCGCGAGCGCGTCCTCGGGCGTGACGTCGGCGAGCTCGGCGCGGGTGCGGCCGTGGAACGGGCCGCCGCTCGCCGTCAGCACGAGGGCCTCCGCCTCGCCCGCGAGTGCGCACTGGAAGAGCGCCGAGTGCTCGCTGTCGACCGGGAGCAGCGCGCCGCCCCCGCGCCGCCGGGCGGCGAGGGCGAGCTCGCCCGCCGCGACGAGGCTCTCCTTGTTGGCGAGCGCCAGCGTCACGCCGTGCTCGAGCGCCCACATGGTCGCCGACAGGCCGGCGAAGCCGAGCGTCGCGTTCAGGACGACGTCCGGCTCGGCCCGCTCGAGGAGCCCGGTCGGGTCGCCGCCCGTCTGCGTCAGCGGCGCCAGCCCGTCGATCGGCGTCGAGCCGGAGGTGGCGGCGACCAGCTCGAGCCCCGGGTTGGCCGCGATCACGTCGAGCGCCTGCCGGCCGATCGAGCCGGTTGCGCCGAGGAGGGCGATCCGCGTCACAGCGGACAGTGTGCCGACACCTTCTCAGACGACGCCCAGGCGCACGGCCTCGGCGGCCGCCTCCCCGCGCGTCCTGCAGCCGAGCTTGCGGAGGATCGCCGAGACACGTGGTGGTCGACCGTGCGGACGCGGGGTGAACAGGGCTTCGCAGGCACCTGACACGACGCGCATCCGTCCGCGGGCCGTCTCCTGGAACACCCGCACGAGCGACGTCTTGCCGATTCCGGCCTCGCCGGAGACGAGCGCGAGCCGGCCCCGGCCTGCGAGCGCGTCCTCGAGAGCGCCCCGCAGCGCCACGAGAGCAGCGTCGCGCTCGAGCAGCGGCCTCGCGAGGCTCATCCCCGGAATCGTGTCATGCTCTGCCGGTGCGGAGGCTCGCCGTCGCCCTCCTCGCCGCCGTCCTCGCGCTCGGCGTCCTGACGGCCGCGAACGGCGCGGCGGGGAGCCGCGAGGGCGTCCCCCGGCTCGGGCACGTGTTCCTGATCATCGGCGAGAACACCGACTACGCGCGGATCGACGCGGCCAGCGCCCCGTACCTGACGAACAGGCTGCGCCCGCGCGCCGCGTGGTTCACGAGCTACTACGCGGCGACGCACTGGTCGCAGGCGAACTACGTCGCGCTCGTCACCGGACAGTTCACCGCCTGCGAGCAGAAGGACGGCGGCGCGAGCTGCCGGCAGGACGTCGACAACCTCTACCACCAGCTCGACGCCGCGCACCGGACGTGGAAGGTCTGGCTCGAGTCGGGCGCGGCGAAGTGCGACACCGGCTCGGGCGGCTCCTGCACGAGCGACGACCCGTGCCCGTCGAGCGGCTTCTACACGACCGGCAACCCGCCGATCCTCTTCGACGACATCCCGCCGAGCGAGTGCCTTGCGAACGACGTCCCCGCCGGCACCGACGCCGACGGCATGTCGACCTTCAACGCCGCGCTCGCAGCCGGGCGCGTCGCCGACTTCACGACGATCATCCCGAACGGCTGCGAGGACGGCGAATCGAACTGCAAGCCGATCAACGACCGCTACACGCAGTTCGACAGCTTCCTCGCGCGGGAGGTGCCGCTGATCCAGGCGTCACCCGCGTACGGCGCCGACGACCTGATCGTGATCCTCTATGACGAGGACGAGCGGATGGGCGGCCTCGCGGGCAAGAACGGCCTCGGCTCCGGCGGCCACACCGTCTGCCTCGTGCTCGGCCCGCGCGTCGCTCCGGGCGACGTCGCCGCGACGACGTACTCCTACAGCGTGCTGCGCACCCTCGAGGACGGGTTCGGCGTCCCGCTGCTCGGCTCGGCGAACGCGGTCGCGCCGCTGCCAATCGCCTGGCGCTGAGCCGAGGCGCCGAGCCCGTCCGTTCCGCGCCTTAGCCCGCGTCGGCGAGGCCGACCGCCCGGTAGCTCATGACCTTGCTGCCCACGTTGACGAAGACGACGTGCCCGTGGCCCGAAAGGTGCCGATACGCGCCGCTCCCGCTCACGATCCGCCAGGTGCCGTTCGCAACCGAGTAGCCGTCCGTGAGGTCGATCCAGGTGATCTGCTCGCGCCAGACGAGCGACCCGCGCTTGCCGACGAACGTCGCGAGCGGGTTGTCCACCTCGAGCTGCCGGCCGTCCTGCCGGACGGTCTTCTGCGTCCAGCAGCACCACGACGTCGACCCCTGGTCGGCGAGGATCGCGCCGGGCGTGAGCGGGGTCAGCGCCACCTTCGCCGGGTTGCCGTCCCCGTACGAGAGCGCGATCTGCTGCTGCTTCGTGGCTCCGCCGGCGGACGCGAGGCCGGCGAGGGCGGCGGCCGCGAGGACAACCGCCGCCGCGGCGGTGACGAGCTTCGTGTGCATCGGATGCTCCTTTCGAACTCAGCCGTTCCCGTTCGCCGAAGGTACGGCCGACCGCCGTCCGCGGCCACCGTGCTGCCATCCCGACCGGCGAGTGGCTGGCCGGTCGAAGTCGTGCGTGCCGCCGCGCCGTCAGCCGAGCAGCGCGACGATCGTGAAGTAGGCCGCCGGCGCCGCGAACAGGAACGCGTCGAGCCGGTCGAGGACGCCGCCGTGGCCGCCGAGCAGGGTGCCGCTGTCCTTCACGCCCGCGTCGCGCTTCAGCAGCGACTCGAACAGGTCGCCCAGCGGCGCGGCGACCGCGAGCACGGCGCCGAGCACGAGCGACTGCGGGATGGTCAGGAAGTCGTGTCGATCCTGGTAGAGGGCGGCGAACGCGACGAAGATCGTGGCCGCCGTCCCGAAGACGAGCCCCTCCCACGTCTTGCCGGGGGAGGTGGTCGGCGCCAGCTTGTGCCGCCCGAGCAGGCGGCCGCCGAGGTACGCGAGCGTGTCGCCGGCCCACACCGAGAGCAGCACGGTGTAGAGCGCGAGCTCGGCGTGCGCGGGCAGGGCCCGCAGCAGGATGAGGAAGGCGAGCCCGCAGCCGACCCAGATGCTCCCGAGCAGCGTGGCGGCGATCGCCGCCGTCGCCGCGGTGCGCACGTCGGAGATCGCCTTCAGCAGAAACGCGAGCACGAGCGTCAGCAGCGCTCCGCCGAGCATCCAGGCGACGCCGGACACCTCGGCGCCGACGAGCGCCAGCACCGAGCCGACGTAGCTTGCGAGCGCGAGCGGGCCGAGGCCGCGAATCAGCACCGTGTACTCGTGCAGCGCGACGGTCGCCGCCAGGATCGCCAGGGCGAACAGCCACCACCCTCCCAGATGGACCGCGCCGAGCACGATCGGGATCAGGGCGGCTGCGACGAGCAGGCGCGAGAACCAGTTGCTCATCTGCCGCCGAACCTTCGACGGCGCGAGGCGTAGTCCGCCAGCGCGCTGCGCAGGTCGCGCTCGTCGAAGTCCGGCCAGAGCTTGTCGACGAAGACGAGCTCCGTGTAGGCGAGCTGCCACAGCAGGAAGTTCGAGATCCGCAGCTCGCCGCTCGTGCGGATCAGCAGATCCGGGTCGGGGAGGTCGGGCGCGTAGAGGTTCGCCGCGAAGACGTTCTCGTCGATCTCCGAGGGCTCGACGCCGCTCTCGACGATCCGCCGTGTCGCCTCGACGAGCTCCGCGCGGCCGCCGTAGTCGAACGCCACCCACAGGTTGATGCGGGTGTTCAGCCCGGTGCGGTCCTCCATCGCGGCCATCCGCCCCCGCAGCTCGGCGGGCGCCCGGTCGCGGCGGCCGATGAAGCGGACGCGCACGCCCTGCTCGGCGAGATCGGGAAGCTCGCGCTCGATCGTCTCGGCGAAGATCTCCATCAGCGCGTCCACCTCGTCCTGCGGCCGCGACCAGTTCTCGGTCGAGAACGCGAACACCGACAGGTCGTGGATGCCGAGGTCGATCGCCGCCTCGACCGCGCGGCGCACGTTGCGGGCCCCGGCCCGGTGGCCGGCCGCGACGGGCAGCCGGCGCCGCTTCGCCCAGCGGCCGTTGCCGTCGAGGATGATCGCCACCGAGGCGGCGACCTCGGGGAGCGGCACCTCCGGCGCCGCACGGACGCCGGTCAGGGTTCGGATGCGCGAGATGAGCTTCACGGAGGGTCCTAGACCTCCATGATCTCGGCTTCTTTGCGCTTCAGGAGATCGTCGATCTTCGCCGTGTGCTCGTCGGTCAGCTTCTGGACGCGCGACTCGGCCGCGCGCTCGTCGTCGTCGCCGACGTCGCCGTTGCGGACGAGCTCCTCGAGGTGCTTGATCGCGTCGCGGCGGACGTTGCGGACGGCGACGCGCCCCTCCTCCGCCATGTGCCGGACGACCTTGACGAGCTCCTTGCGCCGCTCCTCGGTCAGCTGCGGGATCGGCAGCCGGATCAGCTTGCCGTCGTTCGACGGCTGCAGCCCGAGGTCGGACTCCTGGATCGTCTTCTCGATCTGCCTGATCGACGACGGGTCGAACGGCTGGATCGTCAGCATGCGAGGCTCGGGCGCGTTGATCGTCGCCAGGTTGCGCAGCGGCGTCGGCGTCCCGTAGTAGTCGATCGTGATGCGGTCGAGGAGCGCCGGCGCCGCGCGCCCCGTGCGCACCGAGTTGAAGTGCTCGTGCGTCGCCTCGACCGACTTGTCCATCCGCTCGTTCGCGTCAGCGATGAGGTCATCGATCACCGTGCATCTCCTTCAGGGCTCGAGATGATCGTTCCGACACGCTCGCCCGCCGCAACGCGTGCGACGTTACCGGGTGCGAGCTCGAACACGTGAATCGGAAGCCTGTTGTCCATGCAGAGCGACAGCGCGGTCGTGTCCATCACCTTCAACCCTTGTTCGATCGCCTGCAAGTGTGTGAGCTCGGGGATGAGTTTCGCATGAGGATTCGTGCGGGGATCCCCGTCGAGGACGCCCGCGACCCCGTTCTTGGCCATCAGGATCGCCTCGGCGCCGATCTCCAGGGCGCGCAGCGCGGCCGCCGTGTCGGTGGTGAAGTACGGGTTGCCGGTGCCCGCCGCGAAGATCACCACGCGACCCTTCTCCAGGTGGCGGACCGCCCGGCGCCGGATGTACGGCTCCGCCACCTCCTGCACCTCGATCGCCGACTGGACCCGCGTGTCCGCTCCGTTGCGCTCGAGAGCCTCCTGCACCGCGAGCGCGTTCAGGACCGTCGCCAGCATCCCCATGTAGTCGCCGGTCGCCCGGTCGATGCCGTGCTCGGCCGCCGCCATCCCCCGGTAGATGTTGCCGCCGCCGATCACAAGCGCGATCTCGAGCCCGTTCGCGCGCACGTCGACGAGCTCGCGCGCAAGCTCATCGATCGTGTCGGGGTCGAGCCCGTAGTCGCGCCGGCCCATCAGGGCCTCGCCCGAGAGCTTCAGCAGAACCCGGTTGAAGCCCACGCTAGGAGACGCTGTACCAGGCGTAGTCGAGCAGCTCGACCTTCTTCTCCGCCAGGTAGGAGCCGACCGTGGCCGTCGACTCGTCGGCGCGGTACCACGTCTGCTCGCTGAGCACCGACTCGCCGTAGAAGCGCTTCTGGAGCTGCCCCTCGACGATCTTCTCGCGGACCCCCTCAGGCTTCGCGAGCACCTCGTCGGAGTTCGCGAGGATCTCCCGCTCCGCGGCCACGAGCTCCTGCGGCACCTCGTCCCTGCTCCCGTAGGTGGGCCGGGCGAAGGTGAGGTGCAGCGCGAGGCTGCGTGCGACCTGCGGATCGCCGCCGCGCGTGCGGACGAGCGCGCCGACCTTGTTCGCCGGCGAGTGCACGTAGTGGGAGAGCGCCTCGCCGCCCGACGCCTCCATGCGCTTCGCGCCGACGACCTGGATGTTCTCGCCGAGGCGGGCGGACAGCGCGACCCGCTCCTCCTCGTGCGCGGCCGGGTCGCCGCCGTCGAAGACCGTCTGCAGCACCTTCTCGACGAACGCGAGGAAGTCGTCGTTCCCCGAGACGGGCTCGGTCTCGCAGCCGACGGCCGCGATCGCCCCGACGCCGTCCCGCACCAGCACGGCCACCTTGCCCTCGCTCGTCGCCCGGTCGGCGCGCTTTGCGGCGGACGCCATCCCGCGCTCGCGCAGCAGCTTGACCGCCTCGTCGAAGTCGCCGTCCGTCTCCTGCAGCGCGCGCTTGCACTCCATCATCCCGGCGCTCGTCGCGTCGCGGAGCTCCTTCACCATCGCGGCGGTGATCTCGGTCATTCCGCGGCCTCCTCGGCGGCCGCCTGCGGCTCCTCCGCCGGCGCCTCGCCGCCGTCGTCGGCGCCGTTGCCGTTCTCGGCGGGCTGGCCGCGCAGCTCGCCCGGGCGGACGCGCTGCTTGCCGGCCTCGATCCCGTCGGCGATCGCCCGCACGACGAGCGAGCACGAGCGGATGGCGTCGTCGTTGCCGGGAATGACGTAGTCGGCCTCGTCGGGGTCGCAGTTCGTGTCGACGAGCGCGATCACCGGCAGCCCGAGCCGGCGCGCCTCGCGCACCGCGAGCTGCTCCTTGCGCAGGTCGACGATGAAGACCGCGTCGGGCTGGCGGCGCATGTCGGCGACGCCGCCCAGGTTCGCCTCGAGCTTCTCGAGCTCGGCCTCCATCGAGATGCGCTCTTTCGCCGGCAGCAGCTCGAGCTGCGACTCGGTCTTCAGCGCGCGCAGCTCGTGGAGCCGCTGGATCCGGTCGGAGATCGTGCGCCAGTTGGTGAGCAGCCCGCCGAGCCAGCGATGGTTGACGTACGGCATGCCGACCCGGCCGGCCTGGTCGCGGACGGCATCCTGCGCCTGCTTCTTCGTGCCCACGAACAGGACGGAGCCGCCGCGCTCGGCGACGTTGCGGGCGAAGTCGTGCGCCTCGTCGAGCAGCTGCTGGGTCTGCTGCAGGTCGATCAGGTAGATGCCGCCGCGCTCGGCGAAGATGAACCGCTTCATCTTCGGGTTCCAGCGGCGCGTCTGGTGGCCGAAGTGGACGCCGGCCTCCAGGAGGTCCTTCATGGAGACGACGGGCATGGAAGCCCCTTTCTACGGTTGTCGGTGCGGTGCGCCGGCGGGCCCGGGACGGAAGCCGGGCTCGAAGCCGGCCACCCTCCGCCGCGGTCTCGCCCACCGGGTCGGGGAACGGAAGTCGCGCGCATGGTAGCCGCTAGCGACGCGCCGCCAGGAAGGCCTCGAGCTCGGGCGGAAGCGCCGAGCGGGCCCGCACCTCCCTGCCGGTGAACGGATGCGCGAACGCGAGCTCGGCGGCGTGCAGGAACTGCCGGCCGAGGGCCGGCTCGGGCAGGCCGTAGACCGCGTCGCCGGCGACCGGCAGGCCGATCGCCGCCAGGTGGACGCGGATCTGGTGCATCCGGCCGGTCTCCAGCCGGACGCGGAGGAGCGCGTGCGCCGGCAGCAGCTCGGCGACCTCGAAGTGCGTGACCGCCTCCCGCGGCGCGTCGGTGTCCAGCGAGACCCGTGTCGGGTCGCCGCGGTCGCGGCCGATCGGCGCGTCGATGCGGCCGGTGCGCGAGCGCGGCCGGCCGTGCACGAGCGCGAGGTAGGTTCGCTCGAAGCCGCGGGCGCGGACGAGCGCCGACAGCCGCTCGTGCGCCTCCTCGCTGCGGGCGAGGACGAGCAGCCCCGAGGTGTCGCGGTCGAGCCGGTGCACGACGCCCGGCCGCCCCGGGTCGCCGCCCGCGACGCGGCCGCGCAGCGCGTCGACGAGCGTGTCGCCCGCGTGGCCCGCTCCCGGGTGCACGACGAGCCCGGCGGGCTTGTCGACGACGAGCAGGTGCTCGTCCTCGAAGACGATCGGCGGCGCCGGCGGCGGCGCGGCCGGCGCCGGCTCCGGCGCCTCGGGGATCGTCACCTCCTCCCCGCCCGCAAGCCGGTGGCTCTTCGGCCGGGCGACCCCGTCCACGAGCACCCCCGCGTCGATCGCCCGCTCGGCCGCGGCGCGCGAGCCGAGCCGCCGGGCGAGGAAACGGTCGAGCCGCTCTCCCGCCGCCTCCGGCGGGACGGTCACCGCGCCGCGACGTCGAGCGCCCGGCGCCGCGGAGGCGGCGGGCGGTCGGCGACGAACAGCGCGGCGAGCAGGATGACGACGCCGATCACGATGAAGCTGTCGGCGAGGTTGAAGACGCGCAGCCCCCACCAGTGGACGTCGATGAAGTCGGTGACGTGCCCCAGCCGGACGCGGTCGAACAGGTTCGAGAGGCTGCCGCCGATCAGGAGCCCGAACGCGGCCGGCAGAACCGGATGGCGGGAGCCGGAGCGCGCGAAGAACGCGAGCATCCAGACGATCGCCGCGGCGGTGACGACCGTCACGACGGCGGTCGCGCTCGAGAAGAGGCCGAACGCGATGCCGGAGTTCTGCACGTGGTGGATCGACAGCGGCCCGAGGACGTGCGTCGACTCGTCGAGCCCGAGCGTGGTGACGACGACGTGCTTCGTCACCTGGTCGGCGATCACCGACGCGGCGCCGACGGCGATGAGCCCCGCCCACTGCGCCGCCCCGGCGGCCAGCGAGCGCTCGGCCACCGAGACCGGCGTCAGCCCGTCGGTCGACGAGCCGACGCGCACGTCCGGCTGCGGCTTCCTCACCGGCGGCGCTGGTCGTCGATGCAGAGGCGCGCCCAGGGGATCGCGGCGAGCCGCTCCGCTCCGATCGGCTTGCCGCAGACCTCGCACAGCCCGTAGGTGCCGGCGTCCATCCGGTCGAGCGCCGCGTCGATCTCGGCGATCGTCTGCTGCACGCCCTCCTCGAGGCCGTCGTCGAGCTCGCGGTCGTAGGTGATCGTCGCCATGTCTCCGAGGTGATTGTCGCCCGACCCGTCCGTGAGCTCTCCGAGCTCGTCCTCCATGCTGCCGGGGTTCTCGCGGTCGAGGAACCGGGCGGCGCCCGAGAGCCGGGCACGCTCCTCCTCCAGCCTGGCGCGAAGCGATGTGGCGTCGATCTCGCTCACTGCGTGTCCTTTCCCGCGCCGCTGGCCTTCGTAAGCCGGCGCTCGATCTCGTCGGTGTCGATGCCGGTCAGCGCAACCGTCTTGTCCCGGGACGCGTGGCCGGAAACGATCGCCACGTGGTCGGCCGGGACGCCGAGCACGTCCGCGAGCAGCCGCACGACGGCGGCGTTCGCCTTGCCGTGCTCCGGGGCGGCGGCGACGCGCAGCTTCCAGCCGGCGCCGTGGCGGCCGACGATCGAGGCGCGCGCGGCGCCCGGCGAGACACGCAGCGTCAGGCGGGCGGTCACGCCGCCCAGGTTACCCCCAGGCGAAGTCCCGGCCCGGCTCGGCCGGCGGGTCGTCGTCCGACTCGACCAGCTTGGCCTCGAGCTCGACGGCCTGGAACTCGCGGGTGTCGTCGTGCCGCGGCCACGAAGCGGGCTGCCCGCCGCCCTCCTCCGGGTCGCGGGCCTCCTCGACGATCCCGAGCGCCGAGCGCAGCAGCGCCTCGATGCGGCGCACCTCGGCGAACAGCCGGTCGCGCTCGGCCTGCGCCGACCGCGTGATCGAACGGGCCTCCTGGTGCGCCTCCGCGACGATCACCTCCGCCTGCCGCTTCGCGGACTCGACCGCCTCCGCGGCCGCGCGCTCGGCGGCGACGAGCGTGCTCGCGAGCAGCGCCTCGCGCTGGCGCACGTCGTCGAGGCTGGACTCGAGGTCCTCGACGCGGTCGGCGAGCTCGCCGCGCTCGGCCCACACGTCTTCGAAGCTCGAGGCGGCGTCGGCGACGAGCGAGTCGACGTCGGCGCGGCGGTAGCCGAAGAGCGCCCGGCCCAGTTTCACGTGACGCAGCTCGACCGGCGTGTAGCGCATCTCGCCCTCCCCTCTCTAGTGGAACGCGCCCAGCACGCGTTGCAGGACGATGTTCAGCGCAATCAGCCCGATCAGCGCCAGCATCGGCGAGAAGTCGAGCGGGCCGGGCATCGGCAGCACGCGCCGCCACAGCCGCAGGTACGGCTCGCACACCTCGTACAGGAAGCGCTGGACCGGCCGCAGCGAGTACGGCAGCTGGATCCACGAGGTGATGATGTAGGCGAAGATCGCGAGCGTGTAGACGCCGAGGAAGACCTCGACGAACAGCTGCAGCTCCGTGACGACGTCGAGCAGCACGCTCGACCCTTCGTGCAGGCGAGCCGTTTTCCTACGTGGCGGCGCCCGCCTGGAAGGCGGCCCGCTCCTCGTCGTCGAGCGGCCGTGAGCCGCCCGTGGCGCCGTCGCGGGCGACGAGCACCGCTCGGGCCTCCGCGGCGAGCACGCCGTCGCGCGTCGCGACCGACTCGAGCGTCCGCACGCTCGACGTGCCGATCGCCTCGAGCTCGCAGCGGGCGAGCACGACGTCGTCGGCGAGCGTCAGCTCGCGCCGGTAGTCGATCTCGACGCGGGCGACGACGAAGCTCCAGATGCGCTCGGGGTCGCCGAGCGTGCGGCCGAGCCACTCGTCGCGCGCCTCCTCCAGGTAGGTGAGGAAGACGACGTGGTTGACGTGGCCGTAGACGTCGAGGTCACGCCAGCGGATCTCGATCTGCTTTTCGTGCCGCATCACCCGTTCAGCCGCCGCCGAGCTCGCGCGCGGCGGGCGTCTGCGCGAGCAGGCCGTAGGCGAGCCGCTCGATCAGCACGGCGGCGTCGCGCGACGCGTCGGGCACGGCGTCGATCGCCTGCTTCGCCACCGAGACGGCGAGCCGCGGCAGCCCGGCCAGCCTGCGCGCGAGCTCGAGCGAGCGTTCCAGGGCGAGCTGCGGGGCGACCACCTCGCTGACGAGGCCGAGCGCGAGCGCTCGGTGCGCGTCGACGCGCTCGCCGACGAGGATCAGCTCCTTCGCCCGCGCGGGCCCGAGGATGCGCGCGGCGCGGGCGGTGCCGCCGGAGCTCGGCAGGATGCCGAGCCCGACCTCGGGGAAGCCGAGCACCGCGGTCTCGTCCGCGATGCGCAGGTCGGCTGCGAGGGCGAGCTCGAGCCCGCCGCCGAGGCACCAGCCGTGGATCGCCGCGATCGTCGGCTGCGGCAGCGCCGCGACGCGCTCGTAGACGCCGCCGGTCTCGCGGTAGTAGCGGGCGATCGCCTCCGGGTCGCGCTCGGCGAACTCGGTGATGTCGGCGCCCGCCGAGAACGCGCGGCCGGCGCCGGTCAGCACCACGCAGCCGCTGGCCGCGACCTCCTCCGAGTCGAGGGCGGCGTCGAGCGCGCGCTCGACGGCGGTCGAGATGGCGTTCAGCTTCGCCTCGCGCCG
>Ga0070741_10014334_pt1 | contig 13727 bp, 10 predicted proteins | sample Coa_R1_4_FD_66440 | JGI IMG/M metagenome (GOLD analysis project Ga0070741, IMG submission 66440) | Surface soil microbial communities from Centralia Pennsylvania, which are recovering from an underground coalmine fire - Coalmine... | ecosystem: Environmental > Terrestrial > Soil > Unclassified ... | reverse complement strand
CATCGGGGCCGCGATTCGACGTGACCACGATCGAGCCGGCGCGGTGCCGCTCGATCAAGACCTCGTACGTATCGCGGCTCTCGGTCGGGTCGAGGGCGTCGAGGCCGAAGTCGTCGATCATGAGCAGATCGACGGCCAGGAGCTTGCGGAGCGCGGCCTCGTCGGTGTGGTCGAGGCGCGCGTGCTTGAGCGACTTGAGCATCTTGTCGGCGGTGACGGCGAGCACGCTGTAGCCGTGGCGGCCCGCGAGCCAGCCGAGGGCGTGCGCAAGAAACGCGTCTTGCCGAGACCGACGGGGCCGATGACCGCCACGTGGGCATGGGCGGCGATGAAGCGCAGGCTCACAAGCTCGTTCCAGAGCGCGCGATCGTAGGTGACTTTCGCGGTCGAGTCCCCTTGCTCGAGCGTCATCGCTGCGCCGCACGGCCGCGACGGCACGTGGGGGCACTGCGCCGGCCCACACGGTGGAGCGCCCGCACGAAGCCGCCCGGCGTGATGGGGAGGCCGAAGCCCGTGCGCAAAATCGTCGCCACCTTCGCGGACGGCACGCCGACCCCGGCGTGCAGCCAGGCGGCCCAGGCGACGGCGCGCGGCCCGACCTGCGAGGCCGCCGCGCCGGTGGCGGTCGAGGTCTGCCGGGCGTCCCGGCCCTGGACGCGGCGCCCACAGCGCCGGCACCGCCCGACGTGGATCCGGAAGGCCGTCACGTGGGGCCGCACCGGCGGGAGATCGGCCTGGTACTGGACGGCGACGTGCTCGGTGTCGATCACCCCGCCGCACACGGCGCACGTCGGCGGCGGCAGCACATCGACGACCTCGTCGACGTGCTCGGGGACGGCCCGCCACGCCCGCCGCCCGTAGGCTGGCCCCGGTTTGCGGCCCGGCCGGCGCGGGTCCGCCGTCAGCGCGCCCTTGGAGAACGGCGCCGCCTGCCGCTTCGCCGCGCGGCGGGCGGCCTCCAGCCCTTCTCCAGCCGATCCCGCTCCTCGCGGAGTCGGTCTCGCTCGTGCTCGGCGTCCTCAAGCTGCCGCCGCAGGCGCTCGATCTCCTGCCGCCGCCGCGCGTTCTCGTGCTCGACCTCGTCCGGCGCCGTCGTCCACCGCCGCCACGCCACTGCCACGAGAGCAAGAAAGCATATCGCGGCCCCCGGATCCACAATGCGCCGCGCCGCAAGGCGCTATCCGAGTACAAGCATTTCTGGTGGCGCAGCGGGGCGAGCACCCACCGCTCGACCCGCTGGACCGCGTTCTCGACCTTCGCCTCGTCGCGCGGGCGGCGCACGCGGGCGGCGATGATCGTGGTGCCGTAGTTGGGCCGCGAGCTCGCGGTACGTTGGATTGAGCTCGGGTTCGTACCGATCGGGCGTGGTGACGCCGGCCTTCAGATTGTCCGGCACCGTGAGCGCCGGGACGCCCTCGATGTACTCGAAGGTGTCGATGTGCGCGGCGATCCACTGCAGATTCCGACGGAAGCCGAACGGGTGTTCCGATTGATGCCGAACACCCATTCCTCCGACGGAAGCCGAACACCCGGCGGTCAGCCTGCCGGGTGTTCGGCTTCCGTCGGAATCTGCACGGGGCAGGTCAGTGCCGGGAGTGGGACTCGAACCCACACGGGGCGGGAACCCCAGCGGATTTTAAGTCCGCCGCGTCTGCCAGTTCCGCCATCCCGGCGCGTCGTCGCGTCGCCTACTTAGCAGTCTCCGCCGCGTCAGGCGACACCGCCGAGAGCTGCACTGTGCCCGAAAACGTCCGCGCGCGAGACGCTGCCTGCCTCGACGGTCCGCGCCCGAGAGCGGCCTCAGCGATGCGCGGGCGCGGAGTCCGCGTCCCAGTCGACCGGTGGCTCGACCTCGGCGCCCGCGGCGGCGCCCGCCGCGAGGAGCGTCCGCACGCAGCTGTTCCAGCGGAGGATCGGATCGTCGTTCCCCGCCGGCCGGAGACCCTCGGCCTCGGCGTAGCTCGCGAGCGCCTGCTCGAAGAGCGGGCCGACCGACGCGAGCGGGAGGCCGCCGGCGAGCTGCGCCTTCGCCTGCCGCTCGCACGCGAGGCCGGCGTAGAAGGCGTGCTCGTACGGGTCGCGCAGTCGGCCGAAGATCTCCCGCGCCTGGTTGAAGCGCGCGCCGCTCGTCGCGTCGAACTGGTCGGTCACGGCGAGACCGAGGATGCGGAGCGCGAGCTGGTTCTCCGCGTCGACGGCGAGGACGTCGTGGCAGATGCTCTCGGCCTCCGCGGGCTGGCTCAGCTCCCGGTACTTGTCGGCCTTCTCGAGCGCGGCCGGGATGCCGCTCGGGAGGATCCGCTTCAGGACGTGTTCCATGCTCGTCCCCTTCCGGTGATCCACCGCCACAGCCGCCGCACCGGGTCGTAGACGTCGTCCACCACCCGCTCCTTGAGCGGGATGATCGCGTTGTCGGTGATCCGGATCGACTCGGGGCACACCTCCGTGCAGCACTTCGTGATGTTGCAGTAGCCGATCCCCGCCTCGCTCCGGAGGAAGGCCGAGCGCGAGTCGGTGTCGAGCGGATGCATCTCGAGCGCCGCCAGGCGGACGAGGAAGCGGGGGCCCGCGAAGTGCTCGGTCTGCTCGTGGTCGCGGAGCACGTGGCAGACGTCCTGGCAGAGGAAGCACTCGATGCACCTGCGGAACTCCTGCACGCGGTCGATGTCCACCTGCTGCATGCGCCGGGTGCCGTCCGGCGCGTCGGGCGAGCGCGGGGCGAAGCCCGGGATGCGCCGGTTCACCGCGTAGTTCCACGAGACGTCGGTCACGAGGTCCTTCAGCACGGGGAAGGTCCGGAGCGGCGCCACCGTGAGCGGCTCGGCGGGCGGGAACTGGTCCATGCGCGTCATGCACATGAGGCGCGGCCTGCCGTTCACCTCCGCGCTGCACGAGCCGCATCGCCCCGCCTTGCAGTTCCAGCGGCAGGCGAGGTCCCCGGCGACGTTCGCCTGTACCCAGTGGACGGCGTCGAGGACGACCATGCCCTCGTCGAGCGGCACGTGGTACTCCTCGAACGCGCCGCCCTCGCCGCTGCCGCGCCAGATCCGGAGCCGCGCGTCCATCGGGCTACGCCTCGCTTTCGAGGACGCGCCGGAGCACGTCGGTCATGGGCGGAATCGGCTCCTCGACGACGGTCATGCCCTCTCCCTTGCGCACGACGACGTTCACGCGCTCGAACGCGGGGTCGGAGTCCGGGTACTCGACCCGCGTGTGCGCGCCGCGGCTCTCGCGCCGCGCGAGCGCCGCGCGCGTCACTGCCTCGCTCACGGTGAGGAGGTGACGGAGGTCGAGCGCCGTGTGCCAGCCCGGGTTGTACTGCCGGTTCCCCTCCACCGAGACGCGCGCCGCGCGCGCGCGGAGCTTCTCGATCTCGGCGAGCGCCGTGCGCAGGTCCTCCTCGCTCCGCGCGATGCCGACGTAGGTCCCCATCATCTCCTGGAGCGCCTCGTGCACGGCATACGGGCTCTCGCCGCGCCGCCGCTCGAAGGGGGCGAGGAGCTCCGCCGCCGTCGCCTCGACCTCGTCGGTCCGTACACGAGGCTCGGCCGAATGCGCGCGCGCGTACCGGGCGGCGCCGGCGCCGGCGCGGCGCCCGAAGACCAGCAGGTCCGAGAGCGAGTTCCCGCCGAGGCGGTTCGAGCCGTGGAGGCCGCCCGCCACCTCGCCCGCGGCGAAGAGGCCGGGGACCGTCGCCGCCTGCGTCTCCGCGTGCACCTTGACGCCGCCCATCATGTAGTGCGTGGTGGGCCCCACCTCCATCGGCTGGCGCGTGATGTCGACGTCGGCGAGCTCGTGGAACTGCTGGAACATGCTCGGCAGCTTCCGGCGGATCTCCTCGGGCTTCCGGCGCGACGCGATGTCGAGGAAGGCGCCGCCGTGCGGGCTCCCGCGTCCCTCCCGGACCTCCTGCGCGATGGCGCGCGCGACGACGTCGCGCGTGAGCAGCTCCGGCGGACGGCGCGTGGTCGCCTGCCGCCCCGCGATGACGTCCGCGACCCACCGGTCCGCCTCCTCCTCCGTGTCGGCGAAGTCCTTGCTGAACATCGCCGGGATGTAGCGGAACATGAACCGCTCGCCCCGCGCGTTCTTGAGCACGCCCCCCTCGCCCCGCACGCCTTCGGTGACGAGAATTCCGCGGACGCTGAGCGGCCACACCATGCCCGTCGGGTGGAACTGCACGAACTCCATCCCGATCAGGTCCGCACCCGCGTCGTAGGCGAGGGCATGGCCGTCGCCCGTGTATTCCCACGAGTTGCTGTTGATCCTGTACGCACGCCCGATGCCGCCGGTCGCGAGCACGACGGCCTTGGCGCGGAACACGACGAAGCGGCCGCTCTCGCGCCGGTAGGCGAACGCCCCCGCGATCCGCTCCCCGTCCTTCAGGAGCCGCACCACCGTCGTCTCCATGAAGACCTCGACGCGCGGCGCGCGGACGACGCGGTCCTGGAGCGTCCGGATCATCTCGAGGCCGGTCCGGTCGCCGACGTGCGCGAGGCGCGGATACGTGTGGCCGCCGAAGTTCCGCTGGAGGATGCGGCCGTCGGCGGTCCGGTCGAAGAGCGCGCCCCACGCCTCGAGCTCCACCACCCGCGCCGGCGCCTCCTCGGCGAGGAGCTGCGCCATCCGCCAGTCGTTCAGGAGCTTCCCGCCGCGCATCGTGTCCCGGAAGTGGACCTTCCAGCTGTCGCGCTCGTCGGTGTTCCCGAGCGCGGCGGCGACGCCGCCCTCGGCCATCACCGTGTGCGCCTTCCCGAGCAGCGACTTGCAGACGACCGCGACCGCGAGCCCCTCGGCGGCCGCCTCGATCGCGGCGCGGAGCCCGGCGCCGCCCGCACCGACGACGAGCACGTCGCAGAGGCGGTGCTCGAAGCGGTCCATCAGAGGAGCCGGAGATCGGCGAGCCGGCCGGAGGCGACGAGGCGTACGTAGAGGTCGGCGCCGCACACGGTGACGAAGCTCACCCACGCGAACAGCATGTGGCGCGCATTCAGCGCGCTCGCGCCCTTCCAGAGCTCGTACCGCCCGCGATGAAGCGCGCTGCACGAGAAGCAGTCGAGCCGGCCGCCGACCAGATGACGCGCCGAGTGGCAGGAGAAGCTGTAGAGCGTGAGGGCAGCCGTGTTGGCGAGGAGGACGAGCGTGCCCACGCCGATCCCGAAGCGGCCGTCGAAGCGCGTGGCCCGCACGACGTCGCCCCAGAGGAAGGGGAGGTAGAGGAGCGTCAGGTAGAAGAGGTAGCGATGGAGATTCTGCAGCACGAGCGGGAAGGCCGTCTCCCCGCGGTACCCGCGACCGCGGAGCTCGCGCACCGCGCACGCGGGCGGATCGAGGAAGTAGGAGCGATAATAGGCCTTGCGGTAGTAGTAGCAGGTGGCCCGGAAGAGCACGGGCGGGAGGAGGATCAGGAACGAGGGCGGGAGCGGCCACCACGAGACCTCGATCAGCGGCGAGTAGAGCGGCGAGAGGTAGCCGCCGACCCGGTAGTTCGTCCCCTGGGCGGCCGCCCAGTTCGCGTACGCGATGAGGAGCGCGAGCGCGAGTCCCTGCCCGAGCGGCGCGACCCACCACGCGTCCCGCCGCTCCGTGATGGCGAATCCGGTCCCGGCGACCATGAAGCCTCCCGCGTCCCGCGAGACGCCGACCGACCCGGCACTCCAGCGTGCGCAGCTATAGTGGAGGCTCTCCGAGGAGCGCAAGGCGGTCGCGCCGCTCGTGCCGCATGGCGGCGTGCGGGAGCCGCATCGAGGCCGCGGCCCACGACCGGCGACGGAGGGCGCGCGCGGGTCAGCGCCGCGCCGACGTCGCGAGCCGCAGGACCTGGACGTAGCCGCGCGCCAGGCACGACTCGTCGAGCGCGCCGCGGGCGCGGAGGAGCGCGTGGAGGCGGGGGAGGTTGTGGTGCGGCACGGTCATGAGGAGGTGGTGCTCCAAGTGGAAGTTCACCCGGTTCGGCGCGATGAGGAGCCGCTCCCACCAGCGGGCGAGCGTCGTGCGCGTGTTGCGGAGCGGGTCCCAGCGGTCCGGCACCATGCCGTGCTCGGCGATCGAGCGGATGCGCGACACGAGCCGGTACGTCGTGAGCCACGAGGCGAGCCAGAGGAGGTAGAGCGCGGGGTGGCCCGCGAGCGCGAGGATGCCGACGAGGACGCCGTTCGTCACGGCGACCGGCACGAGCTTGTGCCAGCCGACGTCGGCCTGCCTGCCCTCGCTCATGCCGAGGGAGCGCTGGTTCCGGCCGCGTGACCACCCGACGTCGCGGAGGAAGACGGCCTTCGCCTGCTTCCACCCCGTCTGCCCCGAGAGGTCGCGCCACACCTTGCGGCGAAAGCTCTCCTTCGTGATGGGAAAGGGTGCGGCGAGGCCGAGGTCCGGATCGTCGTCGGTGCCGGTCCGGGTGTGGTGGGCGAGGTGGTACGCGCGATAGGGCGCGACCTCGGCCCAGATGGGATACGCGCCGAGCCAGTTCCCCGCCCAGTCGTTCAGCCACCGGCTCCGGAAGAGCGTCCGATGCGCCGCCTCGTGCATGACGATCGCCATCCCGAGCTGCCGGGCCGCGATGACGAAGAGCGCGACGACGACCGTGAGCGGGTTCGGCCGCCACGCGACGAGCGCCATCGCGGCGAACACGAGGAGCCAATTGGACGCGATCGTCCACCACGACCGGAGCGGGTCGATCGTGAGCAGCGCTCGCCGCTCGTCGGGCGTGAGCACGCGCCGCAGCATCGCGGCCGCGGCCTTGCTCGTGTCGGCGACGGGCGGACGCGCCGCGTTCACGCAACCGCTCCCGCGCGCGTCGGCCAGCGCGCCGCGACGGCGCTCCGCGGCGCCTCGAGATGCGGCGCCCCGTGCGCGCGCATGAACCCGCGCCAGCGGGCGCGTCCGAGGCGGTCGTACGCGCGCATCGCGTCGACGAGGGCGGCGCGCTCGCGGGCGGGCACGATCGGCTCGGGGAGGAGCGGGTCGAGGACGAGCTGGCGGATCGCGCGGCCGCCGAGGACGAACGACTCGACCATCGCCTCCCGCTCGGGGAGCTGCGCGAGACGCGCGGCGCTCCGCGCGAGTGCGGCGCACGTCGCCCGGTAGCCGCGGCGGAGCGCGGCGGCGTCCCAGAGGCCGCGGGCGCGTGCGTCCGTCGCCGGATCGAGGCCGGTGATCCCGAAGACGACGGCCCCGGCGTCGAGACCGAGGGCGCGGAGCTCGTCCCGCACGGCCGGGACGCCGCCTTTCAGGTTGTCCGGGCGTACGAAGAGGTGCGCGGCGAGCCGCCGGAAGCCGAGGAAGTGGAGCGCGCGGTCGCGGCGGCGGCCGCGGGCGCGGTCTGCGCCGGCGGCGCCCGCCGTGTGCACGCCGATCCAGCCGCCGCGCCAGGGGACGATCCGCTCCTCCGTGCGCGTCCAGGCCGCGACGTGGCGCTGCACGGGCGCGGCGGCGGCCGCCAGCCGGTAGTGGCCGCGCTCGTTGCGCTCAACCGTGCCCGCGCCGCAGAGCCGCACGAGCGCGACGCGAATGCTCTCGGGGCTGATGCCGAAGACGTCCGCCGCGGCGACGAGGGCACGCACGGGCATCGGGCGGCCGCGGAGGGAGGAGAGGAGGTCGAGGATCAGGGACTTCGGCGCCGGGCGCACGGCCCGCTGTTACGACATCATGCGTGTGATGTCAATCGATGTAACAGTCTGGCCAGTGGTGTCGTGTCGCGGGTCGTACCACATCGCGCTCCCGGGTCGATGGTCGGCGCGCAAACTGCCCCACCGCCGACGGCCACCCGGCGCTCAGAGCATCGCGAGCAGCGCCTGGAGGTCCGCCTGGATCCCGGCGCTCGCCCGGAGGAGTGCGTCGCCGCCGGGCACCGCACGGAGGCGCCGGTCGAGGGTCCGGAGCCGCCGGAGCGCCTGGCGGAGCGCGGCGCGGCCTCCCTTCGGGCGGCCGAGCTCCAGCAGATGCGCGGCGCGCTGCTCGAGCGTCCGCGCGCGGCGGACGAGGGCGACCGCGGCGCGTCGGCGGCGGCGTGCGAGCGCCGGGGTCCCGTCCACGTCTGCCGCGAGCGCCGCGAGCCGGCCGTCGACCGCGGCGAAGGCCGCGCCGAGCCCCGGCGTGAGGCCGAACGTGGTCGTCGTCGCGGACGCCACCGTGGTCGTGGTCGTCGCCGCGCCGGCCATCCCCGTCACGACCACGGCCCCCGTCATGCCGTAGATCTGATGCGGCGTGCAGTGGTACGGGTAGCGACCGGGCGTGTCGAAGACGTGCCGGAACGAGAAGCCGGCGTCCTGCACGCCCGTGTCGAAGGGGTCCGGTGCGCCCGGGCGCGTCACCGAGTGTCCCCCCGATCGCCACACCCACGCGACGGTGTCGCCGGGTGCGATCGTCGTCGTGCTCGTCCCGCTCTCGTCGTCGACGAACGCGAACGAGCCGCCCGGGCCGACGGCGACCTGCTTCGTCGCGGCGTCGCTCGCTCCGGCGACCGCGAGCGCGGCGACGAGGAGGAGGGCGCGCGGGGGGCGCATCCACTTCGGACTACGGCGAGGGGCGCGCGCTGGTTACGTCGCGCCGAGGCGGCGCGGAGGCTCAGTCGGACGCGGCGAGGAGCGGCTCGGAAGCGCGCCGCACGTCGTCGGCGCTCGGCTCGCGATCCTCGCCGCGGATGAGGATGGCGCGGATGGCGGAGGCGTCGAGCGCCCGACGCTCGAGGAGGGCGGCGGCCAGCGCCTCGATCCGCGTCCAGTGCTGCGCGATCAGCTTCGTCGCGCGGACGTCGAGCCAGCGAAAGAGCGCCTCCGCTTCCGCCGCGTCGCCGCCGCAGTACTGGCGGGCGAGGTCGATCGCCCGACGGCGGTCGTGTCGGCAGCGGGACAGACGGCGCATCCCGGCCGCCCGCTCGGCCGCCGGGCCGCCGAGGAGGAACAGGATCTCGTCCTCGATGCGCAGGCGCACGGCGGGCGTCCACGCCTCCGCCACGTGCGCGCTCCACGGCGCCGGGTCGGGCAGGGTCACGTCGCACCCCGCGCGCGGCGCGCGTGGCAGCGTGATCCGCACCGGCCGCGGAAGATGCCCCGAAAGGAACGCGATCACCGCGTGACCCACCTCGTGGTACGCGCTCGCGTTCGCCGCCCTCGTCGTCGCCGCCGTCCCCACCGCCTCGATCCCCCCGCCCGCGTGCAGATGCGCAGACACCATGTGCACCGGCGGGCGCGATTTCGCAATCCCCACGACGCGCGACCCATCGGGATGAAATCCCATCGGGATGAAATACCGTGAGGGGGCGCACGTCCCCGGTTCGGGCGTCCGGCACTTCGTCGTCACGCGCGGCGGCCTTTTGCCGGCGATCCGCCGTGGCGCACGCGCGCGCCGTGGACGCCCGCGGCACGTCGGTTGCTTGGTTCGGCATGCTCGCCGCGATCCTCGAGGGGCTCGTCGTCACGTGGCTCGTCGCGCTCCTCCGTGTCGTCTGCGCGAGGCGCCGGCCGGCGGGCGTCGGCGCGCCCATCGTCTCGCTCGCGTCCGTGCGCGCGAAGCGGCGTCGCGCGGCATAGCCTCCTCCTCTGCGCGCGGCGGAGCGTCGCGGTGCGGACACCGCACCGCGCGGTTGTCCCGCGGGGCTCGCTCCTCTATCCTGCGCGCTCTCCATTCCGATGACGCATGCCATGCTGCGCCCGCTGCCGGAGCGGGCTGCCGCCCGGGTGCTCGACGAGACACCCCCCGCGATCGGCGGCAAATTCTTCTTCGTCGGCGACCACAAGCTCTACCTCCGGGGCGTGTCGTACGGGCCCTTCGCGACGAGCGCGCACGGGTTTCCGTTCCCCGACGAGCGGATGCTCGCGCGCGACCTGGCACTGATGGCGGAGCTGGGCGCGAACACGCTCCGCACCTTCACCGTCCCGCCGCGCTGGCTCCTCGACCGGGCCGCCGAGCACGGGCTCCGCGTGCTGGTCACGATCCCGTGGGCCGAGCACGTCTGCTTCCTCGACCGGAAGGACCTGGTCGCGGAGATTCGCGGTACGGTGCGCGCGGCGGCGGAGAACTGCGGCAACCATCCCGCGCTCTTCGGCTTCCTCGTCGGCAACGAGATCCCCCCGGACATCGTTCGCTGGTACGGCCCCGAGCGCGTGCGCGACTTCCTCCGCGTGCTGCGCGACGAGGTGAAGGACCGCGCGCCGGACGCGCTCGTCAGCTACGCGAACTTCCCGTCGACGGAGTACCTCGACGTCACGGCCCTCGTCGACTTCGTCTCCTTCAACGTCTACCTCCACCGCGAGGCCGACTTCCGTCGCTACCTCTCGCGCCTCCAGAACATCGCCGAGGACAAGCCCCTCGTGCTGACGGAGTTCGGCATCGATTCGATGCGCGAGGGGCAGGAGACGCAGGCCGAGCACCTCGCGTGGATGATCCGCGCGGCCTTCGAGTCGGGGGCCGCCGGGACGTTCGTCTTCTCGTGGACGGACGACTGGTTCACGGGCGGCGCGCAGATCGCCGACTGGGCCTTCGGCCTGGTCGACGTCGCGCGCCGCCCGAAGCCGGCGTACACCGCCGTGCAGGCTCAGTACGCGGCGTCGCTGCCCCCGCGGCTCGAGCGCTCGCCGCGCGTCTCGGTCGTCGTGTGCGCGTACAACGCCGACCGGACGATGGACGCGTGCCTCGCGTCGCTCCGCACCCTGAACTACCCCGACTACGAGGTCGTCGTCGTGAACGACGGCTCGACGGACCGGACGCTCGAGATCGCCGAGCGCCACAAGCAGGCCTACGACGCCGACCCCGACGGGCCACGGATCGTGGTCATCGACCAGCCGAACAAGGGCCTCAGCGTCGCGCGGAACGTCGGCGCGGCCGCCGCGACGGGCGAGATCGTCGCGTACACGGACTCCGACTGCGTCCCCGATCCCGACTGGCTCGCCTTCCTCGTCTACAAGTTCGTCCGCTCGGGCTTCGTGGCCGTCGGCGGGCCGAACTTCCCGCCGCCCGAGCCGAGCCTCGTGCCCGCGGCCGTCGCCGTCTCGCCGGGCGGGCCGACGCACGTCCTCTTGAACGACGAGGTCGCGGAGCACATCCCGGGGTGCAACATGGCCTTCACGAAGAAGGCGCTCGAGGAGATCCACGGCTTCGAGCCGATGTACACGGCCGCCGGCGACGACGTCGACCTCTGCTGGCGCCTCCAGAACCGGGGCTACGCGATCGGCTTCAGCCCCGCGGCGACCGTCTGGCACTACCGCCGGAACACGGTGAAGGCGTATCTCAAGCAGCAGATGGGCTACGGGAAGGCGGAGGCGCTCCTCTACTTCAAGCATCCGTACCGCTTCAACCTCCTCGGCCAGTCGCGCTGGCTCGGGCGCATCTACGGCGAGCTCACCTCGGCCGTCCTCTCCCGCCGTCCGATCATCTACTTCGGCGCGTTCGGGCGCGGGCTCTTCCAGTCGATGTACGAGCCGCCGTCCTCGCTGCTCGCGTACCTACCGTTCACGCTCGAGTGGAACGCGATCGGCGTCCTCCTCTTCCTCTCGGCGCTCATGACCCCGTCCGCGCTGCCGCTCGCGGTGCTGCCGCTTGCCGTCTCCGTCGTCTGGTCGATCGCGACGGCGGTCCGTGCGCGCATCGACCCGCGGTTCGCCGGCCTGCGCGCGCGCGCGCTCATCGCCGTGCTCACGTACCTGGGGCCGCTCGTCCGCGCGCTCCAGCGCTACGCCTGGCGGCTCCGCGGGATCGGCGAGATCGAGCGCATCCACATGGAGGGGGCGAACCAGCCGGCGCGCGTCGACTGGCTGCGGCGGGCCTTCACCACGGGCTACTGGAGCGAGCACGGGCACGAGAAGGAGGCGCTCCTCGGCGGCATCATGGAGTTCCTGATCCCGCGCAAGTACCTGATCGCCGTCGATCCGGGCTGGAACCGCTGGGACCTCGAGGTCTACCGCGGCGTCTGGTCGAAGGCGCGCGTCACCGTCGCGGCCGAGAACCACGGCGGCCCGAAGCGCCTCCTGAACGTCCGCTGCGAGGTGCGTCTCACGCGCATCGCCGAGCTCGCGCTCGCGGGCTATCTCATCGCGATCGTCTGCGGGCTCCTGCTGCACGCCCCGGAGCTGACGGGTGTCGGCCTCGCGGTCGGCATCGTCAACCTGGCCGTCGTCGCGACGGAGAACGTCCGGCTGGGACAGATCCTGAACGACGTCTTCGACATCGTCGCGGAACGGATCGCGCTGCGGCCGGTCGGCGCCCCGGCGTCCGCGAAGGCGGCCTGAAGCGGCGGGCATGCCGCAGACCGTTCGCCTCCTCCGGAAGATCCTCGGTCGCCTCCTCCCGTACAGCGGCCTCTTCGTGTGGGCGATCGTGCAGGTCCTCGCGATCGGCGCCCTCGAGCTCGCGAAGCCATGGCCGCTCAAGATCGTGGTCGACAACGTGCTCGCGGGGCACCCGCTCGACTGGCCGCTCGTCCGGGGGCTCGGCGCGCGCCCGCTTCTCGTCGTCGCCTGCCTCGGCCTCGTCGCGGTCTACGCGCTGCTCGGGCTCCTCAACGTGACGAGCAACTACGCGACCATCAGCGTCGGCCAGCGGATGGTGAACGACTTCCGCAGCGAGCTCTACGCGCACCTCCAGCGCCTCTCGCTCGCCTTCCACAGCCGCCGCCAGGTGGGCGATCTCCTCTACCGGCTCACCTCCGACACGTTCGCCATCCAGACGCTCACGATGAACGGCTTCTTCCCGCTCGTCTCCTCGGTCGTGATGCTCGTCGGGATGATGGTCGTGATGCTGCGCCTCGACTGGATGCTCACGGGCGTCGCGCTCGCGGTCGTCCCGCTGCTCTTCCTCTCGATCGCCGGCATGACCCGGCGGATGACGGCGCTCGCGACCGTCGCGCGCGTGAAGGAGAGCGCGCTCTGGGCCGTCGCGCAGCGGACGATGGGCGCGATCCGCGTGATCCAGGCCTTCACGACGGAGGAGGAGGAGCACCGCCGGTTCATCGGCTCGAGCCGGGAGAGCCTCGACGCGAACCTCCGCCTCTACACGTTCCAAACCGTGTACGCCTCGGGCGTGAACGTCCTCATCGCGGTCGGGACGGCCGTCGTCCTCTGGGTGGGCGCGACGCACGTGCTGCGCGGCACGCTCACGGTCGGCGAGGTGCTGATCTTCACGACGTACCTCGCGTCCCTCTACGCGCCGATCAACAACCTCATGCAGACGTACGGCCTCGTCCAGAGCGCGCGCGTCGGCGCAGACCGCGTGTTCGAGATCCTCGAGACCGCCCCCGATCTCCGCGACGGGATGCGGCCGCTCGCCCGCGGCGACGTGCACGGGGCGGTCACGTTCGAGGACGTCCGCTTCGGCTACGACGCCGACCGCCTCGTGCTGCGGGGCATCGACTTCCACGCGCGCGCCGGCGAGATGGTCGCCATCGTCGGCGCGACGGGCGCCGGGAAGACGACGCTCGTGAGCCTGATCCCGCGCTTCTACGACCCGTCGGGCGGCCGGGTCCTCCTCGACGGGATCGACGTACGCGAGTTTCGGCTGAAGGCGGTGCGCCAGCAGGTCGCGATCGTGCTCCAGCCGCCGCTCGTCTTCCCGACGACGGTCCGCGAGAACGTCGCCTACGGCCGCCCCGACGCGACGCTCGCGCAGATCCGCGAGGCGGCGCATCTCGCCCAGCTCGACGACTTCCTCGAGCGGCTGCCCCTCGGCCTCGACACGGTGGTGGGGGAGGGCGGCGCGACGCTCTCCGCCGGCGAGCAGCTCCGCATCACGATCGC
>Ga0070741_10014333_pt1 | contig 13728 bp, 10 predicted proteins | sample Coa_R1_4_FD_66440 | JGI IMG/M metagenome (GOLD analysis project Ga0070741, IMG submission 66440) | Surface soil microbial communities from Centralia Pennsylvania, which are recovering from an underground coalmine fire - Coalmine... | ecosystem: Environmental > Terrestrial > Soil > Unclassified ... | reverse complement strand
TGCGTCCAATCTTAGTGGCAAGTTGGCCAAATGGAAGCGACCGCGTCTACGACTTGGGCTTCGGATCGGCCTTGGTTCTCGTTTCCGGCGCGGCCTGAAGCAATGCCGTTTCCTGAAGATCTTCTTTCCAGGCCGTGATGCCGGTGCGGGCCCGGCCCCCGAGATGCCCGAGAAAACCGTGACGTCCGGATTCGTATTCGGCGTCATCTCTCACTTTGCACCAAAACAAGCGCCCGCCGCGACGCCAGCCATCCAGCACGATTCCATCGAGAAACGGCTGACCACGGGCGGTGACGACCAGAGCATTGTTTTCGTCGGATTCTTTCGCCCAGGCCGCGCCCCAGTGCAGCACGAGCGTCTTAAAATGCAGTTGCTTCAGTGTCGCTCCGATATCGCGTGTGTAATCCGCGCAGATGCCCCTTTTTTTCACACCGATGTGAATCAGGTAATTGTGAATGGCGGGGTCGCCATGCACGCCGTATTCCCGGGCGCACTCGCGCGACCTGCGGTGCGCGGTTTCGGACATCAAAGCGGCCTCCTGGGGATCGACGGTCCGCGGAGAGAGCGCAATGAGCGCGTTGCGAAGATCGACAATGGACTTTTCATCCTCGGCCACAGCGACGCTGGCACAGGTGGCTAAACCAAAAAACAGCACGGTCCTGAAAGTCACGCGGACAATTTAAATGAGAAAAGGCCAGGCCGCCAAAGCGACCTGGCCTTTCCGAAACTGTCGTGGCATCGGCATCCAACCTGGGTCCAATCCGGACTGGCGGAGCCACGGGCGGGAAGCCCGTGCCACGGCAGGTTATTTGTGGTAACCCGACGTAGAAGTCGTTGTTGTTGCAGCCGCTTCTTTGTGTTGTGAGCATGCCCCCAAGCTGAGAGCGCCCGCTAAAACGGCCATGATCATGATCGCTTTGATGAATTTCAATCTATTCTCGCCTCCTTTCGGTTGTGTTGCTCCGTTGTTGTAGGCGCGGAATACCCTCGAAGCAACGCTTTTTTGGATGTTTTGCTGTTACAAACTATTCGCGGATGACCACCTGTGTGGTTTCATCTACCAGCTCGAATAATTCCATCACATCGGCATTGCGCATCCGAATGCAGCCGTGGCTGTCAGGAATGCCAATCCGGTCCTCGTGCCGCGTCCCATGGATGTAAATGTAGCGATCCCGCGTGTTCGCGTTCTCTTCATCAAGACCGTCCAGCCAGAGAATTCTTGTGGTCACAAAATCCTCCGTCTCGGGTAATGGATCTTCCGGTCCCAATGGCACCCGCGATTTGAAAATCGTCCCGTGCGCGGCGCCGTGCCCGATCTTCTGGGCGATACGGAAATTGCCCAATGGCGTCTTATTGCTCCCCTCCTCCGTGCCGATTCCAAAACGGGAGCTGGAAATCGGAAAAGACCGCACCGCTTCGCCATCGCGGAGCAGAGTGAGCCGCTGATCGTTTAGGGAAATATCGATCTTCGTTCGTCCACTTTGCGGCGTAGAAGTCGGATCATTCGCAGGGGGGTCCTTCTTTTTTACGCGACTTTGCATGAATCGGGAGCGGCCTTACAATTTGCCGCGGTGAAAAAAGAATATCGCGTCGCGATAGTTGGAGCAACTGGCGCTGTGGGCGCGGAATTCTTCCGCGTTATGGAACGGCGAAATTTTCCCGTGGCCAGCATTCGCGCGCTGGCGTCGGCCAGATCGGCGGGAAAAAACGTCAGGTTCCGCGGTGAGGCCGTGACGGTCGAGGAGCTTGGCCAAAATTCGTTCGACCAAATCGATATCGCATTTTTCAGCGCGGGAGGGAATACCTCATGCGAGTTTGTGCCGCTTGCGCAAAAAGCGGGTGCGGTCGCGATCGACAATTCATCTGTGTTCCGAATGGATCCGGGCGTGCCACTTGTCATTCCGGAAATCAATCCGGGTGACGTCAAACAACATCGCGGGATCATCGCGAACCCTAACTGCACGACTGCGGTCGCATTGATGGCCATTTATCCGCTGCATCGCGCGTTCGGCGTGAAGCGCGTTTTCGCATCGAGCTATCAGGCGGTTTCGGGCAGCGGCCAGCGCGCGATCAATGAATTGCAGGAACAGGTCCTCGCAGCCGCGGAAAACCGGCAGCCGGCGGCGAAAGTTTACCCGCACCCGATCGCTTTCAACGTCCTGCCACACGTCGATGCTTTTTTGGAAAACGGCTACACAAAGGAAGAAATGAAATTCCAGAACGAGGGCGCGAAGATCATGCATTTGCCCGACTTTCGCGCCTCGGTCACGTGCGTTCGCGTCCCGGTTTATCGCGCGCACTCAGTCGCAGTCAGCGCGGAGTTCGAAAAGAAAGTCTCGGTCGATCAGGCTCGTGAAGTTTTGGCAAAAGCGCCCGGATTGGAGTTAGTCGATGAACCGCAAAAGAACCGCTATCCGGTGCCGCTGGCCGTCGCGGGCAAGGATAATTGCGAAGTCGGACGGGTCAGGCTCGATTGCGCGCTCGAAAACGGGCTGGCATTCTGGGTTTCGGGGGATCAACTACTGAAGGGCGCGGCGCTGAATGCGGTGCAGATCGCGGAGCTCTTGTAGCCAGGCGTTCTGTCGTCTTGCCTTCAGCGGTCCGCGTTGAGGTTATTGCGGACTGGGTGTCGCTGTTGCCGCTCCTTTGCCCTTGCCCTCGCCCGCGCGCTTGCCTTCCCCTTGTGGCCCGGGTTGGTTGCCCCCGGCAGGCGCCTGGTTGAGTTGTGGTTGCCGTTTGCCGAGGTCCTCGCTGTAAGCCGGCCCTTGCCCGGCTGGCCCGTTTTGAAGGTTGGCAGCCGGAGTCTGCGACGGCGGCTGGCCAAACTGTTTGTGTTTGCCACGACCCTCGCCGTAGGGCGCGGCTTGTGCGCCGCCCCCTGGTTCGCCCGGCGATGTTCCGACAGGCGATTGCTCGAAGGGCTTATGTTTGGCGCGTGGTTCGTTGACCGCTTCGGGCGAAGCAGCCGCAGGGCCGCTCGGTCCAAAATCTTGCCGGTTTCCTTTTCCTTTCCGTTCCGGGCGTCCCATTTCGGTGCCGGTAACCGATTCAGGCGTTGTCGCGCTCGGACTGAACTGTTCACGCCCCTTTCCTTTACCGCGCCGGCCAAATTCCGGCGCCGCTGTCGCAGAAATGGCCGCCTCCGGTGAGGTCATCGGTGAAGGCGCACCGGGCTGAAATTGTTCGGGGCGTTTGTTCTTTCCTTTGCCTTTTCCAGGAAACTCAGCTGCTCCTTCCGGCGGAGTCATTCCTTGAGTGCCGGGCGAAATTATCGGTGAAGCGCCGGGCGGTAGCTGCCCTGCACGTTTGTTTTTCCCTTTGCCCTTGCCTCCGCTCGGAAACTCAGACGTCGTTTCGGGCGAGGTTATCCCCTGCGGGGGCGGCGCCGCTGTCGCACCTGGTTGAAGTTGTTCAGCCTGCTGTTTGCCTTTCCCTTTGCCTTTTCCTTTGCCCTTCTCAAAAGGCGAGCTCAGTAGTTCCGGAGATCCGGTAGCGCCCGGCGCACCGGCAGCTTTCGGAGCCAAAGTGCCGCCGCCCATCGTCGGTGGCGGGACATTCTTCAAGTCCTGCGTTTTGATTTTTTCCTTCAACTGCTTCTGCGCATTTTCGTCTCCGACGGCTGACCAACCCTTTTCAATCTTGGGTCGTTCAACTTTGGCCTTCACTTTCGCCGGAGGCGGCATTGCGGAGGAGGTCTTCTTGATCTCCGCCGGAGCCGCGACGACCAGCGAGTTGCCCTGAACCTTGGTCAGGGTGCCCGATTTCCCGGCGGTCGCGAGATCCAGGTTCGACTGCCGCTCCAATTTCAATTTTTGCACCGGCCGGCTTGAGTACTGATTCATGACGGAGAGATCCGGCCCGTAGTTATAAACGGTTTTGTTTTTGTAGGTGATGTTTGTGACGTTCACGGTTTGCGTCACATAAGTTACGTTTTGGTCGGCCGGAATCAGGCGCGAGCGCAGCACGGGCTCGCCGATATAACGGACATCGACGAAATTGTAATACGCAGGACCGATGTCGAATTCGACGTCCAAATGACCGGTCAACGGGCGGCTTTCGTAAACTACTTCGGTTTCGGGTGGAAGTGGCGCCCAGCCAACATAGTTGCCACCAAATCGCCAGGAAACCCACGCCGGTCCCCAGTGATACCCGGGAACCCACAACCAGCCTATATCGGCCAGTCGCACCCAGCGACCGTAGTGATAAGTCGCCCATCCGAAGTCTTCGTAGGAAATCCACGTCCAGCCAAGATCGGTATAAGCCCAATAACCATCGGCGTACGGACGCCAGGATCTGTCGCTGACAGCGAGGTCCGGTTGCCAGCAATAGCCGTAATCGCCAACCTCAATCCAGCTTCCGCCCTCGATATTATTGTAAAAGAAATCGACCGAGATCTCTTGAGCTCGAACCCGCCCTGCAAAGGGCAAGAGCAGGAAGGCTAAAGTGAACAAAAAGATCAGTTTTTTCATATGGAGCTTTGTTTCGAGCGTTGGACTACACGGCTAAGAAGTTTATTCAGGTCCCCGGTCGTAGTCCCTACAACCTCAGGCGGATCCGTTCTGATCCGCTACCGGGGCCGTAAAACGAGGAAGGAACGGGCGCGGTGCCGGCACACCGATAGCACGACTGGTTCGTCAGGGCTGGCGGACTGCGCAATCTTGTTGTAATCCGCGACGGAACTAATTGGTTGTTGATTCACTTGTTCAATCACGTCGCCCTTTTGGAGGTCGCCCGTCACTGCGTCCGGATCGACATCGGTGACGACAACACCTCGAATGCCGTTAGGCAAGTCGAGCTGCCGCGCGAGGGCTGGAGTCAATTCCCCCACGTGAACGCCAGCGAGCGCGTTCTCGGTTTCGTTTTGATCCTGATTGCCCGGATTTTGCGGCGGCCCTTTGGGCTGTAGTGGTGGCTGTTGTGGATTTACCGGCCCCGCCTGGTAGCCGGCGGGCTGCTCTTTAATCTGCGTCGTAACCGTCATCGGCTTTCCGGCGCGAATAATTTGAAGGTCGACATTCTTGTTTAGCTCGACCTGAGAAACCAGATTGCGCAGCTGAATAATATTTTTCACGTCGTGTCCGTCGAACTTTCGAATGACGTCACCTGTTTGCAGTTTCGCATCCGCCGCCGGCGATCCCGGCACGACCTGATCGACAACGACCCCGTCGGCGCTGCTATTGTTAGGGTTGGACTGGTCGACGCGGCTTTGGATTCCGAGATAGCCGCGAATGATGCGTCCTTTCTTCAGCAAACTTTCCAGAGCAGTGCGAACGGTGTTAGATGGAATTGCGAAACCGATTCCCTGCGACCCGCCGCTGCGCGAGATGATGGCGGTATTGATACCGACGACTTCACCGCGAAGATTAATCAACGGTCCGCCGCTGTTTCCGGGATTGATCGCGGCGTTCGTCTGAATCAAGTCGCCAAAAACATCGGCCCGGTTTGGCCGTCCCTTGGAGCTGATAATTCCATCTGTCACCGTCTCTTCGAATCCGAATGGATTTCCAATGGCGAGGACGAAATCCCCGGTCTGAACGGCGTCCGAATCCGCCAGTTTGAGCGGCTTCACTCCGGCATTGTCGATCTTGAGCACGGCGAGATCGAGTTGGTCGTCTGACCCGATGAGCCGCGCCTTTTCCGTGCGGCCGTCACTCAATTGCACTTCGATCTCGTCCACCTGATCGACGACGTGATTGTTGGTGATGATGTGACCTTCGCTAGTGACAATCACCCCCGAGCCTAACGAATTTTGCACCATCGCTTCTTCATTGGGATTTTGATAGCCGCGAGGGCGGCGAGAGAAGAAACCAAATGGATCGAGCTGAGTCTGTCGTTCGATTGCGATCTTTTTGCTCGTTTTCACCGCGACCACTGCCGGAACCACCGCGTTCACCAGCGCGCGACGCTCGCGATTCAATGCCTCGAGCGAAGCGACCTGGCTCGCATCCACATTTGGCGAATTAGCGAGTGTATATTTTTCGGGAACGGCGCGCGCCTGCGAAACACTGAGACCTCCGCGTTTCATCCGATAGTCGTAAAGCGCCGAAATGGCCAGACTCAGCACCGCAACAAAGACAAAAAACTTCAATAGATTTTTCATCAGCTAACGTTTGAAAAGGTTCGCCCCTGTTTTTCGACAATCAACCGCCGGAAACGTTGATTTTCCGGCCACTCCAGCGCCGGGTCCATCTCGAAAATGGACATGGCACTGGTTCGCGCCCGCTTCATCAATTGCGCGTCTTTTCGCAAATCACCGATTTTGAGAGCCGGCAAGCCGCTCTGGGCCGTGCCTAACAAATCGCCCGGACCTCGCAGTTCCCAATCCGCCTCCGCCACTTCGAACCCGTCAGAGGTTTTTTCGAGCACGGCAAGCTTGGCCGCGGCCTCAGAGGTCGGCTCGGAGGTGAGCAAAATGCAGTAGGATTTGTGCTCGCCCCGGCCGATGCGTCCGCGAAGCTGATGGATCTGCGCGAGTCCGAAACGCTCGGCATTCTCAATCAACATCACGTTCGCATTGGGAACGTCCACACCGACCTCGATAACGGTGGTGCTGATTAAGGCATTGGTCTGACCGCTTCGAAAACGCTCCATGATTTGCTGTTTTTCAGGGCCGGGAATTCGGCCGTGAAGCAATTCGCACTTGAATGGATGAAGACGTTCGCGCCAGCGCTCGAACTCCGTGGTTGCAGCTTTTGCTTCGAGTTTTTCGCTTTCGTCGATCAGCGGATAAACCACGTAAATCTGGCGGCCAGACTCTAATTGCTTCCGCAAAAAGCTGAGCACTTCGCCCAGTTTCGATGAATCCCGGACGGCGGTGACGATCTTTCCGCGACCGCGCGGCATTTCATCCAGAATCGAAACGTCGAGATCACCGTAAACCGTCATCGTCAACGTGCGCGGAATCGGTGTTGCGGTCATGACCAAGACGTCGGGAGCCGGCTCGCGATTGGTCAGGCGCGCGCGTTGTGCCACGCCGAATTTGTGTTGCTCGTCAATCACGGCCAGCCCGAGCTTCGAAAAGGAGACAGTTTCATAGAGCAGCGCGTGCGTTCCAACGACCACGTCTGCGTTTTCGCTGCCTTCTACAAGCGGAAGAAAACTTTCCTCCTGACGGGCCGCGGTCCGGATCGACAATTTAACCCCGAGCGGCTCGAGCCAGCGCCGCAACACCGCGTAATGTTGTTCCGCGAGGATTTGCGTGGGCGCCATGAACGCGGCCTGGTAACCCGCTTCGACCGCGAGAAGAATCGCAGAAATAGCCACAACTGTTTTGCCGGAGCCGACATCCCCCTGCAAAAGGCGATTCATCGGAAATTTCGATTCCATGTCGCGCCGGACTTCCCCAATCACCTTTAACTGTGCGTCGGTGAGCTCAAACGGCAGCGATTTTACAAATTTCTCCATTAACTCCCCTCGCCCGCTATGGGATGCGCTGACGCGCGCGTGTGCCTCGGTTCGGCGCGAGGCGATTAACATCTGCATCGCGAAGAATTCGGAAAGTACGAGATGATCGCGTGCGGCGTCCCGTTCTTGCCACGTTTCGGGAAAATGAATTGTCCGGATCGCGGCAGCGCGATCGCCATTCTTCAAATTCTTTGGCAGGAGCGGCTCGATTGGCTCGGTGTTGAGTTCCTGGAGCAGCCGAAAGATTATGCTTCGCAAAAGACGCTGCGACACGCCTTCGGTTGCTGGATAAATGGGCGTGATCCGGCGCAGATGAATCGATTTTTCCTCGTCGTCTTCGATGATTTCGAACTCGGGATGGTCCATGCAAAGCCGGTTTCCACGCAGTTTTGGCCGTCCAAAAACCACTAATTGCTGGTCGGCAGCGATCATCTTCTGGATGTAGTAGAGGTTGAACCACCGAAGAGTCAGCGGCTCGCTCAGTGCGTTTGCATTCGGCTCCTGCAAGGTCGCCTCGAAAATGCGACGTCCGCCGAAGCGACGGAAAGATGTCTTCACCACCACGCCCGACAAGCAAAGTGGTTTATCGCTTTCTTCGCGCGGGAATTCGGGAAATTGCTGTCGATCTTCGTGACGGCGGGGATAGTGGGTGAGTAAGTCTTCCACTGTGGTGATGCCGAGTCTCCGAAGCGCGAGAATCTTCGGGCGCGGGATCCAATCGATTTCCTCGAGAACTTGCGAAATTTCCATCAGCTCACACGCTCCGAGCGGCGGAGTGCTTCAACTCGCATGCCCAGACTGATTTCGCCTTGGTACTCATCCGGTCGGATGCGGAACGCGATATCCCACGGCGGCGGTGGTAGTGAATGGTCGGCCGCGCCAAAAAAGATGGCACGTCGGCGATAATTTCGTTGTCGCAGCCGCAGCTGAAGATGTTTTTCTCCGACCCGCAGCGGCGGTGCGATCGACTCAACTTCGCGCGCAAAAAAGACCGGCTGCGGATTACCGTTGCCGAACGGTTGCAGCATTTCGTGCCAGTCGAGAAAATCGAAATCTAATTCGGGAAAAGTGATTTCGTGATCGATGTGAACTCGCGGCTGCAAATCCTCGTCCGATAAAAGTTCGCGCGCCACATTTCGAAACTCTCTCGCGAACTCTTCGACATTCGTTTCCTGGATCGTGAGGCCGGCGGCCATTTCGTGCCCGCCGTATTTGTCGAGCTTATCCGCGCATCGGCCAAGCGCGGCCACGAGATTGAATCCTTGAATGCTGCGCCCGCTTGCCTTGCCAATGCCGGCCTCGTCGAAACCGATCACGATTGTTGGCCGATGAAGCTTGTGAACCAGACGTGAAGCCACGATGCCCAGTACGCCCGCGTGCCAGTCGCGTTCAAAAACGACAATTGCCGCGTCTCGTTCAGCATCGAATTCCTTCGACAATTTTTCTGATGCGGCCGCGAAGATCTTTTTTTCCACCTCTTGTCGCTCGCGGTTTTGTTTGTCAAGGCAGTCGGCGAGTTCGCCCGCCTCCTGCTCGTCACTCGTCAGTAACAGCCGCAGCGACTTCTCCGCGGTGCTCAGCCGTCCGGCCGCATTCAGGCGCGGCCCGAGTCGGAAGCCGATGTCTTCGGTAAAGATCGGGCGTTTCACGCCGCTGACTTCCATTAACTTCCGGAGCCCAATCCGTTTTGTTCGCTCGATCTCCAACGACCCGCGTTGCACCAGCGTGCGGTTTTCGCCACAAAGGGGCACAATGTCGGCCACTGTTCCGAGCGCGACAAGATCGAGCCGAGATTTCAGATCAAAATCAATCGGCCGCGTTTTGACCAGCGCATGACAGAGCTTGAATACAATTCCGACGCTGCAGAGATAATGGAAGAGCGAGGCCGGATCGATTTTTGGATTCACAACGGCAACGCAATCCGGCAGATCCGCTTTGGGTTCGTGATGATCGAGGACAATGACCTCGATGTTTCGTTTACGAAGATCCGCAATCTCGGCGACGGAAGAAGTTCCGCAGTCGAGCGCGATCAACAGTTGCGGCTGGAATTGCTCGAGACAGCGCTCAAGACTTTCGCGGCTCAACCCGTAACCTTCCTCCATGCGCAAGGGGAGGAAAAGATCGGGCGCAGCGCCATAAGCGCGGAGCGTTTCGGCCAATAGGGCCAATGAAGTGACCCCATCGACGTCGTAATCGCCGAAAAGAACCAGCCGCTCCCGCCGATCGATAGCCTTGAAAATTCGGGCGACTGCGGGGCCCATATTCGGAAGGAGAAACGGATCGCTGAGTAATTTCAGCCGGGGCCGGAGGAAGGCCTGCACTTCGTCGGCGGTGGCGAACCCCTTTCGGCTCAACAAACGCGCAATAGATTCGCACCCGCAGAGCTCGCTCCAGGGGATAGCCCCGCCATTGAGTTGTTCCGGTGAGGGAATGATCCAGCGAGGCTGCACCGATTATGTTATACGCCGGGCCTGTACTGACAACTAAGAGCAATCCGCGGATAATCTGTTGACTGCCGGGCGTCCGCTCAAATAGACAGGAGGATCGTGAAAGTGATCGCTCCATTGTTCGCACTCCTGTTTCTGACCAATTGCCAACTCGCGCACACCATGCTCGAGCAGCCGGGAGATCGCGCAAAGCGACTCGGCGTCAGCGAGAAAAAAAGCTCCGCTCTGCTCGAAAAACAGACCGAAGTATTCACGGGTAAAGTAGTGCTCGAGGACGGGGCTTATCGGTTCGAACCGGTCAACGAGCCGGGAACGCTTTTGAAATTGACCCGGGCCCGACGGGAAAGTGAATTCGAAGCCGAGCAGATTCTGCTGCGGAAATACTACGAGAAAACGATCACGGTGAAGGGCACTCGAAAAGATGACTGGATCTGGGGTGCCGATATTACCGGCCAATATGTTCCGCCGGGCGGAGCCACCGGGCCGAACATGAACGCTCCGAAGCAATCGCGCCCTTAACCGCAGACGCCGAGAAGCTGCGCGAGCCGAATGGCATCGTATGGGGCGTGAACTTTCGCGTCGTTATCGAAGTAAACGAACACGTCGCGCGTCATCTCATCGCCCTTCTTGGCGCTGACTAACTCTGCGTCGCGCGGTTGTTTGCCCTTTCGCCAAAATTGAATCCGTTTCGCCCAAGATCCGAGCGCCGCATCGGTATAACCACTTACGTAAAGTTGTTCCGCGCCGTGCAGCCGGATGTACACGAAATCGGCGGTCAAATCTTCCGCGTAGGGAAACTTGCCGGCCGTGTCGGCAACGACAAACGCGATCTTTGCATTCCTCAAAAGCTCGAAGAACTCGGGCACCATGAACGTGGGATGCCGCACTTCAATTGCATATCGGAGCGGTCGTGAGACATCGATCTTCGTAAAAGCGCGCGACTTCAATTTGTCGTCGTGTTTCTTGGCAAGCTTCGCGGCCTCGGCCGTGCTCCGTGGCAGCAATTGAAAGAAATCGCGCAAGCGTGACGCATCGAACCCGAGATTCGGCGGGAGCTGCCAGAGGATGGGCCCGAGCTTCGCTCGCAATGCGAGCACGCCGGAGGCGAAGAAGTTGGCGAGCGCGATTTCCACTCCGCGCAATTTCTTCATGTGAGTGATGAAGCGTCCGCCTTTCACCGCGAAGAGAAAATCCGGCCGCGTCTCATCGTGCCAGCGCTTGTAACTCGATGGCAGCTGGAGCGAATAGAAAGATCCGTTGATCTCCACTGAGTTGAATGTTTGCGCGGCAAACTCCAGCTCGCGCCGCTGCGGCAAATCCTTTGGATAGAACTTCCCGCGCCAGCCGGCGTAACGCCAACCCGATATGCCAATCCGTATATCGGTGTGCCCTATACGACGCGTAACGCGACTTCGCGTTTTGGCAGCAGGTCGCTCTCCTGGCATAACTGCGCGAACGCGAGTAATCCTTTTTTCTCGCGCTCCCCAAAGCTGAATCGGAGATGGTCGCGGTAATAGCGGTTGCAAAAAGTTGGGTCGAATTCCTTTTGCCCGCCAATCACGTCGTCGAGCCTGGCCAGATTCGCGTCGCGCAACTCGCGAAGGCGATCGGCGATCGATTTTGAATCGCTCACTTCAGGACGAATGAGCCAAAGCGCGAAAACGAATGGAAGCTCCGTCGCCTGCTTCCACTCCGCCCCCAAATCAAAGTAGCGATAGCGGTCTCCAAACTTTTCACGGAATCGGATGGCATGGTCGCCAATCAACAGTCGCCAGCGGCCGCTTTGTAACGGCGAAAGGAGATCGTTACCGATTTCGATGACGCGAACAGTTCGCCCACGTTGTTTCATCAAGTGACGCAACAGAACAATCGATGTGGCCGACGCCGGATCCGCCTCGATCTCGTAATCCACCGACTCGTCGTAATAGGCGGCGACCACGCTAAAAACCGGCCCGTCTGAGGAAATGGAAACACCATCGACGATTCGGTAGATTGGATTGCGCAGAAACTCGAAGCTCGAGACGAGCGCTACATCCAAGTCGCCGCGCGCGATTTGCGTGCACAAGACGGATGGGTGATCGAGAACCACTTCTCCGGGCCAACCTTGAATGAGCGGCCGCGCGTTCAGATACTTAACACAGCCTATGCGAAGCATTTCCTCTCTCTCTTCCGCTCAATCTTCTTCGTCGTCCAGACTAAGACCGAGATAGCGCGGGGGAAGTGGATCTTTTAGGCGCAAGCCAGCTCCGATTCGAGCGTCGGCGCGGCCGGGCTCGATCCGTTATTCGTCTGGTTGAGATGACGATAGAAGCTGTCGCGCTGAACAGGAACGCGCCCTGCCTCGCGAATAGCGTGTTCGAGGGTTGCGATTGTCTGCTGTTGGGGCGTCGTCGCACCCGCCATGTGAAAGATCTTTTCTTCCATGATCGTGCCATGGAGATCGTCCACTCCGTAGCTGAGAGAGACTTGAGCCAACGGTAAACCGAGACTAACCCAGTAAGCGGTCAGATGGTCGATGTTGTCCAAATAAATGCGGCTGACGGCGAGATTGCGGAGCTGTTCGATCGCGGATGCGCGTTTGATGTGGGCCAGGATGGTAGTTTGCGGTTCGAAAGCGAATGGAACAAACCCACTGAAACCACCGGTCTCGTCCTGGAGTTGGCGCAGCTGACGCAGGTGATCGACGCGTTGCTCGAGCGATTCGATGTGGCCGTAAAGCATGGTGCAGGTGCTGCGGCCTCCCATTCGATGCCAGGTCCGATGCACATCCAACCACTCCGCGGCTGTTTCTTTGCCGCGGCAGATTTGATCACGCACCTGGGGGTCGAAAATTTCCGCGCCCCCGCCGGTGATCGAGCCCAGTCCATTCTCGCGCAGAAGGTTAAGCGTGTCCCCGATCGGCATTTTGAAAATTCGCTGCGCGAGATGCCGGACCTCGATCGCAGTGAAAGCTTTAATATGAAGATTAGGGTCGAGAGCGCGCAAAGCGCGAAGAAGGTCCAGATACCACTCTTTCTTGAGACTGGGATGGAGTCCCCCGACCATATGAACTTCTGTGATTCCGAGCGGCAGGGCATCCGCGACCGCCCGAACAATTTCGTTGGCGGCATGCTCAAAAGCATGGGCGTCACGCTTCTTCGCGGCAAAGGCGCAAAACTGACACGAGAGCACGCAGATGTTCGAGTAATTGATGTAGCGATTGTGAATGTAAGTCGCAAAATTGCCGTTTTTTCGTTCCCGCACCACGTTGGCCATCATGCCGAGCGCGTTTAGGTCGTCGGATCGATAGAGCGTAACGGCCTCGGCCTCAGAGACACGCCCCCCACCCTCGATTTTCTCAGCGATCGGTCTAAGTTCTTTTGGGATCAGTGAATAATTCATCCGGAGCCGGCGCTGGAATTTGATGGCTTTACCATGCACAGACGGGTCGCTGGTTGCAACCAAAAGCAGGGCGCAGCCTAGCGCGCGAATGGTTCGAATCCGCGGCCACCCTTCCACGTCTCTCTAGCGATGGCCGACCGAAAAGCACCGGCGCAGTCCGAGGACGACGCCGAGGACGTCAGACTGATGCATCTGGTGGGGGCTGGTGACACACAGGCTTTCGAGCAGTTGATTGAGAGACATCAAGCGCTCGTCGCGGGAACGGTGGCCCGAATGTTGGGAAGCAATGCCGACGTCGAAGATATCGCCCAACAGGTATTCATTCGTGTTTGGAGGAGCGCCGGGCGCTATGTGGCAAAGGCGAAGTTCACCACCTGGCTGCTGAAGATCACACGGAATCTCGTTTTCAACGAAATGCGCCGGACAAAGCGGCATCCACATTTGCCGGTCCAGATTGAGCCGGGAACCGAGGAAATGCCGCTCAGAGACGAACAGG
>Ga0070741_10014332_pt1 | contig 13729 bp, 12 predicted proteins | sample Coa_R1_4_FD_66440 | JGI IMG/M metagenome (GOLD analysis project Ga0070741, IMG submission 66440) | Surface soil microbial communities from Centralia Pennsylvania, which are recovering from an underground coalmine fire - Coalmine... | ecosystem: Environmental > Terrestrial > Soil > Unclassified ... | reverse complement strand
CCGAGGTTTGACGCAGGCGCCTCTTGGTGCGACGTTTCTCCGGCCGACGATGCCTGCGCTTGCCGAATCCTGGCCGCCGCTGCCGCTCCACGCCTGGAAGGACACGTACGCGACGCTCCACATGTGGACGCAGATCGTCGGGAAGATCCGGATGGCGCTCACCCCGCCGGTGAACCACTGGTGGCACGTGACGCTCTATCCGACCGCGCGCGGGCTCACGACCTCACCGATCCCGTACGCGACCGGGCAGTTCGAGATCCTCTTCGACTTCGTGAACGACGTCCTCGTCGTCGAGTGCAGCGACGGTCGGAGCGCGCAGCTGCCGCTCGTCGCGCGGAGCGTCGCCGACTTCTATCGCGAGGTCCTGGCGCTCCTCGCGAGCCTCGGCATCAGGGTGAAGCTCTGGCCGATGCCGGTCGAGGTGCCGAATCCGATCCGCTTCACGGAGGACCGCGAGCACGCGAGCTACGACGCCGAGTGCGCGCGGCGGTGGTGGCGGATCGTCCTCGAGACGGACGCCGTGTTCAAGGAGTTCCGCGGGCGGTTCATCGGCAAGTGCAGCCCGATCCATTTCTTCTGGGGCGCCTTCGATCTCGCCGTCACGCGGTTCTCCGGACGTCCGGCGCCGCAGCGCGAGAACGTCGATCCCGTGACCGCCGAGGGCTACTCGCACGAGGTGATCAGCCACGGCTTCTGGCCGGGGGGCGCATGGGCCGGCGGCGGCGAGATCGACGCGCCCGTCTACTACTCGTACACCGCGCCGGAGCCCCCCGGTCTGCGCGACGCACGCATCGGGCCCGCCGGGGCGTCCTACAGCGCGGCGCTCTCGGAGTTCCTGCTGCCATACGACGAGGTGCGCACGGCCGCCTCGCCCCGCGACACGCTCCTCGAGTTCCTGCAGACGACCTACGAGGCGGGCGCCGGGCGCGCGCGCTGGGACCGCGCGAGCCTCGAACGTCGGGCGTAGCGTCTAGGCGCGAACGGAGAGTCGCGGCACGGAGTCGCCGGCGCCCGACCCTTGGTCGGCGGGAACGAGCTCCGGCGTCGACGGGACGCCGTGCCCGTGATGCGGGTGACGTCCGGCATGCGCGCGGAGCAGTCGCTCGATCGGCCTCGCGAGCGGCGACCCCGGTCGCACGCCCGCGGCGTCGAGGACCGCGGTCCGGAGGCCGTCGACCGTCTTCCCTCGCGCCGTGGCGATCTCCTCCAGGCTTTTTCCCGATGCGAGCTCGGTGCGGAGCTCGTTCGGCCGGACGCCGAGATACTGCGCGGCGGCGCCGAACGCGGCCTGCAGCTTGGCCGCGGCGTTCGTGAGGTCCGCGACGCTCGAACCGGCCTGCACGGAGAGAACCACGCGACGTCGCTCCTGCAATTCCCGTCCCATCGCACGGCACGCGCGTGCCGGCCACCGTCTCCGCGTACGCGCCCGGCAATGGTTGCCCGGCGTGCCGATTCTGCCGAGGCACGACCGTCCGACAGCCCGGCGAGCGGGACGCCACCGCGTGGCACCGGACCTGCTGTTGTCGGTATGCGCGTACGTCGGACGCTCGCGGCGCTCGGGCGGACGGGAATCGGTCTGTTGCTCGTCGTGGCGGCCCTCGCCGTCGTGATGGGGATCGAGAGCCCGCTGTCGCTCGCGATCGTCATGGGCGGGCCGGTCGCGGTGCTCGCGGCGACGTTTTCCCGGGCGCGGCTCGGGAGCGCGTGGGATCAGCTCGCGGCGGCGCTGACCGACGCGCCCGACGCCGGCGACGTCGTCGCAGCGCTGAAGCACCTCGGCCGGATCCATCGGACCGATGGTCCCCTCGCGCTCGAACGCGCGGCGGCCGACGCAACGGATCCCCTCCTCCGTCGCGGGATCGCGCTCGCGCTCGAATGCAACGACGAGGAGGAGCTCGCCGACATCCTGCTCGCCGAGGCGCGGCGGAACGCGGCCGAGGGCGAGGCGGCGCGTCACGTCCTCGTGACGCTCGGCAAGCTCTTCCCCGCCTTCGGTCTCATCGGGACGCTCGTCGGTCTCGCGTTGCTGCTCCGCCACCTCGGCGAGGCGAGCCTCGCGGCGATCGGCCCCGGCCTCGCGCTCGCGGTGCTGACGACGCTCTACGGCGCCGTCCTCGCGAACGTCGTCGTCCTGCCGCTCGCGACGCGGCTCCACACGCACCTCGTACGCCGGGCGCTGCGCACGCAGATGATCATCGACGGCGTCCTCCTCGTGCACCGACGGGAGTTCCCGACGCGCATCGAGCGCGCGCTCCGGGGATACGTGGGAGGCGCCGGCGAGCCATCCGCGCATGTCGTCGATCTCACGGAACGCGCGGCGTGACGTCGCAGTCGCGGTTGCCCCGGCGCCGCCCGACGAGGATCAGACCGGCTGGCTGCTGACGTTCAGCGACCTCGTCCTGCAGCTCTTCGCGTTCGTCCTCGTCGTGGTCGTCCTGGCCAGCGCAGCACACCCCCGGGCCGCGACGACGCCGGCGAGGACGCCGGCACGATTCGCCGCGCTCGCGCAGCGTATCCGCGAGATGATCCGCGCCGACGGCGCGACCGACGCCGTCCGCGTCGACCTGCGGGACGGTGGGGTCGTCGTCACGGTGAGCGACGCAATCGCATTCGCCGCCGGCGACGACGAGGTGCTCCCGGCCGCCGCGCCCATCCTTCGCCACGTCGCCGAGACGACGCAGGCGATGCGCGACCTGACCGTCGTCGTGGAGGGGCACGCCGACGACGCCTCCGCCGCGAGCGACGGGTCGCGGTCGAACGTCGAGCTGGCGGTCGCCCGGGCGGCGGGGGTCCTCCGGGTGATCGTCGGCGCGAACGCCGCGCTCGTGCCCCGCGCGGTCGCGGCGGGCTCGGGCGAGACCCGCCTCGCCGACGGCCGGCGCCCGGAGCGCGGCCGCGTCGAGATCAAGCTCGTCCCCGACTCGTAACCCGCCCGTCGTGGCAGGATCTGCCGGCTCTTTGTCATTGCGGCCACCGGCGGGCGACCGTACGATGCCGACCGATGACCCGGACCCTCCCGAGCGCGACTCGCGCCGTCACCCGGACGATCGCGGTCCTCACCTACGACGGCGCCCAGTCGCTCGACGTGACCGGCCCGATCGAGGTCTTCGCCACGGCGAGCCGGCTCGTCCGCGAAGCGCACCCGCGTGCGGTCGCCCCGTACGCCGTCGAGATCCTCGCGGCACGACCCGGCCCCATCCGCATGAGCTCGGGGATCCGCGTCGTCGCCGACCGCGCGTTCGCGACGGTGCGCCGCGGCATCGACACGCTCCTCGTCAGCGGCGGTGACGTCCAGGCGGCGGCCACGGACGTAGCGCTCCGCCGCTGGCTCCGCGCAATCGCGCGACGGGTGCGCCGGCTCGCCTCGGTGTGCAGCGGCGCGTTCGTCCTCGCCGAGGCCGGCCTCCTCGACGGGCGCCGCGCGACGACGCACTGGCTCGGCGTGCCGCTCCTCGAGCGTCGCTACCCGCGCATCCGGATCGAGCCCGACGCGATCTTCGTCCGCGACGGCCACGTGTACACGTCCGCCGGCGTGACCGCGGGCATCGATCTCGCGCTGGCGCTCGTCGAGGACGATCTCGGACACGACGTCGCGCTCGCGGTCGCGCGGCGGCTCGTCGTGTTCCTGAAGCGACCGGGCGGGCAGTCACAGTTCAGCAGCCATCTGGCGGCGCAGGCGGTGCCCGTCGGACCGCTGCGCGACCTGCCGCGGTGGATCGTCGATCACGTCGACGCCGAGCTCTCGGTCGAGACGCTCGCGGCGCAGGCGGGGATGAGCCCGCGGAACTTCGCGCGCGTCTTCGTCCGCGAGAGCGGCGTCACGCCGGCGAAGTTCGTCGAGCGCGCGCGGATCGACGCCGCGCGCCGCCATCTCGAGGACGGCGGGCTCGGCCTCGAGGACGTCGCCACACGCGCCGGCTTCGGGTCCGCCGAGCACATGCGGCGGACGTTCCTCCGACACCTCCACGTGGCGCCGGCGGAGTACCGCCGACGGTTCCTCGTCCGCAGGGCGAGCTGAGAAGGAGACACCGATGGCAGAGACTCCGAGCAGGCGACTGGGTGCCGTCCTCTACCCGGGCTTCGAGCTGCTCGACGTGTTCGGGCCGCTCGAGATGTTCGGCAGCCTCCCCGGCGCGATCGAGATCGTGCCGGTCGCCGAGCGGCGCGGCCCGGTCGCGAGCTTCCAGGGGCCGGAGGCGGTCGCCCGGCACGGCTTCGACGACTGCCCGCACCTCGATCTGCTGCTCGTCCCGGGCGGGTTCGGGACTCGCGCCGAGATCGAGAATCCCGCGATCCTCGAGTTCCTGCGGCGCCGCGTCGCCGAGGCCGAGGTCGCGATGTCGGTGTGCACCGGCAGCGCGCTCTTCGCCGCGGCGGGCGTGCTCGACGGCCGGCGCGCGACCACCAACAAGATGTTCTTCCAGTGGGTCGCGGACCTCCGGCCGCAGGTCGAATGGGTCAAGGCGGCGCGCTGGGTCGAGGACGGGAAGCTCGTCACCTCGTCCGGCGTGTCGGCCGGCATGGACATGGCGCTTGCGGTCCTGGCGCGCCTCTACGACCGTGACACGAGCGAGCGGATCGCGGTGTCCGCCGAGTACGACTGGCACCGCGACGCCGCGTGGGACCCGTTCGCGAAGCTCCACGGCCTGGTGTGATCGCGAACGATCATTGCGCGTGATCGAGTAGCCGCTCGAGCACCGCGGCGAGGCGCACCGCCGCCCGCGTCAGCTGCGTATCGACGACGGGAGCGTCCTTCGCCTCGTAGGCGCCCCCGAGGTGGTAAACCCCGGCGCGATCCGGCCGCGGCAGGTCGGCGTAGGCGGCGCGCACGGCGAGCGCGTGCGTCTCGTTTGCCCACGCGACGGGCCCCCCGGCCGCCATCCGCGCAATCTCGGCGGCCGATCGACCGGCGAGGTCGGCTTCGATCGCCCGGATGATCGCGCGCTCGCTCCGGCCCTCGTGCACGAGGATGTCGCTGTCCCAGACGCCGTGCAGGTTCTTCGCGCGGCCGTCGGGCTCCCGGCAGACACCGAAGAAGCAGACGCGCTTGTCGTTCCCACCGCGGTCGTCCGGCTGGTCCGTCGCGCAGTGCAGCGGCTGGTGGACGTCGCCGACGAGGTGGATCAGGAACATGAGCGCTTCCTTCCTCGACGTTCCGCAACCGGAACCGCCGTGCCGGAGCGCGGCCTCGCATCGCTCGATCGCCTTCACGACGCAATCGCCGCGCTTCGTCGCCCGGCAGTCGCGGCGTGCGTCGTAGGCGGCGGCATTCCGCGGGATGTCGACGAAGTGCCATTGCGCCGTCTCCGGACGGTCCTTCCGCACCTCGTCCGCGAAGCTCGCGGCGGTCGCGAGCGTGCTCGCGCCGAGGAGCGTCCGGACGGCTTGCTGCGCCGCCGGCGAGAGCCGGTGGAAGGCAACGAACGCGATGATGTCGTGCCCCCGATTCCCCCACCCGCCGGCGGAAGCCGGGACGAGGAGCGCGAGGACCGCCACGAGGCCGGAGGCGCGCCGCACGGTCGGGCGAACTAGCCGCCGCGGCGGCGGACGGCAAACGGGCCGACAAATTTCCTGGGACAACGCCACCGCGTCGTGATACGGGAACGTCGAAAGGACGGATTGCCATGGAGAGGATTCGCAAGTCTTTTCGTTCAGTACACCGCATGACGGCGATCGCGGTCGTCGCCGCGGTAACCGTCGCCCTCGCCGGCGGTGCGCTCGCGACCCCGAAGATCCAGCAAGGGACGCTGATCCACCTCGCCGACGGGGACGTCCAGGGGACGATCAACGGCAGCACCCGCCAGTTCCTCGGCATCCCGTTCGCCGCGCCGCCGCTCGGCGCGCTGCGCTGGAAGCCGCCGGTGCCGCCACAGCCGTGGCAGAACGTCCTCCAGGCGAACGCGTTCGCGCTGCCGTGCGCCCAGCTCGAGTCGATCCAGGCCGCGGCGAGCGACAACGAGGACTGCCTCTACCTGAACGTCTGGACGCCCGATCCGGCGCCGAAGAAGCCGCGCCCCGTCATGGTGTGGTTCCACGGCGGAGGGAACCAGAACGGGTCGGCAGGCGATCCGGTGCCGTTCCCGAACGTCCCGGGACTCTTCTATGACGCCCACGTGCTCGCTGGCGAGCGCGACGTCGTCGTCGTCACGATCAACTATCGCCTGAACGCGTTCGGGTTCTTCGCGCACCCGGCGCTCGCCGCGGAGGACCCGACCTATCCGTACGCCGGAAACCAGGGACTCCTCGATCAGCACGCGGCGCTCGAGTGGGTCCACGCGAACATCGCGGCGTTCGGCGGCGACCCGAAGAAGGTGACGATCTTCGGCGAGTCGGCCGGCTCGTTCGACGTGTGCTTCCACATGGTGTCGCCGGCGAGTCGCGGGCTGTTCGGGCGCGGCATCAGCGAGAGCGGCGGCTGCACGACGCGGACGCCGACGGCGGCCGAGGGCGCCGCCGCCGCCGAGGAGTTCACGGCGGCGGTCGGCTGCGGCGGTGCAGCCGACGAGCTCGCGTGTCTCCGCCAGCTGCCGGTGAGCGCACTGCTCGCCCAGGTCGCCCAGGCGGAAGGCGGCATCACGAATCCGATCGTGGACGGCGGCTTCATCCCGGACCAGCCGCGGACGCTCTTCGACTCGGGGAACTTCGCGAAGGTGCCCTACATCCTCGGCTCGAACGCCGACGAGGGCACGCTCTTCTTCATCGGCGTTCCGGCGGTGACGACCGAGGCGGAATACCTGGCGGCGCTCCAGACACGGTACGGCGCGCTCGCGCCGCAGGTCGCCGCCGTCTATCCGGCGTCGAGCTTCGCGACGCCGCAAGATGCGCTCGTCCGCGCCTTCGGGGACCAAATCCTCGTCTGCCCGACGTACGACACCGCGCGGCGCGCGGCCGCCGGCGGCGCGCACACGTATCTCTACAACTTCGCGCGCGTGCTCCCGATCCGCCTCCTCCAGCTGATCGGACTGAAAGCGTTCCACGGCTCGGAGATTGTGTACGTCTTCGGCTCGATCCACCTGCCGACACCGGCCGACGAGACGATCGCCGAGACCGTCCGCGCCTACTGGACCCGGTTCGCGAAGAGCGGCAACCCGAACGGGCCCGGGCGCACCCGCTGGCCGCGCTACCGCGACGCCGTCGACAAGCGGCTCAACATCGACGTCGACACGACGGCGATCACCGGCTTCCGCCGCCGCGAGTGCGAGTTCTGGTGGGGCGTCTACGACGCGCAGTTCGCGGGCTCGCCGAGCGGCGCGTTCCTCGACTGACACATCTCACGCGGAGGTCCGGAGCGCGGATCGGCCGTCGCCGAGCTCGGCCTCGAAGAGCGCGTGGATGCGCTCGGTGAGCGCCGGCACGGTGTCAGCCGCGAACCGCGCGTACGGGATCTCCGGCAGCACGCGCACGCGGATCGGATGCCGGCCCTGCAGGATGAAGCCGCGCTTCGGCAGCGCGTCCGCCGTCCCTTCCACGACGATCGGGAGGAGCGGCGTGCGGGCGCGCTGCGCCAGCGTGAACGCGCCGTGCTTGAACGGCTTGAGGCGTCCGTCGGCGGAGCGGGTTCCCTCCGGGAACATCATGATCGAGCTGCCCTCCGCGATGCGCTCCTCGCAGGTCTCCATCATGCGGGCGATGCTCGCCGGATCGCCGCGCCGGAGCTTCACGTAACGGTTCAGCGACATGTTCCAGCCGATGCACACGATCTTGAACAGCTCGATCTTCGCCACCCACTTGAAGTGGACGAAGAGCCGGAACAGCACGAGGATGTCGAGGAGCGACTGGTGGTTCGCGACCATGACGTAGGTCGCGCCCGGCCGGATGTGCTCGCGGCCTTCGATGGCGACCGGCCACGCCGGGTTGAGCCACGTGTAGAGCGACGCCCAGAAACACGTGAACTGGTGGAGCGCGGCGCGGCGGCGATCGAACGGCGCCGTGACGGCCCAGAGGACGAGCGCAATCGGGAAGAGCACGAGCGAGCTCGCGACGAGGAACGCCCAGAAGAAGGTCGACAAGACACGACGTCCGAGCACGCCGGGACTGTCTAGCAGCGACGCGACGGTGACGCGAGCCGACGGGACGTCGGCCCCGTCAGCCGCCGAGGCAGTGCGTGATCCGTTCGGCGCAGCCCTGCGCGACGTCACCGAGCGCGCCGACGGACGGCCCGCCGAGCGTACCAGTCCCCGGGCCGCCGGTCGCCCGCGACACGACGACGAGCGGCGCACCGGCGCCCGGCACCGAGATCGTGAAGTGGCGTACCATCTTGATGCCGCGGCCGTCCGCCGACAGCAGGGCCCGGGTCGCATAGCCTTGCACGCGCCCGCCGCGTCCCGCGCACGTCCGCGCGGCAGCAACGATGTCACGGAGGTTCGTCGTCCGCAGCCGGAGGCGACGGCTCTGCCCGAGGCGCCGCCACGTACCCACCTCGTCCGGAACCGTCACACCGACATGCGACGGGCAGACGCTCGCGGGGAGTCGTCCGCCGGGTGACCGGAACGTCCCGTCGGCGTGCAGCGCGAGGATGCCGTCCGCCGTCGCGATCCGACACCCGCAGGTTCGACCGCGGAACGTGACCGACGTCCGCAGCGATCCCGTCGCGAGAGACCAGCACGAGCCGTCGAGCACGTTCCGGCAGCCGACGCCGGCTTCGTCGCCGTCGGCGGTGCAGACGTTGCCGTCGTCGCACGTCGCGGGGTCACACGTGTCGGATGCCGTCGTGCCGGCGCAGTCGCCGCTCCGGCAGACGTCACCGTGCGAACAGGCGTTGCCGTCGTCGCACGGGGCACCGTCGGACGCCGCCCGGCAGGCGTCGTCCCCGACGTGGAACCGCACGGAGCCACGGAGCGCGCCGCGCTCGACGGAGCCGGGGCCGGGGCTGCAGCGCTGGACGAAGTCGGCGGCGAAGCTCACGAGCTCGCCGCTCGGCCCGCGCACGAGCTCCGAGATCGTGAACTCGCCTGCCGCGCTGCCGCACGGATCCCGGCCGCCGAGCCCGGGCGTGACGAGATGTCCCACCGCGAGCCGTGGCACCCCGAGGTCGAGGGAATCGCTGCTGGCGGCATTGGGATAGGCGCCCGGCGCGAGCGTCGGCGGCGCGAAACTGAGGTTCCAGCGTCCCTCGCCGGGGCCGGATCGAGACTCGACCTGGAGGAAGATGCCCTGCCGCTCGACGAACCGCGTGCCGCCGGACGCGTTCGGCACCGTGTCGATGCTGACGATGCCGATGCTCGCCGTGAAGGCGCCCTCGGCCGAGGAGAAGCTCCGCTCGACGCCGCCGCCCACGGGATCGTCGGGGTCACTCTTCACCCAGAGCGAGGTACCGGCCGTCGCCAGGCTCGCCATCAGCACGCCGGCGACGCTCGCGAGAACGCGGGGCGGGGCGAGCACCCGGCGGGCATGCACCCCGGCGTGTCCAACTGTCAATCGAAATCTATTCCGCCTCTAGCGATTGCCCTGGCACGCCGGCGACGGCACGCCGGAGCGATGCTCGCCCGCGTCCGCTCCGGCGCACTCCGCGGCATCGACGCGCTCGTCGTCGACGTCGAGGTCGACGTGGCGTCGGGGCTCCCGCACACGACGACGGTCGGCCTCCCCGACGGTGCGGTCCGCGAGGCGACGGACCGGATCCGCGCCGCGTTACGCAACGCGGGCTTCGAGTATCCCCAGCGGCGCGTCACGGTGAACCTCGCCCCCGCGGGCGTTCGCAAGGAGGGGCCGCATTACGACCTCGCGATCGCCCTCGGCATCCTCGCCGCCGAGGCGAAGCCGCCGCTCCCGGACCTCGCGCCGTGGTGCGTCCTCGGCGAGCTCGGCCTCGACGGGCGCGTGCACGGCGTCCGCGGCGCGCTTCCGATTGCGGCGGCGGCGAAACGTGCCGGACTCCGCGGCCTCGTGCTCCCCGCGGCCAACGCCGCGGAGGCCGCGCTCGCCGGCGGCCCGTCGGTGGTGGGCGTCGAGACGCTCGAGGAAGCGATCGGTCATCTCCGCGGCGAGACGCTCCGGTCTCCGACCACGATCGACGCCGGCGCACTCCTCGCCGCCGCGCCGCTCGCCGCCGTCGACCTCGCCGACGTGCGCGGTCAGCAGTCGGCCAAGCGCGCGCTCGAGGTGGCGGCCGCGGGCGCGCACAACCTATTGCTCATCGGTCCGCCGGGATCCGGGAAGACGATGCTCGCGCGTCGCCTCCCGTCGATCCTCCCGCCGCTCGACGTCGACGAGGCGATCGAGGCGACGGCGATCCACAGCGTCGCCGGGTTGCTCGACGGGCGGCCGCTCGTGACGGCGCGCCCCGTCCGCGCGCCCCACTGCTCGATCTCCGACGCGGCGCTCCTCGGCGGCGGATCGCCGATCCGCCCCGGCGAGGTCACGCTCGCGCACCGCGGCGTTCTCTTCCTCGACGAGCTGCCGGAGTTCCGGCGGAACGTCCTCGAGCCGCTACGCCAGCCGCTCGAGGAACGTCGGATCCGCATCGCGCGCGGCACGGGCGCCGTCGTCTTCCCAGCCGCCTTCCAGCTCGTCGCCGCGATGAACCCGTGCGTGTGCGGCTGGCTCGGAGACGCCTCCGACCAGTGTCGCTGCTCGCCGCCCGTGATCGATCGCTACCGCGCGCGCGTGTCGGGGCCGCTCCTGGATCGGATCGACCTGCACGTCGAAGTGCCCCGTGTCGCCGTGGCGTCATTGGCCGACGACACGTCCGCCGGCGAGGCGTCCGCCGCGATCCGCGCCCGGGTCCTCGCCGCGCGCGCCCGCCAGCAGGCGCGGCTCGCGCGGCTCGGCGTCGCCGTCAACGCGCACATGCCGGGGCGCGAAGTTCGTCGCCTGTGCCGGATCGACGCGCGCGGCCGCCGGTTGCTCGAGGCGGCGAGCGATCGGCTCGGGCTGTCGGCGCGCGGATACACGCGGATCCTCCGCATGGCGCGGACGATCGCGGATCTCGCGAGCGACGAGGAGATCACCACCTCGCACCTCGCCGAGGCGATCCAGTACCGGAGCCTCGACCGGCGGCCGCGATCCTGAACCGCCTCAGGACGCGCCGAACTCGGCCGTCTCGTACGCGCGCAACCGCTCGAAGTTCGCCCGGAGCTCGACCCGCCGGCCACGGTCGTGTGCCAGGTTCCGGAGCTCGTGCGGATCTTGGCGCGCGTCGTACCACTCGTGCTCCTGGTCCTCGAAGGCGGCGTCGACGTCGACGCGTTTCCGGCCCGGGTCACGGCCCCAGAGACCCGTCGACGGCTTCCCCCCGCCGACGCCGTAGTAGCGCGCGTACTTCGTGCGGCCGTCGAAGAAGCCGCGGATCGCGTAGCGCGTCTGGTTGATGCCCTCGGTGTGAGCGGTGTCGTGCGCGAAGAGCACGTGGTCGCGGACGGTCGCCGACGGGTCGGCAAAGACCGGCGACAGGTCGACGCCGGCGAGCGACGAGGGCCGCGCGGCACCCGCGAGCGCGACGATCGTCGCCGCGAGGTCGACGTGCGTGCCGAGCGCCGCGGTCTCGGTTCCTGCGCGCGTGACGCCCGGAACGCGGACATAGAGCGGGACGCGCATGATCTCGTCGTAGACGAAGGGACCCTTCGAGCGGAGCCCGTGCGAGCCGCACATGTCGCCGTGATCGGACGTGAAGATCACGATCGTGTCGTCGTACGCGCCGCTCGCTTCGAGCGCGCCGAGCACGATCCCGAGCGAGCGGTCGGCGAGCTCGTGGAGCTTCACGTAGTAATCGAGATGGCGAAGCCACGCCTTCGTGTCTTTCGGCTCGAGGTAGCCCCAGAGCCCATGCTGCTGATCCCAGTCCCACCGCCGCTGCGCTTCGGGTTTCGTCGTGAGGTCGTCGCGAAAGTTCACGGGAAGCTCGTCGCAGACCGCGTCGTAGTCGTCGGCGAAGAGCGGCAGCACCTCGTCCTCCTTCCACTTCGCCAGCTCGAGGATGGACCGCACGCGTGCGATTTCCTCGGCATGCGCGCCGTCGGTGTGGTACCAGGGCTGGTCGATCGGGAACCACATGACGTCGTGCGGGTTCACGAGCGCGACGGTGAGGAACCACGGCCGCGGGCCGCGCGTGGCGTTCGCGCGCAGCCAGCCCGCGGCGTTCGACGCGATGACCGGATCGAAGTGGACGCCGGTTCCGGCCCAGCCCATGAAGTGCCGATCGTTCCCCTCCCAGTCGGCGAACCCGTACTGCGTCAGGTCGGGCGACGCCGCTTGCGAGAGGTGCCACTTCCCGATGTAGCTCGAGCGGTAGCCGGCGTCGCGCAGGATCGAGCCGATCGTCGCGATGCCCGGGTCGAGCTCCGTGTGCTCCGGCATGATCACGTTGTCGACGACGCCGTGCTGCGCGAGGTAGCGTCCGGTGAAGAGCGACGCGCGCGACGGCGAGCAGGGCGAGCTGTGCGTGTAGTAGCTCGTGAACTCGAGCCCCTCGGCGAGGAGGCGCTCGCGCCACGGCAGTCGCACGGAACGCGGCAGCCAGCTCCGCTGGCGCTCCTGATCGGAAACGACGAGCAGGATGTTCGGTCGAGTTGCGCCGCCGTCTCGTGCGCGCTGCGTTGCCGTCATCCCGAGCTTCATATCAAGCCGCCAGTTCCCGAAAAACCGGAATCGTGGCTCGCGCCGTCGCGGCGCGGATCGTGCTTCACGGCTCCGAGCGGCTTCGAGATGCGCCAAGAGACGCTTTCAAGGTTGACAATCGGGACCGGGGACGTCATCTCAGAGTGACCCGCGCACGGCGGGCATCGATGCATCACGCACCCGCGGCACGAGCGTTTCTGCGACGGCTGCACCCCTGGCTCGGCAAGGCGGTGCACGCGCGATGGACGCGCCGGCGCTCCTTCTATCAAGGCGAGGTCGCCGCCATCCTGATGGCGCTCCAGGCCGAACACGGTCGCATTCCGTCGGCGCTGAGCCTCCGCCTTCAAGGATTCCTCGGCGGACTCCATCGCGAATGGTTCCCGCCGACGTGGCGCCGCGATCCGACGTATGCGGAGATCGTCGCCGACTTCCGGTGGTGGCTCGGCGTCGCGGAACGCTGGTCGGAGCCGCCACCGAAGCCGCGACGCGCACGCCGCGCCACGTACGAGCCGCTCGCCGACCAGCCGAAGCGTCTGCTCCGCATGCTCGGTCTCTCCGCCGACGCGACGGAGAGCCAGTTCCTCACCGCGTGGCGGCGCTTCCTCAAGGCGAACCACCCGGACCTGAACCCCGATCAGACGCCCGACGAGCGCCGCCGCTTCGCAGAAGCCGTCGGCCTGTGGCGTCGCTAGTTTAAATCCCCCGGGGGCCCGTGCGGTGCTCGCGCGCTGACGCGCGCCGCGCTCCTCCGATGCCCCGGACCCCGCGCCTCGCTCGGCTTGGCTCGAAAACTCAATTCGCTGCGCGAACGGGGGGCTCCTCGACCGCCCGGGCTTCGTCCCGGGCCGCCTCGGCCGCCTGGTCGCGCGCCCGCAGCCGTCCCTCGAGGAGCGCGTTCAGCTCGCCGCCGAGGAGCAGGAAGAACCCGAGGAGATACATCCAGAAGAGCAGGACGATCACCGCGCCGAGCGATCCGTACGTCTTGTCGTACGACCCGAACCGTCCGACGTAGTACGAGAACGCGCCCGAGGTCGCCGCGAACCCGACCATGAAAACGCTCGCCCCGGGGCGGACCCACTGCCAGTCCTTCGGGGTCGCGGGACACGCCGAGTAGATCGCCGCCACCACCACCAGCGCCGCGCCGATCGTGATCGTCCAGCGCACCACGAACGCG
>Ga0070741_10014331_pt1 | contig 13729 bp, 16 predicted proteins | sample Coa_R1_4_FD_66440 | JGI IMG/M metagenome (GOLD analysis project Ga0070741, IMG submission 66440) | Surface soil microbial communities from Centralia Pennsylvania, which are recovering from an underground coalmine fire - Coalmine... | ecosystem: Environmental > Terrestrial > Soil > Unclassified ... | reverse complement strand
GCAGGCCTGGACATCGACCATCTGTACGAGCAGAACGACCTGCAGCACCGCGCCATCCGCGAGGCGATCGCCGCCCGCAGCGCGCAGGGCGCGCGCCTGCTCGCCCGCGAGCACGTGCTCGCGTCGGGCCGGATGCTGGAGACGATCCTCGACCAGGTGCAGGAGCGCCAGGCCGCCGAGCTGCGAACGGCGTAGCTCGGGGACCGGCCGCGCGGCCTAGTCCCCGCGCTCCGCCCCGGTCACCGGTACCAGCGGAAGACGAGCTCGGCTGCGCACACCGGCTTCTCCTGGCCCTCGAGCTCCGCCAGGCCGTTCAGGGTCAGCTGCACCCCGCCCTCGACGTCGTCGATCGCCAGCACGGTGAAGCGGCCGCGGATGCGGCTCCCGACCGGGACCGGCGCCGGGAAGCGCACCTTGTTCACGCCGTAGTTGATCCCCATCCGGTAGTCGTCGCGCGCCGGGCCGACCTCGTACCAGAAGCGGACGAGCAGCGCGAGCGTCAGGAAGCCGTGGGCGATCGTCGTCCCGAACGGCCCCTCGGCCGCCCGGACCGGGTCGACGTGGATCCACTGGGAGTCACCGGTCGCGTCGGCGAACTGGTCGATCCGAGCCTGGTCGATCTCCAGCCATGAGCTGGGCCCGAACTCGTCACCGACCTTCATCGACGAGCAGCCTATGCCTTTCCGCCGCCGCGGCCGACATGCGCGGCCGCGGCACCGGGCGGCTGCTGAGGTACAAACCGGGTTCGGGAGGGGGGTCCATGGGGGGAACCGGCCGTTCCCCTCATGAGAGCGAGCGGGGCGAGCGTCTTAGGCTGAGCCGTCGGCGACCCGCTCGTCGGGCAGGTCGACGGCCGGGCGGCCGGCGCTCGTGACGAGCGTCGGCTTCAGGCCTTTCTGGATCGTCTCCTTGGTGATCACGCACTTGGAGACGTCGCGGCGCGACGGAAGCTCGAACATCACGTCGAGAAGCGCGTTCTCGATGATCGACCGCAGGCCGCGGGCGCCCGTCTCGCGCTCGAGCGCCTTGTCGGAGATCTCCCAGAGCGCGTCGTCCGTGAAGACGAGCTCGATGTCGTCGTAGGCGAAGAAGCGCTGGTACTGCTTGACGAGCGCGTTCTTCGGCTCCTGGAGGATCTTGACCAGGTCCTCGCGGAGGAGCTGGTGCACATGCGACACGACCGGCAGCCGGCCGATGAACTCGGGGATCAGCCCGTATGCGAGCAGGTCCTCGGGCATCACCTGACTGAGCAGCTCCGCGCCTTCGGCGGAGTGCTTCGAGTGGATCTCGGCGCCGAAGCCGACCGCGTTCTTGCCGATGCGGCGCGCGATGATCTTCTCCAGCCCGGCGAACGCCCCGCCGCAGATGAACAGGATGTTCGTCGTGTCGATCGACAGGAACTCCTGGTGGGGGTGCTTGCGCCCGCCCTGCGGCGGGACCGAGGCGACCGTCCCCTCCAGGATCTTGAGCAGCGCCTGCTGGACGCCCTCGCCGGAGACGTCTCGCGTGATCGACGGGTTGTCCGCCTTCCGCGCGATCTTGTCGACCTCGTCGATGTAGATGATCCCCGTCTCCGCCTTCTTGATGTCGAAGTCGGCGGCCTGGATCAGCTTGAGCAGGATGTTCTCGACGTCCTCGCCGACGTAGCCCGCCTCGGTCAGCGCCGTCGCGTCGGCGATCGCGAACGGGACGTTGAGGATCCGCGCGAGCGTCTGCGCGAGGTACGTCTTGCCGCAGCCCGTCGGCCCGAGCAGGAGGATGTTCGACTTCTGCAGCTCGACGTCGTCCTCGGCGTGCCCCATCTGGACGCGCTTGTAGTGGTTGTAGACGGCGACGGCGAGCGTGCGCTTCGAGACCTCCTGGCTGACGACGTACTCGTTCAGCAGCGTGTAGATCTCGGTCGGCCGCGGCAGGTTGTCGAGGTCGAGGTGCGCGGGAGCGGTCAGCTCCTCGTCGATGATCTCGTTACAGAGGTCGATGCACTCGTCGCAGATGTAGACGCCCGGCCCGGCGATCAGCTTCTTGACCTGGCGCTGGCTCTTTCCGCAGAAGCTGCAAAGGAGCTGCTCGTTGCCTTCGGACGCTCGGGCCATGTCTCCTCGTTGTACCTCGATTTCCCTGAACCGACTAGTCCTCGAACTAGCGGTGCTCGATCACCTGGTCGATGATGCCGTACTCCTTGGCCTCGTCGGAGCTCATGAAGTAGTCGCGCTCCATGTCCTTCGAGACCTTCTCGAGCGGCTGGTCGGTGTGCTTGGCCATGATCTCTTCCATCTTCCGCTTCAGGGCAATCGTCTCGCGGGCGTGGATCTCGATGTCGGTCGCCTGCCCCTGGAAACCGCCCCACACCTGGTGGATCAGGATCTTGGCATTCGGCAGCGCCATCCGCTTTCCCTTCGTGCCCCCCGCGAGGAGAAGCGCGCCCATGCTCATCGCGATTCCGACGCAGATCGTCTGCACGTCGGGCTTGATGAACTGCATCGTGTCGTAGATCGCCAGTCCGGAGTAGACGGAGCCGCCGGGCGAGTTGATGTAGATCGAGATGTCCTTGTCCGGATCCTCGGACTCGAGGTGGAGCAGCTGCGCGACGATGAGGTTCGCGATCTGGTCGTCGATCGGCGTGCCGAGGAAGATGATCCGCTCGTTCAGCAGCCGGGAGTAGATGTCGAAGGCACGCTCACCGCGCGAGGTCTGCTCGATCACCATCGGGATCAACGGGCTCATTCAGGCTCCTTGCTTCCGGGGGTCCAGAGTTTCGTTTCCTGGGCGGCCGCTCCTTTGTCGGGCGTCCACAGCTTCTCGCGCGCGCGGGCGAGGTCGACCGGGATCCGTTTCACGTCCGCCACCACGCGGTCGAGCGCCTTGCGCATCCGGAGATCCTCGCGCAGCAGCTCGTGCCGGCCGCTGGCGAAGACCTGGTCGACGACCTGGTCGGCGTCGTCGTCCTCCGCCTCGGCGTGCTCGCGGACGAAGTCGGCGAGCTCCTCGTCCGACACCTCGATGCCGGCGTCCTCCGCCACCGCCTCGAGCACGAGCTCACGGGCGACGGACTGGGCCGCCTCCGCGCGCAGCCGCTCTTCGAGCTGCTGCGGCGTCTGGTTCGACAGCGCGAAGTACGTCTCGGGCGAGATGCCCCGCCGCTCCAGCGAGCGTGCGAGACCCGCGAGCAGCTCGCGGGTCCGGGCGACGACGAGCGCCTCGGACGGCTGCACCTTCGAGGCGTCGACGAGCGCGTCCACGGCTGCCGCCCGGAGCTGCGTCTCGGCCTCCTCCTCGATCTGCTCGCGCAGCCGCTGCTCGACGTCCGACCGCAGGTCGGCGATCGAGTCAAACTCGCTCGCGGCGCGGGCGAGATCGTCGTCGACGGGTGGGAGGACCTTCTCCTTCAGCTCCTTCACGGTCACCTCGACCGAGGCGGTTTCCCCGCTCGCGAGCTCGTACTCGACCGACTTGGAGTCGCCCGGAGCCATGCCGACCAGAGCGGCCTCGACCTCCTCGACGACGCGGCCCAGCCCGAGCTCGACGACGTAGTCGCGCTGCGCTTCGCCGTTCGCCGCGACCAGGTCGACGACGAGGGTGTCACCTGCCTGGGCCTGCCTGCCCTCCACGGGGACGAGCTCGGCGACGGCGAAGCGAAGGGCTTCGATCTCGCGGTCGACGAGCTCCGCCGGCACCTCCACTTCGGCCGCCGGCACTTCGAGCTTGCTCCAGTCCGCCAGCTCGACCTTCGGCTGGACGTCGACCGTCGCGGTGAAGCTGAACGGCCCGTCGGCGTCCGACGGCAGCTGGTAGTCGTACTCGGGCTGAGCGACGGGGCGGACGCGGGTCCCGGCGAGAGCGTTGCGGAACCAGCCGCCGATGTGGCTCTCGACCGCCTCCGAGTAGAGCCGCTCCTTTCCGATCCGCGAGATGAGCACCGGCATCGGGACCTTGCCCTTGCGGAAGCCGGGAACCTTGACGCTCGCAGACAGATCGGAGGCGGCATGCTCGACGGCGTGCCGCATGTCGTCGCTCGGCACCTCGACGGTGAGCCGGACCTTGTTCTCGGGAAGCTCTTCGACGCGGGCCTGCACGCGGCTCATCGTAGCCAGCCGCAGTCGGGCTGCTTGCGCAGCCCTCGACTTCGGCCGGGATCGGCGTTCCCTCGAGGCCACGTGAGCCGCTGCCGGGCAGGTCGGCTGCGGCGGCGGCTGTCATGCGGGCGAGAGGACTCGAACCTCCAAGGGCCGAAGCCCACCGGGACCTAAACCCGGCGCGTCTCCCAGTTCCGCCACGCCCGCGCGGCCCTCGAAGGATAGAGCCCCGCCGCCGTTCGACCCGCCGCCGCGACCGACACGGCGGGCGCAGCTCCGAAGCGCACCTGGTGGACACATCTTCCGCCGAACGTGCGAAGCGGTTCGGCGGACGAAGGAAGGGGCGGCGCTGGACAGCCGGCGCTTGACGATTCCCCCAGAGTCCAAGAGCCGACGTTCCCGGGAGAGGGAGGTTTGAGGTGCGCCACCCCTTCCTGTACGTGCCGCATCACCGGCCGCCGCCATTTCTAAACCAGGCAGCGGTGCAAGGGACGGTGCGGCTACCGGATCAACGACGTCCGGATCGCCGTGGCGACGGCCTGCGTCCGGGTGTCCGCATTCAGCTTCCTCATCGCGCTGCGGACGTGCGTGCGGACGGTCTCGGCCGAGATGAGCAGCCTCCGGCCCGCCTGCTCGTTGCTCAGCCCTTCGGCGAGCAGTCGCAGGACGTCGCGCTCGCGCTGCGTGAGCTGCGGCAGCTTCTCCGTCGCGTCGATCCCTGCGAGGACGCCGCCGAGCACCGGGTCGACGTAGGTCTCGCCGCGGGCGATCGTCCTCACCGCGCGAACGAGGTCGTCGAGCGGGGCCTCCTTCAGGACGAAGCCGCGCGCCCCCGCGTCGAGGGCCTCGATCAGCAGGGCTCGATCGCCGTACGCCGTGTAGAGGACGACGCCCGTCTCCGGAACGGTCCGCACCACCTCGCGCGTGACCTCGATGCCGTCGAGCCCGGGCATGCGGATGTCGACGACGGCCACCGTCGGGCGAACCGCCTGGATCGCGACCAGTCCGGACGGCCCGTCGGGCGCTCGTCCGACGGGCTGGATGCCGTGCTCCTTCAGCACGGCGACGAGCGCATCCAGCAACGCCGGATGGTCGTCGACCACCACACAGGTGATCGCCGTGACGCTCATCGCCTGCCCTGGGCTTGTGCGGCCAAGCCGCCCGTCAGCTTACTGATGTCACCGGCCGCCCGGGCGCGAAGCGGTCGAGACTCGTCGGCCCCGGGAGGAGTCGAACCTCCGCACGCAGCTTCGAAGGCTGCCGCTCTATCCGCTGAGCTACGGGGCCTCGCGGTCAGTATGACCGGCGATCCTGCGAGGGGTGACCGATGGGACTCGAACCCACAACCACCGGGACCACAACCCGGGGCTCTACCAATTGAGCTACGGCCACCGCGGCGGAGACAGTCTAGCCGGGCCGGCGCGGGGGTAGGCGAGGGAGCGCCGTCCCGGCGCTCCCTCGGAAGGTGGCATGGTCAGGCGTTCGCGTGCGCGGAGACGCGGCGTGCCTCGTGGCGCCCCTCGGCGAACTCCTCGACCATCTTCCGGTTGAAGGCCGGGATGTCGTCGGGCTTTCGGCTCGTCGTCACGCCCTGGTCGACGTGCACCTCCTCGTCGACCCAGGTTCCCCCTGCGTTGCGGATGTCCGTCTTCAGGCTCGGCCACGACGTGAGCGTCAGTCCGTCGACGACTCCGGCCTCCACGAGCGTCCACGGCCCGTGGCAGATCGCCGCGATGGGCTTGCCGGCGTCGAACATGCGCCGGACGAAGTCCACGACCCGCTCGTTCGTCCGCAGCGTGTCAGGATTGCCGACGCCTCCGGGCAGCAGCAACGCGTCGTAGTCGTCCGGGTCGGCATCGTCGACCGCCCTGTCCACCGGGAACGTGCTCGCCTTGTCGTAGTGGTCGAAACCCTGGATCTCGCCCTCCTCGATCGAGATCAGCTCGACCTCGGCTCCGGCATCCTCGAGCGCCTTCCTGGGCTCGGTGAGCTCGACCTGCTCGACCATGTCGGTCGCGATGACGGCGACTTTCGTGCCCGTCAAATCCGGCATCTCGTACCCCTTTCTCGTTCGGGTCGATTCCGGCCTTGCCGTGGCGCGCGAACGGAAACCTCGCCGCCGGCGTCCGACCCGTGCGGGCGCGGCACGAGCGTCGCCGAGGTGCGAGACCGCTCGGGAAAGGGGTTCACCGGAGCCAACCGGCCCGAGGAGCGGATGCGCCTGGGAGGATTCGAACCCCCGACCCGCGGCTTAGAAGGCCGCCGCTCTTCCGCTGAGCTACAGGCGCGCTCGGTGCACAGGGTACAAGCCCGCCTCGATCGATCCGCCGCGCGCGAGCCGCGCCGTCGCCGAGGCGGGACACGGCGGAACCGCTCGTTCCCGTGCGGCTACCGGACGCCGAAGTCGGCGGTGATGATCGTGACGTCGAGGCCCTGGTAGACGCCGGGAGCGCCCACTGCCCGGACGGCGCCGATGCCGATGTCGCGCCAGGCTGCGGTCAGAAGCGTTCTCCGGTGCGGCGGGCTCTGCAGCCAGAGGTCGAGAGCCTGGCGTGCGTTCAGCTCGGGGGAGGCCCAGACGATGTTCTCCCCCACCTCCCACGAGCCGCGGGTCGGCCGGTAGCGGGCCTTGATCCGCTGCCAGAAGGCCGCTCCGCCGAAGTCCTCGTGGGCGAAGTACCCGTGCCTGGCCATCGAGATCGAGTGTGCGAGCGACGTCGAGCCGAGCGCCGGGTTCGACCGCAGGCGGCTGAGCCCCTTGCTCGCCCTCAGGCTGTTGATCGCGCCGTAGAGCTCCGTCTGCAGCTGCGGCACTTCGCTGACCTGGGCGGAGGCGACTTCCACCGTCCGACCTGCGCCGGACTGCGCAGCAGCGCCGGCGCACAGCGCCGCCGCCAGCACGACCGTCACCGTGGCGATGCGCAACACACTCAAACTGTCGGACGTTTTCGCCTCTCGCACGACCGCCTCGAACGAGTGATCCTTTATGGCGGCGCGACCACCGCCGCAGCCGGAAGAGCTGCACCCCCCAACACGTTCGGGCGGATGATTACAACGATCCGCCCCGGCGCGCGGCGCACGGACGACGCACTGGCATTCGCAGCGCCGCCGCCGAGCCCGTTCCCCCCAAGAACAGCCCGCAGGACGCGGACCGCGCGTTCCTGGCTCACCCCGGGATCATGGCGACGGCACCGGACGGCACGGCCCGCCGCGCACGACGCCCGGACACGTAGGGTGTAGTCGTGAGCCGCGCGACGATGCACACCACGCACGGGGCGATCGAGCTCGAGCTGTTTCCGGACGACGCGCCGAAGACGGTCGAGAACTTCGAGTCCCTGGCCGGGAAGGGGTTCTACGACGGAGTGATCTTCCACCGGGTCATCCCCGACTTCATGATCCAGGGCGGCGACCCGACCGGCACCGGCAGCGGCGGCCCCGGGTACACCTTCGAGGACGAGCCGAACGACCATCGGGTCGTGCGCGGCGCGCTGGCGATGGCGAACGCGGGCCCGGACACGAACGGCAGTCAGTTCTTCATCGTCACGGCCGACGCGTGCCCATGGCTCGACGGCAAGCACACCGTCTTCGGGCGTGTCGTCTCCGGGATGGACGTCGTCGACGCGATCTCGGAGGTCGACCGGGACGGCTCCGACCGCCCGACCGAGCCGATCACGATCCAGCGAGTGGAGCTGGCAGAGGAGTAAGCGGCGCGGCTGCCTGCTCCGCGAGCGGCGAGCGCCGAAGCAGCCAGAAGCCGCCTTCGAGCGCCGGGCCGACCCCGAGCGCGAAGACGACCGTGCCGACGCCGACCTTCCCGCCGAGCGCGAAGCCGGCACCGAGCGCGCCGAGCTCGAGCAGAGCGCGCACGGCGCCCAGGCGGAGGCCGGATCGCTGGCCTCCGACCACCATCAGCGAGTCGCGCGGCCCCGCGCCGACCGCCGCACCGAGGTAGAGAGCAGAACCGATGCCGACCATCGGCATCGCCACGGCGAGGAGGGCGATGCGGACGCCGAGCGACGCGTCCGAGAGCCGGTCGACGGGACCGATCGCGGTCAGGGCCTGGATGAACGCGCCGATGAGCGTCGCGTTCGCGACCGTCCCGATTCCGATGCGGGCACCGAGCAGCCACGCGACCAGGAGCACGACGACGCTGACACAGACGTTCGCCGCGCCGAAGGAGAGCGGCGTGTGCTTCGCGATCCCCTGGTGAAGGGTGTCCCAGGGCGAGAGCCCGAGGCGGGACTCGAGCTGCGCGACGATCGCCGCGGCGAAGACGAAGAGGCCGACGACGAGCGCGACGAGCCTGGCGGCCAGCCCGCCGCGGACGCGAGGAGGAACGTGCACGGACGAGACGCTAGCGATCGATCAGTCGAGGCATACGTCTCGGTCGAACGAGGCGTACTCCTGGATCGCGCCGTAGATGTGCTGGACGACCCGGGTACTGTGCACCGTCACGCGGCACGGTCCGTATGGCAGCCTGTTCTTGCGAGTCCCTTTGCTGCTGCGCGAGTAGCGATTGACGGTCGTCCTGGTCATGCACGATCTCGGAAGCCGAACGGTGGCGAGCCAGAACTCCTCGATCTCGCGCTGCCTCGGCTCGTGATCGGCGAAGAGGTTGCACGCGAGTCGAACGTCGGCCTCGGAGATCTCGAAGTAGTGCCGTAGGAAGCGCATGAAGAACGCGACCATCGCGGGATCTGAGTTCGTCAGCCGAGCCCGGTTACGGTGCCGCGACCCCTCGGCCCAGAAGAGCATGCAACCAGCGGCGTGGAGAACGTCTCCTCTCGCGGCCGGCAGACGCCCTTTCTCCTGGTAGGTTCGTCGCTGCGCCCGGTAGGTGCCTCGAGGTCTTCTCGCTCGTGATCGGTCAACTCGATCCTCGCGCACCCAACGACTGACCGTCGAGCGTGCGACCCCGAGGCGCCGCTCGGTCTCGCGCATGGACAGCCCTCTGCGCCTGAGCTCGATCGCCACGTCTAGTTCGACTGTTTTCATTTCTGAAAACAGTAACGAGCGCATCGGACAGAAGCGGGCGAGCGGAATCGAACCGCCGTACCTTGGGTGGAAGCCAAGTGCTCTACCATTGAGCTACGCCCGCGCGCTGGCCTCCGTCTAGCGTACCGAGGGTGCACCCGTACCGCTTCTCGTGGGATGCCGACGCGCTCGTCGTCCTCCCCGGGCTCGCGGCCGCCTACCTGATCGCCCTCACGCGCTTCCCCGCTCCGCGCTGGCGTACGGTGTCGTTTCTCGCCGGCTGCGCGCTGATGCTCGCGGTCCAGATCGGGCCGCTCGACACGCTCGCCCTCCACTACCTCCTTTCGATCCACCTGCTCCAGAACGTCGTCCTCGCCGAGTGGGGCCCGCTGCTCTGCGTGGCCGGGCTGGCGCCGCGAATGGCGGCGGAGCTCGAGCGGCTGCCCGGGGCGCGCCGGCTCACGCACCCGTTCGTCGCGTTGCCGATCTGGCTCGTGACCTACTTCGCCTGGCACCTCCCCTGGCTCTACGACGCCGCCCTCCGCCACCAGTGGACGATCCTCCATCTCGAGCACGCGAGCTACTTCGCGGCCGGCTGCCTGGTCTGGTGGCCCGTCTTCCACGGGCGGCTGACGAGCGGAGGAAAGGCGCTCTACCTGTTCGGCGCCTTCGTCCTCGCGAGCCCGCTCGGCCTGCTGCTCGCGCTCCTGCCCGACGCGATCTACACGTTCTACGAGGGCGTGCCGCGGCTCTGGGGCCTGTCTCCGCTCGCCGACCAGCAGCTCGCGGGAACAACGATGGCGGCGGAGCAGGCGATCGTCTTCTTCGCCCTGTTCGCGGTGTACCTACGTCGGTTCTTCGTCGAAGAGGAAGGAGCCGACGCGTTCAGGGCCCCGACCGTGCCGCGTTAGGCCGAGCCCCGGCGTAGCAGCTCGAGCAGCCGCTGCCGCTCCCCGCCGGACCGCGCCACCGTGCGGGCGAGGCGGTGTTCGCCGTCGGCGGTCAGGCGAAGCCACGAGATCCGAGCGTCCTCGCTCGACTGCTCGCGGCGAACGAGGCCGGCCGCCTCGGCCCGCGTCACCAGCTCGGTGACGGTGCTCTGCGTCAGCTGCATCCGCTCGGCGAGCTCCGTCACGGTGGAACGGGCCTCGCGCGCCGTCTTGATCATCAGCAGCAGGAGGTGCCGGCTGGGCGTGAGCCCTTCCTCGCGAGCGATCCGCTCGCTCGAGCGCATGAACTTCCGAAGCGCGGCCCGTAACGCGGCAGCCTCCCGAAACTCTTCGAGAGACGGTTGCATGCGCCTGGGTCCTTCCTACTTCAGACAATCGTGAATCGTCTGCAGCGCGGCGTCGCTCGGATGAGCCGCCCAGAGCGCGACCACGTTCTTGGTCGGGCGCAGGACGTCCTCGAGACCGATGTTCTCGCCCTTGAAGCGCTCGTATGCCCGGACGATCCGCTCCGCCTCCTGACGGTCGTCCGCGAAGGAGAGGGTGACCTCGTTGCCGAGCAGCTTCGCCGCGAAGGCACCGCCGAGCGCGTTGGAGGCGACGAAGTCGACCTTGTCGCTGAGGCGGACCCCGCTCTTTTTCGACAGACACGCGCGCGTCTTCTGCGCGTCGTACGTCGACGGCGACCCGCAGCCGGCCGCGGCGACGGCGGCGACGAGAACCAGGGGGAACAGCAGCCTCCGGGGGTGCACCGCGGCGGATTGTCGCACGCAGTCCCGGACGACCCCAGCCGCGAACGGCATCGCCCGCAAATTGCGACAACTTCGCCCCTCGCGCCCTTGCATCGCCGGCCGGAGGGTGCGTACAGTCCCGCTTGCGCCGAGCACGGGGCGCGAGTAGGTCGAAGCCGAGCCGAGCAGCCGGTACGCGCAAGCGGAAGGTCGGTCGGGTCGGTGGACGAAAGCGACACCCGGCTCGGCGAATTTGTGGACCGGCACCAAACGGCCGGCCCGGCTCCTCAGCCCGCCAGCGCGTTGCGGACGAAGAAGAGAAGGTTGGCCGGCCGCTCAGCCAGCCGCCGCATCAGGTACGGGTACCAGTCGGGGCCGTACGGCGTCGCGACCAGCACGCGCCGGCCGCGCCGGACGAGGTCGAGCTGCAGCTGGCTGCGGACGCCGTAGAGCATCTGGAACTCCATCCGGTCGGGCCCGGCGCCGAGGCCAAGAGCGTGCTCGATCAGCCGCTCGTCGTGGGTGGCGACGGCGGTGAATCCGCCCTCCGCGACCGAGCGCTCCACGAGTCGGCGGTACGCGGCGTCGACGTCTGCCTTCTTCGGATAGGCGACCTCCGGCGGCTCTCGATAGGCGCCCTTGACGATCCGCAGGTTCGGCTTCAGCGGCAGCAGCGACTCCAGGTCTGCCTCGCTCCGGTACAGGTAGGACTGGAGAACGGTGCCGACGTTCTCGTGCCCGGCCTCGCGGAGACGCCGGTAGATGCGGAGCGTCGTGTCGACCAGACGGGAGTCCTCCATGTCGATCCGGATGAAGTTGTCCAGCGTTGCCGCTTCCGCGACGAGCTGCTCGAGCAGCCCGTAGGCGAGGTCCTCGTCCAGCAGGACACCGAGATGGGTCAGCTTGAGCGCGACGTTCGTCTGCAATCCCTCCGAGGCGATCCGCCGCAGGACGCCGTCGTACGCGCCGGCAACCGATCGCGCCTCCTCCGGGCCGGTCACGTGCTCGCCGAGGAGCGTCGTGTTCGTCCGCAGCCCCTGCTGGTTCAGGCGGCGGAGGACGTCGACCGCCTCGTCGAACGTCTCTCCCGCGACGAACCTCGCTGCGCCGAGGCGCATCCCGTAGCGAGCGACGAAGCGCTGGATCCGCGGGCTGTCGGCGGCAGCCAGGATCGCGCGCCGGAGCACGTGCCTAGGCGGCCGCGGCGAGCCAGGGCTCGAGGGCCGCGTCGAGCTCCCTGCGCTCGCCGTCCGTGAGCGGGCGAAGCGGTCGGCGCACGTCCTCGTGAACCCGAATGCCGCGCCTCAGGAGGACGTGCTTGAACGCCGCATGTCGCGGGAAGCGTGCGTCGATCAGCTCTCGAAGACCGCCGACGTCGACCGGTTCGCCGCGAACGGCCGCAGAGACGAGCTCGGGGAACGCGGACGCGAGCGCCGACACCGCCCCCAGGGCGCCGGCCTCCCTGCCCTGCGCGATCAGCGACTCCGGGCCGACGAAGACGTCGAGCCCCTCGATCAGGTACGGAGCGAACTTCTCCCACGGACGGTCGGAGACCTTCAGCCCGGCCAGGTTGGGGGCGCGCTCCCGCAGCTGTGCCAGCACTGCCGGCGGGACGGCGTAGCCGCTTGCCCGCTCGAACTCGTAGACGTAGAAAGGGAGCGGCGCACAGGCGGCCGCGGCCGCCGCGAAGTGCTCGAGGAGAGCGGCGTCGTCGAGCGGAAAGTACGGCGGCGCGATCACCGCGACCGCGTCGGCGCCGTGCTCGGCCGCGTGGGCGGCAAGCTCGACCGTGTCCGCCGTCGACTGGGCGCCGCAGTGGACGGCAACCTGGAGCCGGCCGGCCGACGCGGCTACGAACAGCTCCGCCGCCGCCCGCCGCTCGGAGACGCTCAGGAGGATGCCCTCGCCGTTCGTGCCCATCGCCAGGAGCCCGTCGAGGCCGCCGTCGACCAGGAAGTCGACGACGGGGGCGAACCCGTCCTCGTCGAGGGACGCGCCGCCGTCCCTGAGCGGGGTGATCGAGGCGGCGAGCGCTCCCTGCAGCACGGGTCGAGCCTACCGGCCGGACGCGGAGAAGTGCTGGTAGTCCTTCACCCCGCCCGACCACCTCCCGCCCCACCCCCAGCCGACGGCCCGGAACGCCTCGACCAGCACTCCGCCGTCGTAGGCCATGCCGGGCCGATGTCTGGCGCGGTCGAGGAACGGCCGGCTCGCCCGGTGCGAGCTCGTCCCACCGGACACGTACGGGTTCTCGATCGGGTTGACGTCGATCGCACGCCCGTAGGCGTGCTCGGACCAGTGGCTCGAGCCGGTCGCGGCCCGGCAGTTGAAGGCGGACGTGTTGTCGGCCTCGATCGAGCGGTAGTCGTCGCCGCCGTAGCGGTCGACCGGCTCCATCCGGCGGATCGGAAACCGGGCGGCGTACAGGCGGCGGAAGACGGCGACGAGGGCGGATGCGGCGTCGCGGCTCGCGACCAGACGGCCGGTATGGGCGCGGCCGTCGAAACCGCGATAGGTGAGCGTGAGCAGTCGGAGGTCGCCGAGCCCCACCGGGCAGCCCCGGCGCCACGAGACGCCGATCATCTGCGCGCGAAGCGCGGGCGGGATCGGCTGGACGCGGGCGTGGAAGCCGGGCACGATCGTCGCGGCGAGAACGAGGGTCGCGAGCAAGAAGTCGGGGCGGCCGGATCTGAACCGGCGACCTCCTGGTCCCAAACCAGGCGCTCTACCAGGCTGAGCTACGCCCCGCTGCTCGTCAGTGTAGGCGGATAGCCTGCGCGACTCGTGAGCGACGTAGCCGTCCTCCCTGCCGAGAGCGTGACGCGAGAGCGCCGGCCGGCGATCGGGTACGCCATGGCGCTCTCCGCCGGGACCCTGTTCGCGCTGAACGGCGCCGTGTCGAAGGTGATCCTGAAGTCGGGCCTCTCGTCGCTGAGGCTGACCGAGGTGCGGTGCGCCGGGGCGCTCGTCGGCCTGGCCGTGATCCTGCTCGCCACCCGCCCGG
>Ga0070741_10014330_pt1 | contig 13730 bp, 14 predicted proteins | sample Coa_R1_4_FD_66440 | JGI IMG/M metagenome (GOLD analysis project Ga0070741, IMG submission 66440) | Surface soil microbial communities from Centralia Pennsylvania, which are recovering from an underground coalmine fire - Coalmine... | ecosystem: Environmental > Terrestrial > Soil > Unclassified ... | reverse complement strand
CAGCGGTGATCGTCACAGGAGGCATCGGGCGTCCGGTGCGCATCGGCGTTCTCCTTTCACTACTGAGAACACCCGACACGCACAATTTGTTTCACTCATTTCTGGGACAGGACACTAGGACCCGGAGGGAAGCGTCATGGCCAGCGAGGAGCTCCGGCCGTACCTGGAGCCGACCGGATTCATCGATTCCGATCACGCGGAGGTGATCGCGGCGGCCCGCCGGATCACCGCGGGCTGCGCGACCGACCGCGAGAAGCTGGAGCGCATCTACTACTTCGTTCGCGACATGCCGTACGACATCCTGGCCTCGTTCCGCTATCTCGCCGAGGGGAAGCGCCGCGCGAGCGACGTGCTGCGGGCCGGACACGCCTTCTGCATGGGGAAGGCGAGCTCGTTCGTGGCCCTGTGCCGCGCGTCCGGCATCCCGGCGCGCATCGGGTTCCAGCGGCTCCACTGTCCGGACAAGCCGTTCATGTCCGAGGAGGTCCGGCGCCTCTGGGGCGACCGCGCGCTGCCCCGCCACTCCCTCGGCGAGGCCTACCTCGACGGCCGCTGGCTCAAGCTCGACGCCACCATCGACGCGGCGACCGCGGAGGCGAAGGGCCGGCCCTACGTGCGGCACTTCGACGGCGAGCACGACATCCCGACCGTGGAGGGGCCGATCCTCGAGGATCTGGAGAGCCACGCCGACCACCCGGCGGACGTGGCCGAGTGGTACGAGACGATGGCGCGCGAGGTGATGCGGGCGCTCCAGGAGGCCGACGCGCGCGACCGCATCGCACGCGACGACGCCCTGTGGAGCGGCCCGCGCTGACGTCCGTCGCGGGCGAGCGCCCGCGACCAGGGCCGCCGGCGGCTAGTACCGCCCGCGGCCCGTACCGCCGGCGTCTAGTACCGCCGGCGTCTAGTACCGCCGGCGTCTAGTACCGATAGTGGTCGGGCTTGTACGGGCCCGCCTTGTCCACCCCGATGTAGCGCGCCTGGGCGTCGGTCAGCTCGGTGAGATGCGCGTTCAGCTTCTTGAGCTGCAGGCGCGCCACCTTCTCGTCCAGGTGCTTGGGGAGCACGTAGACCCCGACCGGGTACTTGCCGGGGTTGGTGAAGAGCTCGATCTGGGCGATCACCTGGTTGGCGAACGACGAGCTCATCACGTAGCTCGGGTGCCCGGTGGCGCAGCCCAGGTTCACCAGGCGCCCCTCCGCGAGCAGGATGATGCGCTTGCCGTCGGGGAAGATGACGTGGTCCACCTGGGGCTTGATGTTCTCCCACCGGTACTGGCGGAGCGAGGCGATGTCGATCTCGCTGTCGAAGTGGCCGATGTTGCACACGATGGCGTTGTTCTTCATCCGCTTCATGTGCTCGTGGGTGATCACGTGGAAGTTGCCGGTGGCGGTCACGAAGATGTCGGCCTGGCTGGCCGCCTCGTCCATCGTCACCACCCGGTAGCCCTCCATCGCGGCCTGCAGCGCGCAGATGGGGTCGATCTCGGTGATCCACACCTGGGCCGAGAGCGCGCGCAGGGCCTGGGCCGAGCCCTTGCCGACGTCGCCGTAGCCGCACACCACCGCGATCTTGCCCGCCACCATCACGTCGGTGGCGCGCTTGATGCCGTCGACCAGCGACTCGCGGCAGCCGTAGAGATTGTCGAACTTCGACTTGGTCACCGAGTCGTTGACGTTGATGGCGGGGAACCGGAGGCGTCCCTCCTTGGCCATCTGGTAGAGCCGCTTCACCCCGGTGGTGGTCTCCTCGCTCACCCCGCGGATCTGCTCGATGCGGGTGGAGTACCAGGCGGGGTCCTTGGCCAGCCGGTTGCGGATTGCCGCGAAGAGGGCGGCCTCCTCCTCGTTCGAGGGATGCGCGATCGCGCCGGCGTCCTTCTCGGCGACCGTCCCCAGGTGAAGCAGGAGGGTCGCGTCGCCGCCGTCGTCGAGGATCATGTTGGCGAACCGGCCCTGCGGCCAGTCGAAGATGCGATGGGTGTAGTCCCAGTACTCGTCGAGCGATTCGCCCTTGCGGGCGAACACCGAGGTGCCGACCGCCGCGATGGCGGCCGCCGCGTGGTCCTGGGTCGAGAAGATGTTGCAGGAGGCCCAGCGCACCTCGGCCCCGAGGGCCTGCAGGGTCTCGATCAGCACCGCGGTCTGGATCGTCATGTGCAGCGACCCGGCGATGCGGGCGCCCCGCAGCGGCTGGGTGCTCGCGTACTCCTCGCGGATGGCCATGAGGCCGGGCATCTCGGTCTCCGCGATCTGGATCTCCTTGCGGCCCCAGTCGGAGAGCTTGAGATCGGTGACGACGAAGTCCTGCGAGTGGTTCGGCTTGGGAGTCGGGCTCATCGCGGGCTCTCCTCGGGCTTGGCAGTGGCGCTCATCTCGCGCCCTCCTTTGCAATCTGGAGTTAGCGAGCGCCGTTGTTCCGAGCCGACCGGGCGGTCGGCCGCTCCGAGCCTGGCGGGCGGGGCGCCCGTCGCAACGCTCCTCGGAGCCTGATGACCTCGGACAGTATACATGATACAAGGGCTGCCGAGGAGGAACCCGGACCCATGCTCACGGCGGCCGACTTCATTCGCGCGAATCTCAAGCGACTCCACGCCGGCCTCGACAAGGTGATGGCCGAGCTCACCCCGGAGCAGCTCCACACGGTGCCGGCGGCCCCTTCCCGGGCCAACACCATCGGCTGGGGCGTCTGGCACTACACGCGCACCGAGGACAACATCGTGCACTGGGTGATCCAGGACCGGAAGCCGCCGATCTGGGTGCAGGCCGGCTACGGCGAGAAGCTGGGGCTGCCGCCCGCCGCGCAGGGCACCGGCATGTCCACCGAGGAGGCCCAGGCCCTCCGCATCAAGGACGTGCCGCTCTTCCGCGAGTACATGGCCCGGGTATGGGCCGCCACCGACGCGCTCATCGCGAGCGCGTCCCCCGCGCTGCTGGAGAAGACCATCACGGTCAAGCCGCTCGGCGACATGACGGTGATCCAGTGCCTGGGGCAGGTGGGCCTCACCCACGGCATGACTCACCTGGGCGAGATCGAGCTGGCGCGCACCCTCATCGGCGCCTGACCCGCTCGCGATGCGCTTCGGCTGGCTCACGCTGGCGCACTCGCCGTCGCCCGAAGGCGACCACCGGGCGATCGCCGAGCAGCTCGAGCAGGCCTGCGCGGCGGAGGCGCTCGGCTTCGACTCGGTGTGGCTGACCGAGCACAACTTCACCGGCGAGGCCGTCTACTGCGATCCGATCCCCTTCGCGAGCGCGCTGGCCGCCCGCACCTCCCGGGTGCGGATCGGCTTCGCGGTGATCCAGCTCGCCCTGCGGCACCCGGTGCGCCTGGCGGTGCAGCTGGCGCTCCTCGACAACCTGAGCCGCGGCCGCCTCGACGTGGGCGTGGGGCGCGGCAGCCTCTACAACGAATACGAGTTCGTCGGCTACGGCCTCCGCAGCGACGACGCCCGGGAGCGCAGCGCGGAGGCCCTCGACGTGCTGGTGCGCGCCTGGACCGAGGAGCCGTTCGTGCACCGCGGGAAGTTCTTCCAGGCGTCGTTCCCCGCGCTGCGCCCGCGCGTCTACCAGCGTCCGCACCCGCCCATCTGGCGCAGCGTGGTCACCCCGGCCTCGTTCGCGGAGTGCGGGCGGCTCGGGGTGCCGATCCTCACCTCCCGGATCCCGCTCGGCACCATCCCCGAGCGCCTGCGGCTTTACGAGGAAGGGCTCGCCGCGGGCGGGCACCCGGCGCGCGGACGCGAGGACGTGGCGGTGTGGCGCCACGTCTACGTGGCATCGAGCCGGGCCCAGGCCGAGGACGAGCTGGCCCGCACGCTCGCCCACACCCGCCGCCATATGCTGCAGGCGCGCGCCGCCCACAACCCGGAGGACTACCGGGTGGACCCCGCGGTGGTGAATCCGTTCAACGATCCGGGCGTGTCGGAGGACGACGCGGTGCGGTTCTCGCTGGACACCGGCGCGCTCTACGGCACGCCCGCCCAGGTGCAGGAGCAGGTGGCCGCCCTCCGGGACGCCGGCGTGCGCCACGTGCTGGCCCAGATGAGCTTCGGGTATCTGGGCCACGAGCGCATCATGGCGTCGATGCGCCGCTTCGGCGACGAGGTGCTGCCGGCCTTCCGTGACCCGGACCCCGTTCTCACCTGATCCTCATCGATCTCTCATCTCCGGATGCTATCTCTCAGATCCATGCGTCTGCGAGTGGCGAGACCCGTGTGGCGGACCGGCGTGGCGCTGGCAGTGGTGGCCGTGGTGGCGGGCGGCGCGGTGGCGGGTGCCCGCGCGGCCCGGAACGATACCTACAAGGCCCTCGACCTCTACACCGAGGCGATGACGATCATCCACAACCAGTACGTGGACGAGCTGCCCTGGTCGAAGATCGTCCAGGACGGCATCCGGGGCGCCATCGAGGGCCTCGACGCGGACAGCACGGTGGTGGATACCCGCGCGTCATCGGGGGCCGGAGGCGTCGGGCTCGTGCTGACCCACCAGGCGAACAGCCTCGACATCGTGGCGACCCAGGACGACAGCCCCGCCCGCGCCGCCGGGCTCGCCTCCGGAGACCGGATCATCTCGATCGACAAGGTCGAGACGCGCAGCATGAGCGTGGGCGACGCGATCGCGCGGCTGCAGGGGGCCCCGGGAAGCCAGGTGGTGGTGAGCGTGTTCCGCGCCGGCTGGGCCGAGCCGAAGAGCTTCACCCTCACGCGGGCCAAGCCGTCCGCCACCGCGCTTCGCGCCCGGTCCCTGGGCGCGGGCGTGCTCTACGTCCGGGTGCCCGAGATCACCAGCCGCACCGCCGCCGACCTGCAGGGCGTGGTCGGCGCCGCCGCGCCGCCGGTCACCGGGCTCGTCCTGGATCTGCGGAACACGGTGGGCGGCGACGTGCGGGCGGTGCCCGCGGTGGCCTCCCTGTTCCTCGATCCAGGCTGCGTGGTCGCCCGCGTGCAGAGCCGGATCCCCGGGCAGCCGACGGAGCTGGTCACCGCCGCGGCCCGCGCGCGCTGGACCCAGCCGGTGACGGTGCTGGTGAACCACGGCACCACCTCCGCCGCCGAGGTGCTCGCGGGCGCGCTGCAGGACGCCAAGCGCGCGGTGATCGTGGGGTCGTCGACCTTCGGCGATGCCTCGACCCAGTCGGTCACGCCGCTCGCGGACGGCGAGCGCGTCTCGCTCACCACCGCGCGCTACGTCACGCCCGGCGGACGGCCGATCACCGGGCACGGCATCACCCCGGACATGGCGGCGAGCGATCCCGCGCCGGATGCGGCCAGCGCGAGCGATCCCGCGCTGCAGCTGGCGACGGACGTGGTGAAGGCGGCCGCGATCCTGCAGCCCGCGGCGCCGGAGCAGGCCTCGGCGGTCCGCATCGAGACGTCCAGCCCGAAGGCCTGCCCCGCCTGAGCGGCGGCTAGCCGGGGCGGAGGTACCGCGCGAACCACTCGAGCAGGATGCGGAAGCGCTCGAGGCGATGGTGTACCCGGCCCGAGCGCGTCAGCTCGTGGTTGTCGTCGGGGAAGCGCACGAAGGTGACGTCCCGGCGCAGCATCTTGAGCGCGACGAACAGCTGCTCGGCCTGCTCGATCGGACAGCGCAGATCGTCCTCGGAGTGCAGGATCAGGAGCGGCGTGGTGATGTCCTTCGCGTAGGTCAGCGGCGACCGCTCCACGTACCGGGCGAGGTCCTCCCACGGCAGCACGCCGCCCAGCTCCACCTGGTTGAACAGGAAGCCGATGTCGCTCGTGCCGAACATGCTGGCCTGCGCGTTGACCGCGCGCTCCGAGCAGGCGGCCCGGAAGCGCCGGGTGTGGCCCACGATCCAGCTGGTCATGAACCCGCCGTAGCTGCCGCCCAGCAGGCCCAGGCGCTCGGGGTCGATCCAGTCGAAGCGTCGCAGGGCCTCGTCGAGCGCCGCCTCCACGTCCGCCGCGTCGCCGCCGCCCCAGTCGCCCACCACCGCGGTGGTGAAGGCCTCGCCGTAGCCCTGGCTGCCGCGCGGGTTCGCGTAGAGCACGCCGTAGCCGGCCCCGCACTGCACCTGGAACTCGTCGAAGAACGGGTAGCCGTACTGCGCGTGCGGCCCGCCGTGCACGTTGAGCAGCAGGGGATACCGCCGACCCGCCTGGAAGCCGGCCGGCTTCATGATCCAGGCCTCCACCGTGAAGCCGGCGCGCTCGAACGCGAAGCGCTCGGGGCGCGGCAGGGCGACCGCCGCCTTCCACTCCCGGTTGAGATCGGTCAGGCGCCGCTCGGTACCGTCCGGGCCGCACACGAACACCTCGGCGGGCGCGTCCGGCTCGCTCGCGGTGAACGCGAGCACCGCGCCGTCACGCGAGAGCGAGTAGCTCGAGATCGCGCGCGGGCCGCCCACCACCCGGCGCGGAGCCCCGCCGCCGGACTCCACCCGGTAGAGCGAGACCGCGCCCGCGTCCTCGGCGGCGACGATGAGCGCGCGGCCGTCACCGCTCCAGACCGGGGCGACGCCGAGCGCCCCGCAGGAGCGGTCGAGCGCCTCGGTCAGGCAGACCGAGGCGCCGCCCGCGGTGGGCACCGAGAACACGCGGATGTTGCGGCCGAAGTCGTTGCGGCGGCTCCGCGCCAGATAGACCACCGTGTCGCCGGCCGGTGAGAACGCGGGGTGCGCCGCGGGGCGGTCGGTGGAGGTGAGCCGCCGCGGCGCGCCGCCGTCGGCGTCCATCAGCCAGACGTCCACCACATCGTCGCGGTCGCGGTCCTTGTGGCGCGCGCTCGTGAAGGCGATCGAGCGTCCGTCCGGCGACCACGCGGGGTCGCCGTGGTCGTAGTCGCCGTCGGTGAGCTGGCGCGGCTCGCCGCCGTCGATCGCCACCGTGAAGACGTGGGGACGCCGGTCGTAGGTGAAGCCCTCGCCGTTGAAGCGGTACTTGAGCGTGGTGATGATCCGCGGCGGGCGCGACTTCCGCTTCTCCTCGTCCGACTCCGGCTCCACCCAGCCGCCGACCCGCGAGACGAAGGCCAGCCGCCTCCCGTCCGGCGACCACGCGGGCGCGGTCACGCCGTGGCGCAGGTCGGTGAGCCGCGTGGGCTCGCCGCCCGCGACCGGCATCACGTAGAGCTGGCCCTTCTTCCCGGGCTCGCGCTCCGACACGAACGCGAGGCGGCTGCCGTCGGGTGACCAGCGCGGCGTGGTGTCGCGGCGCGGCCCTCCGGTGAAGCGGCGCGGCGGGCCGCCGGCGGTGTCGACGAGCCAGATCTGGGAGAGGTACTCGTCGCGCTCCTCGGAGAGGTCGGTGACCACGAAGGCCACCGTGCGCCCGTCGGGCGAGACCTGCGCATCGGACACGAAGCGGATGCGGGTGAGGTCGGCCGGGACCATGCCGCGGAGGGTCGCCATCGCGCTCGCATCATACGGTGGGGGCGCGGGCGCGGTCCACCCGCCCGCCGGGCGTCAGTCCGCCTCGGTCTCGCAGTCGCTGGTGCGGAAGAGCAGGCCGTACGCGCGGACGCCGCAGGTGGGCGCCTCCACCCGCCAGGCTGCCCGCCAGCCGTCGACGGCGCGGCGGGTGCTGGCGACGACCACCGGGTGGCTGCTCAGCATCCAGCCGATCAGCGCCCAGGTCGCGCACCGGATGAGGAAGGCGGTCATGGTCGGGGTCCCGGCCGTACCACGGCAAGGCCGGTGCCAGCCGCGCCAGGTACGAGCCGGCGCGTACTTCGGGCTCGTCGGCCGGGCGCGCTGACGCGCTTCGTCACCCTGACCGACCGAGCGAAGCAGCGGCGACCGGCCGAAAAAATTCGCCCGCGGCGACAATACCGGGAGGAGGAATCCCCCATGCGCGTCTTGCTCGTCGCGTTGCTCGTTCTGCTGGCCGCCGCTTCGACGGCCCAGGCTCAGGTGCAGGTGCACGTCGATATCGGCTTCCACCTTCCGGCGCCCCCGCGCCTGGTGGTCGTGCCGCAGGTGCCGGTGGTGAAGTACGTGCCGGTCGCCGACACGCCCGCCAACATCTTCTTCTACGACGGCCAGTACTGGGCCTTCCAGGGCAACGGCTGGTACGTGAGCCGGGGCTACAACGGGCCCTGGATCGTGGTGGCGCCGCAGTTCGTGCCGCGCCCGCTGCTGATCGTGCCGGTGCAGTACTACCACGTGCCGCCCGGGCACTGGAAGAAGTGGAACCGGGCCCACGCGCCGCACTGGCGGGAGGAATGGGGCCCGGAATGGGCCGACAAGCGCGGCTGGAAGGGCGGCGACCACGACGACGATCGGGGCCACCCCGGCAAGGGCCACGGCAAGGGTCACGGGCGCGGCTGAGCGGCCCGCGGGACCCTAGAGGTACCAGCGGCGGAAGATCTCGAAGACGTTGAGGTCGCCGCCTCGCCAGTAGCCGGTGAACGGCATGGAGAAGGTCCGCCGGCCGCGGTCGTAGGTGAGGCGCGCGGGGCGCTCCGGCTGGTTCGGGTCGTAGGCGAGGAATCGGGCGCCGTCCGGAGTCCGCGCGCCCTCGAAGATCACCATGCCGTGGTTGATCGCGAGCGACGGGAAGCGCAGCAGGTGCACGATCGAGGCGCCGCCGTCCCGGACTTCCTCCAGCAGCCGGAGCGCGGTGCGGTGCTGGTGGCTGCGCGACACCGGAACCAGGATGTGCCAGTGGCTGCGCTGCACGTAGGAGCGCCACGCCCCCCCGCAGGCGGCCTTGAGCAGGCCCTCCCGGGCCACGCTCATCTCGCGCAGCCCGACGAAGCCGGGGATCACCACCCGCTCGGCCGGCTCCGAGGGCCGGCGTGGATTGCGGCGTAGCACCTCCCGCACCAGCCGGCGATAGGTCGCGTCGTCGACACGCTCCGCCCCGGGGTCGAAGCGCGCGTGCTGGAAGAACAGCCGCACCGCGCGCACCAGGACGAAGCACCGGAGCGCGTAGTCGGGCGGCGGCACCCGGCGCCGGACGGTGGAGGCGCCGGTCGCCTCGTCGAACCGATACTCCCACACCAGCTGGTTGGCGAACGCGAAGGTGTCCCGATCGAAGTCGAAGCGCCGCCGCGCCGCCAGCATCGTGGCCCTGAGCCTACACCCGATTACCTGGGATGTAATTGCGGGCACGACACGACGCCGCGACCATGGGGTCGAAAGGAGACCACCATGGATCACGCAACGGACCACACGGCAGTGGCGGAGCTTCGGCGGAAGAGCGATGCGGCGCGGGAGCGGCTCGCGCGGCAGGTGCAGGGCATGGAGGCGCACCTCGAGCGCACCCACGCCGAGGGGCAGTGGACGACCCGCCAGGTGCTCTGCCATCTCCTGGGCGAGCCCGGCGCCGACGTCGTGCGGCTGCTCCAGTCCTTCTCGGCCGCCGCGCCGCCGCTGGTGGAGATCGCCCCCGGCCGGGTCACGGTCACCCCGGAGCGGCAGCGCATGTCGCTCGGCGAGCTGCTCGCCGCCCTCGACGCCCAGCGTGCGGCGGCGCTCCACTACCTCGACTCGCTCGCGCCCGAGGATCTCGCCCGCAAGGCGCGCATCCCGCTCTTCGGGCCGATCCTGGGCACCGACGAGGTCACGCTGCCGATCTTCGTGGACGCGATGTTCGGCATGCACTGGGAGGCCCACGCGGACCAGATCGGTCGGATCCGGCGCGCGGTGGGCCTGCCCGAGGCGGCCCACGCGGCCGCCACTCCCTGAGCACGGGCGCCGACTTGTCGGCTCGCGAAGAGATGACCGGGTAAGGTCGGGACGGGCGCGGCGGCCGACGCCGCGCCCGCGACGGCCGGGCCCCGCTTTCCTCGATCCATCGCGTGGCACATCGGTTGCTCTGTCATGGCTTCACGGAAACGCGGGTGGGACCCTGTGGCGCGATCTCTCGGGGCTGCCGAGTTTCATGCGACACCTCGAGTCGGTGGCCGTCATCGACGACCTGCGATCGCGCTGGGGGGCGCGCGGGCCCGCCGGGACGCGGCTGACCTGGGACGCGGTGACCGTCCACGACGAGCCCGGCGTGGGCCTGGGCTGGCGCTCGCTCGGCGAGGAGTCCGGGATGGAGCCGGCGCCCGGGGGCGGCATGCGCGTGGACCACGCGGGATCGGTGCGGTTCCGCCCGCTGCGCAACGGCGGGGGCACCGCGGTGACGGTGGTGCTGCGCTACCGGCCGGCGGCGTGCTCGGGGCCAGGGTCGCCCAGCTCCTCGGCGAGGCTCCCGACCGGCAGATCGCGGAGGATCTGGCCCGGTTCCGCGACCTCGCCGAGCACCGCGCGCTGTCGCCGGCGTGAGGCGGTATGCGCTCCGGGAGGCTGGCGGAAGCGGCCGGAGAGGCGATCGTCGTCGCGCGCCTGCCCGCCCATGACGATCCGTCCGCGCCGCAGGGCCACGAGGCCGACGCGGTCCTGCGGACCAACGAGGAGCGGCGCCGCGTCCCTCGCCGCGTGGTCATGCGAGCGGGGCGCGAGCTCATCCTGCTGCTGCCACCCGGCGAGGCGCTCGCGCCGGGCCGGCCGCTCCACGTCGGGGCGGGCTGGTACGTCACCGTCGAGGTCGCGTCGGAGCCCCCGCTCGCGGTGCTCCTCGTGCCGGACGAGCCCCCGCGGGAGCGGCTGCTCACGCGCCTCGACGTGCCGTGGACTCGGGTGCACGCCCCCTTCGTGCCCATCGGCCCCGGCTCGCCCCGCTGACCGCGCCCGGCCGCCCCCGGGCGTGACAACGCGCGGGCACCGCGGTACTGTTCCCGTGCCGGATCCGGACACGTCACTCGCGCCGCCTGCGCGCTCGCCGCGCGGCCCGGACCGGCCGGGAGATCGGCATGGCGGCAGCGCGAAGCATCCGGGGCCGGGTCGCGATCGTCGGCGTCGGCGAGACCACGTACTACAAGCACGGGCGGGCGCCGCACGCGGAGTTCGCCCTCGCGCTGCAGGCGATCCTCAAAGCGTGCGAGGACGCGGGCATCGCCCCGCGGCAGATCGACGGGTTCGCCTCCTACAGCAACGATCGGAACGATCCCTCGCGCCTGGCCGCGGCGCTCGGCCTGCCCGAGCTCCGGTTCTCGAACATGCAGTGGGGCGGCGGCGGGGGCGGGGGCTCGGCGGCGGTGGGCAACGCGGCCGCGGCGATCGCGGCCGGATACGCGGAGTGCGTGGTCGTGTTTCGCGCCCTGGCCCAGGGGCAGTTCCAGCGCTTCGGGGCCGCCCCGCCCGGAGGCACCGTCTCCGGGGAGGCCGCGCTGACGTTCCCCTACGGGCTCATCTCGCCGGCCCAGCGCTTCGCCATGCGGGTCATGCGCTTCATGCACGAGCACGGGGTGCGCCCGGAGGCGCAGCGGGCCATCGCGCTGGCCAGCTATCATCATGCGCAGGCGAACCCCCGGGCCGTCATGCACGGCCGGCCGCTCACCGCGGAGGCCTACGACGCTTCCCGCTGGATCGTGGAGCCCTTCCGCCTCTTCGACTGCTGCATGGAGAACGACGGCGCCGCCGCGCTGGTGCTGGTGGCCGCCGAGCGGGCGCGAGATCTCCGGCGGCCCCCCGCCTACCTGCTCGGGGTCGCCCAGGGCTCGGAGTACCGCAACGGGGCCCGCGGCCACAACGCGCCCAGCTACGCCTCCGCCAGCTTCACCACGGTGGCCCCCCGCCTCTGGGAGATGGCGGGTCTCGGACCGAAGGACGTGCACGCGGTGCAGAGCTACGAGAACTTCACCGGCGGCGTGCTCATGAGCCTGGTGGAGCACGGCTTCTTCGCCCCCGAGGAGGCCAACGACTTCCTCACGCCGGAGAACCTGATCGCGCCGTCCGGACGCCTGCCGCTCAACACCAGCGGCGGCAACCTCGCCGAGTGCTACATGCACGGCCTCGAATTGCAGATCGAGGCGGTGCGCCAGCTACGCGGGGAGTCGACGAGCCAGGTGCCGGACGCGCGCGTCGGGCTCGTCATCTCCGGGCCGATGGTCACGCCGGTCTCCAGCATGCTGGTCGGGACCGGAGACGTCCTGTGAGCGCGCCAGCCTCGTACCTGCCCGCGGGCCTGCCGCGTCCGGTGCCGGAGCCGGACGGGCTCGACCGGCCCTACTGGGAGGGCACGCGCGCGGGCCGGCTGCTGGTGCAGCGCTGCCGCGGCTGCCGGACCTTCCAGTGGGGCCCGGAGTGGATCTGCCATCGCTGCCTCGCGCCCGATCCGGAGTGGGTGGAGGTGGCTCCGCGTGGTCGCATCTACTCGTGGGAGCGCGTCTGGCATCCGGTGCACCCCGCGCTCCGCGATCACGGCCCCTACATCGTGGTGCTGGTGGAGCTGCCGGAGGCGGGCTCGGTCCGCATGATCGGCAACCTGCTCGGCGACCCCGCTCAGGAGGTCTCGATCGGCGCGTCGGTGGAGGGGGTGTTCGAGCCCCACGACGACGCCACATCCCCGTTCACGCTCGTGCAGTGGAGGATCACCCGATGACCCCGACCACCCCCGTCGCCCCGCTCGACGTCGTCGTCAACGAGCCCAACCGCTGGCGCCTCGCCACCCCCGGGCACCCCGCGTGGCCGCGCACCGCGCGGCCGGGCGATCCGCGGAAGTACTTCATGGTCTCGGCGGACTGTCACGCCAACGAGCCCCACGACCTCTGGGCCACCCGCATCGACGAGCGGTATCGCGCGCGGGTGCCGAAGGTCATCACCGACGAGAACGGGGTGAAGTGGCGCGTGTCGGAGGGCCACCGCCCGGACCGCCTGCGCACCGAGGCCCTGGACGGCGAGGACGGGCTGCGCCAGCGCGTGGGCGCCGACCCGCGCGAGCGCCTGCGCGACATGGACCACGACGGCATCGACGTGGAGGTGATCTTTCCCAACAAGGGGCTCGCGATGTGGGCGACGCCGGACCCGGTGTTCGCCATGGCCCAGTGCCGCGTGTACAACGACTGGGCCCACGAGACCTTCGGCGCCTACCGCGATCGCATGGTCCCCGCCGCCGCGCTGGCGACCGGCGATCTCGAGGGCTCGATCGCGGAGGTGAAGCGGGTGGCCCGCCTCGGCTTCCGGGTGCTCACGCTGCCGTGCAAGCCCATCTGGGGCGGCCACGACGTGGATCACCCGAACTACAACCTGCCGATGTTCGACCCCCTCTGGACGGTGATCCAGGACGCGAACCTGCCGGTCACCTTCCACGTGTCCACCGGGCGCGACCCTCGCGCGGCCCGCGGCAACGGCGGCGCGGTGATCAACTACGTCTCGCACTCGCTGTCGCCCACCATCGAGCCGGTGGCGAACCTCTGCGCCTCGGGCGTCTTCGAGCGCTTCCCCCGGCTGCGGGTGGCCACCATCGAGGCCGGGATCGGCTGGGTGCCGTGGTTCCTGGGCGCGATGGACGAGGCCTACCGCAAGCATCACTTCTGGGTGCGGCCGAAGCTCAAGCGGCTGCCCAGCGAGTACTACCGCGAGCACTGCTGGGCCTCGTTCCAGGAGGATCCGGCCGGTCTCGCCCTCGCCGAGCCGATGGGGCTGGCCGACCGGTTCATGTGGGGCAACGACTATCCGCACCACGAGGGGACCTGGCCTCACTCCGCGGAGGCGATCGAGCGCACCATGGGGCACCTCTCGGAGTCCGCGCGCGCCGACGTGCTCGGGCTGAATGCGGCGCGCTTCTTCGGGCTCGAGGTGCCGCCGGCGCGGCGATGAGGGAGAAGCTATGAAGGGTGCCAACCCCCGAGCGGTTTGCGATAAACGTCCCAGGTTGGTAGGGGACGGGATCGTGAACCACTCACCGCATGGAGGTTGGCATGCACTACTGTGGG
>Ga0070741_10014329_pt1 | contig 13731 bp, 13 predicted proteins | sample Coa_R1_4_FD_66440 | JGI IMG/M metagenome (GOLD analysis project Ga0070741, IMG submission 66440) | Surface soil microbial communities from Centralia Pennsylvania, which are recovering from an underground coalmine fire - Coalmine... | ecosystem: Environmental > Terrestrial > Soil > Unclassified ... | reverse complement strand
TCCTTCAGGTACTTGCCGAGCCCGTCGTGGGTCATGCCGCGGTGAACCTTGACCCCTAGGCTCGGGACGTCCGAGAACTTGTAGGTGTTGTTCTGGCCCGAGAAGATCGCCTCGGAGAGGTCCTTGCCGACCTTGTCGGCGTCGATGTCGAAGGCGGCGGTGAACTCGATGTCCCGGACGTGGTAGCCGCCCAGGTCCACGTGCATGAGGCCGGGGACCTGCTCGGCCGGGTCGGCGTCCTTGTAGTACTGGACGCCCTGCACGAAAGAGCTCGCGCAGTTGCCGACGCCCACGATCGCGACGCGCACCCGCTCGTCATGACCGCCGTTGCGTCGGGCGCCGTTAGCCCTTCCATTCACGGTGCTCATCTCTGGGGAATCCTCCTGGTTCAAAAAGCTTGGTCCTGAAACGACACTTGCGCTGCTGGGGGGTTACACCTCCGAGGCTCGCTGCTTGAGCGCGTTCCTGACGTGCCAGACGCGCTGCACCACGGTGAACGCCGTGAGCGCCGCCATCGCGTAGATCGCCGGTGCCAGAAGATCCGCATCCAGGACGCCGGCTCCCTTGGCGAAGACGAGACCGACCGAGAGTATGACTACCCGGACGGGACGCGTCGCCAACCCCACCGTGCACTCGACGCCGAGGGCCTCCGCTCGCGCGCGGGTGTACGAGACCATCAGCGAGCCGAGCACCACGACGACGCACATCGCCGCCGCGAACTCGTCGCCGCTCAGCGCGAACCGGTAGGCGACGGCGGTGATCACCAAGCCCTCCTCGACGCGGTCGAGCGTCGAATCCAGGAACGCTCCGAAGAGCGTTCCCTTGCCTGAGACGCGCGCGTAGCGCCCGTCGAGGGTGTCCATCACCGAGCCGAGGATGAACGCGATGCCGCCGAGGAGGTAGAGGCCCTGCCAGACCAGGAAAGCCGCCGCCAGGTTCCCGATCAGCCCCGCGATCGAGATCGCGTTCGGGGTGAGCCGGGACTCGATCAGCCGGTCGACGACGGCGGCCGAGAGCTCGGCGGCCGTCGTCGGGCGCGCCCCGTTCGGCGTTCTCTCTCGCTGCTGCAAGCGCCTCATGCCGGCCTATGCCGGAGCCGCCTCGGGCTCGGGCGCCGGTGCCGCCTCGCCGTGCGGGGCGGGCTCGGGCGCCGGCCGGAAGGACCAGTCGGAGTTGATCCGGGCCAGCAGCGTCGCCACGCCGGCCGCCGCCGCCGCGGTGAGCAGCCCGAAGACCGCGTCGAGCACGAAGTGGTTGCCGCTCGCCACGACGATGTAGGTCATCAGCAGCGGATAGGCGAAGAGCAGCGTCCGCAGCACGCGGTTCCCGGCCAGGAGGGCGAGCGACCAGGCGAGCAGCGCGGAGAGCCCGATGTGCATGGACGGCATCGCTGCGAAGGGATTGAAGAGCGGGTCACCCGGATGGGAGAGGTATGGCGTGTTGCCGGTGACCGCGCTCGACGGATCCAATCCGAGCTCGGGCAGGAAGCGCGGCGGAGCAGTCGGGAAGAGGGCGTACCCGATCACGGAGAGCGCCATTGCCGCGAAGACGGCGTTGCGGACGAAACCGAAGCTCCGCCGGTAGCCGAAGTAGAGGACCGCGAGCATCAGGCAGCTGCCCTTGAAATGCAGGTTGGCGTATCCCCAGCGAGCCACGTCGGCGGGCCAGCCGGCTGCGACGGCCCAGTGCTGGACGCTCGGCTCGATCAGCAGCCCGGTCGCCCGCTCGGTGCTGACCAGGTCGCGGGCGTGGGTGAACGAGATGCCCATCCCCGGGTGAACGGCGCCGCGGGCATGGCGCCAGGCCCAGTACGCAAGCGCGAGCAGCGCCAGCTGCAGGACCAGATCGAGCGGCCCCCTCGGCAGGAGCCGGCGCACGAGCGTCATCGGCCTGGGCCCAGCCGAGGGATCTCCGGCGTGCGGGCCGGCTGGCGCTCCGACAGACCCCGCCGGATGATCGGGTCCTGATGACAGCGGGGCGGTGAGCTGATCGCCCGCAGGGGGGCGAAGTCGACGCCCACCCGGAACCTCCCTGGAGTCTGCACGTCCAGCATCGTGAGATCGTCGGGCGCCTGCTCCACGCATCCGGTGCCACGCTCGATCGACCAGTAGGGCGTCCAGTGCACGCGCACGAGCACCGTGCCGGGTGCCTCCGCGTCGACGACGAACCCCTGCGGCGTGAGCTTCACCATCTGCCCTCCGATCGCGAGCGGGGCCTGGTTGCGCACCCTGTAAACCGTCCAGTTACTCGACTGGAAGACCCTCTCGAGATAGCGGGGCGGTCCCTTCCTGATCAGGCGCTTCTCGGCGCGGGCGGCGTAGTCGAGCGCCGTATGCGGGACCGCCACGTACCCCACCCCCAGGTCGTCGAGCCAGCTCTTGTACTGCGGTCCGGTGAGGGGGGTCGACTGGTAGAAGATCGGATTCAGCTTGCGGTCGAGCTGCCTCTCCCATCCGCGAGCGATGTAGATGCCGCGCGGGACATACGCGGACTCCCAGTGGTGGGCGGCGGGGAGAACCTCGACCCGGTAGGCGTCGTGGTGGGGGGTGCCCCGGAGGAAATCGCGCAGCGGGGCGTAGTAGCCGGGGGTCACCGAGGGCTGGGCGCTCACCTGCTCGAGGTCGCGGACCACCGGGGACCACTGCCAGTAGATCAGGACCGGGAAGAGCAGGACCAGGGCGAAACGCTGCCGACGCCAGAGCCCGAACGCGAGCACCGGGCCGAGGAGCAGCGAGCCCATACGGGTGGCGTTGCCGCCCATCGGGGTGTGGATCAAGAAGGCTGCCGCGAGGGCCGCTCCATAGGCGGCCACGCCGCACCGCAGGAGCCGCTCCTCCGGCGGCAGCGCCACGAAGACCGCGATCGCAACAAGGAGCGCGGGCTCGAAGCTGGAGAAGTCGAACGGCTCCGTGCCGCCCTCCGGGAACGCGGCGGAGATCAGCAGCCCGACCCCGACGGCGATGACGGCCAGCTCGAGGCCCTTGCGGCTGCGCTCCGCGATCGCGTACGCGACCACGCCGCAGGCGAGGAAGAGCGAGGCCACCGGGCTCGCCAACGGCGTCATCGCCGCCAACAGGATCGCGGTCACGCGATGGCCGCGCTGCGCGGCCAGGACGGCCGCCAGGGCGACGGCGACGCCGAGCGCGAAGGTGAGCCGTCCGGTGAACAGGCTGATCGCCGTCGCCGTAGCGAACCAGATGACGCCGAGGCGGGCCCGATCGCCGAAGCGGTTGTACGCGATGGCCGAGAAGAGGACGGAGGCGATCACCGCCGCCAGCACTCCGACCAGCCTCGGGCCGATCAGCGCACCGAGCGCGGGAAGCATGATCCCGTAGCCCGGCAGGTGGTGGCCCCCGAACCAGAAGTTGTCCCAGACCCCCAGGCCCTCGTGGGCGAAGAGCCCGGAGCGGTACACCTGCGCGGCATGGTCCGCGCTGTCCGGCTGGATGATCAGGTAGGCGACGCCCAGGGCCGCCGCCACCAGCCCCGGCTCGCCGTAGCGGCGGAGCGCGACTCGAGCCCTCAAGCCGTCGCTGGCCGCCAGGACCAAACGGCCGGCCGGACGCGGGCCAGGACCTGCCGAGCGGTGATCGCCGCGAGCGCTGCGACAAGCAGCCCGATCGCGCCGTCAACCCAGAAGTGGTTGGCCGTCACGATGACGACCCAGAAGACGAGGACCGGATACGCGCACCAGAAGAGGCGGGTGACCGTATGGCGGGCGATCAGCGCTCCGGTGACACCGATCATCGCGGAAAAGGCCACGTGCATGCTGGGGATGGCCGCATAGGGGTTGATGAAGAGCTTGACCAGCCCCGAATCGTGGTTCACCTGGGCGTACTTGGTGATGGTGTCGGTGAACTCCTCGAACATCCGCGGCGGAGCGGTCGGAAGCAGCGCGTAGCCGATCACGGCCAGCCCCATGGCGACCATGAACATGTTCCGGACGAAGTAGAAGTGCTGGTTGCGGAACACGTACAGCCAGACCAGGAACGCCGTGGTCACGACGAAGTGGCTGTTCATGTACATGAAGTTCGCGAAGTCGACGATCCAGCGATGCCCGATGAAAGCTCCCTGGAGGCCGGGCTCGAAGAACGCGTGGATGCTCTTCTCGAACGCGATCACGTGCTGGCCGTTCGTGATGGCGTGCATGCGCTGGCCGTCGGCGACGCCGCGCACGGCCTCGTAGCAGAGCTCCGCGACCACGAACAGACTCAGCTGCCTGGCCGCGTCCGCGTATCCGTGAGGTAGCCGGCTACCGACCTTGTCAACCAGGGTGCGCATCGAGGCGGAGGATTCTAGTCAACCGAATGTTCACAAATTCGCCGATGGGCCCCTAGCCCTTCTCGGCTTCAAGGAAGCCGGTCAGGCGCCCGACCAGCTCCGGGGCCTCGAACCAGGGCCAGTGCCCGGCACCGGGCAGCTCCACCAGCTCGCAGTTCGGCAAGCGCGTCGCGTAGGCGGCCCCGAAGGTCGCGGGAAGGTAGCGGTCCCGCATTCCCCACGCCACCAGGGCCGGCGCGGTGATCCCGCCGAGGTGCGCGCCCGCCGCCGCGAGCTCAGCCGGATCGGCTGATCGATAGAGCCGGAGGATCGCCTCCGTCCCGCGCCGATCACGCAGCTGCGCGAGCACCTCGCTCACGAACGCCGGATCATGGCGGCCCAGGTCGCCGCGCGACTCCCGCAGCCCAAGGTCCACCAGCCGCCTCGTCGCGAGCAGCCGCGAGAGCTCGCCGAGCCCCCGCGTTCGCCAGATCCGCGCCGTTCGGTGCCAGCGGTATCCGGGGAGCAGCGGCACGGCGTTCACGATCGCGAGCCGCCGCACCCGGTCCGGCTCCTCCTGCGCGCCGATCAGGGCGACGGCGCCCCAGTCGTGCACGACGAGCGAGTACTCGTCGATGTCCATGCGGCTCAGAAAGCGGGTCACGAACCGCGCCAGGCCGCGCATGGAGTAGTCGAAGTCGGCGGGCGCAGGTCGTTCGGAGCGCCCCCAGCCCGGCAGGTCGAGGGCCAGCGCGGGACGCTCGAGTCGCTCGAGGAACGGCAGCCAGTCGCCCGAGTTGGTGGGGTTGCCGTGGACGAAGAGCACCGGCGCCCCCTCGCCGGCGACCCTTCGGAAGAAGGTGGAGACGCCGTCGACCATCGCTGTCCCGGTCTCGATCGCGGCCAAGCGCGGACCCTATGCGAGGATGCCGCGCCCTGCGCAACCCGTTTAATGGGAGCATGCCCCTGCCGAGCAGAGTCGTGCTGGCCGATGGCCGCACCGCCGCCGTCGATCGCGGCAGGCCGCCGCGGGTTCGGAAGCGCGACCCGAACTGGAAGCGCCCGGGCCGCCGCCGGGTGCTGGCGATCCGCGACCGCCTCCGAGAGCTCTACGGGCAGCCGGTGAACGATCCCCATGGGCACCCGATCGCCGAGCTGATCAGGACGGTCCTCTCGCAGAACACCAACGACCGCAACCGCGACGTGGCGTACGCGCGCCTTCGCGAGCGGTTTCCCACCTGGGAGCAGGTCCGCGACGCGCCCACCGACGAGGTGGAGGCCGCGATCAAGCCGGGCGGCCTGAGCCCGACGAAGGCGCCGCGCATCCAGGAGATCCTCGGTCGCTTGGGCGAGCATCCCGACCTCGACTGGCTCGCGGAAGCGCCGCGCGAGCAGGCGCTCGAGTACCTCACCGAGCTGCCGGGGGTCGGCCGCAAGACGGCCGCCTGCGTGCTGATCTTCGCCTTCGGCCGTCCCGAGATCCCCGTTGACACGCATGTGCACCGGGTCGGCGGGCGGCTGGGGCTGTTCCGGGCCGGGGCGTCCTTCGACGAGGCGCACGACGAGATGCGTGCGATCACGCCGCCCGAGGATGCGTACGAGCTGCACATCAACCTGATCCGGCATGGTCGAGCGACCTGCCGGCCGCGGCCCCGCTGTGGCGAGTGCGCGCTGCGCCGCATGTGCCCCTGGTACAGGGAGCGGGGACGCCTTCGGCAGCCGGCGGGGGCGCTGCCCGCAGAGACGACATGACCCGGCGGGACCCTCGTCGCGCCCCCGATATGCTGCCGCGCCAGTGAAGCGGAGCACCTTCGTCATGTTCGGAATCGTCGTGCTCGGCCTCGGCATCGGGATCCCGGCCTGGGCGTACACGCACCAGGGCTCCGAGAGCTCCTCCCCCACCGAGGTGCCCTCGAGCATCCAGGCCGGACAGACCCTGTTCGTCACCAACTGCGGGGCCTGCCACACCCTCGCGAAGGCGGGCACCGACGGCGTGGTCGGGCCGAACCTCGACCAGCTGCTGGCGCCGCCGAGCGCCAGCGCCCCGAGCCCCTCGACGATCAAGCCTCGCGTGCTGAACGCCATCAACAACGGCGTCGGGGGCCGCATGCCGAAGGGCGTGCTGAGCGGCCAGCAGGCCGACGAGGTGGCGACCTTCGTCTCGCAGGTCGCCGGCCAGGGTCCCTAGCAATTCCGCTTGCGGCCCCCCGGGGCCTCGCGCCCGGGATCAGTACCCACTTTGCGGGGAGTTTCGCCGGAGCCGCAACTCGGGCTCGAATACCGTTATTACTAGACGTAGAGAGAGGAGACTCGAGGGAGGGAGCACGCACGGACGCGTCGCGCCGGTCCCTCACGAAAGGAGTTCAAGTGAGTCAGGCGTACCGAGCCCCGAGGAAGCGGGGACGCGTGGGATTGGCGATGCTCCTGGGGCTGGTCGCAGCCCTCGGGCTCGTGCTGTTCCCAGGCTCCGCAGCGGCCAAGGGCAAGAAGAAGAACAAGAACGTCACGGTGATGACCCGGAACCTGTATCTCGGGTCCGACCTCACCCAGGCGCTGGTCGAGGGACTCAAGCTCGGCACGCCGGCCGGTCACCCCGACACCTACGCGAACGCGGTCGGTCAAGTGCTGCAGAACGTCAACGCGACCGACTTCGGCAAGCGCGCGATCTCACTCAGCCAGGAGATCTCGAAGAAGCGGCCTGACCTGGTCGGGCTGCAGGAGGCCGCCCTCTGGCGTGTCCAGATTCCGACCGACGCAACGCCCCTCAACCCCAACGGGGGCCAGGCCGACACGGTCACCTTCGACTTCCTGCAGCAGCTGCTCGACCAGCTGAACAAGAAGGCGAAGAGCAAGGCGGCCTGTCGGAAGCAGGGCATCAGCCCGAGCAGCCCCAAGTGCTACCGGGGCTATCGCCTGGTCGTCTCGCAGAACGAGTTCGACTTCGAGTCGTTCGCGGACTTCGACAACAACCCGGGACCCGACGGCAAGACGTGCGACATCACCGACGTCGCCAACTGCCCGAACCCCGGAACGGGGTCGGACTCCTGGACCTGGGGCAACGACGACACCGGTAACGAGTTCGGCGAGCCGCCTACGCCGCCGTTCCCGCCCGATTCGAATTTCGACCAGTCTCCGTTCGACGGGACGGGCACCGATCCGACACCCGGTGACAACGGACTGCCCGGCTCGGACTGCCCCGACAACAACCCGAGCGCCTCGCCGGTGCCGCCGTTCCCGGCGGCATTCGGGCAGACACACAACAACGTCTGCCTGTTCCACGGCATCGACATGGACGGGCGCCTGACGATGCGTGACGCGATCATCGCCCGCAAGGGTGCCGGCGTGAAGACGTCGAACCCCTCGAGCGGTCACTTCGACACGTACCTGCAGTACTCGTTCGCCGGGATCCCGGTCCCGGTGTTGCGCGGGTTCAACCAGGTGGACGCCCGCGTGCGCGGTCACAAGTTCCACTTCGTGAACACGCACCTGGAGGCGTTCGACAGCCAGGCGACCGGCAATCCGACGAACAAGGGTCCGATGACCCGTGGGTCGGTCCGGAACGCTCAGGCGCAGCAGCTGATCGCACAGGCGCTGCAGGGGCCCGGCCCGGTGATCCTCGTCGGGGACCTCAACTCGAACGTCCCGGGAGTGCAGCCCGGCGACGAGCAGGCCTACCAGGCCCTGCTCGCGAACGGGTTCCTGGAGCGGACGAGCAACCCGGCCAGCTGCTGCAACGACGATCAGTTGCTCAGCAATCCGAACCCGGTCGGGTTCGACCATCAGGTCGACCACATCATGACCCACACGCCCGGGATCACCCTGAAGAAGGCGTTCGAGACGACCAAGTACCAGAGCGGTCTCTGGTCCTCGGACCACCACGGCGTGGGCGCGATCCTGACCTTCTTCGGCAACAAGAAGAAGTAGGCGCGCCTGAGCAGCGTTTCCGAAAGGCCGGGGCCCAGCGCCCCGGCCTTTCTTTTCCCCGATTCCCTTGATCGGCGGCGAGGGCGGGCTAAACTGCTCTCACATATATCTGCTAATGCTGCACTAAGATTTCTTAGGCGGCAATACTGAAACGAAAGCTTTGGAGGACTGACAGTGGCAAAGACGATCGGCATCGACCTGGGCACAACCAACTCGTGCGTGGCGGTGATGGAGGGTGGTGAGCCCACCGTGCTCGAGAACGCCGAGGGCGGCCGCACCACTCCCTCCGTCGTCGCCTTCACCGACTCCGGCGAGCGCCTGGTCGGCACCGTTGCCAAGCGCCAGGCCGTGATGAACCCCGAGAACACGGTCTTCTCCATCAAGCGCTTCATGGGCCGCAAGGAGGCCGAAGTCAAGGAGGAGGAGACGATCGTCCCGTACAAGGTCGTCTCCGGGCCGAATGGCGACGTCCGGGTGGATGCGGGCGGCAAGCAGTACTCGCCGCCGGAGATCTCCGCGATGATCCTGCAGAAGCTGAAGGCCGACGCCGAGGCCAAGCTCGGCGAGCCCGTCGACTCGGCCGTGATCACCGTCCCGGCCTACTTCAACGACGACCAGCGGCAGGCGACCAAGGACGCCGGCAAGATCGCCGGTCTCGACGTCAAGCGGATCATCAACGAGCCGACCGCCGCCTCGCTCGCCTACGGGCTTGACAAGGAGTCCGACCAGACCATCCTCGTCTTCGACCTGGGCGGCGGGACGTTCGACGTCTCGGTGCTCGAGATCGGCGACGGCGTCTTCGAGGTGAAGGCGACCGCCGGTGACAACCACCTCGGCGGCGACAACTGGGACAAGGCGATCGTCGAGTGGCTGGTCGCCGAGTTCAAGCGCGACCAGGGCGTCGACCTCTCCCAGGACAAGAACTCCCTGCAGCGGCTCTACGAGGCCGCCGAGAAGGCGAAGATCGAGCTCTCCACCACACAGGAGACGCAGATCAACCTGCCGTTCATCACGGCGACGGACGCCGGACCGAAGCACCTCGACATCAAGCTGACCCGCGCGAAGCTCTCGGAGCTGACCTCGGATCTGCTCGAGCGTGTGGTCGGCCCGGTCAAGCAGGCGCTCGCCGACGCCGGCACGGAGGTCGACCACGTCGTGCTGGTCGGGGGCATGACCCGCATGCCCGCGGTGCAGGACAAGGTCAAGGAGCTGACCGGCCAGGACCCCCACAAGGGCGTCAACCCGGACGAGGTCGTGGCGATCGGCGCCGCGATCCAGGCGGGCGTCCTGGCCGGCGACGTCAAGGACGTGCTGTTGCTCGACGTCACCCCGCTTACCCTCGGCATCGAGACCAAGGGCGGCGTGATGACCAAGCTGATCGAGCGCAACACCACGATCCCGACGAAGAAGTCGGAGATCTTCTCGACCGCCGAGGACAATCAGCCGTCGGTTGAGGTCCACGTACTCCAGGGTGAGCGCGAGATGGCCTCGGGCAACAAGAGCCTGGGCAAGTTCCAGCTCACCGGCATCCCGCCGGCGCCGCGGGGCATGCCTCAGATCGAGGTGACCTTCGACATCGACGCGAACGGGATCCTCAACGTCTCGGCGAAGGATCTCGGCACCGGCAAGGAGCAGAAGATCGAGATCAAGGGCGGCTCGGGGCTCGCGGAGGATGAGGTCGAGCGGATGATCAAGGACGCCGAGTCGCACGCCGACGAGGACCGGCGCCAGCGCGAGCTGGCCGAGGCCCGTAACGTGGCCGAGAACGCCGCCTACCAGGCGGAGAAGCAGCTCGGCGAGCTCGGCGACAAGGTCGAGCAGAGCTCCAAGGAGGAGATCGAGACGGCGATCAAGGAGGTCCGCGACTCGCTGACCTCCGAGGACGCGGGCGAGATCCGCTCCAAGTCGGACGCCCTGCAGGCGGCGTTCCAGAAGGTCTCCGAGCAGATCTACGCGCAGGCCGCCCAGGAGCAGGCGGCCACCTCCGCTGACGGCGCCGGTGCAGGACAGAACGGCGCCGGCGAGGAGGAGGTCGTGGATGCCGAGGTCGTCGACGACGAGAAGACCTCGTAGGAGACTCAACGATGATCGACGAGGAGCGGACGCCGAAGGAGGTTGGCGCGCCTGCAGACGAGGCCGCCGTCGAAGATTCCGTGAGGAAGGCGGCCGAAGTCGAGGACGCGTCTTCTGGGCAAGTCGAGGACGCGGCTGTTGATGTCGAGCGCGACCTCGACGAGCTGGGCGAGGCCAAGCGCGAGCGCGACGAGTACCTCGAGCTGGCGCGGCGTACCAAGGCCGACTTCGAGAACTACCGCAAGCGGGTCGCCAAGGACGCCTCCGAGGCGCTCGTCCGCGGCAAGGCCGAGCTGGCCCGCGAGCTGCTGCCGGCGATCGACAACCTCGAGCGAGCCCTCGCGGCCGGGGAGGAGGCAGCCGCGCACGAGGCGCTCGTGAAGGGAGTGGCGATGGTGCGCGACGAGCTCCACAGCCGCCTGTCGGCGGCGGGGGTCGAGGCCTTCGACCCCACCGGCGAGAAGTTCGACCCGCAGCAGCACGATGCGCTGTCGACGACGCCCGCGCAGGACAGGGACTCCGGCGTCGTCATCGAGACGGTTGAGAAGGGCTACCGGCTGAACGGCCAGGTCCTGCGGCCGGCCAAGGTGGTGGTGAGCGCCTGATGCCGGCGGGTGACTTCTATGAGGTCCTGGGTGTCTCGAAGTCCGCGTCGCAGGACGAGGTCAAGAAGGCCTACCGCGAGCTCGCGCGCAAGTGGCATCCGGATCGCAACCCGGGCGATCAGCGCGCCGAGGAGCGCTTCAAGGAGATTCAGCAGGCTTACGACACCCTCTCCGACCCCGAGAAGCGCAAGCAATACGACGCGGGGGGCCGCTTCGCCGGGTTCGGCGCCGGCGGGTTCCCGGGCGGCGCAGGCTTCGCCTCAGACCTGGGAGACATCTTCTCCTCGTTTTTCGGCCGCGGCGGGCGCCAGCAGGCACCCCGCCCCCAGCGGGGCCGCGACCTGGAGACGGAGGTCAGGCTGAGCTTCGACCAGGCCATGCACGGCACACAGGTCGCCGTCTCGGTCCCGATGGCGGGACCATGCCCGACCTGCAACGGAAGCGGTGCGAAGCCGGGCACTCCGCCGCGGATCTGCCCGCGCTGTGAGGGTCGGGGCATCGATGCGCAGAGCCAGGGCTTCTTCTCGATCTCCCAGCCCTGCCCCGAGTGCGGCGGCCAGGGAACGATCATCGACGACCCCTGCCAGACCTGCGCCGGAACCGGGGTGGCCGAAGAGACGAAGCGCTACCGGGTCAACATCCCGGCGGGGGTGCACGACGGCAGCCGGATCAGGCTGGCCGGCAAGGGGGAGGCCGGCTACCGGGGTGGCCCTCGCGGGGATCTCTACGTGACCACGCGGGTGGCGCCCTCACCGGTGTTCAGGCAGCGCCCAGACGGCAACCTCGAGGTCGAGCTGCCGGTGACGGTCGCCGAGGCGATTCAGGGCGCGGAGATCGAGGTGCCGACGCTGAGCGGCTCAAAGACGATCCGCATCCCGCCCGGCACCCAGCATGGCTCGGTGCAGCGGCTCCGCGGAGAGGGCCCGCCGAGGCCGGCATCAGCGGGGGCCGCGAAGGCCTCCGGCGGATCCAACCGCGGCGACATCCACTACCGGATTCGGATCGACGTGCCGAAGGAGCTCTCAGACGAGCAGCGCGAGGCGGTCGAGAAGCTGGCCGAGGCGCTGAACGGCCAGAACCCGCGCGACTCGCTGCTCGGACGGTCGGCTCGGTCCGGCGCGGGAGGGAGAGTTGGAGGCTGATGGCGAGCCAGCGGCAGAGGAGACGGGCCCCGAGGCGCGACGCCGAGCAGCGCCTTGACTCGGAGAGGGGCGTGTTCATGATCTCCGTCGCCGCGGAGCTCGCCGAGATGCATCCGCAGACGCTCCGCATGTACGAGGCGCGCGGGCTGATCACGCCGAAGCGATCCCCGAAGAACACGCGGCTCTACTCGCAGGCGGACGTGGAGCGGCTGCGTCGTATCCAGCAGATGACCAACGAGGAGGGCCTCAACCTCGCCGGCGTGGAGACGGTGCTCCAGCTCGAGCAGCGGCTGGAGCGAATGCGGGCCGAGATGGCCCGGATGCGAAAGCGCGCCGACGAGATGGAAACCAAGCTGAACGAGGAGCTCAAGCGGCTCCGCAAGTCGATCGGCGGCGAGCTCGTCCCCTACGGTGCGTACGAGCCGGAGAAGATCGTCGGAGCCCGCGGGACGAGGATCCCGATCCGGCGCCGCCGCGGCTGAGCGGTTCGCCGGCTAGCCCGCTACGAGGGTTCGACCTTGGCGAGCTCGGGGTCCAGCCCTGCGTCGCTGAGGGCCTCGGCCCGGTCCAGGTAGACACGCCAGTAGGAGATCTTGCCGTCGCGGAAGGTGAGCATGTGCGCATCGCGGAACTCGACCTCCAGCGCGTCCCTCTCCCCGGTACCTCGGCTGTGCAGCAGCGCCACGACCCGGTCGCCGGCGGTCAGCACCCTGACGCCCTCGACGGCGACCCTGGCGAAGCCGCTGATCAGCTCGCTGATCACGTGCCTGACCGCCTCGATTCCCCGGTAGTCGCCCGGCGGCAGGTCCGGGTCATAGACCTCGACGTCGTCGGTGAAGTACGGGAGCATGCCCTCGACTCCCTCCCGATTGAAGCCCTCGACGGCGAGGCGGACGATCTCGATGTTGCTCTGCATTTGCGCTGCGGCCCTCCTTGACCGGCCGAGACCTATCCTAAGCGCCCGCCGCCTCTCGCGCCACCCAACCGATTCCGCGCTCGCCTCCCGCCAGGATCTAAGCTAGTTAAACTGAGATTTCTTTAAGTGTTGCACTAAAGTCGCTACCATGAGCCGAGATGCAGCCTGACCGATTCACGATCAAGAGCCAGGAGGCGGTGGCCGCCGCGCAGCGGCTTGCCTCCGAGGCGGCGAACCCGGAGGTCGCTCCCCCTCACCTGCTGGCAGCGCTGCTCGAGCAGGACGAGGGGGTCGTCGTGCCCGTCCTGCAGCGCCTCGGCGTCGACGCCCAGGATGCGCGCGCTCGCGCCCGTGAGGCGATCGAGAAGCTGCCGAAGCTGAGCGGCAACACCGTCCCCGACGTTCGCCCCTCGAGCGAGTTCGTCTGGGTGCTGCAGCAAGCCGAAAGGGAGTCGACCGGCCTGGGCGATGAGTACATCTCGACCGAGCACATCCTGCTCGCCCTCGCGGAATCACGCTCCGGCGTCTCCGCGCTGCTCCCCGACCGCGGGCAGCTCGTCAAGGCGGTCTCCGAGGTCCGCGGGCCCCACCGCGTCACCTCCCCCAATCCCGAGGACAGCTTCGGCGCCCTGGAGAAATATGGGCGCGACCTGACCGCCGAGGCCGAGTCCGGCAAGCTCGACCCGGTCATCGGCCGCGACGAGGAGATCCGCCGGGTCATCCAGGTGCTCTCCCGCCGCACCAAGAACAACCCCGTGCTGATCGGCGACCCCGGCGTCGGCAAGACGGCGATCGTCGAGGGGCTCGCCCA
>Ga0070741_10014328_pt1 | contig 13731 bp, 11 predicted proteins | sample Coa_R1_4_FD_66440 | JGI IMG/M metagenome (GOLD analysis project Ga0070741, IMG submission 66440) | Surface soil microbial communities from Centralia Pennsylvania, which are recovering from an underground coalmine fire - Coalmine... | ecosystem: Environmental > Terrestrial > Soil > Unclassified ... | reverse complement strand
GAGGATCCGGTCGCGCGTCACTGCGCCTGGGCGCGGCTCTCGGAGATCGACGACATCCATCTCGCCTCGGCGACGACGCCGGGCGGCGTGATCGTTCCCGCCGCGCTCACGCTCGCCGCGGAATGCGGCGCGGACGGCGCGGCGCTCGCGCGCGCGATCGCGGCGGGCTACGAGGCCATCGTGCGCCTCGGGCGCGCGATCGACGGTCCGCACGCGCTCTACCGCGGCGTGTGGCCCACGTGCTTCGCCGCGCCGTTCGGCGTCGCCGCGGCGAGCGCGAGCCTGCTCGGACTCGACGCCGCGCGCAGCGCGCACGCGCTCGGCATCGCGCTCGGGCTCGCGTCGCCCGGCGCCGGCCGCAGCGCGCGCTGGCTCGCGCTCGGGAACGCGGCCGCGAGCGGCGTGCGCGCCGCGCGCTGGGCGCAGTCGGGGTTCACCGCGGATCTCGGGCTGATGGAGGGCGCGTTCTTCTCCGTATACGGGATCCGCGCCGATGCGTCGGCGCTGACTTCCGGACTGGATGGGCCGAGCGCGCTCGCGCAGACCGGCTTCAAGCCCTGGTGCGCCGCGCGCCAGACCATGGCCGCGGCGCAGGCTTGGACCGAGCTCGTGGACGAAGGCTTCGCCGACGCCGGCGCCGAGGCGATCCGCGTCGGCGTGCCGCCGCCTTACGCGAAGATGGTCGACCACGGCGTCGTGCCGGGCGAGCGCGCGTCGTATCTCACGAGCCTGCCGTACCAGCTCGCGCTCGCGGCGCTCGAGCCCGACGCGCGCTTCGACGTGCGCCAGAATCCCGCGGAGATCTCCGCGGAGCTGCGCGGCTTCATGCGGAAGGTGAAGGTGGAAGCGGACGAGCGCCTGCTCGAGCACTATCCCGAGGCGTGGCCCGCGCGTCTCGCGGTGGACGGCCGCGAGAAGCTCGTGCTGCACGTTCCGGGCGATCCGCAGCGGCGGTGGGGAAAACCCGAGGTGCTGGAGAAATTCGCGCGCTTCGCGCGGCGCGACATCGCGCTGGAGATGCTGGAGGGCGACATCGCGCCCGCGGCGCTGCTCGCGCGCATCGCGCGCGACTGAGCCCGGACGCCGCCGCGCTCTCGCCGTACCTGACAGACGCGCGTCCGGCTCCGGGACGGAACCGCGCCGTCGCGGGGTTGTCCACCTTTGATCCCCGAATCAACGCGCACGCCGGAGGCATTGCGATGACGGACGACGGTCGCTCCGAGCACGCCGCGGTGCTCGGCGTCACGAAATCGGTCGGGAGCCCGACCGCGCGGCCGAACGAGCGCTCGCTCGACCAGCTCTGCATCGACACGATCCGCACGCTGGCGATGGACGCGGTGCAGCAGGCGAAGTCCGGGCATCCGGGCACGCCGATGGCGCTCGCGCCGGTGGCCTACACCTTGTGGCAGCGGTTCCTGCGCTTCGATCCGCTCGATCCGATCTGGCCCGACCGCGACCGTTTCGTGCTCTCGAACGGCCACGCCTCGATGCTGCTCTATGCGCTGCTGCATCTCGCCGGCGTGCGCGCGGTCGACGCCGAGTACGAGCGCCTCGGCGAGCCCGCGGTCTCGCTCGACGACATCAGGCGCTTCCGCCAGCTCGGCAGCAAATGCCCGGGACATCCCGAGTATCACCTCACCTCGGGAGTGGAGACCACGACCGGGCCGCTGGGCCAGGGCTGCGGCGCGAGCGTCGGCATGGCGATCGCCGGCCGCTGGCTCGCGCAGCGCTACAACCGTCCCGGGTTCGCGCTGTTCGACTACGACGTGTACGCGCTGTGCGGCGACGGCGACATGATGGAAGGCGTGACGAGCGAGGCGGCCTCGCTCGCCGGCCATCTCGCGCTCGGCAATCTGTGCTGGATCTACGACAGCAACCGCGTGACGATCGAGGGACACACCGAGCTCGCTTTCGGCGACGACGTCGCGGCGCGCTTCCTCGCCTACGGCTGGAACGTGCAGCGGGTCGGCGACGCCAACGACACCGAGCGCCTGGCGCGGGCGCTCGAGACCTTCCGGCGCACGCGCGAGCGGCCGACGCTGATCGTCGTCGAGAGCCACATCGGCTACGGCGCTCCGCACAAGCAGGACACGAGCGCCGCGCACGGCGAGCCGCTCGGCGAGGAGGAAGTGCGCCTCGCGAAGGCGAGCTACGGCTGGCCGCCGGAGGCGAAGTTCCTCGTGCCCGAGGGCGTGGTCGATCATTTCGCTGCCGGCGCCGGCCGGCGCGGGCGCGAGCTGCGCGAGGGCTGGGCGGAGCTGCTGCGGTCGTACGCGGCCGAGCATCGCGAGCTCGCCGACGAGATCGAGCGCATGCAGCGGCGCGAGCTTCCCGAGGGCTGGGACGCCGGGCTGCCGGTCTTTCCCGCCGACGCGAAGGGCATCGCCAGCCGCGACGCGTCGGGCAAGGTGCTGAACGCGATCGCGCGCCGCCATCCGTGGCTGATCGGCGGCTCGGCCGATCTCGCGCCCTCGACCAAGACGCGGCTCGAGTTCGACGGCGCGGGCGACCTCGAACCCGCGACGCCGGGCGGGCGCAACCTGCACTTCGGAGTGCGCGAGCACGCCATGGGCTCGGTGCTGAACGGGCTCGCGCTGTCGAAGCTGCGCGCTTACGGCTCGACCTTCCTCATCTTCTCCGACTACATGAAGCCGCCGGTGCGGCTCGCGGCGCTGATGCAGCTGCCGGTCATCTACGTCTTCACCCATGACTCGATCGGCGTCGGCGAGGACGGGCCGACGCACCAGCCGGTCGAGCAGCTCGCGAGCCTGCGCGCGATCCCGGGACTGATCGTGCTGCGCCCCGCCGACGCGAACGAGGTGACCGAGGCGTGGCGCGTCGTCTTGCGTCTGAAGCATCAGCCGGCGTGCCTGGTGCTGTCGCGCCAGCCGCTGCCGACGCTCGATCGCAAGCGCTACGCGAGCGCCGCCGGCGTCGCCCGCGGCGCCTACGTCCTCGCCGACGCCGAGGACGCGAAGCCGGCGGTGATCCTGATCGGCACCGGCAGCGAGGTCGCGCTCTGCGTCCGGGCCTACGAGGCGCTGAAGGCGAAGGGCGTGCCGGCGCGCGTCGTCAGCATGCCGTCCTGGGAGCTGTTCGAGCGGCAGGACGCGGCCTACCGCGAGAGCGTGCTGCCGCGCGCGATCGCGGCGCGCGTGTCGGTGGAGGCGGGCTCGGTGATCGGCTGGGACCGCTACGCCGGCGCGGCGGGCGCGAAGATCGGGATGCACACGTTCGGCTCGTCCGCGCCGCTCAAGGACCTGCTCGACGAGTTCGGATTCGTGCCCGAGCAGGTGCTCGAGGCGGCGCAGGCCCAGATCGCGGAGGCGAAGCCATGACGACGACGAATCGGAGCACCGTGTCCAATGCGGCGGCCAATCCGCTGCGGGCGCTGCGCGAGCACGGCCAGTCCGTGTGGCTCGATTTTCTCTCGCGCCGCTTCATCGCCGACGGCAGCCTGAAGCGGCTCGTCGACGAGGACGGGCTCGCGGGCGTCACGTCCAACCCGACGATCTTCGAGAAGGCGATCGCGGGCGGCGCCGACTACGACGTGTCGGTGCAGGACGCGCAGCGCCGCCCCGGCCTGGACGCGGTCGGCCTCTACGAGCGGCTCGCGGTCGAGGACATCCGGCGCGCGGCCGACGTGCTCAGGCCCGTGTACGACGCGACCGGCGGCGCCGACGGCTACGCCAGCCTCGAGGTCTCTCCCGGCATCGCCATGGACACCGAAGCCACCGTCGCCGAGGCGCGGCGCCTGGCGAAAACGGCGGCGCGCGACAACGTGATGATCAAGGTGCCCGGGACCGCGGCCGGGCTGCCGGCGATCCGCGAGCTCACCGCCGAGGGCGTCAAGGTCAACATCACGCTGCTGTTCTCGCAGTCGGTGTACGAGGAGGTGGCCGAAGCGTATCTCTCGGGGCTGGAGCGCTTCGTGGCCGGCGGCGGCGATCCGCGCCGGATCGCGAGCGTCGCGAGCTTCTTCGTGAGCCGCATCGACGCGGCGGTGGACACGATCATCGACGAGCGCCTGTCCCGCGCGCCCGGGCCCGGCGAGCGCGAGGCTCTCGCCGCGCTTCGCGGCAAGGTCGCGATCGCGAACGCGAAGCTCGCGTACCGGCGCTACCGGCGCCTGTTCGCGGGGCCGCGCTGGCAGCAGCTCGCCGCCCGGGGCGCGCGCGTGCAGCGGGTCCTGTGGGCGAGCACGGGCACCAAGAACCCCGCGTACAGCGACGTGCTCTACGTCGAGGAGCTGATCGGCCCCGACACGGTGAACACCATGCCGCCGGCGACCGTCGACGCTTTCCGCGATCACGGGCAGGTGCGCGACAGCCTGGAGCGGAACGTGGACGAGGCCGAGCGCGTGATGGCGGCGCTCGCGCGGCTCGGCGTCTCGATCGACGCGGTGACGGCGAAGCTGACCGAGGACGGCGTGCGGCGCTTCACCGGGGACTTCGACCGGCTGCTCGCCGCGCTCGAGCGCAAGCGCGCGGGCTGAGCCGGCGACAACGGGAGAACGACAATGCAGCTCGGCATCGTGGGTCTCGGCCGCATGGGCGGCAACATCGCCCGGCGCCTGATGCGCAAAGGTCATCAATGCGTCGTGTTCGACCGCGCTCCGGCGGCCGCGGCGGCGCTCGCCGCCGAGGGCGCGACGGCGAGCGGCGATCTCGAGCGGCTGGTCGCCGCGCTCGGGCGGCCGCGCGCGGTCTGGGTGATGCTGCCCGCGGGCGAGATCACCGAGAGCGCGGTGGCGCAGCTCGGCAAGCTGCTCGACGCGGGCGACGTCATCATCGACGGCGGCAACGCCTTCTACAAGGACGACGTCCGGCGCGCGAAGGCGCTGAAGGCGCGCGGGATCCACTACGTCGACGCCGGCACGAGCGGCGGCGTCTGGGGCCTGGAGCGCGGCTATTGCCTGATGATCGGCGGCGAGCGCGAGATCGTCGCGCGCCTCGACCCGGTCTTCGCCGCGCTCGCGCCCGGCGCGGGCGACGTGCCGGCGACGCCGGGGCGCGCGGGCCGCGATCCGCGCGTCGAGCGCGGCTATGTGCACTGCGGGCCGAGCGGCTCCGGGCGCTTCGTCAAGATGATCCACAACGGCATCGAGTACGGCCTGATGCAGGCCTACGCGGAAGGATTCGACATCCTGCGCAACGCCGCTTCCGAGGCGCGCCCCGAGGACGAGCGCTACCGGCTCGACCTGCCCGACATCGCCGAGGTCTGGCGGCGCGGCAGCGTCATCGGCTCGTGGCTGCTCGACCTGACGGCGATGGCGCTCGCCGAGGATCCGCAGCTCGCGCGCTACTCGGGCTTCGTCGCGGACTCCGGCGAAGGCCGCTGGACGATCATGGCGGCGATCGAGGAGGCCGTGCCCGCCGAGGTGCTCTCGGCCGCGCTCTACGCGCGCTTCCGCTCGCGCGAGGAGCACGGCTTCGCCGACAAGCTGCTCTCGGCGATGCGCAACAAGTTCGGCGGCCACGTCGAGCCGAAGTGACGACACCCCCCTGCATCCTCGCGATCTTCGGCGCGGCCGGAGATCTCGCCCGGCGCCTGCTCGTGCCGGCGCTGTGCAACCTGCGCCGGGCGGGTCTGCTGCCCGAGGCGTTCGCCGTGGTCGGCGTCGCGCGGGCGGCCAAGGACGACGAGAGCTTCCGCCGCGACCTCGCGGCCGGCCTGCGCGAGCTCGGCGGCGAAGCGATGGAGCGCGAGTGGCGATGGCTCGCCGAGCGCATGTTCTATGTCCGCGGCGAGTTCGACGACGCGGCGCTCTACGAGGGGCTCGCGCAGCGCCTCGCCGCGATCGACGGGACGCACCGCACCGCCGGCAACGTGCTCTTCTACCTCGCGACGCCGCCACGGGCCTTCCCCGTGATCGCGCGCCGCCTCGGCGGCGCGGGCCTCGCGCGCGAGGAAGGCGGCCGCTGGCGGCGCGTGATCGTCGAGAAGCCTTTCGGCTCGGACCTGCGCTCGGCGCAGACCCTCAACCGCGAGCTGCTCGGCGTGCTCGCCGAATCCCAGATCTACCGCATCGATCATTATCTCGGCAAGGAGACGGTCCAGAACATCATGGTGTTCCGGTTCGCGAACGGCATCTTCGAGCCGCTGTGGAACCGCGATCACATCGACCACGTCCAGATCACCGTGGCCGAGACGCTCGGCGTCGAGCGCCGCGGCAAGTTCTACGACGCGACCGGCGCGCTGCGCGACATGGTGCCGAACCATCTGTCGCAGCTGCTCACGCTCACCGCGATGGAGCCGCCGAGCTGCTTCGACGCCGAGGCGCTGCGGACCGAGAAGGCGAAGGTGCTGGAGGCGATCCGTCGTTTCGGAGCCGAGGACGCGCGGCGCAACGTGGTGCGCGCGCAGTACGCGGCGGGCGCCGCCGACGGCCGCAGCCGCGACGCCTACCGGCGCGCGCCCGACGTCGCGCCGGGGTCGACCACCGAGACCTACGTCGCGCTCAAGCTCGCGATCGACAACTGGCGCTGGGCCGGCGTGCCGTTCTATCTGCGCACCGGCAAGGCGCTCGCCGCGCGGCGCACCGAGGTCGCGATCCAGTTCAAGCAGGCGCCGCTCGCGCTCTTCCGCGACACGCCGGTCGAGCGGCTCGCCTCGAACGACCTGATCCTGCACATCCAGCCCGAGGAATGCGTGTCGCTGCGCTTCAGCGCCAAGATCCCCGGGCCGAGCGTGCGCATCGACGGCGTCGAGATGAAATTCAACTATCGCGAGCGCTTCCGGGCGGCGCCGAGCACCGGCTACGAGACGCTGCTCTACGACTGCATGATCGGCGACGCGAGCCTGTTCCAGCGCGCCGACAACATCGAGGCGGGCTGGCGCATGGTGCAGCCCGTGCTCGACGCCTGGGCGCAGGACCGCGCGCGCGAGCTGCCGGCGTATCCGGCGGGGAGCTCGGGACCGGCCGAGGCCGACGCGCTCCTCGCGCGCGACGGCCGGCGCTGGCGCGCGCTCGATGGAGGGGCCGCCGCGTGACGAAAATATCCGCGCTCGTGTCCGACGTCGACGGCACGCTGGTGACGCCCGACAAGATCCTCACCGTGGCGAACCGGGCCGCGGCGGCGCGCCTCGGCGCCGCCGGCATCGCTTTTGCGATCATCAGCAGCCGGCCGCCGCGCGGCCTGCGCATGCTGACCGGGCCGCTCGCGCTCACGACGCCGATGGCGGGCTTCAACGGCGGCGTGTTCGTCACGCCGAAGCTCGCGCAGACCCGCGCGCACCTGCTCGAGCCCGCGCTCGCCCGGCGCGCCGTCGAGCGGATCGGCGCGCGCGGCGCGAAGGCCTGGGTGTTCACCGTTCGCGATTGGCTGGTGCGGGATCCGGACGCGCCGTACGTGGCGCACGAGCGGCGCACGGTGCAGTTCGATCCGGTCGTCGTCGACGACTTCGGCGACGCGCTCGGCGCCGCCGGAAAGATCGTCGCCGTGAGCGAGGACTTCGAGCTGCTGAAGCGGCTGGAGGCCGAGGCGCGCGCGGCCTTCCGCGCCGAGGCGAGCGTCGCGCGCTCGCAGCCGTACTACCTCGACTTCACCCATCCGCTCGCGAACAAGGGCACGGCGCTGCTCGAGTTCTCCAAGCTCCTCGCGATCCCGCCCGCGGAGATCGCCGTCATCGGCGACGGCGGCAACGACGTCGCGATGTTCGAGCGCGCCGGCCTCGCCATCGCCATGGGAAACGCGAGCGCCGAGGTGCGCGCGGCCGCCGATCTCGTCACCGGCAGCAACCGCGACGACGGGTTCGCCGAGGCCGTGGAGCGCTTCATCCTGCGCCGCGAGCAGCCCGCCTTTCCCGGGACGCCATGAGACCGGTCGTCGTCGCTCCCTCGATTCTCGCCGCGGACCTCGCGCGCCTGGGCGACGAGGTCCGCGCGGTGGACCACGCCGGCGCCGACTGGATCCACGTCGACGTCATGGACGGGCGCTTCGTGCCCAACATTTCCTTCGGTCCGGCCGTGGTGGAAGCGGTGCGGCGCTCGACCGCGAAGCCGCTCAACGTGCATCTGATGATCGTCGAGCCCGAGCGCTATCTCGAGGATTTCGCGAAGGCCGGCGCCGACCACCTGCTGGTGCAATCCGAGCCCTCTGCGACCGTGCACCTGCACCGCGTGCTCTCGCGCATCCGCGAGCTCGGGAAGAAGGCGGGAGCGGTGCTCGATCCGGCGAGCCCCGTCGCCTTCGTCGAGCACGTGCTGCACCTGTGCGACGTGGTGCTGGTGATGACGGTCAATCCGGGCTTCGGCGGGCAGGCGTTCCTGCCCGAGGTGCTGCCGAAGATCCGCGAGCTGCGGCGGCTGTGCCGGGCGAGGGGCCTCGACCCGTGGATCGAGGTCGACGGCGGCGAGAACTGCGGGAACGCCGGGCCGAGCGTCGCGGCCGGCGCCGACGCCATCGTCGCCGGATCCGCGATCTTCGGAGCGAAGGACTACGGCGCGGCGATCGCCCGCATCCGGAACGGCGCCTGCGCGCAACGGGAGACGGTTCCATGACCGGCGCGCCGGCCGAGCACCGCGCGTTCGCGGACGCCGACGCGCTCGCCCGCGGCGTCGCCGAGTGGGTCTGCGCGCTCGCGCAGGCGAGCGCCGGCGCCTTTGCCGTGTGCCTGTCGGGCGGATCGACCCCGCGCCGGCTGTACCAGGCGCTCGCGCAGGGCCCGGTCGCGTCGCGCTTCCCCTGGAGCCGCGCGCGCTGGTTCTGGGGCGACGAGCGCTTCGTCCCGCACGATCATCCCGAGAGCAACTATCGCATGGCGCACGAGGCGCTGTTCTCGCGCGTCCCCGTCGCCGCGGAAAACATCCACCCGGTCCCGACCGAGGGGCTTTCGCCGCAAGCGGCCGCGGCGCGATACCAGGCCGTGCTCGAGCGCTGCTACGGCGCCGAAACGCTCGCGCGCGACCGGCCGCTCTTCGACCTGACGCTGCTCGGCATCGGCGAGGACGGGCACACCGCGTCGCTGTTCCCGGGCGAGCCGGCGCTCGAGGAGAAGCGGCGCTGGGCGCTCGCCGTCATCGGCGCGAGACCCGAGCCGCGCATCACGCTGACCTTGCCCGCGCTCGCGAGCAGCCGCGATCTCGCGTTCCTCGCGACCGGGCCCGGGAAGAAGGAAATCCTGGCGCGCGCGCGGGCGGGAGACCGCGCGCTGCCGGCCGCGCGCGTGCGCCCGCTCGGGCGACTGCACTGGTTCACCGACCGCGCCGCGGCGCCGCAATGACGCCGCCCGCCTCGGTCGCGATCGTCATGGGCGTCTCCGGCAGCGGCAAGACGACCATCGGCACGCTCCTCGCCGGACGCCTGCACTGGGATTACGAGGACGCCGACTGGTTCCATCCCCCCGCCAACATCGACAAGATGCACGGCGGCATCGCGCTGACCGACGAGGACCGCTGGCCGTGGCTGCGCGCGATCGCGGCGTGGATCGAGCAGACGCGGACGGCCGGCGGCCACGGCGTGGTCGCGTGCTCGGCGCTGAAGCGCCGCTACCGCGACATCCTCGTCGCGAATCGCGCCGACGTGCGCCTGGTCTACCTGAAGGGCGACGCGACGCTGATCGCCCGGCGCATCGCCACGCGCCACGAGCATTTCATGCCGGCGAGCCTGCTCGCGAGCCAGTTCGACGCGCTCGAGGAGCCGGGGCCCGACGAGCATCCCATCGTCGTCCCGATCGACCTGCCGCCGCGCGAGATCGTGACGCGCATCATCGAGGAGCTGAACCCATGAACGCGATCGACACCGAGCGCCCGGCCTCCGGAAGCCTGACGCCCGAGCTGCTGCGCAAGATGGACGCCTACTGGCGCGCCGCCAACTACCTGACCGTCGGCCAGATCTATCTGCAGGACAATCCGCTGCTCGAGGTCCCGCTCGAGACGAAGCACATCAAGCCGCGGCTGCTGGGGCACTGGGGCACGACCAGCGGCCTCAACTTCATCTATGTGCACCTCAACCGGCTGATCAAGGAGAACGACCTCGACATGATCGCCATCGTCGGTCCCGGTCACGGCGGACCGGGCGTGGTGGCGCATGCCTACCTGGAAGGCTCGTATACGGAGCGCTACCCGGACATCGAGCGCAGCCGCGGCGGCCTGCAGCGGCTGTTCCGCCAGTTCTCGTGGCCGTACGGCATCCCGAGCCACGTCGCCGCCGAGGTGCCCGGGTCCATCCACGAAGGCGGCGAGCTCGGCTATTCGCTCGCGCACGCGTACGGCGCCGCGTTCGACAATCCCGAGCTGATCGTCGCGTGCATCGTCGGCGACGGCGAGGCCGAGACCGGTGCGCTCGCCGCGAGCTGGCACTCCAACAAGTTCGCGAACCCCGCGCGCGACGGCGCGGTGCTGCCGATCCTGCATCTCAACGGCTACAAGATCGCCAACCCGACCGTGCTCGCGCGCATCGACCCGGAGGAGCTGAGCGACCTGCTGCGCGGCTACGGCTACAAGCCCTACCTCGTCGAAGGCGACGATCCGGCGATCGTGCACCAGCTGCTCGCCGGCACGCTCGACGCCGTGCTCGCCGACATCCGCACGATCCAGCACGCGGCGCGCGCCCTTCGACAAACCGAGCGTGACCGCGACCCGGAGCGGCCGCGCTGGCCGATGATCGTGCTGCGCACGCCCAAGGGCTGGACCGGCCCCAAGGTCGTCGACGGCAAGCCGGTCGAGGGCACCTGGCGCGCGCACCAGGTCCCGCTCGGCGGTTTCGACGATCCGGCGCACCTGAAGCAGCTCGAAGAGTGGATGCGGAGCTACCGCCCGCGCGAGCTGTTCGACGACCAGGGGCGCTTCCGCGAGGAGTACGCGGCGCTCGCGCCGACCGGCCGCCGCCGCCTCGCGGCGAACCCGCACGCCAACGGCGGCGAGCTGCTGGTGCCGCTCGCGCTCCCGCACTTCCGCGACTACGCGGTGAAGATGGAAGCGCCCGGAGCGGTGCAAGCCGAGTCGACGCGCGTCCTCGGCGAGTACCTGCGCGACGTGATGAAGCTCAACCTGGGCAAGCGCAATTTCCGCGTGTTCGGGCCCGACGAGACCGAATCGAACCGGCTGGGCGCGGTGCTCGAGGCGAGCGCCAAGCAATGGATGGCGCGGATCGACCCGGTCGACGAGCACCTGGACGCCGACGGCCGCGTCATGGAGGTCCTGAGCGAGCACCTGTGCGAGGGCTGGCTCGAGGGCTATCTCCTCACCGGGCGCCACGGCCTGTTCTCCTGCTACGAGGCCTTCATCCACGTCGTCGACTCGATGTTCAACCAGCACGCGAAGTGGCTGAAGACCACGCGGCGCATCCCGTGGCGCAAGCCGATCGCCTCGCTCAACTACCTGCTCACCTCGCACGTCTGGCGCCAGGACCACAACGGCTTCTCGCACCAGGACCCGGGCTTCATCGACCACGTCGCCAACAAGAAGGCGGACGTCGTGCGCATCTATCTGCCGCCCGACGCGAACTGCCTGCTGTCGGTCGCCGATCACTGCCTGCGCAGCCGCAACTACGTCAACCTGATCGTCGCCGGCAAGCAGCTGGAGTGGCAGTGGCTCGACGCCGAGTCCGCCGCCGCGCACTGCGCCGCGGGCGCGGGCGTGTGGACGTGGGCGAGCAGCGACGCGGGCGATCCCGACGTCGTGATGGCCTGCGCCGGCGACGTGCCGACGCTGGAGACGCTCGCCGCGGTGACGCTGCTGCGCGAATACGTCCCGGACCTGCGCGTGCGCGTGGTGAACGTCGTGGACCTCATGGCGCTGCAGCCGCAGACCGAGCACCCGCACGGGCTCGAGGACCAGGATTTCGACGCGCTGTTCACGCGCGACCGGCCGGTGATCTTCGCCTTCCACGGCTACCCGCGGCTCGTCCATTCGCTCACCTACCGCCGGCGCAACCACGCCAACATCCACGTGCGCGGCTACAAGGAGGAGGGCACGACCACCACGCCCTTCGACATGGTCGTGCTGAACAACCTCGACCGCTACCAGCTCGCGCTCGACGTCATCCGCCGCGTCCCGAGGCTCGCGGGCGAGGTGCGGACGGCGACCGACCGCTACTGGAGCACGATGGAGCGCCACAAGCTCTACGTGAGCGAGCACGGCGAGGACATGCCCGAGGTCCGGAACTGGCGCTGGACCGCGTCATGAGCGCCTGATGACGGTCATCCCGGTTCTCGCGCTGAACAGCGGCTCGTCGTCGCTCAAGTTCGGCCTGTACCGGGTCGGGCCTTCCACCCTCGAGACGCTGCTCTCGGGCGAAACCGAGGCGGCCGGCGACGCGCAGCGCGACGCGGTCGCGCACGTCGGCAGGCTGCTCGCCGAGCGCGAGCTGCCGGCTCCCGCCGCGGTCGGACACCGCGTGGTCCACGGCGGCCCGGGCCTGCGCCGCCACGCGCTGATCGACGCCGAGGTCTTGCGGCGGCTCGAAGCGGCGACGCCCTTCGCGCCGCTGCACCTGCCGCCGGCGCTCGCGGTCATCCGCTACGCGCGCGAGCGCTTTCCGCAAGCCCGTCACGCCGCGTGCCTCGACACGGCGTTCCACGCCGGATTGCCCGAAGTCGCGCGCGTGCTGCCGCTGCCGAAAGCGCTGCGCGCGGAGGGCGTCGAGCGCTACGGCTTCCACGGCCTGTCGTGCGAGTCGATCGTGCGCCGGCTCGGGCGCGATCTGCCGCGCCGCCTGGTGATCGCCCATCTCGGCAACGGCGCGAGCGTCACCGCCGTGCAGGACGGCCGCTCGATCGACACGACGATGGGGCTCACCCCCACGGGCGGGCTCGTCATGGGAACGCGCTGCGGCGACCTCGACCCCGGGGTGCTGCTCTACCTGATGCGCGAGAAGGGCTACGACCGCGCGCGGATCGAGGACCTCGTCGACCACCGCTCGGGTCTGCTCGGGATATCGGGGCTCGACGGCGACATGCGACGGCTGCGCGAGGCCGCCCGCTCGAGCGCCGACGCGCGGCTCGCGATCGAGATGTTCCGCTACTCCGCGCGCAAGCACGTCGCCGCGATGATCGCCGCGCTCGGGGGCGTCGACCTGCTCGTGTTCACCGGCGGCATCGGCGAGCACGACGCCCAGGTGCGCGACGCGATCTGCCGCGGGCTCGCGTGCCCGGTGCGCGTGCTCGCCGCCGAGGAGGAGGCGCAGATCGCGCGCCATGCTCGGGAGCTGATGCCCGACGGCCCCAGCCGGAGACATCATTCATCCTTGCGATAGGCCTGGAACGCCGCGCGCCGGTTCATTTCGATCCCGTTGACGACCCGGCCGCCGTCCGCGCCGCGGCGGAACCGACCGGCACGGTCACCCGTCGTAAAGATGATGCGGCCCCGTCGGGGCCGCGCTTCTTTTCACGGAGGTTCCATGCAAGTCGGAAGGTCTTTCTGGATCGCGGGACTCGGGCTGGCGGTCGCGGGAGCGGCCGGGTGCGCGAGCACGTACAACGATCGCGGGGTCAGCGACGACAGCATCACGGCGCAGATCGAATCGAATATCGCGCACGACCCGAATATCGCCCTGGCGGGCGACTCGCACGTGGACATCAAGACGCAGGGCGGGCGCGTGGAGCTGACGGGTAGCGTGCCGAGCGAGCGCGACCGGCGCGAGGCGGCCGAGGTCGCCGCGCGCGTGCCCGGCGTGGCGCGCGTCGACAACGACATCGACGTCCGCGGATAGCGCGGACCTTCAATCGACCTTGAGGTCGAACTCCTTCGCGACGCGCTCGGTCTGCTCGTAGGTTTCCTCGAGCACT
>Ga0070741_10014327_pt1 | contig 13731 bp, 8 predicted proteins | sample Coa_R1_4_FD_66440 | JGI IMG/M metagenome (GOLD analysis project Ga0070741, IMG submission 66440) | Surface soil microbial communities from Centralia Pennsylvania, which are recovering from an underground coalmine fire - Coalmine... | ecosystem: Environmental > Terrestrial > Soil > Unclassified ... | reverse complement strand
GTGCTGGCGAAATTGGCGAGTATCTGCCGGGCCTGGGCTGTCTGGCCTGCCAGAGCATAGGCACGGCCGAGGCTGGATTCGCGGATGGCATCGTGCCCGGCGCCGCTTGTGGCGCGCTGGCATTCGGCAATCGCCTCAGCGAATTGACCCTTGTTGAGATAAGCGGACCCCAGGCAATCGTGAGCGCCGAAAAAGTTCGCGTCCAGATCAATCAGGTTGCGACACAGCTCGATGGCGCGGTCGTATTGCCGGGAATAGTAGTAGGCCCAACCCACTGTTACCGCTGTCGTGAGCGACAGGGGATCGAGTTTCTGCGCCGCCTGCGCCTCGTTCAAAGCGTCGTTATGTCGTCCTAATTCAAAGAGGTATACCGAGTACAAGCGGCGACCTTCCGCGTAGTTGGGATTCAATTCAAGGGCGCGCCGGAACTCTGCATCTGCGCCGGGCCAGTCCCAATCGGCATAAAACTTAACCATGGCGAGAGTCTTGTGAGCTTCGGCCAGTTCGCCGTCGAGTTCAAGAGCTTTTAGAACATTTTCTTTGGCGCGCTGCATGGCTTGCCGCGGTTCCAACTCGTCCGTCGCCCAGTAAAAGTCAGCCAGACCCGCGTAGGCAGGCGCGTAGTTGGGATCGATGGAGATCGCTTGCTGAAAATATTTCTTCGCTACCCGTAGCTGGTCCTCGGAAGTTCGGTTCCAGTAATAGCGGCCCTTGAGATAAGCCTCATAGGCTTCCGGATTGATGGGTTTCGTGCTTGCGAGACGTTGTCGCTCTTCTGGAGTGACCGTGATACGGATTTGTTCTGCGATGTCATGCGCGAGTTCGTTCTGCAACTGCACGACGTCTTTAACTTCGCGCGAATAGGTGCGTCCCCACAGTTGTTGGTCGTTTCGCGCATCGACCAGCTGAGTTGTGATGCGCACGGTTCCACCGGAACGCAAAACCGAGCCTGCGATGACACCATCGACTTTCAGTTCCTGGGCGATTTCGGGCATGCTCTTGCTACCCGGCTTGTATCTCATCGACGAGGTGCGGGAAACCACCCGTAAAGCGGCTATATTGGCGAGCTCAGTGGTTAGCTCATCGGTCATTCCTTCCACGAAATAGTCTTCCGCCGAATCGCCTGAGAGGTTCTGAAAAGGAAGCACCGCGATGGAACGAACTCTGTGACCAGAAGAGAAGCCAGCGCGAGAGGACCAGAAGCGCCAACCGAGCACGATCACGATCAAGGTGATGATGGCGATGCCGAGAGGCAGGAACCCGAAAGAACGAGCCTGCGCGGGGCTTTGAGTTGCATAGCGAAGAGCGGTCCGCGTATCGGTCAATTCTTCGAGGGCAAACGCCAGGTCGGATGCGGATTGAAACCGCTGAACGGGATTTTTGTCGAGGCAGCGGAAAACGATCCGCTCCAAGCCAAGCGGAACGCCTTTCGCCGTCTGCGACAACGGCGGAGGATTTTCTTTCAGAATCGCGCCAATGGTGTCGGCGAAGGTTTCTCCCTGAAACGCGCGGCGGCCGGCCAGCATTTCATAGAGAATGGCACCGAAGGCAAAGATGTCGGACCGCGTATCGGCGCGCTGACCTCGAACTTGCTCGGGCGACATATAACGCAGCGTGCCCATCATCTTGCCGGGTTCGACGGCGTGCTCTGCGGTGGGCGCATCCGCATCGGATGGAAGCTCGATGGGGAGCAGTTCTGCCAGGCCGAAGTCAAGAATCTTTGCCCGTCTGTCATCGGTGATGAAGATGTTATCGGGCTTCAGATCGCGGTGGACGATTCGCTTGGCGTGAGCAGCCGCCAGGCCGTGCGCGATCTGGAGAGCGAAATCGAGCGCTTCCTCGTAAGGCAGCGCTGCATTGCCGCGATATTCGCGGAGAGTTTTTCCGTGCAGGAGCTCGGTAACGATGTAGGGGATGCCGTCCTGCTCGCCGATCTGGTAGATGGAGAGAATATTGGGGTGGTTGAGCGCGGCGGCGGCTTCCGCCTCCTGTTGAAACTGGCGCAGTTTTTGCGGATCGCGGGAATAAGATCCGGCCAGGACTTTGATGGCTACTTCGCGCTTGAGGAGGGTGTCGCGGGCGCGATAGACCTCGCCTACGCCTCCTGCCCCGATGGTGCCGAGGACCTGGTAGGCTCCGAGTTTGTCACCGAGCTGGAGCGACATGGGAGCACCGGGCAGGATTATACGCTGCGGGGGTGGGTTGGCTGGGCTGGAGGGTCCGTGTTCACTTCTTCCCCACAACGTGCCTTCGAGCCAGATCGCTTCGAAAAAACCGGGAAGGGTGGGGCAGCCCAACAAGCGCGAGGCAAATCGAGCGGCTTCATTGACTTGCCCGGCCTGAACCCCTAAGATTTCGGCCCAATGATTGGCCAGACCATTTCGCACTACCGCATCGTTGAACGACTCGGCGGGGGAGGGATGGGCGTAGTTTATAAAGCCGAGGACACGGAACTGGGCCGCTTCGTCGCGCTGAAGTTCTTGAGCGAGGACGTGGCTCGGGACCCGCAATCTCTGGAACGATTCCGGCGGGAGGCACGTGCCGCTTCTGCCCTGAACCATCCAAACATTTGCACCATCCATGAAATTGGGAATTACGACGGGCAGTTGTTCCTGGCCATGGAGTTTCTGGATGGCGTGATGCTGAAGTATCGCATCGGTGGACGCCCGCTAGAACTTGATCTCCTGCTCTCGCTGGCAATCGAGATTGCTGACGCGCTCGACGCCGCGCATGCGGCGGGCATCATTCATCGCGATATCAAGCCCGCCAACATATTCGTCACCAAGCGCGGACATGCCAAGGTTCTCGACTTCGGGCTGGCGAAAAGGACCGATGGCAGCAGCAAGCGCGAATCCGACTCGGGATCGGATGATCCCACGATGGGCGAAGCCACCGTTGCCGATAAAGATCTCACAACCAAGAACGTAACTCTAGGCACCGTCAGTTACATGTCTCCCGAACAGGTTGCCGGCAAGACGCTGGACGAACGCAGTGATCTGTTTTCTTTTGGGGTGACGCTTTATGAGATGGCCAGCGGCCGGCTGCCATTCGATCGAGATACTACGGGAGCGACCTACGGGGCGATTCTGCACGAACCAGCGGAACTGCCCAGCCGGTTAAACGCGCTGCTACCGCCGCAACTGGAGGCGATCATCCTTAAAGCTTTGGAAAAAGATCGAGCACTACGCTACCAGCATGCCTCGGAGATGCGGGCCGACCTGCAACGGCTGAAGCGCGATTCGGAGAGCGGCCGCTTTGCGGTTCCGGTTTCGGGGCCAGCGGCGGTAGCACAAGCTCCCAGTCGTAAGGGCAAGAAAATTTTTGGCGCTTTATGCGTGATGCTGCTGATGATCGCTCTGATCGGAGGCTACTACTATCGCGGGCATGTGCTGAGCCGCCGCCTGACCGAGAAGGACACGGTGGTTGTTACCGATTTTGCCAACAGCACGGGCAATGCCATCTTCGACAATACGCTGAAGACCGCGCTCGATATCTCGCTGCGGCAATCGCCGTTCCTGAATATTCTCTCCGACAACGCCGTGGCCAAGACTCTGAAATTGATGGAGCGCCCGCCAGACACGAAACTCACGCCTGAGGTGGCGCGCGAGCTTTGCCAGCGGAGCGGAAGCAAACTTTATATCGCTGGAGCGATCGGCAGCCTGGGCAGCAAATATGTAATGGAACTGCGAGCAGTGAACTGCAAGGGCGGAGAAACATTGGCCGAAGAGCAGGTCACCGCGGAGTCGACAGAAAAGGTGCTGGATGTGCTCGGCACAGCAACCTCGAAGCTGCGCGGTGAACTGGGCGAGTCGCTAGCCACGGTGCAGAAATTTGATGCTCCTCTTGAACAGGCGACGACCTCGTCGCTGGAAGCTCTGCAAGCCCTCAGCCTCGGCGAAATAGAAGCAAAGCAAAAAGCCGCGAGCGTGAGCTTGCCGTACTTTCAACGCGCCGTACAGCTTGACCCGAATTTTGCCTATGCCTACCACGCCCTGGCGAACGAGTACTACAACCTCGGCGAATTCGCGCGGTCTGACGAGTACTTCAGCAAAGCGTTCGAGTTGCGAGACCACGCCAGCGAAAGGGAAAGGCTGGAGATCACGGCCGACTATTATCAAACCGTCACGGGAGAGCAGGAGAAATCGGCTGCGACATATCAGGAATACATCGAGAGCTATCCGCAGAATGCAGTCGCATTTGCGAATCTAGGAATCGCGTACGCCTACCTGGGACGATACGACAAGGCGTTTGAGGTGACCCGACGGGGGCAGCAATTGGGGCCGGACCGGGTAAAGATCTACATCAATCTCGCCGCTTGGGCGTTGGCCTTGCAGCGCTTCGACGAAGCGCGTCAGATCATCCACGAGTGGCAGACCCGAACCCAGGACCAAGTTTCGTTCTATGACATCCGCTATGCGCTCGCGTTTCTCAGTTCGGATACGGCGGCAATGGCGGACCAACTGCAGCGGCTGGTGGGGCAGCACGACTTTGAGCGCAATCAGTACGCATCGGACACCGAGGCGTACGTCGGGCATCTTGGCAGCGCACAGGAACTGATGAAGCAAGCCGTGGATGTCGCCATTCGTACCGACGACAAAGAAAGAGGAGCGATCGTGGAGGCGATTGCCGCTCAGCGGGAAGCTGCGTACGGTTATCCCGCAGAAGGCCGACACTGGGCGGCAGAAGCTCTTAAGCTTGTTCCTGGCAGCCGTGCCGTGCAAAGTGAAGCCGCGCTGGCGTTCAGCCTGGCTGGGGACACGGCGCGTGGGGAACCGATGGCGCAAGATCTGGGCAAACGGTTCCCGCTCGATACGCAGATGCAATCGATTTGGCTACCGGCGATTCAGGCACAATTGGCACTGGATAGAAAGAATCCGGCTCTCGCTCTGAATGTTCTGCAGGCGGCTGCTTATCCTCTTGAAATGGGGATCATCGATTTCGGCAGTAATGTTTCTTGTCTCTATCCCGCCTATGTGCGCGGTGAGGCCTACCTCGCCGCTGGCCAGGGCTCGCAGGCTGCGGCGGAGTTCCAGAAGATTCTTGATCACAGCGGCATAGTGTGGAACTGCTGGACGGGAGCCTTGGCGCATTTGGGCGTGGCACGTGCGAACGCGCTACAAGCGAGAAACTTGCAGGGAGCCGATGCTGATGTTGCGCGTGCTCGTGCGCTATCGGCTTACAAAGATTTTTTCAATCTCTGGAAAGACGCCGACCCAGACATTCCGATTCTCAAAGAAGCCAAAGCGGAGTATGGGGAATTGCATCTAGGCAAGGGACGGTATCAGTGACAGTTGAGTGAAATGGAGATGTTACATCAGTGGTCCGAACGACGGTCAGTGTGTTGCTCAATAACGGCAATGGTCGATTTGCAAATCGAAGTACAGGCCATTCGGTGAATCGCACCCCTTAGGCCAAAGCCGAGGTCCCAAAGAACGCGAATGGATGGGATATCCCTGCTGCTTGCTTCTCACGATAGTGCGGCGGAGAAAGTCGGTCATAACATCCCCGGCCTTCGCACAAAACGCGAAAGGCCGGGCCACCCGCGCGTACAGAAGCTATTTGGTGCGGCGATGCAGCGATTGGCGGGTAGCTTCGAGGGTGTTGATGAGCGACTCCTTGGGCAGTTTTTGGATGATCGGCTCCATCGCCCATCCCAAGCCAAACGGCACGTCACGCGTCAGCGATATGGCTCGGCATTCCATGACGACCCCGGCATCGCGCTCCTCGAATCGCCAATAAGAATTCAGGCGCCACAGAAAGCCGTAGCCCTGATCAGGCTCCAGGACGCGCTCGTCAGAACGGCCGGCATTTTCCACTTCTGCGATTCGTGTCGTATGAGAGCGGCACTCCTCGCGTCCGTCCTTGAGCTGACGATAATGCACCTCATGGTCGGTATCGAGCACCACGGTAATAAGCTTCTTCTTCAAAAGCCGTAAGTAGATTTTGAAGTCGTTGCCGTTACGTGCGATCAACCTTGAATCGATTACCTCAGGCTTGTAGATGCTGTTGTGATGGTCGTAATCCTGAATCACTGCCAACAGATCTTGAATGCTGCACTTGGGAATGAACGCTGCTGCAATCCAGTCATGAATCAAGCCGTTGGGCACCTCGGTCGGACGCCGTCCAGACCAGAACTGCGCCACGATTTTTCCCCGCATGACATCGGCTCTTCGCTCCGCGTTCAGATCAGACCATAGAAATGAATTCCGTTTCTCCGTCTCGTCCATCTCTGCTTCGGCAGCATGAACGTAAACATTGAATGCTGCGAGCGTTTCCGAGCTTAACTCGGTGTGCTTTGCCGTTGTCGTCATCGTGGTTGTCGGATTCCTCATGGCGTTCTACCCAGAAAACCTCATTGTGCAACGACGATCCCTCACGTACAGTACAACAGCCAGTCAATGAGAAGTGCCAATGTAAAGCCTCGGCCTCGTCGCTCGCCTATTCGCACCCGGGATCATCGGGCAGCACAAGTTCCTATTTTGAGCGAGGTTCTGTTTGCCCTCGATTTAGCTCTGTTGCATGCTGCGCCTCAATATTACGGACTAGGGATACCGCACGGCGACGGGTCCGCCGTGGTTCTCATACCGGCCTTCCTTTGCCCGGATTTTTATTTAACCCCCTTGCATCAGTGGTTGTGGCGAATTGGATATAAACCGGTCTTTTCCGGCATTGGCATTAACACAGAATGTCCAAACCTGCTGATTGCGGGCCAGCTCAAAAAAACCATAGACACAGCCCTCGCCAAATCAGGCCGCAAGGTGCACCTCATCGGCCACAGTCTGGGAGGCGTCATCGCGCGCGCCATCGCCTCGCAGCGGCCGAACGATGTCGCATCCGTTATTACTTTGGGCGCGCCCTTTCGGGGGACGGTGGCTCATGCAGGAATCTTGCGGGCGGCGGCGATGGTTCGCAAGCGCATTCTGACAAAACACGGTTCGGCGGTGCTCCCCAACTGCTACACCGCTCGTTGCACCTGTGACTTCTTGGAGTCTCTGAACTGCGTCATGCCCACCTCGGTTTTAGAGACTGCGATTTTCACCGAGAGCGATGGCGTGGTGGATTGGCATTATTGCAAGACGGATTGCGCCGATGCTGACTTTGCTGTTCCCGGAACCCATGTCGGACTTGCTTTTAATCCCTCGGCATACTCTGTCATCGCCAAGCGTCTGGCTAGGGCCGCCCGCAACGGGGATTCGTGAAATAGTTCCGTACCCCAACCTGTACTGCAAGGTGCCCCCAAGGCTAATGCTTGGGCAAGCGGATGTGTGGTTCCGTCCTTAATCTCAGTAGAAGAGATACTTCCGCCACTTGTCGTCGGAGCGGCCCATGAGGCGCATGATGTGGCGGCTGGTGTGGAGATTGAAAGCGCGAGGCTCGCGCATCAGTTTCATGCCAGCTTCGGCCGGAAACTGATTTCCCTTGCGGCGGTTGCAGGGATGGCAGCAGGCGACCAGGTTCTCCCACGCCGATGCTCCTCCACGGGAACGCGGGGTAACGTGATCGAGGGTGAGTTCGCCGGAAGGCAAAACCTCGCCGCAGTACTGGCAGGTATTGCGATCGCGCAGGAGGATGTTCTTTCGGGAAAGCGCCCGAGTCTGATGCGGGATGCGGCGGTATTCGAGGAGCCGGATTACAGACGGCAAACGCATGGCGAGCCGGGCAGCGTGCAGAGCATGGCCGTTTTCTTCTTCTGTCATGGCTACGCCTTTGAGTACCAGCACGATCGCGCGGCGGGCAGCACAGACGTTGATGGGCTCGTAAGAGGCGTTCAGGACGAGAACCGGCGCATGCAAGACGTGCCCGTCGACATCAGCGCGGACCTCGGTGATGGCTAAGGAAGCGCTCTGCGCTCGATTCAAGTTCGGCGAATTGTGCCATTTTCCCGACATTCATCCCTCGTACTGCGACGGGAGACGGCCCGTCCTCCATCAACGGTCAAACTGCTGCGGCCATGGCGAATTGCTCTGGCTCAGCTTGCGACAATGCATGCTCTGCTTCGGCCTTTAACGTGCGCGCCACGGTAGCTACATATACCTTAGATGCTCCTGCTCGCCGCAACACCCGGGCACACTCAGAAACCGTAGTACCCGTAGTAAATACGTCATCGACCAGGAGGACGTCGCGGCCGGAAATGGCGTCCGGCTTGGCCACGGCAAATGCGCCGCGTATGTTTTCCCGGCGCTGATGACGTGACAGGCCGATCTGCGACTGGGTCTCGCGCTTTCTTACCAAAACACCCGCAGCGACCGCGAGGCGAGATTCTGTACTCATGCGCTTCGTCGCCGCTCTCGCGATCAGCTCTGTCTGATTGAATCCACGTTGCCGGGCTTTCCGGACGTGAAGCGGGACAGGCACAACTAGCGGCGGTTGAGGTCCGAATAGGGGTCGAAGGTTGTCGATAGCCTCCGCGAGCATCCGCCCGAGAACGTTGGCAGCAGGCCGAACCTGTTCGTATTTCAAGAGGTGGATGAGTTCCCGCAGGCCGCTTTCGTAGCTTCCATAAGCCGCCGCCTTAATGAAGGGCGGTTCCAATCGCGCACATAGGCCGCAGCGAGCGACCTCAGGATTGGCGACAGGGGCGAATCCTGCCTCGACTCGTTCTCCGCAGATCGAGCACAGAACACCCGAAATGGGGTGCAGGGCGGAAAGGCATGCCTCGCAAACCGGCAAACGCGAGATGTTTGTAAGGGGATTTCCGCAGAGGCGACAATCGGCAGGAAAGAGGGTGGCAAAAAGCGCAGCAGCAACTTCGTTCATGCCCGAGCGGAAGGAAAAAAGCAACCAGCTCTCCCGGGCAATCGTGTTCCCAGCCGAGCGATTTGGGATGGTGCTACTGCTGAAGACGACCCTCCCATCCGGCTGCGGGTCTGGACCTCCAACCGGACGAATCCTTTTCAGTATAGCGGCTGCGAGATTGTGGACGCAATCGGGCTAGCCGTATCGAAAGTAGGTACCTGGGCGTTGGCCTGGCACCTGCGCTGTAACTGCTGCACTTGTAAAGCGTGGCTGCTGCGTGCTAACTTGCGCCCGCGCGGGGTTATCATTACCTGCTGTCTTGAAGAGGATTAATCGATGAGCACTCAAACCGCAATGCCGCCGGTACAAAAGAAATACCAACCTTACGTGCCTCAGCATATGGAGATGCGGGAGTTTACGTTCCGCGCAGTGTTCCTGGGCATGCTGATGACGGGAGTTTTGGGCGCGGCAAACGCATATTTAGGGCTGAAGGCGGGCATGACGATTGCGGCGACCTATCCTGCGGCCGTGATCGGCATGTCAATCCTGCGGCTGATGAAGGGATCGCTGCTGGAAGAGAACATTGCTCGAACGGTCGGCGCGATCGGCGAGTCGGTGGCGGCGGGAGCGGTATTCACGATTCCCGCCTTCGTGCTGGCGGGTCTGTGGCCGTCTCTCGGTATGGAGCATTACTGGCAGTCGGTCGCGCTGATGGTGATTGGCGGCTTGCTGGGCATTCTGTTTGTCACTCTGCTGCGGCGGGTGATGGTGGAGGATCCCGAGCTTCCCTTCCCAGAATCGGTGGCTGCTTCGGAGATCCATAAGGCGGGACAACAGGGATCGAAGGCCGCCAAGATTCTGTTCGCCAACATGGGATTTGGTGCATTCTGGTATTTCCTCTCGCAGATCAACCTGTTCTGGTACACGAAAAACATCCTTATCAATATTCCGAAGATGCCGTCGGGATTGCGGCTAGGACGCGGCGCCAATGCGCCTGTCCTGACTACCGGGGGGATGACGACATTCACTTCGCCGGCGGTGAGCCCTGCGTATTTGGGGGTTGGGTACATCATTGGACCTCGATTGGCGGCGCTGAATTTCGCGGGCGGCGTGCTGGCGTGGGGCTTGTTGGTTCCACTTTTAATTTATTTTTTGGGACCGAGTCTTCCGGCGATGACGCCGGGAACCGATGCGGCCGCGTACTGGAGCGGCATAGCGTTTAGCGTCTGGTATTCGATCGTGCGCCCGATCGCGGTGGGAGGCATGCTGGTCGGCGCCGGGTTCACGCTGTTTCGCATGCGCAAGCAACTGCTGGCAGGAATCAAGCGGTCGGTATCTGATCTGAAGAAGTCGGCAGAAGCGCACGAGGCGACGGATCGCACGGAGCGTGACCTGAGTTCCAAGGTTGTGTTCGCGGGAGTTTTCGCCGTCTTTTTGGCGATGATCGCCCTGTACTACTTCTTTATTTCGGGCGCGCACAATCTGACTTCAAACAAAGTGATTGCTGGAGCAATTGGTGCCGCAGTCGTAATGGTGATTCTGGGATTCTTCTTCGCGGCCGTTTCGGGGAACCTGGTGGGAATGATTGGGTCGTCGAACAATCCGGTTTCCGGACTGACGCTGTGTACGCTGGTTGTGGCGGCGCTGATGATGGTGGCGTTGGGTGTCTCGGGAATCGGCGGGGTGGCAGCGGTGCTTGGGGTAGCGGCGGTGGTATGCGTCTCGTCGGCGGTAGCGGGCGAGATGCTACAGGATTTGAAAGCCGGACACATTCTTGGGGGCACGCCGGCAAAGATGCAGATCGGCGACATTTTCGGGACGATCGTGGCTTCGCTGGTTTTGTTCTTCCCCTTGATGATTCTGGATAAGGCGTATCACTTCGGCAGCGCGGCTTTGCCGGCTCCGCAAGCAGGCTTGATGGCCATGCTGGCGCAGGGCATCGTCGGCGGAAATATGGCGTGGCCGCTGGTGGTGGTCGGAATCCTGATGGGATTCGCGATGATCATGGTGGAAGTAAAGAGTCCGATGCTGTTCTCGGTCGGCATGTACTTGCCGCTGGAGACGACTTTCGCGATTTTCGTGGGAGGAGTGATCCGCTGGTTTACGGATAAATTGCGAGATCGCCGTGGGTTCAACGATGCGCAGAAGGCGCGAGTGGATAACGCCGGGGTACTGACGGCGTCGGGGCTGATCGCTGGGGAGGCGCTTTGCGGGTTGGTGATTGCGGGTGTGGTCGGATCGAATCATCAGCTTTGGCACATCAACGTCGGGGATATTGCGTTCTCGGGATTGATCGGATTGGCGGTGCTGATTTTCGTGATGATGAAGGTGCCATTGTCCAATGCAGGCAGTCCGGATGAGCCCGCGCCGCCGACCGCGATCATGTGAGACCTAACCATACCCACAGAGGACATGGAGGCGACGTACCGATTTGGAGGCAGAAAACCCTTAACCACAAAGAGCACGAAGGTCAAAACGTCCCAGACCGCCGACAGCGATCATGTAAAGGCAGAAGTAACAAGGAAGAAGGCAGGTTGAAGAATGAAGATCGAAGGTTTACTTCTGCAATCTCACTTCTTACATCTGACTTCTGCAATCTGACTTCTGACTTCTACATTGCAGTTGCATTCTGACTTCTTAACTTCTTTATTTTTTTCATGGGGATTCCTGAAAATATTGAGCGGGTTCGCGAGCGTATGACCGCCGCTGCCAAGCGGGTGGGGCGTGATCCAAATGAAGTCGCGCTGATGGCGGTGAGCAAGACCTTTCCGCCGGAGACGATCCGCGAGGCTTACGGGGCGGGTCTTCGGCTGTTTGGAGAAAATCGAGTCCAAGAGTTCGCGGGGAAAGGTGAGGCGTTGGGCGATCTGCATCATGCCGAGTGGCACATGATTGGGCATCTGCAAACGAACAAAGCGGCGAAAGCCGCGGAGTTGTTCGCGGCCGTAGATTCGGTAGATTCGTTGCGGCTGGCTCAGAAGCTCGACTATGCAGCCAAAGAGCTTGGCAAAAAGCTGCGTGTTCTGATTGAGATCAATGTCGGCGGTGAAGAAGCGAAAAGCGGAGTGGCTGCGCGATCGGCTGACCTCGAGCAACTTCTGCAAGGCGCAGGAGACCTGGAGCACCTCGAAATTCGGGGCCTTATGACCGTTCCGCCGTTTACGGAAGATTCGCAGCAAGCCCGGCCATACTTTTGCAAGCTTCGGAAACTGCGCGAGGAGCTTGCCGCCCGCGCTTTGCCGCGAATCAGCATGGACGTGCTTTCGATGGGAATGTCGCATGATTTCGAAATCGCAATTGAAGAGGGATCGACGTGTGTGCGGGTGGGGACGGGGATTTTTGGGGAGAGGGCGACGAGGGCTGGCTAAAGAATGTCATCTTGAGTGGCCTTCGCCACGAAGGATCTTACGACCCGCTTACGCCAGAATGCCGCTTGTAGGATTGCCGGTAGTTCTTGAAGATAGCAGCGAAGTTTGAGAATGACGTAAGATCCTTCGCGACTAAAGTCTGTCAGGATGACATGTTTTGAAGGATGTCCTCATCCACGAAAGTCCTTCTGGCGTCAGCTTTGTGGTGAAGGTGCAGCCGAGAGCGAGGAAGAATGCTATCACCGGAGTGGTTGGAGATGCGCTGAAGCTGGCGTTAACAGCTCCCCCAGTGGACGGGCGCGCAAATGAGGCGTGCACTGAATTCTTTGCTGAGCTTTTCGGGGTGCCGCGATCGGCAGTGGTGATCATCTCTGGACAGAGCAGCCGTCGCAAGGTCGTGCGAGTTGCCGGCGCCCAAGCGGAGCAGTTAAGGAAAGTCCTGAGGGAGCACGGGGCGGAGCCCTAGCAGAGGTGAGAAGGAAGAAGGCAAAAGTCAACTGCAACGCAGAATCGGGTGCAAGCAGATGCATCGCGGCGTCCCTTTGGTGAGTCAAAACAAGAGCGATAAACTGAGTGTTACGCAGTAAGGTTTTCTGGCCGGTGTCTTCGAACCCGGCGCTTAATCTATAACTATGGCAACGGCAACAAAGAAAGACTATTACGAGACTCTGGGAGTCAAGAAGTCCGCATCGGCCGATGAGATTCGCAAGGCTTTCCGCAAGCTAGCGCGAAAGTATCACCCCGATGTGAATCCCGGGGACAAGTCTGCGGAAGAGAAGTTCAAAGCGATTTCCGAAGCCAACGACGTACTCAGCGATCCCAAGAAGCGCAAGATTTACGACCAGCTCGGCTTCTACTCAGACAACATCGACCCTGCAGCGGCCGAAGCTTACGCACGCGGCGGCCCCACGGGTGCAGGCGGGTTCGGCGGCTTCCCCGGGGGAGGGTTTCCCGGCGGAGAATCCCAGGGCGGCGGCGGACAAGGAGTTCACTTCGACTTCGGCGGCTTCGATTTCTCCGACATGTTCGAGGGCGGAGGTCGCGGCCGTCGCGCCAGTACGGGCACAGGCGGGTTTCGCGACATCTTTTCCGGAATGTTCGGTGGCCGAGGCGGTGCAGCGGCCGCTCAGGAAGGACCGGAACCGGGGTCGGATCTTGAGTACCAGGTGAATGTGCCGTTCTGGACCGCGATCCGCGGCGGGGTCATGCGCCTGAACATCACGCGGCAGGACGTCTGCGGGAACTGCCACGGGCAGGGGTTCATCGAGTCTCCTGGCAAGTGCCCGGAGTGCAACGGAACAGGCCAAGTCACCCAAACCGGCGGGCGGATGAAGTTCAACGTGACTTGCCCACGTTGCCACGGCACGGGGAAGAACGTTTCGGTTTGCCCGGTCTGTCATGGCGAAGGAACGGTTCAGAGGACGGAGCCGCTGGAGGTTCGCATCAAGCCAGGGACTCGCGATGGACAACGCATTCGTATTCCCGGGAAAGGGAATGCCGGAGGGCACGGAGGACCGGCCGGAGATCTATACGTCATTATTCGCACCGGAAGTCACCCGATTTTCCGCCGCGAGGGCGATGACATCTACCTGACCGTGCCGGTGACCGCGCCGGAAGCGGCTTTGGG
>Ga0070741_10014326_pt1 | contig 13733 bp, 9 predicted proteins | sample Coa_R1_4_FD_66440 | JGI IMG/M metagenome (GOLD analysis project Ga0070741, IMG submission 66440) | Surface soil microbial communities from Centralia Pennsylvania, which are recovering from an underground coalmine fire - Coalmine... | ecosystem: Environmental > Terrestrial > Soil > Unclassified ... | reverse complement strand
CGACTGTGATCAATCGCTCTTCGCCGAACTCCTCGTTCTCACTGTTCATCGCCTCTGTAATTCCATCGGTATAAAGCACCAGGGTGTCCCCTGGACCGAGCGCCACTTCTGCTATTTCGGTTTGCCAGCGTTCGAACATTCCCAACACCGTGCAATTTGAAGCAAGACGCTCCACGGTGCCGCTCGACCGAACCAGTAACGGGGAGAGATGTCCACAGTTCGAGTAACGAAGCAACCGACTCGCCCCATCGTAATCCGCAAAAACCAGAGTGGCGTAACTGCAATCGTCCGTGCTCTGGAAGAATAGGCGGTTCACCGAGGACAGCAACTGCGGGAGGTTTTCGACTGCCAGCGCGTACTGGCTTCGCAGGTTGGCTTGTAGATTGGCCATCAACAGCGCTCCCGGAACGCCTTTACCTGCGATATCCGCCAGGACAATGCCGAGCCGTCCGGGACGAAGCTCCAGAAAATCGTAATAATCGCCGCCGACGATTTTCGCCGGGATACAGCGCCCCGTGTACTCCAGTGTCCGCATCGCCGGTAATTTTTGCGGAAGCAGCCGCATCTGGACCTGCCGCGCAAATTCCATTTCCTGGGCAGCGCGGCGCTCCGCTTCTAATCGCTCGGCGATTTTCTCACCCAGGCGGATGCTCTCCAGAGCGACTGCTGCCTGGCTTGCAACTAAGGCAAGCAATTTTCTGTCTTCGGTGGAATACGGCTCCTCCGATCGCCGGAGACCCAGGACCACAACACCAGCGAGTCTCCCACCCCGTTCCAAGATTGGTACAAAGCAATCCGGAGGATGCCCAGGCCCGAACAGTGCGTGAGGCAGATTTTCCGGGCCCTCTTCCCACATCTCCCACGGCTTACCGTGCCGCGCTAACGCGATAAGTGCCGGGTGATCTGCAGGGATGACTTGGGAATGCGCAGTATTGTCGCCACTCGCCTTGCACAATCGGCCGTCACTCGCTTCGAGGTATACCGACAGCCAGCTTGGCTGGAGCGCTTCCTTGAGATGTTGTTCCAACAGAGCCGCCAATTGGTTGCGTTCAGTCGCCGTGCGAGTCTTATTGATCAGGTCTTCCAGGATCAGACGCGCGTCATACGCATTGCGAAAAAAGGCGCGGTCTATACGGCGGCCGACACCCTGGCGAACCCGTATTCCCGTCCACAACAACAGCGTGCCAAAGAGCGTACCTAGTGCGATCCCACTCGGCACTGCCGCCTTCGTCAGTGATTGCAAGTAACGAGCAAACAACAACGCGAATGCGCTCGTGACCGCAATGCTGAAGACCGCGAGCAGCATCACGAATCCCCTCTGCACCAGAAGGTAGCGAGCACTCCTCCGTAAGAGGACAGGAATTTCCAGCACTCGATGTTTCACAACGGCGTAAGCGAATGAGAGCGGGAAAAGCCATAGGAAGAGCACTATGACGGCGCCAACCAGCAGGCTTAGGTGAAACGCAAAGAAGTCGACTGCTCCGAACGCAATAGTTGCCGGCACAACCCCGATCAGAGTTCCCCAAAGGATGACCCGAATCTTGCGCCGCGCGTCTGATGAGTTGACTGTCACTGTATTCGCGATCAAAGAAACGAGGGCGAGAACAACCAATCCATAGGTAAAGAAAAGAACTGACAGCCTGCCATAGCCAGACGTCAGCGGACCAATGGAGCGGCTGTTGTCGCCCGAACCCAACACTGATAATGCGAGAAGCCCCCCGACGACGAGAGCAGCCCACTTCAGCCATGGGACTCGGCGGTCTAAGGGTGAGCGGGTCGGAAATGTGGCAAAGAAAAAGTAGAACAATGGAGGAAGAATGTTGTTGAAAATCGCTCTGTAGCCGATGGTCAGCGGACGTAATGCCGCAGGTACGCCCAGAAAGGCGTTTGGAAAGCTGGGTATTGCGACGAAGCTACCGAATATGAGTGCGACAAGCCACGCGTTCCGGTCCTCTAGGCGAAGAAACAGCACTGCCAGCCCGACGGTCAGAAACGCGACTGGAAACAGGCGGAGAATTCCTTGGCCCAAGTGCTGCGCCACTCCTGCTTCCGAAGACGTTGTGCCGCTGGCCCGGAATGTCGCTTGGATCACGATCCGGCTAAAAGCGGGAGGACGGCTGACCGTCAATTGAACGGTGTCCCCGGGTGTGTGGCGGGCCCAAACCCGAGTGATGGAAAGTTCGTCCTTGATCGGGATCCCGTTGATCTCAATAATCCGGTCCCCGGTTTTGAGTCCAGCCTTTTCTGCTGGGCTCCCGGGGACGACACTTTGCACCAGCTCTGAGTGATCAGTGGCCAGATACTTGTTATCAAATCCCAACTCGACCGGTATTCCCTGGGTCCCGTAGAACATCCACATAGCGCTGTAAAAGACGCTTGCGGCGGCAAAGACCAGCGCCAGAACTAACAAAAGCGGTCGTGAGCGGAATATGTGCACGGTTCTCTCCATGACTCTACCTGCGTCGCCACGTTCCGAAAAGAGAGCTCTGCCGGCGGGTCACGCTACGAACACCAAAATCGTGGTTCTGTTTCTCGGTTCGCCGGGAGTACGATCATTTAAGCGGATTACCCAGCCCTCAGGACGATCCGTTTTGTGGCTGTTCGGAGAAGTATTGAATGCCGGTCGGCATCCTCAGAGGACACGAGAGTCTCAGTAAGCTAAGTGATCCCGCATTCGTCAGGTCATGGCAGCTCGTGTATGGGCAGTGCACCTGGGGCAATGTCTTTCAATCTCCGGCCTTCGCGCGAACCTGGTACTCGCTCTGTTCCCAATCTTACGAACCAGTGCTGGTCTGCGAAACCTGCCTGCAGAGGTGGCGCTCCGGGGCAGGCAGAGGACGGCAGATGCCACTGGTTTGCAGTTCGCGCACCGACTTCCGGGAAAAATTCCCGGAAGAAGCCTGCTCGTATTGCTGCTCTCGTCCTTGACGGGAGCCCCGGGGGCAGAAAAAACAGAGAAGAGCGCCTCGCGCTGACGATTGCAGCGCCGAAGACTTAGTACGAAGATGGTTGCAGACGTTTGCTGCGACACGACTTCGATTATGCGCGTCCGTTAGGATGCCAGCTCCGTTCGATGCATTGAAACGCGTGTGGCAACCCGGGAACACGAGTGCAGCAGTGCGCCGGCATGGGAAACGGGGGCCGCGGGGCACACCACAGCGCCTGTATGTGAGACCTGGTGAACAGGGCGCAGATCCATCGGGCTTAGGAGCAGCCACGCAGCACGGTGTGTTTCGTGAGAATACGCGCCACGAACCCACCGGTCGAGTGCCGAAGCAGCAAGGCGGTCAGATCACCTCCGGGGTCACTGCGATTTTCATCGAGCGGTGATGACGCCGCGCGATCGTCTGCATGAAGTTAGACATGGCCGTCGCGTACTCCTGGTCGTCCGTGATCTGCATGAACAGCCTATCCACATCATCCCCAATGACGGCTAGCAAGGCGTCGATGTCACTCTCGCCGTCTGGCTGATCTGGACCATGATCGCCGTCAGTGTTTTTGATTTCTGGCTTCGAAGCTTCTGTGCCTTCGGTCGACGAGCGGTCGGTGCTCTCTTCTTTCACGTCTTTTTTGCGGCCAGGCGCACCCTTATTTTGTTTTTTCTGGTTTGACAGCCCGTAGCGTTCGAACCAGTCGCGTGCCGTGTCCGGCTTGATGCCGATGTGCTCGCAATACTGCTCCCAGGTGAAGCCGAGAAGAGGCTTCCGCCGGCCTTGCGAGAAGTACTGATTGCGCATTTTCCGCAATTTGGGAATGAATTTGCGGCGCATATGGCGGGTCGCGGCGCGATTTAAAGCATTTTGCTGTTCGAGGCCTGCTCGGAGTGAGTCGTCGAGGTTGCGAAACGACGGGTTCGTGGCTCTGGCTTTGCGGACAAGGGGCGCGATGTCAGGTTTGGGCCGGGCGCGCGTGATCGCGGCCGCCCCCGCCATGGTAACGAGCTGCCCGTCCTGAGCTTTCTTCTTGGAAATACGGTTTACCGGACGGGAGGGTTCCTTGCGCTTCGGTGCGCTCGGGGCGGGTTTTCTCGGGCGAGGCACAGCCGCGAGGGCGTTGCGCTTGTGCTTAGATCTCGGTACCAGCTTCATGACCTCTCCTTATATTAAGTTTTGCAACGTTTTCTTCGTTTTTGCTGTGTTACGAAAATTCCACAACTAAGTACTGTTACGGATTTTATGTTAACATAATATGGTCACAATGAACAGCCGATCGGAAATTCAAGTGGGAAAGACCTTGGCAGCGTGGTTGAACTCGGAACCGCGAAACTCTGCCGCGTTTGATCACATCATTGGCCTAGTCAAGCCGATGCAGCTGCTAGGTTCTCCAATGCGAGGTGCCCGAAGAAAGCAGAGCGCTGACGTGATTTTTTGGCAGGCGCAGGCCGACCGCGGCCTCGAACATTACCTCATCAGGCCGAGCGTCGCGCCAGCCGTTGGGAACGGCCGCTGGGAACTGGTAGACAACAACCGGAGAACACCGCCCCATCCCACCCCTGTTGTTTCTGGTGGCATCCACGAAGCCGACGCAGCGGCATTGGCCTTTCATTTGTTTCAGTCCGGATTGATTCATCGGCTACGCGCATGCGGCCTGTGTGGACAGTGGTTTTTCGCCGTTGCGGGTCAGGAAAAATTCTGCAGAAAAAGTTGCCAGAAAAAGCGTTACACGTCGACTGAGCAGTGGCGGGAACATCGAGCGCGATACATGCGCGAATATCGCGCCAAACGGTATGTTGAGAAGTTGCTGAAGTGACCCCTTCTAGCACTATGTTTCACCTCCACCGCATTCCTAATCCGTCGAACGGGTCAGAGACGCCGACCTCGGGTGAGGTCTTCGAAGATGGCGTCGCCATCGAGTTGGTCCGTTCGGTATCGGGCGATTTCGCGCTCTTGTGCTGCAAGGGGCAGACGGCTGAGGTCGTGCCTGACATCTGCATTAGTCACCGCAAGTACGTTCCCTTGAAGCTCAATGATCGGTTGGCCCAAAACTTATTGCTGCCGCAAGAATTGAAGCCGCACGGTAGCGCGCGGGAACTGCTCGCTGAGCTCGAACAAACCTTGGCTCCAGCTACATCGATTTCACAACGTGCGCGTACATTGCTGGCCACTTTTGCCCTCGCGAGCTGGACTCCTGAAATTCTGCCGTGCGCGTGCTCCCTCGTGTTGGACGGCGATCCCACCGCGAGAGCGCAAGTCATGCGTTACATGACTCCGATCTGCCGCCATGCGGTGCTGCTCGGTCGTTTGGGGTACCGTGAACTTGCCGCTTTACCGATCGAGACCTTGAAACCCACCGTCTTGGCGCTCGAGTTGGCCGACAACCTGCACACGGCACAGCTGCTCCGGACTTCAAGTCAGCCGGGCGCCCTCACGCTGCAAGGGAAAGAACCGCAAGATATCTTCTGCTGCAAGATTCTTCCGCCGATCGACGTGGCGTTACCCGGATCGGTCATAGTCGCGCTCGTTTCGGGGCAGCGCATTCAACTGGTTGCAAACCGAACGCTTCAGGCAATTGCGGAAAAATTGCAGCCCAAATTGCTGAGTTATCGAATCGAGACGCTGCGCCTTAATCTAAGCGAAGACAAGCAGCAGCGCGGGGCGGACATCTCAGCCGCACACCCTGTCGCGGCAGCCGTGATCGGCGATACCGAACTGCAGAACGATGTGATTGCTCTCCTGCGCGATTATGGCGAGGAAAGTGCCTATTCTGTGTCTGGCGTGCACGCGATTGTCATCGAGTGCTGCCTGGCCGTTTGTCATGAAGGTAAACAGCTCGTGGAAGTGAACGAACTGGCACTGCTGGTTAATGCCACGCTTACCGGCCGCGGTGAGCAGCTTCAGGTCTCAAATCGAAAAACGGGTGCCTTGTTAAAAGCGCTAGGCTTGCGCACTACGGCCATCAAGGATGTACGTGGTCTGGAACTCTTAGAGCCCCTCCGCCGGCGTATTCATCAACTCGCGCTCGAATACAACGTGCCCACCATACGTGGCCGTACGATCGCGTGCCCGTTGTGCCAGAAATACTGGGGGAATGGCCATTCAGATCAGGCGGCTTAACTACCAAGCTCCCGCAATTTTTGGAAGCAGAAAGAGCAAACCGGATATTCGGCCGCCGCAGGGTTCGGAGCACGGCCTACTGTTTAGCGGTGATTTCAGAGCAACGCTGCGGGCGCCCTGATGATCCAGGACGTTGGGGATGTCGTGGACATCTTTCCGCTGTCACAGACAGGCACACCGTCGGATTTCTTGCACGTTTGGAGAATGGTGAGTAGCGCGACGTAACCGGGAGGTGGACATCAGTTCCTTAGACAAGGCACGGATTCTTCAGCTGATATGTCGTTTACAGCGCCGAGGCGTTCCTATGGACGCTGGCGTCGTTCGAGAGCTGCCGCGCGGGCTGCGGATCACCGAGACTGGAATGTACGTGCCCACACAACTTTTTGATACTGCAGCAGGCGGAACCGGTTTTGCGGGTGAGTTCACCATTGTTTGCGACGTCTCGCACATCGTTGTTCAATCGTTTCGTCTTGAACTCGACTGGGCAGATATCGAAGACTGGCTGGATACTGGTGTGGATCGGAATGGAGCACCTGACAGTTACGGAGTTCCAGGTCGCGGGGATCTAACCTTTCACAAGAGGTTGGTGATCAACGACCGTCTGAAGCGACGGTTCCGGTATAGTGACCAGCTCCGTGGCATACTTTTGGGTACCTCCGGTATCGCGATTCCTGAGCAGATAACTAGTGGACAAATTGTCTCTGGGCAGTTCGTGCTCGTCACGTCGCTAGGTGATCGGTTTACAAGCAAGCTGGCGATCAGAGTAGATCGTACGTATCGAAGTGCAGGTGTTCGGCATTCGGGTATGTCTGGGGAGCCTGCGTCGACAATGAACACCTCGATTGCAACCGACGACTCGGATAAAGATAAGGGTACCGTTCACTAGTTTGGCGATTCCAGATAGTGTTGCGGCAGGCTACTGGAACGTAAACGTCGTGTTGGTTGTGACAGTCCCCAGTGTGGCCGTTACAGTCACGGTGCCGGCAGTCACCCGCGTCAGCAGGCCTTGCGATCCCACATTGTTGCTGATCGTGGCTATCGAAGTGTTGTCCACCGACCAGGTCACGCCGGTCGTGATGTCGGATTGCGAGCTGCTGCTGAAGTTGCCCGTGGCGGTGAACTGCTGAGTCTGTGCCGAACTTGTCGATCCGGCGGGTGTGATCGCGATCGAAGTCAACGACGGGGGGTTGACGGTAATATTCGACGTGCCGGACAGTCCGTTTGAACTCGCGGTGATCGTCGCACTGCCAGGCGTGATGCCGACGACGAAGCCGGTACTGCTAACCGTCGCAATGCTGGGTGAGCCCGAACTCCAGGTCGCTGTATTGGTGATCGTCTGGGATCCACCTGTACTGATCGTGCACGTGGCGGCCAGTTGCTGGGTTTGTCCGACACCGATACTGCCCGTGGTCGGAGTAATGGCAACTCCGCTGCAGTTCCCGGTATCGGTAAAGAAATCACCGCAGCCGATGAGTGATGCACCAGCCATGACCAGCGTACAAATGGCAATCAGCGACCGTCTTCTCATGGTCCCTCAAAACGTGAGTATGCTTACAGGATACTTGATACCCAAAGTATAAATGCCTGCCGCTTTCAGAGGTGTAACGCGAAAGTTACGGGAGTACCGTCACCGCCGAGAGGTTTGTTCCCGCCGTGGTCGTTCCCGCAGCCGAGAGATCTCCGGCGCTGCCGATCGCGAATGCCGTCACGCCAGTCGAGGTGACCGCGTACACGAACTTGCCGGAGGCATCGACTGCCAGGTCTACAGGCGAGGACGGCAGAGACTGTCTCGTTCCTGTTGGGGTCAGAAAACCGTTGCTGTTGATGATGAACGCCGAAACATCGTTGGACCCGCCATCGGCCACGTATAAAAACGAACCGGAAGGGTCTGCTACCACCGCAACGGGCGCGGTTCCGGCAGCAAACGTTGCTCCTGATAAAGCTGTGAGCTGGCCATTGGTTGAATTTACCGAATATGCCGTCACCCCGTTTTGGTTGTCCGCAATGTAGGCGAAGCGCAACCGCGGTTCCACTGCGATCGCGGATGTCGCCACGTTGGCGGGGACCACGGTCTGCTGCAAGGTGAGTGAGGCGTCGGCGTTGATGCTGAACACCACAGTTCCAGCGCTGCCCTCAGTCACGTACACGAATCGCCCGGAGGGATCGATAATGATGCGAGTCGGTGTTCCCGACAATGATGCCGAAGCGGCCAGCGGCGTCAGCACTCCGGTCGCAGCCGTCTCGTGAAAAGCTGAGATGTTGTTCGATCCCGCATTCGCCACGTAAACGAACCGATCGCTCGGATCAACCGCGATGCTTATCGGATGCGTCCCCGCCGTGAATGGCCCCGGAACCGGCTGAAGTGCTCCAGTCGTGGTGTTCACGATGAAGCCTGAGACGATTCCATCGGCATTCGCTACATACACAATGGCGCCGATAGCATCGGCGGCAATTGCAGTGGGGCCGGTACCAGCCATAAACGCTCCCAAAGGAGCTAAGGCCCCGGTGTTGGTGTTTACCGTGAATCCCAGGACTTGGCCCGTGGCCGAATCCGTAACATACGCGAAATGTGGAGTGAGGTTGGGTGCAGGGTTGCTGAGCGACAGGGTTCCGCAGCCGGCCAGCAACAGCAGAAGCAGCCAAAGTACCGCCGAGTGCAACGAAAGAAGAGTCCGGACAACAGTGCGCATTCTGTATCGCCAGTATACTTTTAAGAAAAAGGTTGTGGCTTTCGATCCGTGAACCTGGCCCGTACTCGTCGCAAAATTTATTTCCGATTTCTCGTGCTCCTCGCGGTACTGTCGGCGATTGCCGCGGCTGGTTCCGATGCTGCCCTCGGCCACCCGTCCGCGCTGGCATTATCAGTGCGTGCGCACATGAATGTCCTTGCAGGTCCTGGAATGCGGGGACGGGGTAGCGCCACTCCAGATGAGCATGCCGCGGCTGTCTACATCACAGGCCAATTGAAGAATTATGGAATCGAGCCGGCGGCATCCGGCGGCGGTTACGTTGAGCAAATTCCGGTGGAGAGATATACGGTGACCGGCCCTCCCGTCCTGAGTTTTCAAGTCGCGCAACGGCAAAACCGCTGGACACACGGGAACGAGTTTTCCGTATGGCGCTTGGGCGCCGCGCACTTGTCTGGACCGCTGCTCAAAATCGACGCGACCGCGACAGCCGGCAAGGTTGCACCTGGATCCGTCGTTTACCTCGATTCAGCCGCGAACCCCTGGTCCAAGGCGGATGAACTCATCGCGGAAGGTGCGTCGCTGGTGATGTTGAATCGCGCTTCCGCAGGAGGCCAAATTTCCAAGGACCTGCCCCGCATTCCGAACCGGCTGCCCGACAAATCCATCGGCGGCTTGGATGCTTCAGGAACAAAACTCATCCTGGCGGATGAGAGTTCCCAAATCATTTCGTCTTTGGCGGATGGGACCATCATTACGCTGGACACTCCGGCGCGAGTCGCCAAAGGCTTCACCTGGAATGCTGTTGGAAAACTGACTGGCTCCGACCCGGCAATGCGCGAGGATGCCCTGGTGCTCTCGGCCCATCTGGATCATCTCGGTGTCGCCAGGAACGGGGGAGCGATCTATTACGGCGCTGACGATGACGCGTCGGGCGTCTCAGCTGTGCTGGAAATGGCACGCAGCCTGAGTTCCGGCCCGCGTCCGAAGCGAACTGTAGTGTTCGCCTTTTTTGGAAGCGAAGAGATAGGGGGGCTCGGCTCCACCTGGTTTGAGGAACATCCGCCGGTGAGGTTGGACCACGTGGTCGCAGACCTCGAGTTCGAGATGCTGGGACGACCCGATCCGAAAATCCCTTCCGGAACTCTGTGGCTGAGCGGGTATGAGCGCACGAATCTTGGCGCAACCCTCGATGAGCATGGGGGCCATTTAGTTCCCGACCCGCATGTGGGAGAGAATTTTTTCCAGCGCTCAGACAATTACGTGCTGGCGAAAAAGGGCGTGATCGCGCAAACCATATCCAGCTTTGGACTGCATAAGGATTATCACCGTCCGACCGACGACCTCGCGCACATCGACTTCACCCACTTAGACGAAGCGATCGGGTCTTTGATCGCGCCGATCACATGGCTGGCGAATAGCGACTTCAAGCCAACGTGGAACTCCGGCGAGCGGCCATAAAAGACCAGCCACAACAATTTCCTCAGTTCAACTTCTTCATTCCTTAACTGCAATCCCCAGCGCCTTCATCTTGCGGTAAAGATGGCTGCGTTCGAGCCCGAGCACTTCCGCCGTCCGGCTGATGTTGCCGTGGTGCTCGTCCATCTTCTTCAAGATGTAATCGCGTTCATAAGCCGCGCGGGCCTGATGCAGGCTCGAGAACTCCCCCAGTGATCGCCGGGTGCCGTCGCGGTATACAAGGGGAGGCAAGTGCTTGCGCTCGATCTTCTGCGCCGTGGGATTCATGATCACGATTCGCTCGATCACATTGCGCAATTCTCGGATGTTCCCGGGCCAGGAATAGCGGGTCAGCACGTCAACCGCTTCATCGGTGAGTTCGCGTTGGCGCCGTCCGTAGGCAGCGGAAAATTCCTTGAGAAAATGGCGCGCAAGCTGCGCGATGTCCTCACGCCGTTCACGCAAGGGTGGCACAAAAAACGGAATGACGTTTAACCGGTAGAACAAATCCTCGCGAAAGTTTCCTTTGGAAATTTCTTCTTCCAAGTCTTTGTTCGTGGAGGCGATCACACGCACATCGACGGTGATGGCCACTTCTCCGCCTACGGGCGTGAACTGCTGTTCATCAAGCGCGCGTAGCACCTTCGATTGTGTTTTCAGGCTCATGTCGCCGACTTCGTTGAGGAACAGCGTGCCGCCATCGGCTTTCTTGAACTTGCCTTCTTTGTCGCTGTGAGCTCCGCCGAAGGAACCCTTGCGATGTCCGAACAGCTCGCTTTCGATCAGGTCTTCTGGAATCGCGGCGCAGTTCACTTCCACGAACATAAAATCTTTTCGCAGGCTGTTGCCGTGGATCGCGAGCGCAACCAGTTCTTTCCCCGTGCCCGATTCGCCGTAGATGAGCACCCGGCCATTGGTTGGGGCCATGAGCGCGATCTGCTGGCGAAGAGCCTTCATGGGAATACTGTCGCCGACGATGACGCTGCGTGCCTGCAGTTGACGGCGTAACTCGCGGTTCTCGTCACGCAAGCGGCGGGCATCCACCGCATTCTTCACGACGATAAGGGTTTTTTCGAGCGACAACGGTTTTTCCAGAAAGTCGAAAGCCCCGAGCTTGGTCGCACGCACCGCGGTTTCAATCGTTCCGTGCCCGGAGATGATGACCACCTCAGGCGCGTTCCCCATTTCGCGCACGCGTTCCAGCGTTTCGAGTCCATCCATACCGGGAAGCCAGATATCGAGAAGCATGACCTCGAATTCCTGCTTTTTGATCAGTTCGAGGCACTGCTCGCCGCTTTCCGCAGTAGCGGTTTTATATCCGTCGTCTTCAAGCACTCCGGTCAGAGATTGCCGAATGCCTGGTTCGTCGTCGACTATGAGGACGCTAGGCATGGTGGCTGGAGACCGTCGCCGGTTCGCCGGCGGCAATCGGCAATTCGAGGATGAAACGCGCGCCTACGGGTGAGTTTTCTTCCACGCGAATAGATCCGTGGTGGTCCTCAACAATGCGGCTCACGATGGCTAGTCCCAGCCCGGTGCCACGCTGTTTTGTCGAGAAGTACGGCAGGAAAAGCTTTTCTTTCAACTCTCGGGTGACGCCATGTCCGGTATCGGCGATGATCACCTCAACGCTGTCTCGCGCCGGCATCAGCGACGTCGAGATTTGCACCTCGCGAACCATGGAACTGGTCATCGCTTCCGCTGCATTATCGACAAGATTGGCAACCGCGCGTCGCATCGCCTCAGGATCGGCCATGACCGGGGGCAGATCCTGACCCAGCAGCGTATGAACTTCGATTCCGTCCAGCCTTCCGTTGAACATGGCTAAGGCCGATTCGATGATCGCGTTAATGTCGGACGGCTGCGGTTTGGAGGCGGGGAAGCGTGCGAGTGTTGAGAACTCGTCGACCAGGGTGCGTACCGTTTCAACAGCGCCGGCAATCGTTTCGGCGCATCCATGCACCACGCTCAACGACTGTTCATCCGGTTGCTGGCCGCGATCGAGGTGCCGCAGAATGCGCTCGGCCGAGAGCGCAATTGGCGTGAGCGGGTTCTTGATCTCGTGTGCGACGCGACGCGCGACCTCTCGCCACGCAGCCTGTTTCTGCGCCTGCAACAGGTCCGACAAATCCTCGAAGACAACCACGTAGCCTTGCCGCTCGCCCTGATAGGCAAGCGTCGCAGCCGTAACAGCGACCGCCAGATGTGACGGTTGCGTGATTTCCATCTGACTGGTGGTGCTGCCCATGCGATCAGCTTTGCGCAACAGGTGCTCGAGGTCGCTGCTGATCTCGTCTGAGAAGATCGACCGGAGCGAGCGGCCGACTTCAAAGCTTCGTTGCCCCTGGCCGAACATCCGGGAAAAGGCGACGTTGGTGTGTGCGACCCGTCGCTCCGCATCCAGCGATAGCACACCCGAAGGGATACTCTCGAGAATCGTTTCCATGTGGCGCCGCCGCCGTTCGAGGGCGAAGTTCGCCTGCGCCAGGTCGCGGCTCGAAGCCTCGATCTGGCGGCGCCCGGCTTCAAGTTCCTGCGCCATGCGATTGAACGAAGCGACCAACTGGCCGATCTCGTCGGCTGCGGCGACCTCGACGCGGCGCTCAAGTTTGCCCTGGGATACCTCCTCCATGGCGTCGATCAACGCGGATACCGGTCGCGTGACTTGTTTGGAAAGGAACAGCGCGATCCACGTGGTCCCGAAAAGCACCAGCACCGTCAGCAACAGTTGCAGTCCCATGTAGAGGCGGCGCACCTGCTTATTCTGGCGGCTTAATTCAAAGTACACGCGCTGGCTCTTTTCCATTTCTCGCAGGGTCGCGGAAAAGCCGGGCGGCAGCGGCATGGCAACGACGATCTTGCCGTTTTCGCCGACTCGCGCCATGCCCAGCATGTACTCGCGTCCATTTAACTGCAGCGGAACGGGGCGGCCGCTTGCGACGACCTCCTTCTGCGGAAGGTGCAAGCGCAACAGCGACCAGGGTTCCGGTACGTGGAAGCTGGCAACGGCCTCATCGTCCAAAATCGCGAGCGCGAAGCCGCCCTGCAGAGTGCCTTCTCGCCGGCGGAATTCGCCGATGACTGAACTGAAGTTGCTCGTCGCAAAGGCGTGGGCGGTTTCTGGAACCGCCGCAATCGACGTGGCTTCCGCTCGGGCGTTATCGGAAGCGTATGCGGAAAGTTGGGAGGCGATTTCGCCCGAGTCTTCGCGCAATTCCTCCACCGGCCGGGAGAACCATTTGTCGATTGAGCGGTTCATCAAACCGTAAGAAAACCAGTACAGTGTGATAACCGGCCCCAGCGACAGAATCAGTGCGCCAACCACCATGCGGGAACGGAACTTCGATCCTGCTTTGCCAACCCGACGCTCGGCAAACAGCTTGATCAGGTTGCGCAACAGAACAAAGCTCAAAGCCACGAGCAACAGGAAGATGAGGGCGGAAATTGCCGCAAAAATCAGCGTCTGCTCAGAGGTGCTCGGGCGCAAAAAAGTGAGGTTGAAAGCTGCCTGGGAGAAGACAAGGAAAAAAAGTAC
>Ga0070741_10014325_pt1 | contig 13734 bp, 10 predicted proteins | sample Coa_R1_4_FD_66440 | JGI IMG/M metagenome (GOLD analysis project Ga0070741, IMG submission 66440) | Surface soil microbial communities from Centralia Pennsylvania, which are recovering from an underground coalmine fire - Coalmine... | ecosystem: Environmental > Terrestrial > Soil > Unclassified ... | reverse complement strand
GATGAACTGGATGTCAACCGCCTGTCCACCAATCGTTGCAGCCACTGGTAACAGCGGCCGAGCGAGCGGCGAATTCGGTGTGGGCGCACCGGGCGCTACCGGATTATCAACCGGCCCGATGCCCGTGAGATACACCACGATGACGGATCCGGCCGCCGCCGGGCTGGATGGGCCGTTCAGGCTGAGGTCCTGGTTTTGAGCGAGGGCGCGATTGGTATCGCCTTGCCGGAAAATCGCCGGCGCCGCCGCGGCCACCGTGAAGCTCCGCGGCGCGGTCGAGTAACTGCTGATCTTCACGACCGCGTTGACTGTTCCCGCAGAAAGAGTGGGCAACTGAAAGTTGATCTGAGTGGGGCTGACAAAAAACAGCGGGACCGGCTGATCATTTACTGTGACCTGAGTTCCGCCCAACGTCGTGGGCAGTGGAACACTGGTAGCGAAGGAGGTCCCCACTGCCAGATCGACTCCGAATATAGAAGCAATCGAGCCGGTACCCACGGCTCCGGCAGCGAAGGTGGCGCCGTTCACGATCCCGTCCGGGTTGACTGCGGGATTGAACGTAAAGTCCAGCCGTGTCAGGAACAGATCGACTCCGCCGGACCGGCTGCCTTGCAGCGCGCCAGCAGTGGTTACGAAATCGTTAGAGGCCGTGGAACCGAATACAAATCCGTTACCGGATAAATCAAGCGCAATGGCTACACCCCGGTCGGCTCCGCCGCCGCCCAGGAACGTCGATGAGAGCAGTGTAGCGCCATTGGGATCCAACTTGGCGGCAAACGCGTCGATATCGCTCCCCTTAGTAGACTGAATCGCGTCCGGAGTAACTGGAAAGTCGCCCGAGGCCGTTTGACCGGTTAGGTAGGCATTGCCCGCGGTATCGGCAGTTACACCGAATCCCGAGTCGTCGCTTCCGCCTCCCAGGCAGGTGGAATAGTACAGGTTGGTGCCGTCCGGCGTCCACTTCGTGAGGAAGGCGTCGCGGCCGCGCCCGCAGTTCTTCTGATACGCGGTGGCGGAGGTGACGAAATTACTCGAGCTCGTTGTCCCCGCCACAAAAGCGTTGCTGGCCGAGTCCAGGAAAATCGCATTGGCCCCGTCATCACTGGTCCCGCCCAGGCAGCTCGAATAGACCAGGCCCGAGCCTGAGGCGTTCACGCGGGTTACAAACGCGTCGGTATTCCTCCCGCACGTTAACTGGAATGCTCCTCGCGTTACCGGGAAATTGAAAGAGTTGGTAATTCCGACCACAAAGGCCGTGTTTTGCGAATCGACAGCGATCGCGTTTCCTGCCTCGTCGCCGCTCGCGGCCAGAAAGGTCGAGTACAGCAGCCCGCTGCCGGCAGGATTGATCTTCGTGACGAAAACGTCGAGATCAAATCCAAAGCGAACCGACTGGAACGCGCCGTTCGTCGTTGGAAAATCATTCGAGTTAGTCTGGCCGGTGACGTAGACGCTGCCATCCGCATCGAGCGCGATGCTCGAAGCCGAATCAAATCGCGAGCCGCCGAGAAATCCCGAGAACACCAGACCCGAGCCCTGCGGGTTGAGCTTGGCGACGAAAGCGTCGGAGTTCCCGCGATAAAACGTGTTGAACGAGCCGGTATTCACCGGGAAATTCAGGGATGAAGTAACTCCGGTGACATACACGTTTCCACTTCGGTCCACGGCGAGGCCGTTTATCGCATCGGCCGAGTTGCCTCCCAAGTAAGTCGAAAATATTACGCTTGAAGCATCCGGATTTAGCTTCACGACAAACCCATCGGTATCGCCGCCGGCATTTGTTCCCTGCGCCACGCCATTCGTTACTCGAAAGTTCGTGGAAGCGGTGCTTCCCCCCAGATAAATGTTTCCCGTCGAATCGATAGCCATGGAGCCAGGCTGATCGTCGCGGGAGCCGCCGAAGAACGTGGAATAGAGAAGAACGGGATCGATGACCAGTGGAAGGTCTTTGCGATATGGACGAACAGAAAAGGCGACGCTGCGCCGGTCCAGCAGCTTGTAGCTCGCAGTTACCAGGCGGCGCGTTCCCCCCGTTTCCTGATACGCAATGGGCCGCTTAAAGCGTAATTTGCCCGTTTCCGTCCTGAGCAGCAGATCACCGCCGGTTTCGATCGTCAGCTCGCGCACGCCGCCAAACTCAAGCTGAATCGCCGCCGGATCGGCTCCCGGAGACACAATGAAGTCGTACTCGAGCCTGCGCTGATTGGCGTAGTACACCAGGTCGACGCCGGGATAGACCTCTGAGTAGCGAACCCGCGAATAGTTAGGGATGCCGGTCTTCCAATCCGCCGGGTTGTTCCCTATCAGGTAGTTCGTGCGGCCGGGCAGGGGATCGGCGGGCCGGGAGCGTGCCTTCGGATTTGCATTGAGGAGCGTCCACGCAAGGTGCGAGTTGCGTTGCGAGCTGCGCACTCGAAGCGCCGCCGCTGTGGGGCCGAGCAGCAACGTGTAGCCTGCGCCGCGCGCCACGAATTCGGCGCTCGGATCGGCCTGTCCGAGATTCGGTTCGAAGCTCAGAGGCATCAAGGCATATCGGGCAGCCGGCGTAGTGGCAGCTCCGGGGCGAACGAAAGTAAGCGCGGACAGTGGCAGCAGAAGCAGGCAAGTAGGTCGTGGCATGCACTCAGAATGACGCAGCTTCGGCGCAAGAGGCCGTTCGCGAAGATCAAGAAACGTGAAGCTGCTCACGAACTCATTCGAATTGAACCGGCTTTTCGTACCCGGTCATCTCGAGATACCCGACTCCGGTCCTCGAACCGGTGTAACGAACCGCCCCCTCCCAGTAGGCCGCAGCGCCCGCAGCTTTGGCCACCAGCTCCTGCGCTGGAACAGCAGCCGAGCATTCGAGCGCAATGGATAGAGCGGGAACCCGAATGGCCCAGCGCACCGGATATCGCGCGCCAGTCTGCGGGCTGGTCCAGTAATCCAGCGGCGATAAGGAGAACTCCCGTATGGAAAGGTGCCTGGATTTGCCATCGCCATCAACCCAGGTACCGGCCGAATATGGGTCGATTGTGCCGTCCTTGCGGCGGAGCTCGAACAACATCAGCTCGGTCCCATCGTCAAGCTGGATACTGAACCAGTCCCAGCCGGCCTGCTGCGCTGTGAGCTGATGGCTGAACCACTCGTGGTCCATCCACGCGGTACCGCTCACGCTCTGCCCGTTGATCTCGCCGGTCAGGTTCAGTCTGGTAAAGGAGATGTAATGAGACGCCCGCCCTTCCGCACCGGCTTTCCGGCTGATTCCATCGCGGCCATGAATCACCACAGGCTTGGACGGGTTCAGCCGGAGGTTGACTCGGATCCCTTCGGCAACCGCGCGGAGCGTCTGCTCCCGGCCTCGCCAGTCGACCGACCAGTTGGCATTCCAGACGCGGCCAAGCGCGAAGCTCGCGCCCGCAATACCGGGGCCCGCGCGATTCAGCCGTTCGTAGAAGCGAAACCGCGCTCCGTCGACATCAGTGAGCGCCAGGTGGGCAAGATAAAGATCGTCCACACGCCATGCCGATTGATTCGCAGCGGGCCCACGCCGTTGTGCGCGGCGGAAGAACACCAGCTCGAATCCGTAGCGGCGCCCGGCCGCAGTGTGTGCATTACCGGTGTAATACCACCATTCCGTTCGAAAATCGGGGTGCTCGAAAAAATCGCGGGGGAACTGGTAGGCGTAACCCGGGAGAGCCTCGCGGTAGGGATACTCGGCGGCCCCGGCCGCCATCCCCGCCGCCAGCAGGATCAAAAGCCGCAAGTTTCATTGTATGCTGACGGGTTGTTAACCAGAACTGCTGATGTCTGTCTGCTAGGATGAGAGTGTCCTTCCCATGACAGTAGAGGCCAGGGTCGTGCGGTTCGAATCGCTTGCGCTCGACAGCGGCGCCACTCTATCTCCGGTCGATATTGCCTATGAGAGCTACGGCGAGCTCAACGAGTCGAAATCGAACGCCATCCTCGTATTACATGCGTTTTCGGGCGATGCGCATGCTGCGGGAATCAGCGCAGAAACGGGCAAACCGGGCTGGTGGGACAACATGATCGGTCCAGGCAAGGCGTTCGACACAAATCGCTACTGCGTCATCTGCTCGAATGTTCTGGGCGGCTGCCGGGGCACAACAGGCCCGTCGTCGATCCGCCCGGATACTGCCCAGCCCTATGCCATGTCGTTCCCGGTGATCACCATTCGCGATATGGTTCGCCTGCAGAAGATGCTGATCGATCACCTGGGTATCCGGCGCCTGCTGGCCGTTACAGGTGGTTCGATGGGCGGAATGCAGGCTCTCGAGTGGGCGCTCTCTTACCCGGAGATGGTAGCGTCCGTCATACCGATTGCAACCACGGCCCGCCACAGCGCTCAACAGATCGCGTTCAACGAAGTGGGCCGCCAGGCTATCATGGCCGATCCGGACTGGAAGGAAGGCAACTATTACGGCAGCAATCCGCCGGCGCGCGGCCTGGCTGTGGCGCGGATGATCGGCCATATCACGTACATGAGCGACGATTCGATGCGCGAGAAGTTTGGCCGCCGGCTAAGAGGGAAAGAAAACTTCGGCTTCGGTTTCGACGTGGATTTTGAAGTCGAGAGCTATTTGCGATATCGGGGCAGCGAGTTTGTAAATCGCTTCGACGCCAATTCGTACCTCTACATCACGAAGGCCATGGATTATTTCGATCTGACCAATGGCCAGGGCTCGCTGAGCTCCGTGTTCGCGCGCGCCAAGGCGCGGTTCCTGGTAATCAGCTTTACCTCCGACTGGCTCTATCCCAGCTACCAGTCGCAAGAGATCGTACGCGCCCTGCGCGCCTGGAATTTGGACGTGGCCTATTGCGAGCTGCCCTCCAATTACGGACATGATGCTTTCCTGGTCGATGTGGGCGAGCAAACCGATTTGATCCGCGGTTTTCTTGCGCGCACATACGATAAGGCGGAGGCCGCGGCATGAGCTCCGCGCAGGCGCAGCCCGCCGCCGGCACGCGGAGACCGTTCGTCAGAGAACTACTGGGCCGCAGCGATTACGCCATCATCAGCGAAATCGTGGAACCCGGCACGCGCGTATTGGACCTGGGCTGCGGAGAGGGCGAACTGCTGCAGTGGCTCGCCGAGAACAAGGGCGTCGACGCGCGCGGCGTCGAAATCTCCGGGCTTAAAGTGCAGCGTGCGATCGCTCGCGGCGTTTCGGTGTACCAGGGGGATATCGACGAGGGTCTCGCGGACTATCCCGACGATGCTTTCGATTATGTGATCCTCAGCCAGACCTTACAGGAGACTCATCGGCCTTTAAAGGTGCTCCGCGAGATGCTGCGCGTTGGAAAGCGGGCGATCGTTGCTTTTCCGAATTTCGCGCACTGGTCCGTGCGCCTCTCCATGCTGCGTACCGGCCAGGCGCCTCGCACCAAGCTGTTTCCATACGAGTGGTACGAGTCACCGAACATCCATTTTCTGACTGTGGTCGATTTTGAACGGCTGGCACAGAAGGAAAAGCTCATCATCGAACGCTGCTATTTTCTGTCGGGCAACCGCAGAGTAACCGTCATGCCCAATCTGCTTGCAGAAGTAGCCGTGTATCTCGTCCGTAAGTGACTCCTCGCAGGTCCATATCATCCGTATGACCAGGCGCCATTTCGCATTCGCAGCGGCCGCCGCTTCCCGCGGCGCGTGGGCCAAAGCCGAAATCCAACGCGAACTTTTTCTCCAGTCGCCGCGCAAAGGAGTCGCGGTGATGGCCTTTGCCTACTACACCAAGACGGCCGGCGGCGACATGGTCTCAATCGAGCAGCGCTGGAGCCGTTCGGACACCATCGACGTGGCGTATGTTCGGCGCTCGACGGATTTTGGCAAAACGTGGAGCCAGCCGGTCGAGCGTGCCACCGGAGAAAAAGTGCCGGAAGGAATGCTGCGCAGGCATCCGCGCGCGGGTTTTGCCGATCCGCACACGGGCCGGTATCTGGAGTTCTGGAATGAGGGGGTACTGCCTTCCGACGATCCTCTGGAAGGGATGCGCCGCTGGAATATTTTCTATCGGACCGGCGGCAGAATTCACCAGGTGGTAGAGAGCGGTTCCGAGTTTTCTTCCCAACATCCTCTGCCGGGAGTTTATACAGGGAAGAACTGCGTCATGATCGGAGACACGGCGAGTGTTCCGCTCGCGCTCCGCGGAGGAAAGATTCTCCTGCCGGTCGAAATCAGCCCTCTTACGAGCGACGGACGCCTCTACAATCCAACCGGCGGCTATACTTACACCGACGCCGCGGTTGCGATCGGCTCCTGGAAGGACAATCGATTGGAATGGCATTTGTCGCAAAGAATCCAAGGCGATCCCAAGCGCTCTACGCGAGGCATGGACGAGCCCACGGTTGCCGTACTCGCTGACCGGCGCATCCTGATAGTCATGCGCGGTTCGAACGACAAAAATCCCGCGCTTCCGGGCTACCGCTGGGCTTCGTACTCGAGCGATGGCGGCCACGCCTGGACAGCGCCGCAGCCATGGACTTATACGAACAACGAGGCGTTCTATTCTCCCAGCTCCTGCTCCCAATTGCTGCCTCACTCTAACGGGAAGCTTTACTGGCTGGGCAACATCTCGCGTGAGAACCCGCGCGGCAATCGGCCGCGGTATCCGTTCTACATCGGCGAAGTGGACCAGGAGTCAGGGTTACTGATCCGCGATCGTGTAAGGCTCGTCGATGACCGGCAGCCTGGAGAATCCGAACTACTCACATTATCGAACTTTTACGCCCGGGAAGATCGCCAGACCGGCGGTATCGCGCTGCACCTGACGCGGTTGCTCGCGCTCCCCACGGGATGGGCAGGCGATGCGCTGCTGTACCGCATCGGCTTGTAAACCGTGCGCATTGCCTCGCCGCCTCAGCGAGAGACGCCGCAAAACTGCATCGCCGCAGCCGCGTAAACGCGCCCGCACTGCGCCAGGCGGGAGGCGGAGACTCTTTCGTGATCGGAGTGCGCCGTTTCATGTGCGGGGCCATAGTAGGCGACGGGAACCCCTCCGTCGTTCGCATACAGGTTGGCATCGCCCACCAGCGCCATCCCGATCACGTCCGGCGCCGCTCCCGTCGCATGCATGCCGCCTGTCACCAGCGCTTCTACAAGCGGATGGTCCCTGGCGGTTTCAAACGGCTCGCGCTCCGCTTCGAATTGTACGGAAAAATGCAGGCCCGATTCCGCGGCGAGCTTTTCACAGATCTGTTCAAGCTGCCGCTTTACATCGGCGTGCGTTTTCCCCGGCTTCCAGCGCCACGTCCCTCCAATCGCGGCGGGCGTGGGGAGGCGGTTGAAGTAGTCGCCTGCGGAAACAATGCCCACGTTGATGCGTTCGTTGCCGCAAAGAGGATGCGGCGGCTGGCGGGAAAAATCCTGCTCCAGGCGTTCGAACTCAACCAACAGACGGCCGGCGTACAGCGCGGGATTCTCGCTGTAAGGCACCTTGATCGTGTGGATTCGACCGCGGTCGCTCGTTATGGTTACAGTGAAGATCGTGGAGCCAAGACTCGCCGACCAGATCGCGCACGGCCCTTCCATGATGACAATCCCGTCGGCCTGCATGCGGCCATCTCGAAGATGGCGGATTAGTCTTCTGGGCCCGCGTTTTTTGCCCTTGGGGCTTTCATGGTCGATGACGCCTGTCAACCAAAGGTCTCCGCTCAGCCTGACGCCGGTTCTACGCAGTGCGGCAGCCGCGTGTACCATCGCCACCAGGCCGCCCTTCATGTCTTCGGTGCCCCGGCCGACGATCCAGTCGCCTTCCCTGGCCGGGGGATCAGACTGCCCGATTGGAATCGTGTCGGTGTGCCCATTGAACATCAAGGTCCGCCCGCCGCCATTCCCTCGAACGTGCGCGTACACGTTTGGCGCGCCGGGCTCAACTTCATCCAGCACTGGCTCGAATCCTTCGCGCCGAAGCAGGTCGGCGAGAAACAAACTTCCAGGGCCTTCCGAGCCCGTCTCGCTTTGCACGTTGGCGAATGCCAGCACGTCGCGCGCGATAGCCTCGGTCTGAATTTCAGCAAATACTTGGGCGAAAATCGATTCTAGATTCAAGACCAACATCATACAATCGAACGAGGATCCGCGCCCGGCGGGAGCCTAGGAGAATGAACGGTGAACACGATCAACTTAAGAAGCGATACGCAAACGCTGCCGACCGAAGAAATGCTTGAGGCCATTCGGAGAGCGCCTCTGGGAGATGACACGTACGGCGAAGATCCGACCGTGCGAAAGCTGGAACGCAAAGCGGCCGACCTCCTGGGCAAAGAGGACGCGCTGCTGGTAATCAGCGGACATATGGGAAACCTGATAGCCCTGATGACCCACGCGGGGCCCGGTGAAGAAGTACTGCTCGATAGGGAATCGCACATTTTCTACTACGAGGTGGGCAGCATGGCCAGCGTGGCGGGAGTCATGCCGATGCCGCTCGAAAGCCACAAGGGTCTGCTCGATCCCGAAGCCGTCCGAGCAGCCATCCGCGCAAGGAACATTCATTTTCCGGAGCCCCGGCTGCTATGCCTGGAGAACACCCATAATCGGGCCGGCGGGCGCGTGACGCCTCTCGATCTCCATCGCCGCTTATGCGCAGTGGCCCGGGAGCGCGGGCTTGCCATCCATCTGGACGGAGCCCGTATTTTCAACGCCGCTATTGTGGCTGGTGTACCGGCCTCCGAATACGCTCGTGACGTGGACTCGATCATGTTCTGCCTGAGCAAAGGGCTTAGTTGTCCTTTAGGATCGGTGCTGGTGGGTACGGAAGCCTTCATTGCCAAAGCGCGCTCCGTTCGCAAGCGGATCGGCGGCGGGATGCGGCAAGCCGGCATAATCGCCGCGTGCGGCCTATATGCGCTCGATCATATGATTGACCGGCTGGCTGAAGATCACCGCCGCGCGAAGGAACTAGCACAGCGGCTGAGCCGAATCCCCGGTCTGCAGGTCGATCTGGAGAGCGTGGAGACCAACATGGTGAATCTTGATCATTCGGGCACGGGTCTATCTACAGAAGAGTTCATGCGCGCCCTCGAAGGTGCCGGGGTTCTCTGCACCGGACGCCCGCCGCGACAGGTCCGGCTTGTCACGCACCGCCACATTGAGGATGCGGCGATTGAGGAGGCGTGCCAGCGAATTGCCGGCGTCGTTGCCGGAGTGGCGGTGTGAAAGTCCTGAAGCCGGGGGTGCGCCGGCTGTTCGAATCCGATTCCGAAACCGCGGCGGCTGTGTCGCGCATGCTTGCGGAACTCGAGCGCGAAGGTATGGATGCGGTCCGGCGCTACAGCCGGCAGTTCGATGACTGGGATCCGCCGAGTTTTCGCCTGACCGAGAGCCAGATTGCGGAAGCGGTCTCGCGAGTTTCCGAACAGGCTATCCGGGACACGGACTACTGCCAGGCGAACGTGCGAACGTTTGCCGAGGCCCAGCTCCGAACGCTTGTGCCGCTGGAACTGGAAATCCGTCCCGGCGTTGTTTTGGGCCATCGCCATATCCCGGTCAACTCGGTGGGCAGCTACATTCCGGGCGGCCGCTATCCGCTGTTCGGCTCGGCGCAGATGAGTATCATCCCCGCGCGCGTTGCCGGTGTGAAGCGCGTCATCGCCTGCACTCCACCCGTTAAGGGGCGAGGCTACTACCCGGCTACGATCAATGCCATCAGCAAGGCGGGCGCGGACGCAATCTATGTATTGGGCGGGGTGCCTGCGCTGGCGCTGATGGCATTTGGCCTCGACGGTACGGAGCCGGTGGACATTCTTTGCGGCGCAGGCAACCGGTTTGTGGCGGAAGCGAAACGGCAGTTGTTCGGGCGATGCGGCATCGATCTGCTTGCCGGCCCCACCGAGATCCTGGTGATTGCGGATGACGAGGCGGACGCCTCGCTGGTAGCATGCGACCTGTTGGGACAGGCCGAGCACGACCCGAACAGCGGCGTCTGTCTCATCTGTCTGAGCGAAAGTTTCGGAAAACGGGTTATCGAGGAAGTCGAACGGCAGCTTCAAACCCTGCCGACGCGCGACATAGCCTCGCTCTCCTGGCGCGACCACGGTATTGTCTATGTGGCGGGCGGCGAACAAGAAGCCGTGGAGCTGAGCGATGCCTACGCGCCCGAGCACCTGGAGCTGCATGTGCAAAATGTTGATTTTTTCTTCCGGAGTCTTACCAACTACGGCTCTTTGTTTATCGGCGAAGAGACCACGGTGGCCTACGGCGATAAGACAATCGGCACGAACCACATTCTCCCCACCAGCCGGGCGGCGCGCTATACCGGCGGCCTGTGGGTCGGGAAGTTTCTCAAGACCTGTACGTACCAGCGTGTGACGCGGCACGCCAGCGTGGAAACCGCGGAAGTGACGGAGCGCCAATGCATCCTGGAGAATATGCTGGCGCATGCCATTACTGCCAGGGTGAGAATCGATCGATACCGCAACCGCGCCGGGTGATAGGATCAGAGAAGATTTCGAGCGCTGGAGGTGACTATGAGTTCGGTGTCGCGAAGGAATTTCCTGGGAGGCGCCGCCGGTGCAGCGCTCCCGACCGCGCGCTCTTACGCCCGCATTCTTGGCGCCAACGATAGGATACAGATCGGCCAGATCGGGTGCGGCCACCGCGCATTCGGCCATCGGCGAATGCTGAGGCTCTCGGCGAAGACAGACCCCCTTTTCGATCTGCGCAGCGTATGTGATCTCTGGTCCGTCAATCGTGAAAGAGCGGCCGAAGACGCGGAACATGTATTCGGGACGCGCCCAAAGACATTCAAATACTCCGAAGAGATGCTCGCGGATCGCGAGCTGGACGCGGTGATGATCGGCACCGGGGACCATCAGCACGCGCGGATTCTCGCGGAAGTAGTGCGCGCCGGCAAGGACTGCTATTGCGAAAAGCCCATGGCCAATACGCTCGAAGACGCCAAGCTGGCTCGAGATGCCGTACTTGCGAGTAAACAGGTGGTACAGATGGGCTCGCAGTGGCTGAGCTGCCCATATCAGCACGCTGTGCGCGACATCATCCGAAGCGGAAAACTGGGAAAGATCGTATCGATCAGCCAGAGCTGGAACTTCAACGGTCCGCGCTGGCACGTGCCCAAAGATGATAATGTTGCCGCGATTCGCGAGCAGGATACGGACTGGAAGCGCTGGCTGCTCGGGCGGGCGTGGCGGCCATTCGATCCGCGCGTGTATTTCGAATTCCGTATCTTCAAGGATTTTTCAGGCGGCATCACGGACCAATGGTACAGCCATGGCTCGGGTCTGGCCCACTTCTATCTGGACACGTTCATCCCCGACGACACGGTCGCCAACGGCGGCATCTTCGCCTGGCACGACGTGCGTGAGAACCCGGATACGTTTCAGTGCGTGTCTACCTTCGCGCAGAAAGAAGTGCTGTACAGTTACAGCACCACGTTTGGCAGCGCATATGGGGACCACACAATCATCCGTGGGACGCGCGGGACGCTCTACTCTCCCGGCGGGGAAGGTAGTCCGCAATGGTGGTTCGTTGCCGAGCCGCGGAGCGCCTGGCAGTCCAACGTTGTGTTCCTGCAAGGTGGCCGAGCGAAACCGGAGCCGGTAACTATCCCTGGGCATCCGGAAATACCGCCCATTAATCAGGACGACAACCTGAAATATCACACCGATGACTGGTTCCGCGCGATGCGCAGCCGCAAAACCCCGAACGGAAGCGTCGAGACCGGCTTCGCCCATGCGATAGCTGTGGTTATGGCCACGCGAAGCTACCGCGAAGGAAAGAAGCTGTACTGGGATCGAAAAAACGAGCAGATCGTCGACCATCCGGTCTCGACGTGACGTCCGGCTGGCGCGCGCCGGAATGTGCGTTAGCTGAAGCTGCGGACTGCCGCGGCCTCGTCTTCGTGCACATCGAAGACCGTGTACAGCTTGGTGATCTGCAAAAGGTCCTTTACGCGCTTGGTGAGGTTCAGGAGCTTGAGCTGGCCACCCTGGTTTGTTACGGTCGTGAAACCGGATACGAGCTCGCCGATTCCGGAGCTGTCGATGTAAGACACCTCGCCGAGATTCAGGAGAACCTTCTTATGATTCTTGCTGACGAGTTCGCGAAGAGTGTCGCGCAGCGCGCTGGAGCCCTCACCCAGCGTAATCCGTCCTGCCACATCGACGACGGTCACATCACCAACCTGCCTCGTACTCAATTTCACGCTCACGAGAATTGCCTCCAATCTATCTTGAACTTGTATATTTGACCAACGTGACCTCGGTGCCCGAGTCTGCGTTCTTTCGAATTTCGATCTCATCCATGAAGGCGCGCATCAGGAATATTCCACGCCCGGAGCTGCGCAGGAGATTTTCCTGGGCCAGGGGATCCGGCAGTCCGTTCCAGTCAAAGCCCTCGCCTTCATCGGAGACCTTGACCATGAATCGCTCGGCCGCCTTGGAGATCGAGAGCCGCACCTTCTTGTGTTTACTGTATCGGTTTCCGTGGACGACGGCATTGACCACTGCTTCCCGGACGGCCATTCCGATCTTGTTTAGATCGTCTTCTTCGAAACCCGCCTTCTCCGCGGCCTGAAGGGTCACGGCTTCAGCGCGATCCACGCTATCCAGTGTCGAATCCAGAAACCGCTCGAGCGTTTCGGTGCCGCCACCCGCGTTTTTCCGCATAGTAAGGCCGCCCGGATAGCAGCCCAAATCGAATCGCCAGAATAGAGGAGCAGCCCGGTAAAGTCAAGAAGACTGTTTGCAGCCGGCTATTGGTTAGGCGTGCCTTTCTGGGCAGAACCGGATAGTTTCTCGATCTCCGCAAGCTGCGTGCGTACAGCGCCGGCATCCTGGGCGGTAGGCGCAAACTTCAGATAGCTGCGCATCTGCTCAGCCGCTCCCGCATAATCGCGCTTCTCCGACAGAATGATTCCCAGCAGGTGATTGATCTTGGGAAAACGGTGCTGCGAATCCAGCTTCTGCGCCTCTCGCGCGCTGCGCTCGGCAGCATCGAGATTCCGCAGGTTATAATTTGCCACCGAGTTGTAGAAGAATGCCTGCGGAAAATCGACGGGGTTCAGCTTAATGGCGCGGTCCGTGGTATCCGCAACATCCTTCCACTTGTTTTCCCGCGCAGCCAGCACGGCCATCTGTAAATACGGATTGATGTATCGGGAATCGGCCGCGAGCGCCTGTTCATAACATTTGCGCGCCTCGTCAAACTGGTTGTGCTGTTGTTGAACCGTACCCAGGTCATACCAGGCGACCGCATATTTGGGATAGATCTCGACGGCCTTGCGCAATTCCTTCTCAGCATCGTCCAGCTTGTTTTTCCGAAGGGCGTTGCGCGCTTTTTCGTACGCTTTCTTCGCGTCCTTGGGAGCCTCCAGGCTCGTTGCGCTGATCGTGGTACCTTCTACGTTGCCCAAACGGTGCAGCACGATTGTGCCGACATTCGGGTCATCAAAAGCGCGCCGGGTGCTCAGATTGACCAGATCGGACCGGTAGCCCGCAAGCACAGCCCGTAGTTCGCAGCCCATTAATTCGCGCTCGCTGATGCCGCCGCGAGGATCCATGCCGCGGCCCGGAGTTCCGAAGCCGCCCATGTTCCGCCCCCCCATGCTTGCATCCATCGAGGAGCCGTAGCTGGCATCCTGCATCACAGCCTGGTTCTGTCCTAACTGAAAACTGAAACGGCCCTTGCTGTCCGTGTATCCTTCCGGACGCGCGATTCCGTTGCAGACTCGCTCGATGATTACCGAATCCGGCGGCGGTGTGCCATCGTCGAGCGTAACTTTG
>Ga0070741_10014324_pt1 | contig 13734 bp, 18 predicted proteins | sample Coa_R1_4_FD_66440 | JGI IMG/M metagenome (GOLD analysis project Ga0070741, IMG submission 66440) | Surface soil microbial communities from Centralia Pennsylvania, which are recovering from an underground coalmine fire - Coalmine... | ecosystem: Environmental > Terrestrial > Soil > Unclassified ... | reverse complement strand
GCGGGCCGTGTTCTCGGCCGGCTCCACCCGCAGCTCGAGCCGGTCGAGCCACTTGACGCTCGTGAAGCACTCGGCGCCCGGGACGAGGAGGCGCACCGGCCCGCCGTGCTCTGGGGGCAGTGGCTCACCGTTCAGCCTGAGCGCGAGCAGCGCGCCGTGGGCCGCCGCGAGCGGCAGCGGCACGCTGAACTCCCCGGCGCTCGCCTGCACCCAACGCGCCTCCTCACGGACGCCGGCCAGGTCGAGCAGCGCCGCCAGCGGCACGCCGTGCCACCAGACGCCCGGCACCGTCCAGCCCTCGAGGCAGGCGAAGTCGTCGTTCCTCTCCTCCTGCGCCAGCCCGGCCAGGTCGGCCGCCGTTAGCTCGAGTGGCCGCTGCACCAGGCCGTCGACCCGCAAGTGGTCCGGCGGCGTCACGCCGGCGTGGTTATGGACCGGCAGGGTGGGGCTCGTGCGTCGTGGCATGCGCTGCTCCTGATCGGGGTGTCGGCGCCCATTCTCCCGCGCACGCGGCCGGCCGGTCTTTGTGCCGGCTCAAAGACGGTACCGCGGTCGACCGCCAGACTTCCCTCGTCAAGCGATACAGCAGGAGGACGCGCCATGAGTCGCGTAACCGGTAGACCGATTTCCGTGGATACGACCGTCGCCGAGGCACTCGCCAACTCCCCGGATGCGGCACGGCTGTTCGAGCGGCACGGCGTCGACCCGCGCGCCGAGTGCGGCATGTTCACGCGCCTGCTGACGCTGGACGAGGCCGCGATGAAGTGCGGGCTGCGCGACGTGGAGAGGCTCGTCGAGGAGCTGAACACGGCGCGCAAAAAAGCGACCAGGCGGGCGTGGTCGCGCGGGCCATCCTGGCCGCGATCGGCGGGCGTGAGCCGCCGGATGACGGACCGCGCAGCTGCGGCGTCGCCATGCTGTTCGGCAACCGGATCGCCGCCGCCCGCGCCGGAGGGTGGACCGGCCCGGCTGCGGCACGCCGGGCTGAAAGCGGAGGTGGCCGATGATCCTGGTGCTAGCTCGTCGCGGAGCATCGAGGGAACGACGACGCGGAGCTGGGCCTCTCCTCCGGACGGCCGGAGCGCGGCGGCCGTCATCGAGGTCGACGCCGACGAGCTGGCCCTCGTCCGGTGTGGCTTGAATCGGCTGCTCGACGATCCGATCGTCGGCGACGAGCTCGAGCGCGCCGTGTTCGCGCTCGAGGCGCGCCTGTCGGACGCGGCCGGTAGGGGGAGCCGATGAGAGTCGTTCGGATCCAGGAAGACGCTGGGTACGATCCGGCGCGGTTCGTCGCTCGTCCGCTGATCGAGGGCGACCAGTCGAACGTGCGTATCATCCGGCTGTCGCCTGGCCAGGCGCTGCCGCCGCACAAGCACGGCCAATCCGACCTGATGCTCTTCGTCGTCGAAGGCGGGGGCGAACTGGAGACGCCGGAGGGCGTCGAGCCGTTCGGCGCCGGATCGCTGGCCTTCTACCGCGGCGACGAGGAGCTGCGGGTTCGGAACGCCGGCGGCGAGGGCATGACGCTGCTCGCCTTCCTCAGCCCGAAGTTCGCGACGCGGTAGGTCCGCCCGCCGCGCGGGCGCGCGCCACCCGGCGCCTGTCGTCGCTGACCGCTCAGCGCCAGGCGACCGTGAGCAGGAACGCGCTCCGCTCGACTGCCTCGACGTCGTGGCGCACGCCCGCCTCGAGCGCGACAAGGCGGCCGGCCGGAAGATCGGCCACCTGGCCGCCGGGCAGGTGCACGCGGAGACGGCCGGACAGCGCGTGGAGCGACACGGAGCCGGCCGCCTGGTGCTCGTCCATCCGTGCCCCCGCCTCCATCGCCACGAGGACGACGCGGAAGTCCGGCTCCTTGACGAGCGTCTTGGCGTTGCGGCCGTTCTGCCGTAACACAGGTTCGCTCCTCAGTTGCTCCATCTCGGCCACCAGGTCGAACGCGAGTACCGGCCCGGCGACGCGTTGGGCCGGCCGCTCGGCGCTGCCTGTGGTCTGACCGACGGGACGGGTGCGGTGTTCCCCGGCGGTCGGCGGCTGGTTGGTACCGCTCGCTGCCATGTCTTCAACTCCTTGTGTCCGACTCCGCGCGGTGGTTTCCTCGGCTACGGGGCGGTCACGCCGCCTGTGCCGGTCGGCGGCGTCGTGCCCGATTGGACCGCTGGCCGGCGTACCGGTGGGGCCCTGGTCCACCGCGCTGGGGTAGGCCTCGCGCTGGTAGCGCTCGAGCTCCTGGCGCGAGCCGTAGGACTCCCGGCACCTCGTGCAAACGTAGATCGTCACCGTGACACCTCCTGGCACCAACCATGCCAGGAGGGCGCCGGCGCGTCCTTGCGCCAGCGCAAACAGGGCGCGGCTACGCCGCCTTGCGGGCGATGCGGACCTGCCAGACGTCGGGGCCCTGCTCCAGGTACTCCCACTCCACCTGGCCCGGCCGCTCGGCCATGAATTGGTAATAGAGGGGCTTGGGGTCGTGGTCGTTGACCAGCCGGAAGGCCTGGCCTGGCGCGAGTTGGTCGAACGTGCGGAAGATGAGCGGGTGGCGCTCGCGCGGCACCATGCCGCGGACGTCGATCGTGGTGGGTTCGGGCTGCGCGTTGGCCATGGCGGATCTCCTCGGTTGCTGATTCTTCGGCTGAACGGCGACGGGCTCGGGCAGTCGGGGGAGTCAGTCGATCCAGCCGAGCTGCTCCCGGCCGGCCTCGCTCACGAGGTCCGGCGACCAGGGCGGCTCCCAGACCAGCTCGACGTCAACGCGCGCGACCTGGGGCAGCGCCTGCTCGATTGCCTCGGCGGTCGCCCTGGTGAGGACGCCGCCGAGCGGACAGGCCGGGGAGGTGAGGGTCAGATGCACGACGACGCGTCTGTCCTCGATCTCGACCCCGTAGACGAGGCCCAGGTCGACGACGTTGACGCCGAGCTCCGGGTCGAGCACGTCCTGGAGCGCGGCGAGCACACGCGTCTCGGAGAGCAGCGGCTGCACGGCCTACCGACCCGTGTCCGCTGCCGCGCGCGGCTCGCGAGGCGGCGCGCTCAGGCGGCGCAGCTCCGCCACCAGCTCGTCGACCGGCTGGTGGTAGATGCTGGCCGCCTCGGCCACTGTGTCGAACCGCGCCATCTCACAGCCCACGCAGTGCATGCGCCGCGCCACGAACACGGTCGCCGCGTTCGGGTGGCGCGCCAGGATGTCCTCGACGGTCGTCTCCGCTCCGATCTCTTGACCCACCATCGTCCCCGTGTGCCTGGAGGGCCATGGTGGCCGTTGCTGGGGCGCCCGTCTTTGCGCTGGCGCAAAGAGGCCCGCGCCGCTACGCGGGCGGGCCGCCTTCCACGGGCTCGAGCTCCTCGGCGATCGAGACCAGGTCGTGCGGCCGAACGATCGTCACGCGCTCGCGGCCGGCCGCGACGATGCCCTGTTCGTCCCAATGGCTGAGCGTCCGGCTGGCGGTCGACAGCGTCGTCCCGCTCAGCTCGGCGAGGTCCTGGCGGGTCAGCGGTACGCCGATCTCGATCCCGGCCTCCGTGCGCCGGCCGGTCTTGTTGGCGAGACGCAGCAGCACCCGCGCGATGCGGCGTTCGACGCGCTCGGTCTGGAGCTCGCGGATGCGCGACTCGGCCTCGCGCAGCCGCTCGGCGAGCTCGGCGACGACCGCGGCCGCGAAGGCGGGCTCCGACTGGATCAGGTCGGCGAAGCGATCCGCGGGGAGCCGGAGCACGACCGCGTCTTCGAGCGCGCGCGCCGAGGCCGGGTAGGTGGCCTCGCCCCAGCCCCCGGCGCCGCCGAAGATCTCGGCTCGCCCGACCAGCCGGATGATGACCTCGCGACCGTCGTCGGTCTCGCGCACGACTTTCACCCGTCCGGATGCCAGGACGTTGAGTGCATCGGCCGGCTCGCCCTCGAGGAAAAGGAAGGCGCCCCGCCGCACGCGGCGCGGACGCATTTCCAGGGCAACCCGGCGCAGCACCGCGTCCGGCAGGTGTGAGAAGAGCCGCGAGTGGCGGAGCACGGCCAGCGTCGCCTCGCCGGCTGCGCTCCACCCGGCTGCCGCGTCCGCCATGGGGCAAGCGTAGTCCGTGGCGCCGGCCCCGACTAGACGCGGGCGGCGGCCGGCCTGGTCCGAACCGTTGAGGCCCAGTCGAGCAGGTTCAGCCCCTCGCGCCAGGAGCGCTCGCGGGCGTCCAGGATCGCCCGCACGTCGCTCTCCGGCAGCCGCTCGACCATGATCGAAAGCCCCTCGCAATCGCTGACGTGCGGTAGCAGCACGAGCAGCAGGCGCCGCGCCTCGGCCAGGTCGTCGTCGGAGAGCGTCTCCTGGCCGGCGAGCGCGACCAACCCGCGAGCGGCGGCGATGGCGCCGTCGTGCGCGTGGTACTGCGCCTCGATGTACTCAGGCCCGAAGATCTTGACCAGCGCCGGGTACATCCGCTCCTCCTCGTAGCGGAAGTGCGGGCCGGTCAGCTCGGCGCAGCGGGCCAGGCCGAAGTTGATCGCAGCCCGGTTGCGCGCCTGGAACGCCTCGAGGAGATCGAGCAGCACGTCGCGCACGGCGCGGTGCTCCGTGCGGAAAAGGCGGGCGAACTCGTCGGTCAGCGCTTCCGTCGGCCGATCGTCGACTGGGCTCGGGGAGTGCGTCGACATAGGGTCAGATCCTCCTTTATTCAGCGCTTATGGGTTGACGTGAACAGAACGGGTCTTCGCAGGGGGTGCCGGAACGAGACCCAGCGCGTGGCGTGCCACGCGCGCCGCGTTCACGAGGAAGGCCGCGGCGCCGAGGCTGAGCGCCGCGGCCGCGGCCAGCGCGACCGGCTCGCTGCTGGCCAGCGCCGCGGCGCCGCCGAGCGCGACGCCGGCGCTCCAGAGCGCCCAGCCGGCCAGCGCCGTACGCCGCCCGTAGAGCTGATCGAGCACCGGCACCGGCCGACGGCCGACGAGCGGCGCGTAGCGGTGCAGCCAGGCCAGGAAGCTGCCGATCTTGTACAAGAACCCCTGGATCGCCGTTTCGGCGCAGCCGACGATCGCTAGCCAGCCGACCGCGACCCAGATCGGCGCGCCGGCCGGCCGATCGGCGACGAAGCCGGCCGCGAGCAGCGCCGCGGCGGCCAGCGCGTAGCCGACGGACGTCACCAGGAACGGCACGTGGACGTCGAAGCCGCGGCGCCGGCGGCGCCGGTAGAGCCACCCGAGGTGGATGGCGAACATGGCCAGGCTGCCGAGCAGGCTCAGCGCGCCGGCGGCCTCGACGGGACGCCCCAGGCCGAGCAGCAGCGCCGCCGCCAGCGCCCACGCGCCAGCGGCGGCGAGCGCCAGCTCGGCCCGCGCCCAGCCGGGGCGCAGCTGGTCCTCGGTCAGCGTGAACATCCCGACCAACCGGTAGCCGACGCCGGTCAGCGTCGGCAGCACCCAGCCGGCGACCATCAGCGTCGCATGGGCTGCCATGACCGGCAGCGTGCGCCCGTCGAGGAACCCGACGCGCTTGCTGAGCGCCAGCAGCAGCGCGAGCTGGAGCGCCGCGACTAACCCTGCCAACGCGACGCATACGTGCCAGAAGACCACGTCGCGGTGGCGGGTGCGCCGCAGCGTGGCCGCGGCGACGCCGGCGTAGAGCCCCAGCGCACCATACAGGAGCACGCCCCCCAGAACGAGCAAAAGCGCGAGACCCTGCGACAGTCCGGCGACGAAGGCCAATAGGCCCGGCACGTAAAGCCACCAGGAGAGGCGCGCCAACCGGACGGAGGCGAGCGGCGTCTGGAGCACGATCGGCAGCATCTGGTAGCTGGCGCCCACGATCGTGGCCGCGACCAGGCCGAGCGTGTTGACGTGGACGAACGTCGTCAGGTGCGGGTCGTAGAAGCTGCCGGTCAAGAGTGGCAGGTGCCACGGGTAGACCGCCGCCAGGACGGCGAGGACGCCCACCGCGACCGCCATGAACCGGAGCGGCAGGTCGAGCGGCGGCGCGTTGCGGGTGTCCACGGACGCTTCAGGTGGCCGGCTTGCGGATCAGGATCTCGACCCGGTTCGGGGCCAGCTCGCGCGTCTCGTGCTGGCAGCCCAGCTCGTCGAGCCGCGGGTACAGGTGGACGGGGCGGCGGACGTGGTGCACGAGCAGCACCGCGCCGGGCGGCAGCTCGGCCAGCGTCTCGAGGATGCGCACCATCGGCTCGGGCGGCACCAGCTCCGACACGTCGATCGTGAGCGTCGCGGTCGGCTCGACCGGGGGGGCGGCCGGGAGCGGCCCCGCCGCCGGCGGCGGCGTCGGCGGCGTTCCTCGGGTCTGGCCGCCGGCTTGGCGGACGAAGAGGACCTCCCATAGGTCGGGTTCGAGCTGGCGGGCGCGCGGCACGAACCCCTGTTTGGCGAGGACGCCGTACAGCGGGACCGGCTCGAACCCGACCAGCAGCCGGAGCGCCTGGCCGGCCGGCACACCGGCCGCTGCCGCCACGATCGCGGCGAACGGCTCCTCGCCGCGCGCCAGGATCGGCCGCGCGTCGACTTCGGCGGCGACCGGCGCGTCGGGACCGGGTGCGGCGTGTGCACCGGCGTCGACGTCCGGCGCGGCGACCCGCTCCGCATCGACCGCCGGCGTCAGACCGGCCGCTTCGTTCAGCCGACGCACCAGCTCGGCCGGCTCGAGCCCCGCCACGCGGGCGGCGTGGGCAACCGTCGCCAACCGTGCCTGCACCCGCCGCACGAGCGGGTTACGGAGGTGGCCGAAGGCCGGGCTCGCCCGGAGCAGCTCGTCGAGCAGCTCGGGGTAGCGCCGCAGCACCTCGGCGATCGTCCAGCTCGCCAGGACGGGCGGGCGCTCGGCCTCGGCTGGGGCCGGCGTGGTTCGGTGGAACACGGCCCTACCCAAGCGCCGGCCGGAGCGGCAGCGTCGTGCCCCGCGCCCGTCGCGGGAAGGTGACCGGCGCGAGCGTGCGGCCGACGTTGTAGACGAACAGCAGGCCACCGGCTGCCTCGATGGAGCCGAAAGCGCCGACGACCGGGCCGGGGCCCTGGAAGAGGAACCCGGCGGCCATGCCGACCAGCCCGACGTTCGCGAGCACGACGTGCAGGTCGGCCAGTCGCGGGCTGTGGAGCGGTTGGCCGCTGAACCGCGGCAGGACGTGGTAGGCGACGCCGTAGACGAACATCGCCATGAACCCGAGCAGGTTCAGGTGGACGTGGACGAGCAGCAGCGTGCCCAGCCAGGCCGGCTGGAACGCCATCGCCACGCCGAGCAGGATGCCGACCGTGAAGTAGGTGAGCGCCGCCCAGACGAACGCGAGCGTGTAGCGGGCCACCGCTCTACCCGTGCGCCGCGGCCGCCGCGTTCAGCTCGGCCAGCAGCTCGCCCAGGTCGAGCCCGTGCAGCCGGGCCGCCTCGCGCAGGGTGTGCGCGCCACCGCAGCAGGTGTCGAGCCCGTGACGGGTCAGCACCGGCAGCGCGTTCGCGTACCGGGCGACGACCGCGTTGAGCGTTTCGTCGGGTTCGACGTGGGTGATCTCTCGCACCGTTGTGCTCCTCTCGTGGGGATGCGGGGCGCCCGGCCGCGGCCGGGCGCCCCGCGGCGATGCATGGACTGGCGTCAGCGGCCAGCGGCCGGGCTGGCCTGGCTGACCGACTGGAAGATCTCGGGGTTGTCCGGCCCCTCGACGACCAGCTGGCCGGCCGCGCCCTTCTCGAGCCGGCTGAGGCTGTGGTCGACGAGCGTGTAGGTGCCGGGCACCTCGGTCCTGAACTCGACGATCGTCGCGCCGCCCGCCGGGACGAACGTCGTCTGCACGTTCGTGTTGGGCGTCGACGCGCCCTCCGGGTACACGCGGTCGAAGATCTCGCCGATGACGTGGAAGCTCGACGGCACGTTGGGGCCGCCGACGCCGAAGAAGATCCGGACGGTCTCGCCGACCTTCGCCTTCAGCGCCTTGTCGCCCAGGAGCTGACCGACGCCGCCGTTGAACACGACGTAGTCGGGCTGCTCGGCGATCAGCTTGTCGATCGAGGTCTCGCGGTGGCCGGCCAGCGAGCGGTCGCCCTGCAAGTAGATGTCGCCCTGCATCACGTAGAACTCGCGGTCGACCTTCGGGAAGCCGCCGGGCGGCTCGACGACGATCAGGCCGTACATGCCGCTGGCGATGTGGTGGGCGACCATCGGCGTCGCGCAGTGGTAGACGTAAACGCCGGGGTTGAGTGCCGTGAACCTGAACGTCGCCTGCCCGCCGGGCGGCACCTGCATCACTTTCGCGCCGCCACCGGGGCCGGTCACGGCGTGCAGGTCGATCGAGTGCGTGACCGAGCTCGATGGGTTGTTGTGCAACGTCAGCTCAACGGTGTCGCCCTGCATCACCCGGATCATCGGGCCAGGCACCGTGCCGCCGAACGTCCAGAACGTGTAGTCCTGGCCGTCGGCCAGCGTCGCGGTGATCTCCCTGGTCTCGAGGTCGACCTTGACCGTAGCCGGCTGCGTGCGGTTGAGGGGCGGTGCGATCTGCGGCGCCGGCAGCGGCTTCGAATTGGGGTCGACCGGCTTGACCTGCGGCTGGGGAGCCGCCGGCGCGCCCGCGCCCATCGGCATCCCGCCCATCGGCATGCCCGTCATCGGCATCGTCCCGGCCGCCGACGGCTGCGCGGCGGAGGCGGCTGGAGCGGCGGCGCCGCCGCCGCCGACCACGACCTGGCCGACCATGCCGGCCTCCTTGTGGCCGGGGATGGAGCAGTAGAACGTGTAGGTGCCGGGTTTGTCGAACTTCAGCACACCCTTGGCTGTGCCGCCGGCCGCGGCCTTGACGGCGCCGACGCCGTCGACCGTGAGGTCGTGCTCGACCGAGCCCTTGTTGGCCAGGTTGATCGTCAGCTCGCCCGGGCCGGCCAGCTCGAGTCGGTTCGGTGTGAACTTGAACTCGGTGGCGGTCACGTCGACCGAGGCGGTGGCCGGCGCGGCGGGCGCCCCCTGGGTGGCCGCGCTCTGGGCGGCCGCCGGCGTGGCGGCCGTCTGGGCCTGCGCGGCCGGTGCCGGCACGTTCCCGCTTCGGGCCCCTGGTCGGACGCCGAGTGAGTTGGCGTAGGTCACGACGCCTATGGCGAGGATCGCGACCAGTCCGGCCAGGCCAGCCGCGGCGAGGACGCCGGCAACCAAAGAGGGCTCGCGCGGGGCCGGCTCGATCGGCGCGGACTGCGGCGGGAGCACCGGCGGGGCCGGCGGCCGCGGTGGCGGCGGGGGTGCCTGCTCGACCGGTGGCCGGTACGGCGCCGGCGGCGCGGGTGGGGCCTTGGTCTCAGGCGGCGGACGGAACGCGGTGGCCATTGGCTGCTTCCTCCTTACTAGGGACGTCAAACGTGGGCCGACCGGCGACGGAGAGCGGGGTCGCGGCGAGCACCTCGCGCAGCGCGGTCTGGGCGGCCGACCACGCGCCGTGCAGCACGCAATGGCTCTCCTGGCCGCAGAGCTGGTCGTGCATCAGGCAGGTGCGCGCCTGGATCGGTCCCTCCATCGCTTCGATGACCTCGAGAAGCGAGACACGGTTCGCCGGGCGGGCCAGCGTGTAGCCGCCGTCGTGCCCGGCCCGGGCCAACAGCAGGCCGGCCCGCTGGAGCTGGGCGAGCACCCGGGCCGCGAACGCGGCCGGGATGGCCGTGGCCGCCGCGATCTCGGCGGCCTTGCGCCGCTCGCCGGGCGGCTGGCCAGCCAGGTAGACCATCGCGCGCACCGCGTGGTCGGCCTGGCGGGTGAGGTTCAACCGCAAGGGCGTTGCCTCCCTACGTTGATCGAAGTCGTCAGGGTTCTTTTTCGGGGAAGCACCCCGCCGCGGCATCCGGGAAAAACCCGGATGTGCCCGCCACCCGCGTGCCCTTGCATGCGGATGTGTCGAGGGCGACGAACGAGCGCGGCCCTACCCGCCCTCGCTGGCGGGCGCGCGAGGCGGCCCACCGCGCCGGGCTGCCTGCCAGAGCGGGGCTGGGCCGACCTGGCCGACCCAGACCTGGCGGCCGGCGCCCGGTCCCGGCCGCACCCCTCGGCGCTCGGCCCGCGGGCGCCACGGTTCGTAGAGCCAAGTGAGGAGCGAGCACCATGATCACGACCGAGATCGCCCGCCGGTGGCGCGACGCGCCGTGCGTTGAGGTCGGCATGGACGGCCGCTGGGTGCGCTTCGCGGCGCCCGGGCGCTCCGTCTACCTGGAGTGCTACGCCTGGGACGAGCAGACGCGGCCCCACTACCTGGTCGTGGCGCCCGAAGACGACGGCGCCGACCAGGTGCGCTACACGACGCTCGACGAGGCGCTCTGGGCCGTCCGGGTGCTCTGCGGCCGCGAGGGGTAACCGACCCGCGGGTCGGCCCGGGTGCGCGGCTCCGCCCGTAGCCTGCTCGGGAAGACGCGCCGCGGCAGTCGCCAGGCCGATCAGGGCCGCTTGAGCAGGCCCCGGTCGGGGTCACGGACACCAGCGTCGGCCATGCCGCTGGCGTCGGCGGCGCGCGAGGCCGGCGTCGCCGCGCCGTGCGTCCGCGGCGCCGATGCGGTGCTTGCCGGCTTCGGGCTTCCGCCGCCGCGCCGCCCGGCCCCCCTGTGGGCGGTGCTCGCGCCCGGGAACTTGGCCGCGCTGGGGCGGTCGGCGCTTCCCCTGATGCCGGCTGCCGTCGGCGGCTGTACTCTTCCGACGCGGATGGCCGATCGTCTGCTCGTGCTCAACGCCGGCAGCTCGTCGTTGAAGTACGAGCTGTTCGACGGCGACGCCACGCTCCTGGAGGGGGAGGTGGCGCGCATCGGCGGCGCAGCGCGCCACACCGTCCGTGTGCGGAACGGGCCGCCACGGAGCGCCGAGCGCGCGTGCCCCGACCACGCCGCGGCGGTCGACTGGGCGCTGGCCGAGCTGGCCGCCGCGCGCGGCGCCGCCTGGCCGGGCGAGGTCGCCGCGGTCGGCCACCGCGTCGTCCACGGTGGGCCGCGGCTCTGGCGGCCGACCCTCGTCGACGACCGGGTGGTCGGCGAGCTGACGCGCCAGGCCGGGCTGGCGCCGCTCCACAACGGCCCGAGCCTGGCCGCGCTGCGCGCCGCCCGCGCGCTCATGCCCGGCGTGCCGCACGCCGTCGTCTTCGACACCGGCTTCCACCACGACCTGCCGCGCGTCGCGCGCACGTACGCGCTGCCGACGACCCTGGCCAAGCGCTGGGCCATCCGCCGCTACGGCTTCCACGGAACGTCCTGCCGCTACCTGCTCGGCCGCGTCGCCGAGCTTGGGATCGAGCCGCGACGGCGCGTCCTGCTCTGCCACCTCGGCGCCGGTGCGAGCGTGACCGCTGCGCTCGACGGCCGCTCGCGCGACACGAGCATGGGCTTCACGCCGCTCGAGGGGCTCGTGATGGCGACCCGCTCGGGCGACGTCGACCCGGCGCTGCCGCTCTTCCTCGAGCGGCACGCCGGGCTCGCGCCCGGCGACGTCGAGCGGTTGCTCGAGCACGAGTCTGGGCTGCTGGGGCTCGGGGGGACCGGCGACTACGCCGCGCTGGAGACGGCCGCCGCGGCGGGCGACGCGCGCGCCGAGCTGGCGCTCCAGGTGTTCGCCTACCGCGTGCGCAAGTACCTGGGCGCCTACTGGGCAGCGCTGGCCGGCGTCGACCTGATCGTCTTCGCCGGCGGCATCGGCGAGCACTCGGCCGAGGCGCGCCGCCGGATCCTGGGGCCAATGGCGCGGCTCGGCTGGGCGCTCGACGGCGCGCGCAACGCCGCCGGCCCGCCCGAGCGCCCCGTCAGCCCCGACGGCCAGGTGCCGGCGATCTGGGTCATCCCGACCCGCGAGGCGCTCCAGATCGCCCGCGAGGTCCAGGCGACGCTCGCGGCGTCCGCCTGAGGTGCGTATCAGGGAATTCCCCGACGTGGCGCCCCGTCCTCGTGCCTACCATCGCCCTGTAGCCAAAAGGCAAGGCTTAACACGAAGGAGCGAGGACGTGGTGGTGAGGATCTACCTCCTGGTCACCGGGGCGGTGACCCAGGCTGGCACCGAAGGAGCCCCCCGCGCGCGGGGCTCCTGACCAGACCCCGGCGGTTGCGTGCCGCCACGATGGGCCACTGACCGCCAAAGCGACGGCAGGCCCGAGGAGACGAATCCAACAGAGCGCGGCACGCACCGTCCGGCTGAGCAACCTCCGCGGCATCGGAGGCGGGACCCGGTAGAGGGTCCCGCCTCTCCGATTGTTCGGTTGGTCCGCCATCTGGTGCGTCGCGTGCTAGAACGCCGGCCCACTGGTGTCATCCCGGGGAAGGGCGACGAGGGATCTCGGCCGGGGCGCCGTCCCCGCCTCCCCGGGGCGCCGGCGCACGGCGCGCCGGCCGAGGTTCCTCGCTCCGCCCGGAACGGCAGTCGAGGCCGGGCCGCCGAACACCGGGCCGGCGTTCTAGCATCAGATGCCGTGGCTAGAACAACGCTGGATATCGACGATCCGATCCTGCGCGAGGTCAAGGCGCTCCAGAAGCGCGAGGGCCGCTCCCTCGGCAAGGTGGTCTCCGAGTTGCTCGCCGAGGCGCTCGCCGGCCACAGCCAGCCGGCGCGCGAGGCCACGCTCGAGTGGGTGTCCCGCCCGATGCGCGCCCTCGTTGACCTCGACCATAAGGACGCGCTCTACGCCGCTCTCGACGCGCCTGCGGCCTGCGTGACCTCGACCGGGTGAGCTACTCGGTCGACAGGAACGTCCTGCTCGACGCGTCCGACCGCGCGAGCCCGCGGCACGCCACCGCCAGCCGTTTCCTCGCGGAGCGTGCCGCCGACCCGGACGTGTTCTACGTCGCGTGGCCGACGTCGATGGCCTACGTGCGCATCGCGACCCATCCGCGGATCTTCGCCGAGCCACTCTCGCCGGCTGAGGCGGTGGGCGACGTCGATCGCCTCCTTCGGCTGCCCCGTGTGCGGGCGCTCTCGGAGGCCGAGGGCTTCCTCCAGGTCTACCAAGGGGGTGCCTAGCCGCTCCAGCGCCAGTCGCGGATCTCCGGTGGGTCATCGCCCCAGCGCTCGACGTAGGCGCGGTGGTCGATGAGCCGGTCGCGGAACGCTTGCTTGGCGTACGCGCCGACGTCGGCCAGGCGCGGCACGCGGTCGATGACGTCGATCGCCAGGTGGAAGCGGTCCATGTCGTTGCGCACGACCATGTCGAACGGCGTGGTCGTCGTGCCCTCCTCCTTGTAGCCGCGGACGTGGATGTTGCGGTGGTTGGTGCGCCGGTAGGTGAGGCGGTGGATCAGGTACGGGTAGCCGTGGTAGGCGAAGACGACCGGCTTGTCGACCGTGAAGAGCGAATCGAAGTCGCGGTCCGACAGCCCGTGGGGGTGCTCCTCCTTCGGTTGGAGGCGCATGAGGTCGACGACGTTGACGACCCGGACCCTGAGGTCGGGGAACCACCGGCGCAGGAGGTCGACCGCGGCCAGCGTCTCTAGCGTCGGCACGTCGCCGGCGCACGCCAGGACCACTTCCGGCTCGGCGCCCGCGTCGTTCGACGCCCATTCCCAGATGCCGATCCCGGCCGTGCAGTGCCTGATGGCCGCGTCCATCGGCAGGTACTGGAGCGCCGGCTGCTTGCCGGCCACGACCACGTTCACGTAGTTCCGGCTGCGCAGGCAGTGGTCCATCACGGATAGAAGGGTGTTGGCGTCGGGCGGGAGGTAGATCCGGACCACCGCGGCCTTCTTGTTGACGGCGAAGTCGACGAAGCCAGGGTCCTGGTGCGAGAAGCCGTTGTGGTCCTGGCGCCAGACGTGCGAGGAGAGCAAA
>Ga0070741_10014323_pt1 | contig 13736 bp, 11 predicted proteins | sample Coa_R1_4_FD_66440 | JGI IMG/M metagenome (GOLD analysis project Ga0070741, IMG submission 66440) | Surface soil microbial communities from Centralia Pennsylvania, which are recovering from an underground coalmine fire - Coalmine... | ecosystem: Environmental > Terrestrial > Soil > Unclassified ... | reverse complement strand
ATACTTTCGATCCGAAACCCGACGCAGGTTATGACTATACCGGTCCGTTGAAAAATCCGATCGAGACCAACGTCTCCGGCATCCGGATTTGCGAGCTGTTGCCGCTCCTGGCCAGACAAGCCGACAAATATTCCCTTATTCGCGGCCTCACCCATAACAATAATGCGCACGAGACGGCGTCCTACATTGTTCAAACCGGGCGGGCCCCCGGCGACCGTTATGTGTTTCCCTCCGCCGGGGCCGTCGTCTCGCTCTTCAAAGGCTACGATGCCGGTTACCGGGGATTGATTCCGCCGTACATCGTGCTCACCGAACTGCAGGGACGTTTTTCCGAAGCCGGTTTTCTCGGTCAGCGCTATCAACCTTTCGCCACTGGCGGCGACCCGGCGCGGAGCCCGTTTGCGGTCGAAGGGGTGGTTGCGCCGGGGCTGAGTGAGGCGCGCCAGCGCAGCCGGCGCGAGCTGCTGGGACGCCTCAACACCCTGGCCCATGCCCTCCCCGACGCCCCGGCGCTCACTGCCTCGGCCCGGGCGGAGACCCAGGCTTATGACCTCATCCTCGGCGACGCCGGCAAGGTCTTCGACGTCGCCTCCGAGACCGACGCGCTCAAGGATCGCTACGGGCGCAATACCTTCGGCCAGTCCTGCCTCGTCGCCCGCCGGCTGGTCGAGCACGGCGTTCCGTATGTAACAATCAACTACAAAGGCTGGGACACGCACAAGCGCCACTTCGAGACGATGCGGGCCAAGCTGCCCGAACTGGACAAGGGTCTCGCCACCCTCCTGCAGGATCTGGCCGATCGCGGCCTGCTCGAAAGCACCGTCGTCTGGTGCGGCGGCGAATTTGGCCGCACGCCGCGGGTGCAATGGGAGGCGCCGTGGAACGGCGGCCGCGGCCATTGGGGACAGGTCTTTTCCGCCCTTCTCGCCGGTGGCGGCTTCCAGGGCGGACAGGCGGTCGGCGCATCCGACGCCTTCGGCGAAGAGGTGCACGACCGTCCGGTTTTTCCCAGCGACCTGATTGGCAGCCTTTATGAAAAACTCGGCATCGCCGCCGACGCCAGGCTGCCGCATCCCGAGGGCCTCCCCGTGGCGGCTTTCCCGCCGCCTTCGGATAAAATTAAAACCGCCGGCCGGCTCCGCGAAATCATGTGAATCCCGCCATGCACCTGAGGCCACGACTGCTTTTTGCCGGATTTTTTATCGCCGTCCTGCCGCTGCCGGCGCAAACGCCCGGCGCACGGCTTTCCAGTCCGCGTATCGGCTATGTTTATCCCGCCGGCGGCCGTCAGGGAACGACGTTCCAGGTCGCGATCGGCGGTGAATTTCTCGAGGGTGCTGCGACCGCCGAATTTTCCGGCGGCGGCATCACCGCCCGGGTGATCGACTACCAGCACCCGCTTACCCCGAAGGAAGAAAAAGCGCTGCAGGAGGAGGTCGAGGCCCTCCAGGCCAAACGTCAGGCCGCCATGGCGGCCGGCACGGGCACCGGCGACGGCGCGAAGCCCGCCTGGACGCCGGAGGACGAACGGCATGCCGCCGAAATTCGCTCCAAGGCGGGTTACCGGATGAACCGCCAGACCGCACCGGCCATCAGCGAAAGAGTCACGTTGGAAGTGACCGTTGCACCGAGCGCCGCTCCCGGTCAGCGCGAGGTGCGCTTGCGCAACGGCAATGGCCTTTCCAATCCGCTCTTCTTTTTCGTCGGTCAGTTGCCGGAGTTTTCCGACCCGCCGGCGCCGCCCAGCACCGCGGCACCGGGCGGCCCCAATCCTGCCAACCCTCGGCCGCTGGTGCAAAGCCCTGAGCGCATCGTCACCCTTCCCGCGGTGGTCAACGGCCAGATCATGCCCGGCGAAGTTGACCGCATCCGTTTCACCGCCAAAAAAGGCCAGAAACTGGTCTTCGCCGTCGCCGCCCGCAGCCTCCTTCCCTATCTGGCCGATGCCGTGCCCGGCTGGTTCCAGGCAACGCTCGCACTCCGCGACGCGCAAAACCGCGAGCTGGCGTACGAAGACCATTTCCGTTTTGACCCCGATCCCGTGCTCTTCTGCGAAATTCCGGCCGATGGCGACTATTTCATGGAGATCAAGGATTCGATCTACCGCGGGCGCCAGGACTTTGTTTACCGCATTACCGCGGGCGAACTGCCCTTTATCACCGGAATTTTTCCGCTCGGCGGACAGGTGGGCCGGAAAACCGCCGTGGAAACCGCCGGTTGGAACCTTCCCTCAAGAGAAGCCGAGGCCGACGGCATAGGCAAGGCGCCGGGACCGCTCGCGCTCGCCGTGCAGCGCGACGGCATTTATTCCAATCCGGTCGCATTCGCGCTCGACCCCGATCCGGCGGTCAGGGAATCCGAGCCGAATGATGACGCGGCGCATGCGCAAAAACTCACCCTTCCCCTGGTGGTCGACGGCCGGATCAACCGGCCCGGTGATCGCGATGTTTTCCGTTTCGAAGGGCGTGCCGGTGCCGATATCGTGATCGAGGTCGTCGCCCGCCGGCTGAATTCGCCGCTCGATTCCGTCCTTCAACTCACCGACGCCCACGGCAAGACCCTTGCGGTGAACGATGACTATGAAGACAAAGGCGCCGGCCTGATCACACACCAGGCAGACTCGCGCCTCAGTTTGAAATTGCCTGCGGACGGGACCTATTACGTCCAGTTGACCGACGCCCAGCAGCAGGGCGGGTCGGAATTCGCCTATCGCCTGCACCTGCATCCGGCTCGCCCCGATTTCGAACTGCGCGCCGTTCCCTCCAGCGTCAATCTCCGCGCCGGCGCCAACGCCGTCGTCACCGTCTTCGCGCTGCGACGGGACGGTTTTGACGGACCGATTGCGCTCCAGCTCTCGGAGGCACCTTATGATTTTTCCCTCGCGGGAGCGGAGATTCCGGCCGGACAGGACCAAATCCGACTGACCCTCAATGCCCCGTTAAACGCGCCGGCCGGCACCCATCCGCTGGCTTTCGTCGGACGGGCCCAAATCGGCGGTCAAACCGTGGCCCACCCCGCCGTTCCCGCGGAAGACCTGATGCAAGCCTTCGCCTACCGTCATCTTGTCCCGGCCAAGGAGCAGTTGCTGACTGTGACCGGTCGGCTGCCCGGCCGGCTTCCTGCGGACATCACCGGCACCACGCCGCTCGAGATTGTCGCCGGCGGCGAGGGTCGCCTCAAGGTCAGCGTGCCCACCTCGATTCCCCAAGGCAATATCCGGCTGGAACTCAGCGATCCGCCTGACGGCATCTCGCTCAAGGAAGTGACGCGGACATTCACCGGATCGGAAATGGTTTTTCAGTCCGATGCCGCGAAAGTGAAACCCGGCCTGAAAGGAAACTTGATCGTACAGGTCGTCCTCGATCGCAAACCCGATGCCCAAGCCAAGGCCAAAGGTCAGGCCCGCACGGTCTCGATTCCAATCAACTTTCTTCCCGCCATTCCTTTCACCGTCGTGGCCCGGTGAATCAGCGTCTAATGCGGCAAACGAGGCTAAAAACTTGTCAGCCCGCCACCCGGCAGGGCAGAAGCGCGGCGTCCTGCATGCCGTGGATGATTTTTTTGTCCGGCGGGCAGAAGGTGGCCAGCGCGCCGCTGAGTATGGCCTTGCCCTCGATGACAAAATAATACGGACAGAGCCGCAGGCGGCCGTCCTTTTCTGCAGCGGCGTGCGTGCCGTTCGCGTCATACAGCCGGTGGCGGGTGCGGCGCGGTTTTTTGTACTCCTGCAGAACGTGAAGATTGGCCGGCGCGAGGGCGATGGCACGCTCCACGCCCTGCTGCCATTCCTCGCGCGAGCAATCGCTGCCGAGAACGACACTGCGCGCCCCCCAGGCGGTTTCGTGAAAGCCGCTGATCTTGAGGATGAGATCGCGCTCCTTCTGCGAGGCCGCGCCAAGATCCCGCCAGTCGTTGAGCGCCCGGCCGCCCGCATGCGGGCCGTCGAGCACGGCACCGGGCGGAAGCGGCGCCGGGTCCACCACCCAGGAGCGCGGGATGAGCGCGCGCAGCAGTTTGAGCGCACGGCCGCTCAGATGCTCAGCCCAGAAATCGGTCAGCAGATGGTGATGAAAAAGCGCGAGGGCGAGCTTCTCCTCCTGAAAATGCCGCATCGGCGGCGCAATCGCGACCTCACCATTTTGCCAGGCCTCGAAGAAAAATTTTGCGGTGCGAATATTGGCGAGGTCGAAGAGCTCGAAGAAGCGGTAAAGAATGTCGATTTTTTCCGGATTGCCATCGATGTCGAAGAAGAGCGCGCCCCCGAGCGGGAAAATCGCCTCCGGCCGGAGGCAAAAAATGCGTTTCCCCTGCCGCTGCAGTTCCTGGGCCAGCCACTGCATTTCCGGCCGGTAGGTCGCCGCCTCGTCGCTGACGACAAGGGCGATGAGCGGATTACGCTCGGTTGGCCGCAGCGCGGCGAGCGAGGCATGAAAATTCCCGATCATCGCGTCGCCGGCACCAAGGATCCTGCCGTGGCCGTCATAAAGACGGTTGAGAAAGGCGGTGAGGCCGATGCCGCCCGGCACCGAATCGAGCTCGGTGAGGGCAAAGCCGTCCTCCGTGAGGAGCAGGTCGGGGCGCAGCACGGTCGGAAAGGCGCCGCGGTTTTTCGGGTCACGGGCGTGGGCGATGAGTTCGTCCGGTTTTCCGCGGTCGAGATAATCGGCGACCCAGGGCGCCAGCAGCGGCTTGTTGCGCAAAAGATTTTTTCCGGCGATGGAGCGAAGGTAGAGCGTTTCCAAGGCCTGATGGTATTCCAGGCAGGCCGCGCCGATGGCCTCGAGTTGCGTCACCTGCTCCGCCGTGAGCGGCCACGCGTCGGGGGAAAGCTGCCAGGTCTTGTCCTCGAACAATGGCTGCGTGACGAGCGCGGAGCGGATGGAATCGTAGGCCAGACCAGTCATGGTGCAGAGATCAGAGGTCGGATGTCAGATTTGGCAATGATACGAAGAAGAATTTACTGAACTCCGATTTCCGCCATCTGAACTCCGGCGACTATTCATCGTCCATCTGGATGTCCTTGTTGCGGTGGCGCGGCTGGCCGGCGCGGAGCCAGGCGTAGACAAAGCGATCGAGGTCCCCGTCGAGCACGCCCTGGGTGTCGCTCGTGCTTACGCCGGTGCGCAGGTCCTTGACCATCTGATAAGGCTGAAGGACGTAGCTGCGGATCTGCGAACCCCAGCCAATTTCGCCTTTTTCACCGTAGAATCTTTCCATCTCGCTGCGCTGTTCGTCGAGCTTGCGCTCGTAGAGGCGGGCCTTGAGCACGCTCATGGCGCTGGCGCGGTTCTTGATCTGCGAACGCTCGTTCTGACAGACCACGACCAGGCCGGTGGGCAGGTGGGTGATGCGAACGGCGGAATCGGTGGTATTGACGCCCTGGCCGCCCTTGCCGGAAGAGCGGTAAACATCGACGCGAAGTTCGTTTTCGGGGATCTCGATCTTGATGTCCTCGTTGATCTCGGCGACGACGTCGACCGCGCAGAAGGAGGTGTGGCGACGCTTGTTGGCATCGAACGGGCTGATGCGGACAAGGCGATGGACGCCGCGCTCGGCCTTGGCGTAGCCATAGGCATTTTCGCCCTTGATCAGCAGGGTGGCCTTGGTGATGCCGGCCTGGTCGCCGGCCTGCACGTCCTGGACTTCAACCTCGAATCCGCGCCGCTCGGCCCAACGGTTATACATGCGGAAAAGCATATCGGCCCAGTCGCAGGATTCGGTGCCGCCCGCGCCGGCCTGGATGCTGAGGATGGCGTTATTATGGTCGAACTGGCCGTTGAGGAAGGAGGCGAGCTCAAGCTGATCAAGCTCGGTCACCAGGCCGGTGACGGTAGTATCGAGTTCGCGGGCGTAGGTCTCCTGCTCGGCCGGCGACGCAGCCTCGACCAACTCGATCATCACGTCGGCGTCGGCGATTTTTTTCTGAAAATTGGCGACGGGGAGGATGGCACGCTTCAAGCCGTTGAGCCTGGCGATATGCTTTTGGGCCCGTTCGTTGTTGTCCCAGAAACCGGGCGCGGCCATCTCCGCCTCGAGCGCCTCGATTTCGCGCAGCTTCTGTTCGCCGTCAAAGAAACCTCCACAAGTGCCCGGCGCGCTTCTTGATGTGGTCGATATGGGAAAAGGTTTCGGGAGAAATCATGGAAGGGAAATTAATCCGGAACTCCGGAGCTCAGGAAAGAAAAATCGGCCGCCGGGCGGACCTTCCCCCGGAAGCTGCCATGTTTCAGGAGGCGGCGAGCTGACCGGCGCGCCGGGCCTTCCTTTCCCAGTACCAGGCGATCCAGATGCAGATTTCATAGAGCACATAGAGCGGCACGGCCATGGAGATCTGGGTGATGACCTCGGGCGTGGTCAGGACCGCGCCGAGGATGAGGGAAAGGACGATGACGTGACGGCGGTAGTGGGCGAGCTGCTTGTGGGTGAGGATGCCGAGCCGCACGAGCAAGAGAACGACGAGGGGAAACTGGAAGCCCAGTCCCATGCCGAGAAGAAATTTGCAGACGAAGCTGATGTATTCGTCGGCCCGCCAGAAGTCGGCGCTGAAGCCGAGCAGGTTGGAATACTCCATCGAGGCGCGCAGGGCCACGGGAAGGAGAAAGAAATAAGTCGTGAGCACGCCGGTGATAAACAGCACCGTGCCCCACCCCAGCCAGGTGAAGAGCAGGCGCTTTTCGTTCATCTTCAGTGCCGGCAGGAGAAACTGGCCGATGAAGAAAATCCAGAATGGCGCGGAGACCACCAGCGCACCGTAGAGGGCGACGTGGAAGGCAACAAGGAAGCCCTCGGCCGGACTGAGGTTGTGCAGTTGCACCCGCAGGCTGCTGCCGCTGCCGCTGTTGTCGGAAAGTGTCTTCAGCGTGACCACCTGCTGTTCGCCGACCTTGGCGGCATCGACCTGGAAAACGACATGCGGCGCCTTGCCCGGGGGGAGCCCGGCGAACTGGTCGCGGGATACCGGATAAGGCCCGAGCTGCGAGGAGCCGATTTGAAAGGTTACGGTCGGGCGCGGCACATCGAAAATATCCATATGCCGCAGGGGGTACTCGAGAATGCGGACCAGCCGGTTGTCGAGGAGGATGCAGGCGAGGAAGGCAAGACCGATGGCAATGGCCGAGCGGACGAGCACCTTGCGCAGATCATCGAGATGATCCCAGAATGATTTTTTTTCGCCCAATTCCTCCTCGGGCTGGAGTTCGATGGTGTCGTCGCTCATGGCAGGGTTGGCGCCGGAAAGACGGGCGCCGGGACCGACGATGAAACGTGGCCGGAAAAAGCCAAGACCGCTCTAACTCCGGAGAGTCCCGGCGGCTTTTTCGGCCAGGTAGCTGGCAAAGGTCTTTTCGATGCCCTCGCGCAGGCCGATGCGGGCGTGCCAGCCGAGGGCGGAGAGGCGGGAAACGTCCATGAGCTTGCGCGGCGTGCCGTCGGGCCTGGCGGTATCCCAGACGATGCGGCCGGTGAAGCCGGTGACGGCGGCAACGGTCTCGGTCAGTTCCCTGATCGTCACGTCGGTGCCAGTGCCGACGTTGATCCAATCGGGCGGATCCGCGACGCGGAGAAGAAAGGCGCAGGCGTCGGCCAGGTCGTCGACGTGGAGAAATTCCCGGCGCGGCGCGCCCGTGCCCCAGGCGGTGACCTCGGCGCGGCCGGCCTCTTTTGCCTCATGAAACCTGCGGATAAGGGCCGGTAGGACGTGCGAATTCTCCAGATGATAATTGTCGCCCGGACCGTAGAGATTGGCCGGCATGGCGGAATGGAAAAGCACGCCGTGCTGGCGGCGGAAAAATTGGCAGAGCTTGAGGCCCGCGATCTTGGCGATGGCGTAGGCCTCGTTCGTCGGCTCGAGCGGACTGGTGAGAAGACCGTCCTCCGGCATGGGCTGCGGCGCGTTCTTGGGATAAATGCAGGAACTGCCGAGGAAAAGCAGCCGCCTTACCCCGGCGGCATGGGCCGCCTCGATGGTGTTGGCCGCGATGATGAGATTATCGTAAATGAAGTCCGCCGGATAGGCGTTGTTGGCGTGGATGCCGCCGACCCGGGCCGCGGCGATGATCGCGGCGTCGGGCTTCTCCACGGCAAAAAATTCACGCACCGCCGCTTGGTCGGCGAGATCGAGTTCACGATGCGAGCGAAGCAGGAGCGCAAAACCCGGTTCGCGGGTGAAGCGGCGAACGAGAGCGGAACCAACCATGCCGCCGTGTCCAGCAATGAAAAGTTTCATGATTAAAGGCGAGGAGGATCGAAGGCGATAAGGCGGACCGAACGGTGAAGCAAAGCTGTTCGACCTCCCGATCCTTGGTTTTGGCCCCTTGCTAGGGGTTGGGCAGTTTGGCGATCTGCGCCTCGCGCTTGGCCAGATCGAGGTCGTGGTCGACCATGATTTTGACCAGCTCCTTGAACCGAACCCTCGGTTTCCAGCCGAGCTGCTTTTCCGCCTTGGCCGGATCGCCGATCAGCAGATCGACCTCGGCGGGGCGTTCGTAGCGCGTGTCGTGTTTGACGTATTTGCTCCAGTCGAGGCCGAGCAGGCCGAAGGTTTCCTCGCAAAATTCGCGCACGCTGTGGGTCTCGTTGGTCGCCACGACGTAATCGTCGGGCTCGTCCTGCTGGAGCATCAGCCACATCATCTCGACGTATTCCTTCGCATAACCCCAGTCGCGGCGTGCGTCGAGATTGCCGAGATAAAGATCCTGCTGCAGGCCCATTTTGATACGGGTGGCGGCTCGGGTGATCTTGCGGGTGACGAAGGTTTCGCCGCGCCGCGGCGATTCGTGGTTGAAAAGAATGCCGTTGCTCGCGTGCAGGCGGTAGCTCTCGCGATAATTCACCGTCAGCCAATAGGCATAGACCTTGGCGCAGCCATAGGGGGAACGCGGCCAGAATGGCGTTTTTTCCGTCTGCGGCACCTCCCTGACCTTGCCGAACATTTCGGAGGACGAGGCCTGGTAGTAGCGCACTTTCTTGACCAGGCCGGCCTCACGGATGGCCTCCAAAATGCGTTGCGCGCCAAGTCCGTCGACGTCGCCGGTGTATTCCGGAATATCGAACGAGACGCGGACGTGCGATTGCGCGCCGAGGTTGTAGATTTCGTCCGGCTGGAGCTCGTAGAGGAGTTTCACCATCTGGACCGAGTCCGCCAGGTCGCCGTAGTGAAGGAAAAGGCGGACGCCGTTGACGTGGGGATCGCGGTAAAGGTGGTCGATCCGGCTGGTGTTGAAGGTGGAGGCACGGCGGATGACGCCATGGACCTCATAGCCTTTGTCCAGCAGCAGCTCGGCGAGATAGGAGCCGTCCTGACCGGTGATGCCGGTGATGAGAGCCTTTTTCATGTGGACCGGCAGTCAGGCTGGGCCGCGGAGAGGTTCCAGGCAAGTCTTGGCGCTTGAGTCAGGAAGTGACCGGGTGCTATGTGGAGCATTCATGCATGTCACGCTCCTGACCGCGCAATCGCTCGACGGTTTCATCACGCGCCATGACCAGGCCGGCAGCAGCTTCACGTCGCCGGAGGACAAGACCCACTTCCGCGCCGCGCTGGCGGGCTTCGACTGTGGCGTGATGGGCGGCGTGACCTACCGCGGGGCGCGGGAATGGATCCGGGCCCATGTGGCGGCGCCGGAACGGCTCTGCCTCGTCCTGACCCGTGACCCGGCCGCATATGCATCGGAGGCGCGGGCGGGCGAACTCGAATTCAGCGCCGCGGCGCCGAAAAAAATCATCGCCGGACTGGAGGCGCGCGGGCGGCGGCGCTGCGCGCTACTGGGCGGCGGCCAGGTTCATGGCCTGTTTTTTGCGGCCGGTCTGGTGGATGAACTCTGGCTGACGGTGGAACCGGTGCTGTTCGGCCAGGGCACGCCGCTGCTGGCAGGAACGGTCGATGTTCGGCTGGAATTGCTGACGCTGGAAAAGCTCAATGCCGGCGGAACGCTGCTGTTGCACTACCGCGTGGCGCGATAAGCAGCCGCGCGGGCGGAGAACGCGCGCTCAGATCTGAAAATCCGCCTTGCCGCTGGGCTCGTGCAGTCCGCACTCGCGCTTCAGGCCGTTGAACCGTGTCGCCTCTTCGCTCATGCCATCGATGAGCTTGCTCGTGCTGTGCCAGTCGCCGACCGAAACGTAGCCCTGCTCCCACAACGGGTGGTAAGGCAGGTTATGCTGGGTGAGATAACGGTAAACACGGCGATCATCCCAGTCGACGATGGGATGGATCTTGGTGACCTTGTTCTGCGTCTGGACGACGTGCAGATGTTCCCGCGTGCTTGCCTGCGTGCGGCGCAAACCGGCCAGCCACGCCGTTGCGCCCAGTTCGCGGACGGCGCGTTCCATCGGCTCGATTTTGTTGATGAAGTTGTAGCGATTCAGCCCCTCGAGGCCCTGCTCCCAAAGTTTGCCGTAGAGCGCCTCCTGTTCGGCCGCGGTCATGGCCGGCACCACTTTTTTCAGATTGAGCTGCAAGCGCTCCGTCAACTCGCGGGCAAAACGATAGGTCTCGGGAAAAAGATAGCCGGTGTCGATGAAGATGACCGGAATTTTCGGCACCACCTGCGTGACGAGATGCAACATAACCGCCGCCTGGATGCCAAAGCTGGTGGTCATGACCAATCCCTCGCCAAAAGTCTCGACCGCCCAGCGCACTCGCTCTTCAGCAGGGGCTTGCTCAAGATCGAGCTGGGCAGGCGCGGCAACAGGGGGAACCATAAAAACTAATAGGACATGTCCTAACTAAAGATTAAGTCAAGCGCACCCCCATTTTTGCCGCTTTTATCGAGAGTATCTTTGCGTTATATTTAATTTATCCATGAATGAGTTAGGAAAAATATTATTTATTTTAGGGCTGGTTCTCTGCGGCGTAGGGATCATCTTGCAGACGGGATTCGGTCGCGGCTGGCTCGGCCACCTGCCGGGCGACATTCATTACACCAAAGGTAATTTCAGTTTTCATTTTCCTCTCGTCACCTGCCTGCTCCTGAGCCTGCTGCTGACCTTCATTTTCTGGCTGGCGCGAAAATAAGCCACGGTGGGTCTTCCCCCACCGGCTTTTCCCCGGCGGGAAGAAGCGGATCGTCTCTGATAGTTTGGCCGAGGGAATGAGGGTATTTTGTCTTACCCCTTCCTGTCATGACCATCGCCGAAACGAGCCCTCATTTTTCGCGGAAGGTCGGCAGCCGCGCGGAGGCGATTGACGCCCTGACGGCTTGCGCGGAGGTTTGCACTTCTTGCGCGGACGCGTGCCTTGACCATTCGACCGAACTGGAAGCGTTGCGCCGCTGCATTCGGCTTAATTTCGATTGCGCCGGCGTTTGCATTCTCAGCGCCGAGCTACTCGCCCGTCAGACCGACACGTCCGATCTCCTGGTGCGTGCGCAACTGCAGGCCTGCATCATCGCCTGTCAATTTTGTGCCGAGGAATGCATGCTCCATGCCGCGCGGCTCCAGCCGTGCCGGATTTGTGCCGAGGTCTGCCGGCAGTGCAGTGAAAGCTGCCACCATCTGCTGGAAGGAACGAGTCTGGCGGCCGCCGACGTTTATGGTCCCGATTTCGAGGATTACACTCATCCCTTCGACAATCCCGGCTTGTAATCGCCGGTTTGGGCGATGCCGGCTTAATTCATTAACCGCCGCGCCAGGCTCACCAGCTCTGTAGCGAGCGCCTGGGCCGATTTTCGGGCGTGCTCATCCTTCAGGCCACCCTGCTCATCGAACGCTTGGTGCGCCCGCGGGAGGGTGCATAGCAGCGGCACAATATGGCAACCCAGCTTGGTCAGAAGCTGGTGCGCGAGCAATTGTGAGCGCAGGCCGCCAAAAGCGCCGGGCGAGGCGGAGACGACGGCCGCGACCTTGCCGACGAACGGATTGGCCTCGTCGCGGGTCATCCAATCGAGCGTGTTTTTGAGCAGGGGTGTGATGAAGCCGTTGTATTCGGGCGAGGCGACGAGCAGCGCGTGGTGTTGCGAGACGAGTTGAATCAGCTTTTTGGCATTTTCCGGAAGACCCTCTTCGTCCTCGAGATCTCCGTGATAAATCGGCAACGGATAATCGGTCAGGTCGATCAGCGTGACCTCGGCGCCGGCCTCGCGTGCCGCCGCGGCGGTGACGGCGAGAAATTTTTTGTTCAGCGAATCGCGCCGGGCGCTGCCGGAAAAAGCGAGTATTTTGGGCGCGTCGGACATGCGGCAGCAAAATCAGTCCAACGCTTTCAGCAAGCGCTCCAGCTCAGCGCGCTTTGCCTGGAGTTCCGCCAGTTGTTTTTTTGCCCCCTCAATGACGGCGGGCGGCGCCTTGTCGGTAAACGCCTTGTTGGCGAGCCGCGCCTCGGTGGCGGCGATGTGCTTTTCCAGCGCGGCCTGCTCCTTGGCGAGCCGCTGCTTTTCAGCCGCGGCGTCGACCGTTCCCTTGATTTCGAGGTAAAGCGTGCCGGCGGCGGTGACGATGGCCGGACAATTTTCCGGCGCCTGGCCAACGACGCGAAACGCCTTGGCGCCCATCAGACGGAGGAGCCGCGCCACGTCTTCAACCTCGACGAGATTCGTCGCAGCGGTGTTAAGCAGATAATACGTCAGGTCGGAGCGCGCCGCCAGGCCGGCGCTGGCCTTGAGCTGGCGGGCGGAGGAGACCAGCTCCTTGAGCAGGCTGACGCGGAGGGTTTTCGCCGGATCGAGCCGCACGCCACGGTTCTCCAGCGCGGCCGCCAGCTGCGAGGAGTCCTCCAGCCGCGCGTCACGCATGAGAAAAGTGTCAGCCGTGCCGTAGCCGAGTAGCTGCCAGAGCTCCTCGGTGATGAAGGGAATGAAGGGATGGAGCAGCAGCAGCGTCTGGCGCAGGACGAGATCCTGGATGGCGAGGCAGTTTGCCCTCGTCTCATCGGACTGGAGCTTCGCCTTCGAGACCTCGACGTACCAATCGCAAAAATCGTTCCAGAAAAATCCATAGAGCGCCTGGATGCCGGCGCTGAATTCAAATTCGCGAAAACATTTTTCGAGGTCGCGGGTGGTTGCGAGGATCCGGTCGAGGATGGCGTGGTCGTCGGCGTCGAACTTCGCGGCATCGAGCCGGGCGGCGATGGCGGCGAGCGAGGCATTGTCACCGGCCGGGCCGCTCAGCTGCCTAAAACGGCAGGCGTTCCAGAGCTTGTTGCAGAAATTTTTTCCAAATTCAATCCGGTCCTCGACAAAGCGGATGTCCTGGCCCTGCGGCGCGATCGAGATGATGCCGAAGCGCAGCCCGTCGGCGCCGTATTTGTCGATCAGATCAAGCGGGTCGGGCGAATTGCCGAGTGATTTCGACATCTTGCGACCGAGGTGGTCGCGGATGATGCCGGTGAAGTAAACATTGCGGAACGGAATCCGTTTTTCCAACGGCGCGCCCGGTCGGGCAAATTCCAGCCCGGCCATGATCATGCGCGCAACCCAGAAGAAGATGATGTCCGGTCCGGTGACGAGCGTGGTTGTGGGGTAGAAATAATCGAAGCCGGCTTTTTTCATCTCCGTCTCGTCCGGCCAGCCCATGGTGGCGAGCGGCCAGAGCCACGACGATGCCCAGGTGTCGAGCACATCGTCTTCCTGGAACCAGTTTTCCTTGTCGGCCGGACCGTCGAACGAAACGTGGACCTTGGCCGGATCCTTCAAGTCGGCCTCGGTCAGTTTCTCCTTGTTCAGGCCCTTGCGGTACCAGACAGGAATGCGGTGGCCCCACCAAAGCTGGCGGCTGATGCACCAGTCCTGGATGTTTTCCAGCCA
>Ga0070741_10014322_pt1 | contig 13736 bp, 7 predicted proteins | sample Coa_R1_4_FD_66440 | JGI IMG/M metagenome (GOLD analysis project Ga0070741, IMG submission 66440) | Surface soil microbial communities from Centralia Pennsylvania, which are recovering from an underground coalmine fire - Coalmine... | ecosystem: Environmental > Terrestrial > Soil > Unclassified ... | reverse complement strand
TCCTGCCGACCACCGGCGCGACGCCGACGCCGATCGACGTGCTCACGACCGCCGCCGGCGTGCAGACCTCCGCCGACGGCGCGGCGACGTGGAGCGCGTTCAACAGCGGCCTGCCGGGCACGTTCCCCGGGCTCTCGATCGGCTTCAACGCGCAGGCGCCCACCAACCTGATCGTGAGCGGCGCGCAGTCGATCGGCTCGCCGCACGTCTTCACCGCCAACACCGGCAACCCGAGCCCGACGTGGGCCGGCTTCGACTGCCGCATCCCCATCGGCACCGGCCGCGACTTCGATCTGAACAGCATCCGCTTCCAGGCGATGGTCGGGAACCTCGGCACCGGCAACGACAACGGCTCGGGCGGCACCGGCGGCGCGGTGGTGATCACGCATCAAGGCGTCAACCCCTGCGTCGCGCACGCGGTCGCCGCGTCGACGGGCACCGGCCGCGTGATCGCCGGCTCGAGCGCGACCCTCTTGTTCGTCGCGGTCAACGGCACAAAGCCCGACGGCAGCGCGGGCACCGGCGGAATCTTCAAGTCGATCGACAAGGCGGTGACGTGGACCGAGAGCGACACCGGCATCGACGCGACCAGCCGCGATCAGATCTGGACGATGGCGATCGATCCGTCGAACGCGCTGACGATGTACGCCGGCGTCCTCGGGCCGGGGCGCGTCTTCAAGTCCATCGACGGCGGCGTCACCTGGGCGCAGACGACGACCGAGCCGGGCGACACCACGCTCCAGGTGCTCTCGTTCGCGATTCACCCGACGAGCGGCGCGATCTACGCCGGCACGTCGAGCGGCGTGTACAAGAGCATCGACGGCGGCGCCACCTGGACGCTGTCCGGGCTGCCGGGCGTGGCGGTGCGCGCGCTCGCGATCGATCCCGCGGTGCCGACGACGATCTACGGCGGCATCGATCGCGACCCGGGGTTGGTCGTGAGCACCACGGGAGGCTGATGCGCGCGCTCGCGCTCGCGGGGCTGTTCGCGATCGGCTGCGGCGGCGCCGAGGAGACGCGCGACCAGGGCGTCTCCGACGATCTCGCGGCGGCGAGCGATCTCGCGCAGGCGCCGCCGAGCGAGCTCGGCACGAGCGCGGACGCGGGCGCGAACAGCGACGCGGCGACGGCCGCCGGCGCGGTCTGCAGCGCCGACCATTGGTGCTTCGTGAATCCGCTCCCGCAGGCGAACGACCTCTATCAAGTGGCTGCGTTCTCGCCGGCCGACGTCTGGGCGATCGGCGCGCGCGGCATGCTGCTCCACTTCGACGGGCAGAGCTGGTCGAGCGCCGCGAGCCCGGTGACCGAGGAGCTGTTCCTGCTCACGTCGACGGGCCCGAACGACATCTGGGCCGCCGGCTCGACGACGGTGATTCACTGGAACGGCAGCGCCTGGTCGACGAGCTTCGTCGATCCCGATCCCGCCGACTACGTGTTCGAAGGCCTCTACGCCGTCTCGCCGTCGAACGTCTGGCTGGTCACCGACCTCGGCCACCTGTTCCACTTCGACGGCACGGCGTGGACCCAGTTTCCGCAGCAGCCGACCTCGACCAACGCCTATCTCGGTCCCATCTGGGGCGCGAGCGCGGCCAATCTCTGGATCTTCGGCCACCCGGGCGCGCTCCTGCACTTCGACGGCACGACGTGGAGCTCGCTCACCTCGCCGACGCCCAAGACGATGAGCGCCATCTGGGGCTCGGGCGCGGCCGACGTCTGGGCCGGCGGCATGGACGGCACGATGCTGCACTTCGACGGCGCGAGCTGGAACGTCGCGCCCTCGGCGCCGCAGAGCGTGAGCTCGATCGACGGCACCAGCGCGCACGACGTCTGGGCCGTCGGCACGCAGGGCATGGCGCAGCACTACGACGGCGCCGCGTGGTCGCCGATCGCCACCGGCACCAACCGTTTCCTCTACGGCGTCTCGTCGCTCGGCGCGGCCGACGCGTGGGCGGTCGGTCAATTCGGGACGATCCTGCACTGGGACGGAGTCTCGTGGAGCGAGCAGTCGAGCGGCCCGCGCGATCCCTATTTCTCGCTCTGGGTGCGCGCCGCGAACGACGCGTGGCTGGTCGGCGTCGGCGCGATCCGCCACTGGGACGGCTCGTCGTGGAGCGACGCGCCGAATCCGCCGCCGTACGCCATCAACGCCGTGCACGGCGCGAGCGCGAGCGACGTCTGGGCCGTCGGGCAGCTCGGCACTGTCGCGCACTACGACGGCACGAGCTGGACCTCGTCGTCGGTCGGCAGCGTGTGGCTCGACGGCGTCTGGGCGGCGGCCGACGGCGACGCGTGGGCGGCCGGCACCGGCGGCACCCTCCTCCACTGGGACGGCACGCAGTGGTCGCCGTCCCCGAGCGGCGTCACCGTCGAGCTGCACACGATCTGGGGCGCGGCGCCGAACGACGTGTGGGCCGCCGGCGAGAGCGGCACGATGCTCCACTTCGACGGCAGCGCGTGGACCCCGCGCGCGAGCGGCACCACCAACGAGCTCGACGGTCTCTTCGGCTTCGCCTCGAACGACGTCTACGCCGTCGGCCACGCCAACACCGTCACGCACTGGGACGGCACGACGTGGACGGCGCAGACGCTCTCGGCCGGCGCCGACTTCACCAGCGCGTGGGGCAGCGCGCCGAATGACTTGTATGTCGTCGGCACCGTCGGCACCATCGCCCACTGGGACGGCATGAGCTGGACGGGACAAGCGAGCGGCTTCGCGAGCGGCCTCACCGCCGTCGGCGGCAGCGGACCGAAAGATCTCTGGGTCGCGGGCTACGACGGGGCGATCCTGCACAAGGGCCCGTGACGCGCGCGCTGGCCGCGCTGGTCGGGATCGCGCTCGCGGCGCCGGCGGCGGCGCAGAGCCCCGAGCCGAGCAAGGGCTACGAGAGCACGGTGCACGCGCGCCCGCGCCGCGACGACGGCGATCCGGTGCTGGTGCTGAGCGCCCGCGAGCTCCAGCAGCGCGGCGCGCAGAACCTGAAAGAGGCGCTCGATCTGATTCCGGAAGTGCAGATCCGCCAGGGCGGGATGGGCACGCGGCTCGACGTGCGCGGCGCCAAGCAGCGCTCGATCCTGCTCTTGCTCGACGGCATTCCCATCGACGAGCCGTACAACGGCGCGTTCGAGCTGAGCTCGATCCCGATCACCGACATCGTCGAGATCCGCGTGCAGCTCGCGCCCGCCTCGCCGCTCGAAGGGCCCGGCGGAGACGGCGGCATCGTCGAGGTGTTCACGCTGCGCGCGACCGGCGATCGGCGCATCGACGGCCGCGTCGTCGGCGGAACCCAGCCCTACGGCGAGGGCGCGGTCACCGGCCGCGCTCCGCTCGTGCGCTCGGGCGCGCTCGCGCTGCGCGCCTCGGCGGGCGCCCACTTCTCCGACGCCGGCTATCCGGTCGCCGGCGCGAACATGACGACCGCGACGTTCTTCGATCGCGACCACCAGGAGTACGCGGCGCTGCGCCTCGAGTACGCGACCGCGCGCGCGCGCGTGACCGGCGACGTCTGGTACGGGCACCGCGCCTACTACATTCCGCCGACCGATCTCACCGGCGTGCTCCTGCAAAACATCACCGGCCAGGACGCGATGCGCGCGGTGGTCGGCAGCGAGATCTTCGCGCGCGGCTTTCGTCTCGCCGTCGGCGGCTACGGCGAGCTGCTCTCGCAGTCGACCGACTTCTACACCGACTACACGCAGTCGACCAAGGTCAGCCGCCAGAAGCTCATCGACGGGCGCGCCGGCATCGCCGCGCAGCTCGATCGCCCGTGGCGCGTGCGCGACGTGCGCATCCGCTTCTCGGCGCGGCTGTCGGTCGACGGCGAAGGCGCGCGCATCGCGCAGACGAGCCTGCCGGTGACCTCGGGGATCTCGACGTTCGGCGAGTTGGCGCTCGGCGCGCGCGTCGACTGGCGCGGATTGCGCGTCGACGCGGCGGTCGGCGGGCTGCTTCCGTTCGGCAACCCGAGCGCGGCCTGGCCCGAGGCCAAGGTCACCGTCGGCGTGCGCCCGTGGCGCGGGCTCACCGTGCTCCTCATCGGCGCGCGCAAAGGGCGGCTGCCGACGATCCGCGAGCTCTACGATCCGATTCAAGGCAATCCCAAGCTCAGCCCCGAGTTCGTCTGGCACGGCGAGGTGCAGTTTCAAGCGCGGCCGCACCCGCTCCTCGGCTTGCACTTCTCCGGTTACTTTCGCCGCATCGACGGAACCATTCGCCTCGATCCGACGACGGGCGGCGGGATGGGCAACATGAACGCGCTCAACGCCAACCTCGACACCATCAACGTGCGCGGCTGCGAGACCGGCTTCGACGTGGCGCGCGAGCGCGTCGTCGGCGGCGGCTTCACCTACGTGTTCGAGGACGCGTACTCGCTCACGCTCGGCAATCAGCCGATCGCCAACTTTCCCAATCACAAGATCGACGCGTACGTTTCGTCGACCGTGTGGCGCAAGCGGCTCGGCGCGCTCGCGCGCGTGCGCTTCGTCTCCGAGCGGCTGGTGCAGTCGAGCGTGCTGCCGCGCTACACGCTGCTCGAGCTCGACGTGTGGGCGCGCCTGTCGAGCACCATTCGCGCGTCGTTGCGCGTCGACAATCTGACCAACGCGACGTACCAACTCCTGCCCGGCTTGAACGCGCTCGGCACGACGGCGACGGCGACCGTGGAAGGAGTGTGGGAATGAGAGCGTTCGCGATGCTCGCGCTGGCGTCGTTCGCGTGGCTCGTGGCCGGCTGCGCCGAGCGCGTGTGCCTGAGCGGCGATCGCCGAAGCTGCGTCTGCCCCGACGGCCATCAGGCCATCCAGGCGTGCATGACGAACGGCTTCTACGACGCGTGCGCGTGCGGCGGCCCGTCGGGCGATCTCGCCGTCGAGCCGCCGCCGGATCTGACGAGCGCGACGATCGATCTCGCGAGCGCGCCGCTCGATCTCGCCGGCGCCGATCTCAGCGACTTCACGCCGCCCGACCTGGCGAGCGCGGCGATGCCCGATTTGTCGACGAGCGGAAAGCAGTTCGGCGAAATGTGCATGGCGCCCGGCAGCACCGACTGCGCGCCGGGGCTGTTCTGCGATCGCTTCGCGATGGGCACCGTCTTCCGCTGCACGCGCATGTGCCCGAACAATGTCTGCGACGCGACGTGCTGCCCGCCGCCGTCGACCGGCACCTGCAACGCCAAGCAGGAGTGCAAGTTCACGATGTGACGGCGAGGCGAGGCGCGATACACTCGGCCCGATGAGCGCTCCGCCCGACCCGCCTACCCAGTCGCTGGTCACCGACGAGGCCGGGCGCAAGCTGCGCTCGCGCAAGCTGCGCGTCGAGGTCACCGCCGGGCCTCAGGCCGGGCGCGTCGCCGAGCTCCCGGGGCCCGAGGCGCGCGTCGGCTCGGCCGAGGGCTGCGATCTCGCGCTCGACGATCCGACGGTGAGCCGGCACCACCTCACGCTGCGCATCGACGCCAACGGCGTGCGCGTGATCGACGAGGGCAGCCGCAACGGCACCACCGTCGACGGGCTGCGCATCCGCGACGCCTACGCGCGGCCCGACTCCAACATCGCGCTCGGCAACTCGGCGCTCGCGCTGCGGCTGCTCGACGACGTGATCGAGCTGCCGCTGTCGTCGAAGGATCGCTTCGGCTCGCTGCTCGGCCGCTCGGTGGCGATGCGGCGGCTGTTCGCCATCCTCGAGCGCATCGCGCCCACCGAGACCACCGTGCTCGTCGAGGGCGAGACCGGCACCGGCAAGGAGCTCGTGGCCGAGGCGATCCACGAGGAGAGCGCGCGCTCGGCGGGGCCGTTCGTGGTGTTCGACTGCTCGGCGATCTCGGCCAATTTGATCGAGAGCGAATTGTTCGGCCACGTGCGCGGCGCGTTCACCGGCGCGGTGGCCGAGCGCATGGGCGCGTTCGAGGCGGCCGACGGCGGCACGTTGTTCCTCGACGAGATCGGCGAATTGCCGCTCGATCTTCAGCCGAAGCTCCTGCGCGCGCTCGAACGGCGCGAGGTGCGGCGCATCGGGCAGAACGCGCCGCGCACCGTCGACGTGCGCATCGTCGCCGCCACCAACCGCACGCTGGCGTCGGAGGTCGAGCGCGGCGCGTTCCGCGAAGATCTGTTCTACCGGCTCGACGTGGTGCGCGTGGCGCTGCCCCCCTTGCGCGAGCGCGCCGAGGACATCCCGCTGCTGGTCGATCATTTCGCCAAACAACTTTCGAAGTCGGGCGCGCCGGCGGAATTGCCGCGCGCGACGGTGCGCGGGTTTCAGACGCAGGCGTGGCCGGGGAACGTGCGCGAGCTGCGCAACGCGGTGGCGCGCGCGGTGTCGCTCGGCGCGGCGGCGGCGGGCGGCGAGAGCTCCGCGGCGCCGGCCAACGAAGATCCGGCGGCGCTCTCGGCGCCGGTGGTCGATCTCGCCGTACCGCTCAAGCTCGCCGTCGAGCGCCACGTCGACGTGCTCGAGCGCGCGTACATCACCGAAGCGCTCAAGCAGACCGGCGGCAACGTCAGCCGCGCCGCCGATCTCCTCGGCTGCAACCGCAAGCTGATCCAGCGGGCCCTGCGCCGCTTCGGCCTGCGCGATGAGACCTGATCCGGACGCTCCTCCTCCCGACTTCACCGGCACCGCGCGCTACCAGATCGTGCGCCGGCTCGGCGGCGGCGGCATGGGCGTGGTCTACGAGGCGCTCGATCGCGAGCGCGGCGCGCGCGTGGCGCTCAAGACCATGCGCCTCTCGGGACCGAAGGTGCTCTTGCGCTTCAAGAACGAGTTCCGCGCGCTCGCCGAGCTGGATCATCCCAACGTCGCGCAGCTCGGCGAGCTGCACGAGGACGCCGGGCGCTGGTTCTTCACCATGGAGCTGATCGAGGGCGCCGATTTTTTGTCGTGGGTGCGGCCGCGCGCGCCGGTGACGACGCCGGACTCGGTGGCGACCACGCAGCACGTCGCGCCGCGCGAGTCGCCGCACACCGCCGATCTGCGCGCGCCCGCGCCGCCGCGCCGCGCGCCGTCGGCGCCGCCGACAATCGACCCGACGCCGCGCTACGACGAGGCGCGGCTGCGCTCGGCGTTCTCGCAGCTCGCCGAGGGATTGGCGGCGCTGCACCGCGCGGGTCAAGTGCACCGCGACATCAAGCCGCACAACGTGATCGTCACACCGGCGGGGCGCGTGGTGATCGTCGACTTCGGGCTGGTCAAGGGCATCGACGGGCAGCGCACCGCCTCGTCGGTGGCCGGGACGATCTCGTACATGGCGCCGGAGCAGGCGGCGGCGCTCCCCGTCGGGCCGCCGGCCGATTGGTGGTCGGCGGGCGTGGTGCTCTATCAAGCGCTCACCGGGCGGCTGCCGTATCTCGATCCGGCGATGGAGCTGTTCGCCGCCGCCGCGCCGCGGCCGCCCGAGCCGCCGCGCGCGCTCGTGCCGCGCGTGCCGCCCGATCTCGACGAGCTGGCCATGGAGCTGCTCAGCCACTCGCCCGAGCTCAGGCCGGGCGCGCGCGAGATCTTGCGCCGCCTGCGCGTCGACGCGCTGGAGCCGCGCGGGCTCGAGCTGGCGCGGCCGCCGTTCGTCGGGCGCGAGGCGGAGCTGGACGCGCTCGAGAAGCTCTACCAGCGCGTGACCGCGCGCGCGCCGGGCGTGGTGATCGTCGAGGGCGAGGCCGGCGTGGGCAAGAGCGCGCTCGCGCAGAAGTTCGCCGACGTGCTCGAGGCGCGCGAGGACGCGCCGGTGGTGCTCGCCGGCCGCTGCCACGAGCGCGAGTCGGTGCCGTTCAAGGCGGTCGACGGCGTGGTCGACGCGCTCAGCCGCGAGCTGGCGCGGCTGCCGGTGGCCGAGGCGTCGGCGCTCTTGCCGCGCCACGCGTCGCTGCTGGCGCAGGTGTTCCCGGTCTTGTATCGCGTCGAGGCGGTGGCGCAGGCGCCGGCGGCGCGGCCGGCGGTGCCCGATCCGCACGAGCGGCGATTGCGCGCGTTCGCGGCGCTGAAAGATCTGCTGGCGCGGCTGGCCGATCGGCGGCCGCTGGTGGTGATCGTCGACGATCTGCACTGGGCCGACGCCGACAGCCTGGCGCTCGTCGCCGAGCTGTTGCGCGCGCCCGACGCGCCGGCGCTGCTCGTCGTCGCGACGCTGCGCTCGGGCGAAGGCCTGCCGCCCGCGCGCGAGCTGGCCGCGCGCCTGCCGTGCGCCGTCGAGCAGCTCCATCTCGACAGCTTGCCGCGCGAGGCGACGCTCAAGTTGATCGACGCGCTGGCGGCGCTCGACGCGCGCAAGCTCGCGCCCGCCGAGCGCGCGGCGATCGCCGACGAGTCGCGCGGCCATCCGCTGTTCGTCGGCGAGCTGCTCCGCCGCGCGGGCGCGGGACCGCAGCGGCTGGAAGATGCGCTGTGGACGCAGATCGCGCGGCTCGACGAGGCGCCGCGCCGCCTGCTCGAGATCGTCGCGGTGGCCGGCGCGCCGCTGCCCGCGCACGTGATCGCGCGCGCCGCCGACTGCCCGCTCGCCGAGCTGCAGCCGCTCACCAATTCGCTACGCGCGGCGCACTTCATCTCGACCGGCGGCGCGCGCGCCTCCGACGCGGTCGAGGCGTTTCACGATCGCGTCGGCGCCGCCGTGCTGGCGCACCTCGACGGCGAGGCGCTGCGCGATCGCCACGAGCGCCTGGCGCGCGCGCTCGAGGACTCGGGGCGCGCCGATCCGGAGACGCTCGGCCACCACTGGCTCGGCGCCGGCCAGCGCGCCAAGGCCGCCGCGCTCTACTTGCAAGCCGCGCACGAAGCCGCCGAGGCGCTCGCGTTCGAGCGCGCGGTGCGCCTCTATCGCCGCTCGTTCGAGCTTCAGCCGCCGCCCGCCGCCGACTGGACGCGACTCGGCGAAGCGCTGCACAACATCGGCCGCGGCGTCGAGGCGGCGCACGCGTTCCTCGCGGCGGCGAAGCTGGCGAGCGGCCTCGACGCCGTCGAGCTGAAGCGGCGCGCGGCCGAGCACCTCCTGCGCGGCGGCCACATCGACGAGGGGCTGGCGCTGCTCGGCGAGGCGCTCGCCGCCGTCGGGCTGGCGCTGCCGTCGAGCCCGCGCGCGGCGCTGTGGCGGCTCGCGCTCGGACGCGCGCAGCTCCGGCTGCGCGGCCTCGGCCACCGCGTGCGCGACGAGCGCGAGCTCGCGCCCGAGACGCTGGCGCGCATCGACGTGTGCGGCACCGCGGCGGTCGGCACGCCGGTCGCGAACCTGCTCTATGGCGCGTACTTCCAGACGCGTCACGTGCGCTACGCGCTCGGCGCGGGCGAGCCGGCGCGGCTGTGCAAGGCGCTGGCGACCGAGGCGGTGAGCGCCGCCTCGCGCGGGGAGCGTGGGCGCGCGCGCGCCGAGCGGCTGCTGGCGATCGCCGACGAGCTGGCGCAGAAATCGGGGCGGCTGGCGGCGACCGCGCGCGCGCAGGCGCAGATGGGCGCGGGCATCGTCGCCTTCCTGCTCGGCGATTGGCGCCGCGCCGCCGATGCGTCGGAGCGCGCCGCCGAGCTGTACCGCGACTGCGAGGGCGTCGGCTGGGAGCTGGGCAACGCGCAAGTGTTCGCGCTGCTGGCGCTGGTGTACCTCGGCGAGCACCGCGCGCTGGTCGAGCGGCTGCCCGAAGCGGCGCGTCAGGCGGAGGAGCGCGGCGACCTGCACGCGCTGATCACGCTGCGCACCGGACAGCCGGCGCTCACGTGGCTGGTGGCGGGCGATCCGGAGCGCGCCCGTCGAGACATCGCCGCCGCGCGGGCGGCGCGCGCGGGAAAACCGTGGGTCACGCAGCGCGCCTATTTCGATCTCTTCGCCGAGACGCACCTCGATCTGTACGCGGGCGACGGGCGCGCGGCGCACGAGCGCATGAGCGCGGGATGGCCGGCGCTCGAGAAGTCGTTCCTGCTCGGGCTGACGCAGATCCGGCTGCTGATGCTCGAGCTGCGCGCGCGGGCGGCGCTGGCGGCGGCGGGCGGGCCGGACGATCCGCTGCTCGGCGCCGTCGAGAAGTGGGCGCGCGTGCTCGCGCGCGAGCGGGCGCCGTGGAGCTCGGCGCTGGCGGCGCTGCTCGACGCCGGCGTGGCGCACAAGCGCGGCGATCGCGAGCGGGCGAACGCGCGGCTCGACGACGCGATCCGCGAGCTCGCCGGCGCGGAGATGAAGCTTCACGCGGCGGCCGCGCGGCTGCGGCGAGGCGGCGAGGCGGCGGTGGCGGCGCGCGCGTGGATGAGCCAGCAGCAGATCGCGGACGCCGATCGCGTGGCGGCGATGCTCGTGCCCTGGGCCTGAATCCGCCAAACGTGGCCGTGGCCGTAGCCGTAGCCGTAAACGTAAACGTGGCCGTGATCGTGGACGGCTACGGCTACGGCTACGGCTACGGCTACGGCTACGGCTACGGAGAGACGCTCGCGCGACATATTAATGATGCAGGGTCGTAGCGAAGCCGCCGCGCTCGACGTGCCACGCGCCGTCCGGGGCGCGGCGGATCGAGAGCGGGCCGGGCGGCGCGTTGAGCTCGTCGAGGCGCGCCACGGTCTCGAACAGCCGGTGCAGGAGCGGCAGCTCGGCGGCGTGCGCGCGCACGAAGTCGCAGTACGCCGGCTCGTCGAGGAACACCGGAAACAAACATTGGCTGCACACGTCGCGCGCCGAGCAGAGCGAGCAGCCGCGGCGCACGCGCGCGGCCTCGTCGAGCGCGGCGAGCCGCGCGCCGAGCTGCGCCAGCGAGTCCTCGGCGCGCGCCACCACCTCGCCGCGCGTGCACGGGCGCACGCCGCCCGCCTCGTCGAGGATCGCGCCGGCCGCGCCGCGCTCGCCGACGCAATGGCGCGCGCCGAAGCGGCAGCCGTCGAGGAGCACGCGCGGCAGCGGCTCGTCGAAGCGCGCCTCCGCCGAGCGCAGCCGCTCGCACAGCGCCGAGAGCCGCGCCACGTCCGCCGCCGACGTCACCACCGCGTGCGCCCCGCCGCGCACGACGCGCGCGAGCGGCACGAAGTCGCGCACGTTCAGCGCCGCCTCCTCGGGTCGCCGCACGTGCAGGATCCCCGCGCGCGGCACCGCCGGCCGCGTCACCCGCACCACGAAGCGATGGCGCGACGTGAGCCCCGCGATCGGCTCGTCGCTGCGCGCCGCCGCGAACCAGTCGCGCTTGTAGTGCGCGTCGAGCGGCTCGACCGCGATCGCCAGCCCGTCGCCGGCGAGCTGCGCGAGCACGTGCTCGACCGCCAGTGGCGCCAGCGGCGCCGTCCGCTCGCCGCCCGCCACCCACTCGAGCGCCGTCGCCAGCACCAATTCGCCGTCGGGGCGCAGGTGCGCCGGCGCCGCGCGCAGCACCTCCAGCCGCAGCTGATCGTCGGCGCGCCCATAGTGCGGATTCGCCAGCACGCGATCGAACCGCTCGCCCGCGACCGGCTCGAACAGGTGGCCTTCGCGCAGCTCGATCGCGCCGTCGAGCCGATTGAGCCGCGCGTTGAAGCGCGCCAGCACGATCGCGGTCTCGTAGAGATCGGTCGCGATCACGCGGTGCCCGCGCGCCGCCGCCTCGACGGCGACCACGCCCGAGCCGGTGCCGAGATCGAGCAGCCGCCCCGGCGGCGCCGCGTCCAGCTCGGCGAGCAGCGCGTCGGTCTCCGGCCACACGTCCTGGAGATACTCCAGCTCGCCGACGCCCAGCTCCATCACGTAGAAGCGCCCGCCGATGCGCCGGATGCGGTGGCGCCCGACGAGCCCCGCGCGATCAGCGTCGACGAGACCGAACGCGCGCAGCGGCCGCGCGATCGCCGGCGGCGGCAACGGGATCCGTTCGCGCGGCGCCGACGGATCGAATAGCGCGCGGAAGCTCGCCGCGTCGAGCGCCTCGAGCGCGCCCTTGAGCAGCGCCAGCTCCTCCGCCGTCGCCAGCGTGGTCAGCACGCCCCGAGCTTACGACCCGCGCCCCCGCCGGTAAATCGAATGGTATGCTGGCGGCGCTTGCCCCTCCCCGACGCGCGATTGGTCGCCTCGCTCAGGCGCTGGGCCCGGCGCTTCGCCGCGGTGGTGATCGCCGTCGGCGCGCTGGTGTTCGTCGGCTGGATGATCAACAGCCCGTGGCTCGACGAGCTGCTCTACGGGCGCTTCATCATGCAGCTCAACACCGGCCTCGCGTTCGTGCTCGGCGGCGTGGCGCTGCTCGCGGCGACTCGCGAGCGCGCGCAGTCGCCGGCGTCGGCGCGCGTCGCGTTCGGCGCGGGCGCGGCGGTGACGGCGGTGGGCGCGTTCGTGCTCGCCGAGGACGTGTTCGGCTGGCGGCTCAAGCTGGTGGCCAGCTCGTCGGGGCGGATGGAGGTCGAGACCGCGATCAACTTCGTGCTCGTCGGCGTCGCGCTCATGCTCCTGCCGGCGCGGCGCGAAGCGGCGGCGCGCTTCGGGCAGGCGCTGGTGGCGCTGGCGATCCTGGTCTCGCTGGCCGCGCTGTTCGGCCACGCCTACAGCGTGAAGGTTTTTTTCGGCGTCACCGCGTACACCAAGATGACGGTGAGCGCGCTCGTCTCGTTCCTGCTCCTGTGCGCGGGCGTGCTGTTCGCGCGCGCCGATCGCGGCTTCATGGCGGCGGTGACGCGCGCCTCGGCGGGCGGCTTCCTCGCGCGGCGGCTCCTGCCGGCGGTGATCGTGGTGCCGATCCTGCTCGGCGTCGCCATCCTCGCCGGCGAAGAGATCCGTCTCTACAACGGCAAGTTCGGTCTGTCGCTGCTGGTGCTCGGCTGCATCGTGGCGTTCGGCGCGCTGGTGTCGCTCACCGTGCGCTCGCTCGATCGCACCGACGGCGCGCGCATGCGCCTCGCCGCCGTGCTGCTCGAAGAAGCCGAGCGGCGCCACATCGCGCGCGAGCTGCACGACGAGATCGGCCAGTCGCTCACCGCGCTCAAGATCCGCCTGGCGATAGCCGGCGACGCGGGCGGCCTCGGCGAAGCGCGCGCGCTCGTCGATGATCTCATGTCGCGCGTGTCGAACCTGTCGCTCGATCTGCGCCCGGCGATGCTCGACGATCTCGGCCTCCTGCCCGCGCTGCTCTGGCTGTTCGAGCGCTACACCGCGCAGACGCAGATCGAGGTCGCGTTCGAGCACGAAGGTCTCGGCGATCGCTTCTCGCCCGAGAGCGAGACCGCCGCGTTCCGCATCGTGCAGGAGGCGCTCACCAACGCCGCGCGCCACTCGGGCGAGAAGCGCGTGACCGTGCGCGTGTGGCGCGCCCCCACCTCGGCGACGCTCGGCGTGCAGATCGAAGATCGCGGCCGCGGCTTCGACGCCGACTCCGCGCTCGCCGCCGGCAAATCGAGCGGCCTCCTCGGCATGCGCGAGCGCGCCGTCGCCCTCGGCGGCACGCTCACGATCGAAGCCCGCCCCGGCTCGGGCACGCGCCTGCACGCCGAGCTGCCGCTCTCCCCCACCCATCGCCCGGAGCTCGCCGCCCCATGACCAACGCCCCGATCTCGATCGTGCTCGCCGACGATCATCAAGTGGTGCTCGAAGGCTTCAAGGCGCTGCTCGCCGCCGAGAGCGACTTCCGCGTCATCGGCGAGGCGCTCGACGGCCCGACGGTGCTGCCGCTCGTCGAGAAATTGAAGCCCGACGTGCTGGTGGTCGACCTGATGATGCCCGGCATGAACGGCCTCGAGGTGGTGCGCGCGCTGCGCGATCGCGCGGTCGCCACCAAGACCGCGGTGCTGTCGATGCACGCCAACGAGGCGTACGTGTCCGAGGCGCTGCGCTC
>Ga0070741_10014321_pt1 | contig 13736 bp, 15 predicted proteins | sample Coa_R1_4_FD_66440 | JGI IMG/M metagenome (GOLD analysis project Ga0070741, IMG submission 66440) | Surface soil microbial communities from Centralia Pennsylvania, which are recovering from an underground coalmine fire - Coalmine... | ecosystem: Environmental > Terrestrial > Soil > Unclassified ... | reverse complement strand
GTGTTGAAGAACGAGCCGAAGCGATAACTGTCCAGATTGTTCTGCACGTCTCTGGGGTCGAAGTGATTGAGGACATTAAAGACACCGAAGCCGACTTTGGCTTTCTTGCCGAAATACGGCAAGCGAATCTCTCTGGTTGCCTGAAGGTCCAGCGAGGCGAACCCCGGGAAACGCTCGACGTTTCGCTGCCCGACGTATTCCCGGAACTGGTTTTCGGTGGAGTACGGGAATCCAGTGTGAAGATCGAGCACCGGGACCAGGGCGATCTTCTTGGGAGCCGCCAGTTCGCCCCAGATCAGGAAGCGGTTCGGCGCATCGAAATTCAAGCGCCCGCGCGCATTCGGCTGGATGACCGCCAACGGATTATTGCCGAAGAACTGATTGAAATCGTTGAGATCTCCATAAGCTCGCGATCGCACATACGAGGCGTTCACAGTATGGCGGCGTATCTTATACGCTCCCGTGATCTGAAGCTCGCGGTAAGAATCGCGTCCTGCGTTGGAGACAGCCAGGAAGGAGCCGGTTGGATCCACCACGAAACTATCCCGCGTGCTGCGCTGCTGATAACTCACCCGGAGCGCCAGGTTTTCGAGCAGCCGACGGTCGAGCTCGACATTCCAAGTACTACTGCGTGGATTTCGGATCTGCCCGACGATTGTGTTCGTGTACGCAGTCGAGGTCAATAGTTCGCCGGACGGTCCCAGCGTTACCACGGAGCGACCCGGGAACTCCGGGAATGCGGCGATGTTCAGCGGCACGCGGTCATAGAACATTCCGGCTCCCGCCTTCAGCAGAGTCTTTCGATCGCGAGTGAGCGCGAAAGTAATGCCGGCCCGCGGAGCCGCGTGCGTAGAATCGGTGATCGAATCGTGATCGAACCTCAACCCTAAATCGAGCGCCACTCTCTCGCCAAGGTGCCACTGATCGCCGGCGAACCAGGCGAACTCGTTCTGATTTACCGAAAAACGGGAGGGTGCTCCGAACTCGATCCGTTCTATCGAGTAACCGGCAGTGCCGACAACGTCTACCGGCGAGAAAGCCTGCCGTCCGTCATAGGAGCTATGAGAAAAGTCGAGACCCGCCTTCAAAATGTGCGTTCCGAGAAAATGCCGCTCGCTCGACTGATAGATTTCCTGCCACTGGAAGCGGTCGCTCTTCCGGTTCTGAAGGTCGAAGAACCCACCTTCGGTGGTTTCGAGCAGCAGCCGGTATGGAGCCGTGCTGTTCGGCAGGATATCGGCGTCGTATTTCTGGAAGTTGATATGCGACGTGAGCAGGCCGTTCGCGCCTAAAATGTAGCGGTCCTGTAACGCGGTCTGGTAGCCGCGCTGGTGGAGGTCGGACGTCGATTCCTGCGGTGTAAATGTGTTCAGCCCCAGGTATGCCAGCTTTTGCGGAAAAGCTGAGAAAGAAATCGTTGCCGAATGGGTTTCCGTCAGTGACAGATCCACCTGCGTAAAGGAATCGAGGCTTTCCAGCTTCATGTCCCGCCGCGTGGGGGCGAGACTCTGGACCGGTGTTCGCACGAATCGGTACTCGAAGGCCTGGGTGATCGCGACGCGGTTTCTCACCAGCGGCCCGGTAACGGTGAGGCGCGGGGTCACCGATTCCAAGCCGACGATGTCGCCATCGCGATCACGCGCTCGCGGGAAGAGGTTTTGGATCGAAAAATGATATTTCTCCAGGTTTCCGGGTTTGGTTTCGACGCTCGAGACCGCTCCGGTGAACCTTCCGTACTCCGGATCATAAGGATTGGAGATCACCTGCACCGACGAGACCACGTCGATGGGCAGGTTCATTGCCTGCGCGCCGGTCGCGGGATCGGTGACGTTCGCCGAATTCAACAGCCACCCGCCTTGCGTCGAACGCGCGCCCTTCATATTGATTCGCCCGTCCGGCCCGCGGACCACCCCGGGGACGAGGGGCAACAAGCTCTCGACCTTTTCGGTGGAATTCGGGGCGCTCTCGACAGTTGCTTGCGTGATGGTCACCGACTGAGCGGATTGCATGGAAACCGCTTGTACGGCTTCATCCGTGGCGGTTACTGTCACTGAGCTGGTCACGACCGTGAGCTCGAGAGGAATTTCAGCGGCGGCGGTTTCTCCCGCTGCCACATCCACCGGCACGGATCCTTTCAATCCCGGCGCAGTCGCTTCCGCTGTGTATCGGCCCGGCGGCAAGAGCTCAAATCGGTATTGGCCGTTCGCGTCTGATTCCGTTGTCCGCTCTTCCGGACCGCGCAGGCTGATCAGCGCTCCGGGAACGACCGCTCGTTGCCCGTCCGCACCTATGTTGAAGACTTCTCCCGCAATCGAGCCCGGCGTGACCGCCGTATCTTGCGCAAAGCAGCAGGCTAGAGCGACGAATGCCCACCAGAATCGCAATGGTTTCATACGGGCACCGCGGAATCTAACCCGCGCGGTGCCCGCAATTTTAGAAAGTGAAGTGTCCACAAAAAATCCATCCTCAGCAAAGGGCATCGTCCCGATTGGGATGTCTCTGTCCTGTTTTGCTGGCCTGAATAGAGCACGGCGCCTGCCAATGATCGGCAGTCGCGTGCCAGGCGCGTTTTGTGCTTGCGCAGCCGAGATCTCTGCCGAGCGGCGACGCTCAAGCGCTCACGCGTGATCGGCACAGACGGCAGATGCTATAGCAGGTGCCGACATTACGCCCGTCGTTGCGCGTGATTTGGTGGTACGGCCGATGGTGGGGCAGGCTGGCAGCTTGCGGCGGGCGGAGAGCCCGCCGCAGAAGAGTTAACTGGAGAGGATTCCGGATGGGGACGTGCTTCAGACTAATCGTAGTATTCCAAGCCCAAATGCGTGATCAAGTCTTCTCCTTGCATCCAGCGCAGCGTGTTCTTCAGCTTCATTAACTGGATAAAGATGTCGTGCTCAGGCTTGAGATTGGGAGCGGTCATCGGGGCCTTGAAGTAGAACGACAGCCACTCCTGCACGCCACGCATCCCGGCACGCTGCGCCAGGTCCATGAACAACACTAAGTCGAGCACCAGAGGTGCCGCCAGGATCGAGTCGCGACACAAGAAGTTGATCTTGATCTGCATGGGATAACCGAGCCAGCCAAAGATATCGATGTTGTCCCAGCCCTCTTTCGCGTCGCCACGGGGCGGGTAATACTCGATGCGCACCTTATGGTTGAAATGCTTGTACAGATCGGGATAGAGCTCGGGCTGGAGGATGTGCTCGAGCGAAGAGAGCTTGCTTTCCTCCTTCGACTGGAATGAGCCCGGATCGTCCAGCACCTCGCCGTCACGATTTCCGAGGATGTTGGTCGAGAACCATCCCGCCAAGCCCAACATGCGGGATTTGAGGCCCGGCGCGATCAACGTTTTCATGAAGGTCTGCCCCGTCTTGAAATCCTTGCCCGAGATAGGCACCTGCCGTTCGCGCGCAAGTTCGACGAGTGCCGGCGTGTCGGTGGTGAGGTGCGGCGCACCATTGGCGTACGGCACGCCCGATTTCAGTGCGGCATAGGCATAGATCTGGCTGGGCGAGATTTCGGGATCGTTCTTCTGCAGCCCGCACTCGAAATCGCGCAGCGATTGGTGCACAGCCGCGGGCTTGTGGAACACCTCGGTCGATGCGCACCAGATCATGGAGAGACGCGCCGCGCCGGTTTTCTCCCGAAAGTGCCGGATGTCGTCCATCAGCATCTCGGCGTAATCCATCTTGGAGCCCCGCGGCTTGACGTTGGGGCCGTTCAAGCGACGCACATACGACTGGTCGAACACGGCGGGCATCGGGCGGATGGCAGAAAGCGGATCCCGGAGCTGATCCAGGAGAGATTTCTCGAGTACCCCGGCATGCTCGGCGGCTTCGTAGCAGTTCTCTTCAAAAATGTCCCAGGTGCCGAAGGCAAGATCGTTCAGACCGGCGAGCGGAACGAAGTCTTTAATCATCGGGCTACGGCCCTCGGTGCGCTTCCCAAGCCGAACTGCGGCCATCTGGGTAAGCGAGCCGATTGGTTTCGCCAGGCCGCGTTTTACGGCTTCCACGCCGGCAATGAACGTCGTCGTCACCGCACCTTGACCGACCAAAAGGATGCCCAGGGTGCCGTTGGCAGGCGCAAGCTGGACGTTGTCTTTGTTGGGCATTTCGATTGTCCTCATCATCTTTCGAACCGTGCTTATGCACGTTCGATTCCGTGTTGAGGGGTTGAGGAGGAGAAGGCCAGTCCGACTTTGCCCTGGCCGGCTATAGTCACTTGCCGAAAGCCGGCGAAAGATAATCGGCGAATGCCGAATTTACGATGCGCCGATCAGGCCGGGAGCCTCAAAGTCGTGGACAGCGGATAGTGGTCGGACGCTCTCGTCTCTCGGTGTACTCTCGTGCCGGAGCAGACGACCGGCCCCCGGGTGAATATCCAGTCCAGCGTTCGACCGTCGCGTATGGTCCCATGACAGTCGCAGCCGTCGGACGCATCCGTGAACCCTGCTGAAAGCAAATACCGCCGCAAGGGAGACGGTGCCTGATGGGTATTCAGATCCCCGGCCAGAATGATGGGGGTGTCTCGCGGGTAGCGAAGACTATCCTGCACAACCTCGGTCAGCTGGGAGAGACGCAGACCATCGCCTCCCTTGCTCTCGAGATGAAGATCATAGATTACGAGGCGGTTATTTCCCAACACCAATTCCGTCGCTAAAGCCATTCGGCCGCCTCGACGAGGCTGAAAAACGGGCAACTTGGGCACAAACCAGTGCGGGTCCCAGAAATCCGATTGCCGGTTGAAGCGGAGGATCCGAGGTTCGAGGATGTGGCAGCGGGCCAGCACGGCTTGGCCGTGAAAGGCGGGGGCGCTCTTCGAGCCCTGACTCAGTTCTTCGAACTCAACTCCGAAGACGTAGTTGAAGTCGAGGTGCGCCGCCAGGAAATCTGCCACATCCAGTCGCGATGTCCTCCTGGCGTTGAGATCCACTTCCTGGAGAATACAAATATCCGGCCGTTGGCGACTGATAAAATCCATCACGGCAGGCAATCGTAAGCCCCGCTCGATGTTCCAGTTGAGGACGCGAACCGGATTCAGCCGCTCATCGGAACGGATGGCATAGCACCCTTGACGTATATCGCTCACGATGACACCTCAGGCCGGCCAGCCTTCACTGAGCCGACTCCTGATCCGTATTGTGAGACGCCGGCGCCTCCCGCCTGGTCGTAACGTAGTCGAAATAATCGATCATTACTTCGGTTGTCCCGAAGATTCTCGCCTGGGCAACGGACTGATTGCTCGCCGGAAGCCAGAACTGCCCCGTCCGCTCGTATCGTTGGACCACCTGAACACTGCGTATCCAGAAGGAAGGGTTTTTCGCGGGCTGACCCTCGACGCGTGCGATGGCAAAGTCTTCGGCGTCAACCCAGATCCGGCCGCGAATGAGGAACTTGTTTCGCGTCTTGGGATTGACTTCCAGAATATAGCTGCCGTGTCCATCGAGGACGTCGGTGCCGACCAGACGGAAATCGTAATTGGCGGGAATGATGCGCGTGTCCTGGCGCTCCCCTTTTTCGCTGGCTTCGTGTTCCGCGTCTATCATCTTGCGGAGGATGTGATTGCGCACAAACCCGGACCCAGTTTCGGAGACCACTTCAAACGTCTTCACGCCGGCGTGATCGCACGTGATCCGGGCAGTCAGTTCGGCGCGTTTATTGGATTTCTTGTTCTCGAAGCGATAACGCCGAACGCCTGTATACCCGGCGAGGGCCGCGAGCCTATTGTTATCCGCCTGGACCATGCGCTCCACGATCTCGGGCGCAGTCAACGTCGGCGGCGCGGCGCCTTCCATCACGGCCAGCAAAACAAGCGTGTGTAGCATCGGTATCAAACCTCCAAGACTAACTCCTAACGCGATGCACGTAGCCGTCCATTTCGACATTGTCATCTGTATATGCTGGCGCCTTTGTGTCAAGTGCCAGTCGATTATCGGCACCCGCGCAGCTGATCGGCAGTTGCTTCGGCAGTTGCTAAGCTGCACGCCGACTGACCTGCACCATTCGATTTCGTTCGAGCGCACCTAGCCGCAGCATTTGACCCATGTCTTCCATTGGTTGCGAGCGGGACTCCGCGGCGGCAAATCAAAATCCGAGCTCGATACGGGCGCCGGATTTTTTTGGCGGGGCAATTGCGATATTCAGTGCGATCTTGTTGGAGGTCATTCGATATGACAAACAGAGCAAAGCGTTTAGATCCGAGAATGTCAGGGCCAGTGACAGAAACGCTCGGAACCAAGTTGCGGCGCCTCGTTGTTGGACAGGAAGAAGCGATCCAGAAAATCCTGGATCTGTACCAGATGTATGTCACAGGAATGACCTCTCCCGGCCGTCCGATTGGCAACCTTCTCTTCCTGGGGCCCACGGGATCGGGCAAAACCCGGGTCGTCGAGGCCACTGCCGAAAGTCTTTTCGGGGATGCCACCTCCGTTGTCAAAGTGAACTGTGCCGAATTTCAGCACAGCCACGAGATCGCCAAGCTGATCGGCTCGCCCCCCGGATATCTTGGCCATCGCGAAACACGTCCATTTCTTAGTCAGGAAGCGCTCGACCGATCTCACACCGAGAAGCTGAAGCTGACATTGGTACTCTTTGATGAAATCGAAAAGGCCAGCGATGCGCTTTGGAACTTGTTGCTGGGGATTTTGGATAAAGCTACCTTGACGCTTGGGGACGGGCGGCAGGTTGATTTCTCGAAGTGCCTCATTTTTATGACCAGCAATCTGGGCGCGGCGGAAATGCAGAACCTCGTTCGGCCGCGTTGGGGGTTCACCTCCGCCAGCAGCCATGATGGCCTTCGAGCAGAGGTTACAGAAAAGCTGTCAGCCGTAGGAACGGCAGCTGCCCGGAAGAAGTTTTCTCCGGAATTCGTCAATCGCTTGGATGCGATGGTGGTCTTCCGGGCTCTCGGCGAGACCGAACTACGGGAGATTGCCGAGATCGAATTGCGGCATGTCCAAGAACGTATTCGCCGCAGCGGAGCCACGCCTTTCGTTTTTCGGCTTACAGAAGCGGCGTTTGAGCAGGTCTTGGCCGAGGGAACTGATCCCCGATATGGGGCTCGTCACCTCCGGCGGGCAATCGATCGGCTGCTCGTCCAACCAATCTCGAACCTGCTCGCGACTGAACAGGTGCGGAGGGGGGACTGGGTCAGGGTAGACGCCGACCCGGAGTCGCGTGAGATCTTTTTCCTACGCGTGGGTCCCCCGGGACCAGAGGCGGTCACCGAGATGCCGGCTGCAGGCAGCCTGACCCGGCGCTTCCCGGAGGTCGTGAAGTCCCGCGCTGCATAATGCTGCCGCTAAAAGGACCTCATGCCGAGCACCGGCGCGCTGTTGGAGTTGCGCACGCCTGAATACCTGGGATCGGGGTCCATACATCTGTGGAGATATCGCGGAACCAGAGATGGGCGCCGACACGCGCGGCGTTTGCCGATGCATAGTGCCGAAACCCGGCAGAAGTTCTGGACCGGCAGGTGCCAACCGGTGACGTCCTCAACGCCGCGGCCAAAGCAGCCAGATCATCGCTATCCAGGGGCTTACCGCAAACACCACGTACCAGATCTCCTCGATCAGCCGGTTCTTCCTGCCGGCTGACGCTGTACGAACCAGCATCAACATTGGCAGCTGCCTCGCCGCACAGCAGTGGTACCTGGCCCGTGAGTTCGGGAGTGGAGCGTCTCTCGCAAAGTCTGCCGCACCATCTTCTTGGCGCGAAAGAGACGGCTTTTCACGCATCCGGCCGTCAAGCCCAACCGCTGTCCCGTCTCGGCAGTGGTCAGGCCGTCCATCTCACGAAACCGGAATACCGGTTGGTATACCGACGGCAAGCTCTTTACGGCCCGCTCCAGAATGTCTTCGGCATTTTGTTCGATGGCGTGCTGCTCCGGAGTATGAGCCACCGAGAAAAGAGATCTTGCGTTGGCATCGCCGATCTCGACAAAGCGCCTCCGCTTTCGGATCTGGGTGAGCGCTTCGTTTACGACGATCGAATACATCCAGCGGAAATACCCGGCGCGACCGCCGTACTGATCAATATGGGTGAGTGCCCGCAAGTGCGCTCCTTGCAGCGCGTCCTCCGCATCTGCTTCGCTACGAAGCAGTCGACGGGCTACTTGACGCAGAGGCCGGTGGTACCGAATGGCAAGGACTTCGTACGACCGGATGTCGCCGCTCCGGACCCGCGAGATCACATCTTCATCCGTAATTGCTTGCAACATAGCTCGACGAATATCCAGCAGGCATGGTGCCAATCGGTCGTCGTTCCGGCCCTGTTCGATCCTGCTCAAACGTGGCCCCCGGAGTGCAGACCGTATCTATGGAAGTGATTTGCGATGATCCGGATTACAACTACAGAGGATCGGTCGAGAACGAGTATCATCATTGATGGCGAGCTCTCCAGCGAATCCGTCGCGATTGTCGAGACCTGTTGCGGTCAAGCCGAGGCGAAGGGAAAGCCGGTGAAGCTCTTCCTACGTGATGTCGCAACGGTGGATAAGGCCGGACAAAACCTTTTGGGCCGCTTAGCTGCGAAAGGGGTCCACCTGGCCGCAAGAGGTCTGTATACCACCTATCTCATACAATCACTCGCACCCGCTGAGACAGCGTCGAAGAATTCTGCTGTCGAAAGCATAGGGCCATGCTGCTGAGTCCGAAGTGGAGGAGACGATGAGTGCAAGTGCAATCGTCGGCCGAAGCGCCGTTAATAGGAGAATCCCGTTCGGAGTCTTCGCCCGGGACGTGTTTTTATTGGACCCAGCCATTGAATGGTTCGCGCTAGAAGAAGCTGGGCGCGAACCAGGTTGGGTCTGGAGAGATCAAGAGACCGGGAAACTGCGTGGCGGCACGACGTCCAGAGCTGTGCACTGATCGATCCGCTGCTGTTCATGGTGGCGGACGATTATGACTGTGCATCCGGCGCAGCTGCAACCCTTAGCCCGCGTCGTCTGCGCTTTGTGATACTCGCATACACTGACATGGTGCAGATTGTCGCGCGATTCGGAGCGGATAGCCACGCACGTATCGCGATCTCACCGGGACTTGATACATACATGCTCGGAACGAAGCTGGTCAAAGTGCTTGAGCACTGGACGCGGATGCCCGTTATGTAGTGAAGCTCCATCGCCTTCGCCGGTCCATAGGCCCGACAATGCTAAGCGGCTTTGCGTTCCGCAGAGGCGCGATGTTCCAAATACTCCTGACACCGCACGCAGTATGACGCCCAAGGGATGATTTCCAGGCGTTTGAGGCTGATCGGCTCTTCACACTCGGCACAAAGACCGTAGCTGCCCTCGGAGATTTCGTGGAGGGACCGATCTACTTGTGCCAGAATGCGGGACAGTTGGCCCAACCTGGTTGCGTGTTCTTCTCTCAGCTTCATGCTCTGCATTTGATCGATCGGATCGTGTTCGCTGTCGCCAATCGCTATTCCAGCTGTTTGTGCACGGATCGCGCTTGCGAGTTCCCGTCGCTTAGTCTCAATGATCCGCTTGAAATTTATCGTCTGTGCCTGAGTCACAATATCCTCCACTAACTTGCCGGCGAGTGAAAATCCGGAACAACCCGCTAGAAGCATTTCGGATTCCATTGGAAGTCACGCGTCAGGTCACTCGCGCGAGATCTGTGTCGCAGGCGCGGCTCAGGTTGTCCTGATGGTATCGGGCCGGCACGCCACGGTCGATGATTTAGGTTCCACTATCCTGTTGTGGCGAGAGGTAGCTTCAGACGCCTGGCCCAGCCGCATCAATCAGCGCCGATGTTCGGCTATTGCTGTCGGCAGGTGACGAAGTAACCGCCCGCAAGTATCGAGTGCGAAACGGAAATCCTTCGGATCGAAGAAGACTGGCTTGGATGCTGCTGTGCATCTGATCCGGTGGGCAGAGAATTAGGAGAACGATCATGAGGAAATCATTTTGGGAAAGGCTTATCGACCTCTGGTGCCGACTGATGCATCCCGCCCCGATGTGGCCTGTGCATGGCCACTATCGTTGTCCTGCATGCTGGCGCGAATACAGTGTTCCTTGGGAAGTCAGATCGGCGCCTGCGTCACTGGATACCGTCAGCCAAGTTTTGCGACCGGAGCATTCCCGGGTCACTGCCAGCAGGATCACCATGCCGGTGCACTCCTGGTAAGCCATCCGATTGCATTCACACGGAGGTAGTTGAACAATGCCGGACGCAATTCGGGAGTTGACTGAAAAGCATCATGCCTACTACGAAGTATGGCCATATTACATTGTCACTGACGAGGGCTCCCCAGGCGCGAGTGCACATAGGGTTCAGGCTGGGTTCGATGTCGACATCTATGGCGCCAGAACCGACGAAGAAATGCCATTGCACTCTGCTGCGTACGAGCTAGGCTACAGTGAACTACAGAAGATTGCGACAGAGATTTCGCGTCACGCCGAGGACTTCTGCTCAGTGGAAGTTGTTTCGTTCCCTTCAACCATCTTTTTGGACACCAAAAATGATTTGCGTTCGCGGGCCCTTCTGCGAATCCGGATTTCCCACTGGCGAGGTCTGAATCAGCCGGCCGCGGCGACGGAAGAGCGAGCGCTGCACGAGATCGAAAGAGAAATTCAGGCCCATGGAATTCGACCTGGGAATACCGGCCGCGGTTGACTGATAATAGTCCATCCTCCTGTGCCGAATGCAAGCCAACCCCGGGGCCGAACTCGCCAGGCGCATGAGCAATCACGCCGCCGAATATTTGGAATCATCCATGCACTGCAGTCTAACGAGGTGGGCGTAAAATGGAGATCATCGCGATAGGCACAGGTCTTTTCCTGAGTGGCGCCTTGGCTTTATTCCTGGCGGCAGCGACCCTCCGTACGTTGTGCTTTGCGCTTAAACCACGGCCAGATATAGCAGAGTTTTCAGTGCGCACGAAGGAGCCGCAAGCGCACTGGTTGCGTGAGGCGCTCTGAACGGGTCAGGTGACCGGAATCCAGGTGGCCCGATACGACCCCGAGGACGTGCCTGCCAGGCCTCCAAAGTTCTCCAAGTCTAGCCTCAGATTGATGAAGAAGAGTCGCCGCCAGATCAGTCCAGAGCTGGCCCTTTAGAAGTGCCGCATCGTTCCTCTTTGGAGTGATTCGATAAATGAATGCCGGCGTTCCGCCGGTGCGCACCTCACCCACAAAGTGGAATTTGTAATTGGCCGGCGTGATTGCGAGCGAAGAGGCGGGGATTTCGTCCATCTGCTCCGCGACTGCAAGATATCGGCCGATTACTTCGGCCAGAAGCGTCCCATCACCTCCGACTGCCAGGAGGTAGCAGTTCGGGCGCGCGCTCTCATCGTGGTTGCGAACAGCCAGTAGTGAGGCCTTTTTTTAGAGCCCAGGCAAGGACGCTTCGATGGACATAGCGACTGGCCCCGAGTGATTGAATAATCGCCATCCGCGAGCGAACCGATATACCGGCGAACGCGAGGGCCTGGAGCGACCGGTTCGGCTCCGGCGGGAGGTCCCTAGTTTGCGCATTGGCAGGGTCGAAGGCATCAGCAGGGCCGCGATGTATGGGCACAGCCGCGAGTCCAATCGCAAGCCGTGTTGCAAGCGTCTCTTCCTCTTCATACCCGTCGGACGGCAAATCAGAATCCAGATCCCGGGCGCACACCCGAGTTGAAAGTACGGCCATTATCCGAATCGCCAGTGCGGCGTGCCATTGGCATTTACCCGAGTTTCGACAGATGCCGTTGGCTATGCCGCGATCAGAGAACCGGATTCCGCTGCCACGGCTGCTGCACCAGAGACGCGAATAAAGCCCTCCATCGCTTGCTCGAACAAGTCGAGAGCGAGCCGAGCCTTGAGTAGCGCCGCGTTTTCGCTGCTGCGAAGAGCGGCCTCGTTCAGGGAAACCATTTCGTACAGTTCCATCAGCTTTTCCATTGTGTTCACCCGCCATCGCTGGCCCTTTCGTGTTCGAAGGAAGGCACGGCACGGGCCATTTCGTCGTCTTGACCGGGAGGTTCTTGCAGAACGGGTTTGCGCCTGTAATTCGTTGTCGCCGGCAAGAAACTGCCAAAGCATCGGCAAAATGCCGAACTGCCGGTCGGCGCTTGCCGAAGGGTCAGCCGCGCTCCAGAGACTCCGAATGCCGGCATCTGCATGCGCGACCGGCAGCGCCGATCTCTACCACCGCGCGCGCGGGTTGTACCGGCGGATCCGCACCGCTGAATCATCTCCCTCCGGGTTAATTCGGCAAACTGCCGGAACTCCGGCACTCGCCGAACCGAATGACGATTCGCTTGGCAGGTGCTCCTGGAAAGAGCGATGAAAACGTTGCATTTCCTCAAAAAACGAAATGGCATCCCCAGTGCGTTAACGATGCCGAACGCCGCAAGAGGTGTTCAGAAAGCAAACACCAAGGAGCAAACAAATGTTTCGGAAGGGTTTGTTAACGATGATGCTGGCGGGTTTGGCCGCCGTCGCGCTGCCGGTGTACGCGCAGTCCGAAGAGGGGCGGCAGGACGTCGCGGTCCAAGCGTTCGGGAGTTTCGTGACCACCACGACTCACAACGGCGTCAATAATAGCGCGACCAACAACGGCGGCGTGCTCGCCACCTACCGGTTCTTTTTCAGCAAGCATCACGGAGTCGAAGCCAACTACGGATATGCACTGAACACTCAGAGCTACGGTTCGAGTGCCGGCGCGCTCGGCGTAAAGACGAATACTCACGAGGTCTCCGGTGCGTACGTGTTTCGGATGCCGTTCGGCAAGGTCACGCCTTTCGCCCTGGCAGGCGTAGGCGCCCTAGTCTTCAGCCCCAGGGATCTCGCAGGCGCCAGCACCCAAACCCGCGCGGGCTTCGTTTACGGCGCCGGTGCCGACCTTAGTCTCACACATCACCTGTTCATGCGCGCCGAGTATCGAGGCTTCGTCTATAACTCTCCAACTTACGATCTGCCGGTGCTCGCTCGTCTGGACCGCGTGGCCCATCGGGCGGAGCCTTCAGTTGGTTTCGGCTACCGCTTCTAAGAGTGTCTACGGCGGGGTCGAATGCCCGGCCGCCAGACGTCTTATTTCTGACGGCCGGAATTGAGTCGAGTCAACACATTTTTAGGTGACGAATATGTTCAGACGAGTTCGAGGGAAGATCGGGACCACCTGGTGCACCCTGGCGCACAATTCGCTCCTGTGGCCGGTGCACGAACATTACGAATGCCGTAAATGCGGCAGGCACTTTCCAGCCTTCGCGACGGCGACGCAGCGGTCGATTTCGCCGATCGCGTTGCCCCTGAAAGGGCGCTCACGGAGTGCATCGCTGAGTCGAGCATGAGATCAGCAGAAAAGAACGAGGGAGGATCGTCATGAAAGTAATCGCACTTATAGTAGTCGCGCTCACGGCAGGCACAACGCAGCTGATGCGTGCGGCCGAACTCCAGCCCGCGACGCGGATGGCCTGGAATACATACCTGGAACAAGCCGATTCCCGCGCGCAAGAACGCGCCTCCGGGCGCCTGCCTTTCTTTTGGATCGATGAATCGCCCGACCGTGCGTCCCGCGTCCGCCGCGGCGAAGTGGTCATCGCCCCGGTGGTGGGCCACGGTAGCGAGGCTGTGCCTCATGGTCTGATTCACGACTGGATTGGAGCCATTTTTATTCCGGGCGTGACGATCGATCGCGTCTGGGCGGTCGCCCACGATTATGACGATTATCAGCGCATGTACAGGCCCGTGGTCGCTTCGTCCAAAGAGCTCGCGTGCAGCGGCGAAACCCAAGAGTTTCAGATGGT
>Ga0070741_10014320_pt1 | contig 13737 bp, 9 predicted proteins | sample Coa_R1_4_FD_66440 | JGI IMG/M metagenome (GOLD analysis project Ga0070741, IMG submission 66440) | Surface soil microbial communities from Centralia Pennsylvania, which are recovering from an underground coalmine fire - Coalmine... | ecosystem: Environmental > Terrestrial > Soil > Unclassified ... | reverse complement strand
CGGACCTCGCCGCCGCGCACCACAACCTCGGCCTCGTCCGCCAGCGCCAGGGCCAGCTCGACGACGCGGTAGCGAGCCTGACCCGCGCCATCGAGCTCGCGCCCGGCGATGCCGCCGCGCACGAAAACCTGGGGGTCGCCTTCCGGAGCCAGCGGCGGTTCCACGACGCGGCGGCATCGTTCCAGCGTGCGGTCGACCTCGATCCGTCGCGCCGCCGGCTCGAGCACCTGATCGACGCCTACACGGGGCGGACGACGGACGCGGCGCCCGACCACTACGTCGCGGATCTCTTCGACCATCTCGCCGCCGACTTCGACGACTACCTCGTCAAGGTCCTCGGCTACCGCACGCCCGCGCTCCTCAAAGGAATGCTCCGCGAGGTGATCGATCCCGACGACCGGTTCCGGCGCGTGCTCGACCTCGGCTGCGGCACCGGCCTCATGGGCGTCGAGCTCGCACCGAGCGCCGACGAGCTCTGCGGCGTCGACCTCTCACCGAAGATGCTCGATCGGGCCCGCGCCCGCGGCATCTATCATCGGCTCGACGCGGCGGGCATCGACGCCTTCCTCGACGCGGTGGACGGCACCTTCGACCTCGTCGTCGCCGCCGACGTGTTCGTCTACATCGGCGATCTCGTGCGGACGTTCGCGGGCGTGCGCCGCCGCGCGGAGGACGGCGCGCTCTTCCTCTTCTCGACGGAGATCGCAACCGCCGGCGATTTCGTCCTGAATCCCACCGGACGCTACGGGCACGCGAAATCGTACGTCGAACGCGTCGCGACCGAGACCGGATTCACCGTCGTTCGCTGCACGAGCGGCCCGCTCCGGATGGAGAACGAGGAGGTCGTCGTCGGGGACTGCTGGCTGCTCCAGGCGGACTGACGCCGCTCAGCGCAGCAGGAGACGCATGTTCAGGATCTGCCCGCGCGCGTGACGGAGCACGTCGATCTCTTCCCGCCCGTACTCGGTGTCGAGTCGATGCGGCTCGCGCGACAGCCGATCGACGAGGCGCTCGTTCGCCTTCATCGCCATGTCGAGGGCGTCGATCGCCATGCGGAGCGCGGTCGTCATCTGATGCAGCCGGACCTTGACGTTCGCGATCTCCGCGCGGGCGACGACATCGACGGACTTCATGCACGATCCTCCGGTCGGGTAGCGGCTCGCCGACCGAATCGTGCTAACACGCCGTCCGGGAGAAGTCGCCCGTGGCCGAGGAACGGCGGATCGAAAAGCTGAGCGTCCCCGACGCGGTCGCCGTCGCCGTCCGGCTGCATCAGGCGGGCCACCTGGGCGAGGCCGAAGAGCTCTACCGGAACGTCCTCGCAGCGGTGCCGGAGCACCCCGACGCGCTCCACTTCCTCGGCGTCCTTTGCCACCAACGCGGACGGACCGCGGAAGGGATCCAGCTCGTCACCCGTGCGCTCGCGGTGACGCCCGACCACGTCGACGCGCAGAGCAACCTCGGGAACCTGCTCCGCGACGCCGGCCGGCTCGCCGAAGCGGAAGCGGCGTACCGCCGCGCGATCGCGCTCGTGCCGACGCGGACCGCGCCCCGGAACAACCTCGGCGTCGTGCTGAAGAACCAGGGTCGGCTCGCGGAGGCGGTCGCCGAGTACCGTGCCGCGCTCGCGATCGATCCGAGCTACGCCGACGCGCATCACAATCTCGCCGCCGCGCTCACCGCGCAGGGAAAGCACGACGAGGCGGTCGTCGCCGCGCGCCGCGCGATCGAGCTCCGGCCCGACCACGCGCACGCGTGGCGGAATCTCAGCCACGCGCTCCACCGGGGCGGGAACGACGCCGAGGCGACACGGGTTCTCGAGCAGTGGCTCGCGCTCGATCCCGACAACGCCGTCGCCGCGCACATGCTCGCGGCACTCGGTGCCCGCTCAGCACCGGCGCGCGCGGCCGACGCGTATGTGACCGAGGTCTTCGACGATTTCGCCGGCAGCTTCGACGCCGTCATGCGCGGGCTCGAGTACCGCGCGCCGGGGCTGCTCGCGGAGCGGCTCGCGAGCGACATCCCGGTCGCGGCCGCCGATCTCGACGTCCTCGACGCGGGCTGCGGTACGGGTCTCTGTGCGCCGATACTCCGACCGTTCGCCCGCCGGCTGATCGGTGTCGACCTGTCACCCGGGATGATCGCCCGCGCCCGCGCGCGCGATGCCTACGACGAGCTCGTCGTCGGGGAGCTGACGGCGTTCCTCGCGAGCCGAAAGGGATCCTTCGATGTGATCGCGTCCGCCGACACGCTCGTCTACGTCGGCGACCTCGGGCCGTTCTTCGTGGCGGCGGCGGACGCGCTCCGACCGGGCGGGCTCCTCGTCTTCACGGTCGAGCACGCCGCGGATGCGGCGGAGCCCTTCCGTCTAGACCCGACGGGACGCTACAGCCACACGAGGGACGGGATCGCGAGCGGCCTGGCCGACGGCGGGCTGACGCTCGCTGCGATGACCGAAGCCGTGCTGCGCGAGGAGCAGGGACGTCCGGTCGCCGGGCTCGTCGTCAGCGCGCGAAACGGATCGCCATCGGTTTCGTTGTCCGACGCGATCGGCCTCCACCGCGCCGGCCGCTTGGCGGAGGCCGAGCGGCTCTACCGCCGTCTCCTCAGGCACACGCCCGACGACCCGGACGTCCTGCATTTCTTCGGGGTGCTCCTCCATCGGACCCGCCGATCGGCGCAGGCGGTCGACCTGATCGAGCGCGCGATCGCCCGCGCGCCGGAGCACGCCGACGCCCACAACAACCTCGGGAACGTTTTCACGGAGCAAGGTCGCTTCGAGGAGGCGCTCGTCGCCTACCGCCGCGCGATCGCACTCCGGCCGGACTTCGCCGACGCGTACAACAACCTCGGGACGGTGCTGCGCGCCCAGAATCGGCTCGACGACGCGCTCGCGGCGTACGAGGACGCGATCGCGCGCGACCCCCGCCACGCCGAGGCGTACGTCAACCGAGGCAACGTGCTGAAGGAGCGCGGGGACTTCGACGGCGCCATCGACGCGTATCTCCAGGCCATCGCGCACGCACGCTTTCCGGGCGACGCGTATCGGAACCTCGGGAACACGCTCTACGCCGTCTCCCGCATCCCGGAAGCACTCGCCGTCTACGAGACCTGGCTCCGCTACGAGCCGGATCATCCGGTCGCGCTCCACATGCGCGCCGCCTGCTCGGGACACGATGCCCCCGCGCGTGCCTCCGACGGCTACATCCGCGACTACTTCGGTCGATTCGCGGAGAGCTTCGACACGAAGCTCGAAGCGCTCGAATACCGCGCTCCCGAGCTCGTCGTCGGCGCGATCACGGACGGCCTTCCCGCCGGCGCCGCGTACGACGTGCTCGACCCCGGTTGCGGGACGGGTCTCTGCGGACCCCTGCTCCGGCCGTGGGCGCGCCAGCTGGTCGGCGTCGACCTGTCTGCCGGAATGCTCGAGAAGGCGCGCGCACGAGGAACGTACGACGCACTCGTCGTCGCCGAGCTGACCGAGCACATGAGCGGGGCCATCAAGCGCTACGACCTGATCGTCTGTGTCGACACGCTCTGCTACTTCGGCGGCCTCCTGCCGGCGTTTCGCGCGGCGGCGACGGCGCTCCGGCCCGGCGGTCGCTTCGCCTGCTCGCTCGAGCACGACGAGGACGCGCCCGATTTTCGGCTGAACCCGAACGGGCGGTATACGCACACCGAGGCCTATGTCCGCCGGACGCTCGTCGAAGCCGGGTTGACGCTGCGTTCGCTCACCCGCGAGACGCTTCGCACGGAAGGCCAAAAGCCGGTCGCCGGGCTCGTGATCGTCGCAACGGGATAGCCACGGTTGCGCGCGTCGCGTCCGCGGCAGTAGAGCGGTCGGGTCGCGAGGAGGGATCATGGCGGAACGACTCCGGTTCGACGTCGGATTCGGCCGGCCCGCGCCGCGTCGGCGCTTCGGCGAGGGCGACGGCGAGGCGATGCGTATCCTGCTGCTCGCGGACTTTGGCAGACGTTCGGGCGCGCTCGGCGAGCGCTCGCCACAACGGATCGACGTCGACGACTTCGAGCAGGTCCTCCGCCGTCAGGCGCCGCGCCTCACGCTCCCGGCCGCGGCCGGAGATGATGGGCCAACCGTCATCGAGTTTCACGAGCTCGACGCGTTCCATCCAGATTCGCTCTACGAGGCGGTTCCCGCGTTCGCGCCGCTCCGCGCGGTGCGCGCCCGCCTGCTCGACCCAGCGACGGCGCCGGCGGCGATCGCGGAGCTGACGGGCGGTGCGGCCGCGAGCGTGCCGGCGCCCACGCCGACGAAGCCGTCGGAGGCGGATTTCGAGCGTCTCCTCGGGCAGCGGCAAGGTCCTGCGACGACGCCCGCCACGGCGGCGGTCGCGGATTTCATCCGACGCGTGATCGAGCCGCACGTCGTGCCCGCGGCCGACCCCCGCGCGGCGGACCTCGTCGCCGCGGTGGACGCCGCGATCGGCGACCGCATGGGGCGCATCCTGCACGATCCCGGATTCCAGGCGCTCGAGGCGGCGTGGCGTGCGGCGCACTGGCTCGTGACGAGCCTCGAGACCGACGAGACGCTGCAGCTCTACCTCCTCGACGTCTCCAAGGCGGAGATCGCCGCCGACATCGCCGCCGCCGGCGACGACCTCGAGCACTCGGCGCTGTACCAGCTCTTGATGCGCCATGGACCCGGGATGCCCGGTGGCGCCGGCTGGTCGGTCCTCGCCGGCGACTATCGCTTCGGCGCCGACGACGTCCAGGTGCTCGCCGCGCTCGGTGCGATCGGCGCGCAGGTCGGGGGACCGTTCCTCGCCGAGGCCGACGCATCGATCCTCGGCTGCCGGTCACTCGTCGAGACGCCCGACGAGCGGGGCTGGGAGGCCGGCGCGTCGGAGCACTGGCGTGCGCTCCGGAAGAGCGCCGCGGCGCGCTGGCTCGGCCTCGCGCTTCCCCGTGTCCTGCTCCGCGTCCCGTACGGACGCGACTCCGATCCGGCGGAGCGCTTCCGGTTCGAGGAGATGCCGTCCCCGCCGCAACACGAGGCGTACCTCTGGGGCAGCCCGGCATTCGCGTGCGCCCTCTTGCTCGGGCAGTCGTGGGCCGACGCGGGCGCCGCGATGACGCCCGGAGATCGCACGGAGCTCCTCGATCTCCCGAGCCACAGCTACGGCGACGCCGGCGCGCGAGCGGTCACGCCCCCCGGCGAGGTTTTGCTGTCCGAGCGCACCGCGGACGCGATCCTCGCGCGCGGCCTGATGCCGATGCTCAGCTTCAAGAACCGGAACGCCGTCCGGGTCGCGCGGTTCCAGTCGATCGCGGATCCGCCGACGGAACTCTCCGGACCGTGGGCCTGACGGACCCGCGATCGAGGATTGTCGACCGGCGCTGAACGGCGGTATCAGGATCCCTTCCGATCACGAGGAGGAGCACCCATGGCGAAGAATCCGCCCGAGAACATGCCGCGCATCACGCCGTACCTGTACTACGAGGACGTGGCGGCCGCGCTCGCGTGGCTCGCCCGGGCGTTCGGGTTCCGCGAGCGGATGCGGATCCCCGGTTCGGACGGCAAGGTCGCGCACGCCGAGATGGAGCTCGGCGACGGCGTCATTATGATGGGCCATCCCGGCCCGGACTACCGCAGTCCGAAGCGGCTCGGCGCAACGACGCAGAACGTCTACGTCTACGTGGACGACGTCGATCGCCACTGTCGCCAGGCGCGCGAGGCGGGCGCGAAGATCTTCCGCGACCTCGAGGACCAGTTCTACGGCGACCGGAACTACGGCGCCGAGGACCCCGAGGGGCATCAGTGGTACTTCGCGCAGCACGTGAAGGACGTGGCGCCCGAGGAATTGAAGCCACACGGCTAAACGATCCACCGGAACGGCCGGGCGGTTGCCGTTGGAGCGAGAACCAGCGGGGCGTCTGGATCCAACGGCTCGAAAAACGGTGGTGCGACGAGCGGTTGCGATCCAAACGGCTCGAAAGACGGTCCGCGGCGAGCCGTTGGGATCCAAACGGCTCAAAAAATGATCTCCGCGAGCCGTTGGGATCCAAACGGCTCGAAAAAACGGTCTCCGCGAGCCGTTGGGATCCAAACGGCTCGAAAAAACGGCCTCCGCGAGCCGTTGGGATCCAAACGGCTCGAAAAAACGGTCTGCGCGAGCCGTTGGGATCCAAACGGCTCGAAAAACGGCCTCCGGCAAGCCGTTGGGATCCAAACGGCTCAAAAACGACGCGTGGCCGGGTGCTGCATTTCAACAGAGCTCGACGTGCGCGCCCAAAGCCCTACCGGCCGAAAGCTTCGCCGGGTTCGCGGCCGACCTCGACTGGAGCGCGGTCGCCGAGGCCGTGCCGGCGGACGTCGCCGCACTGGCCGACGCAGATGACCTCGGTCCGGTCGCGCTCGACGCCCGCCTGCGCGCGATCGTCCGCGCGATGCAGCAGGTCGACTGGCAGATGGGGCGCCTCCTCCGCGTCGTCTTCGACCGGCGGCTCCATACGCTGATGCTGTTCCGCTCGGGTGCGCGCTACGTCCGCGAGCGGCTCGGCATCTCGGAGCGGAAGGCGCGCGCACTCGTCGCGCTCGAGCGACAGAGCTGGAATGCGCCGGCGCTCGGCGAGGCCTACCGCGCCGGGACGCTGTCCTGGCTCCGTGCGCTGCTGGTGCTCCCGGTCGCGTCCGAGAAGACCGCGCCCGCCTGGGTCACGCGCGCCCAGGAGGCGACCATCCGCCGGCTCTCCGACGAGGTCGAGTGGGCACTCGCGAGCCGGGTGCCGTTCGATCCGGTCGCGCCACCGGAGACCGGTCGCACTTTGATCGATCCGGACCGGCAAGTGTGTGCGCCCGAGGCGCCGCCGTATCCGGATACCGAGGTGACGTTCTCTGGGCCCGCGTCGGTCGTGGCGCTCTTCCGGACTGCCGTGCTCGCGTTCACCGGGCGGGCCGAGCCGGTCTGGCGGGGTTTCGAGCACTTGCTCGAGCACGTGAAGGCGGAATGGCTGTCACAGCCGCGCCACCGGGACTCGATCTTCCGACGCGACCGCTGGCGGTGCGCCGTCCCCGCGTGCTCGTCGCGAAAGCAACTGCACGATCACCACATCGTCTTCCGCTCGCGCGGCGGCGACCACGGGGGCGACAACCGGATCACCGTCTGTGCGTGGCATCATCTGCGCGGGATTCACGGCGGCGTCGTACGCGCGAGCGGCACGGCGCCCGCGGACGTCATCTGGGAGGTCGGCGTTCGTACCGGAAGGAGACCGCTCCTGCGTCTGCACGGCGACCGCTATCTTCACTGACGCTCACGCCCGAACTCCGGCCGTCCGGCCGAGTGATTCGATAGACACGCGCGATGATGTGGAGCCGCACGCGTGAATCCGACCCGCGCGACGAGCTCGCCGCCGAGTCGGTGCAGGGTTCTACCCGCGTGGAGCGGCCATGATGGCGAAGAACGCCGGCGTTTTCGCGCTACACCTCTAGCGCCCTTGCGAGCGCTGGCGAACCCGCGCGGTCTCTACTGACCACCCTTTCCCCTGTACTGAGTGCCGTCGTTCGCGCTCGTCCCCGCGCTGTCGAACGTGGCCTCCCAGCACTGGCCGTTCCCGGACTGGAGCTGCACGCGAGCGGGCAGTCCCAGCGGGAGCGGCAGGTTCGGGAACCCGGGCTCGGCGTGCAGGTTCGGCCCTTTCCCCTTGAGCTGCACCTTCGACTTCCCGGTGATGCCGGCCTTCAGCTTGATCTTGTCGACGCCATCTGGATCGTCGAGTGGGTCCTTGTACGAGAAGCCCTTGATGCCCAGCTGCTTCCAGCAGGGCTTCGACCCGCAAGTGCCGTCGGCCGGCGCGATGATCTTGTACGCGAGCGACGGATCGAAGACGCAGAGCGCGTAGTCGTCGGTGGTGACGGGATTCCCGAAATCGACGAGCTGGGTGTCCTCGCCCTTCGCCCACTTGAACGTGATCTGGTCGGCCGTGTCCGGCGTCCTGTCCCTGATCTGGAGCTTCGCGGCGAGCGGCGCCGTCACCTGCTTGCAGGTCGACCGCGGGCCGTCGATGCAATTGAGCACGCTGTCGCACGTCTGGCAGGGTCCGCAGACGACCGCACTGCCGCCCGTGCACGAGCCGCCCTGGCACTGCGTGCCGTTCGTGCACTCGTCGCCGTCGTCGCACGATGTCCCGTCCGTGGCGAAGGTGCAGCTCGTCGTGCAGCAGGAGCCGAGCTCGGGATGGCCGTTGTTCGGACCATCGTCGCACTGCTCGGTGTAGGAGGGGCCGGTGTCGATCGTGCCGTTCCCGCAGAGGCTCGTGAGCGTCACGATGACGAAGTGCCCGTCGTCGGACTGCGTCCGCGCGGGGCTCCCTGGGTAGTCGCCCGCGGTCTCGGTCCCGATGCTCGAGTTGATGCCGAAGCGCACGGCACCCTCGTCGCCGTTGCTCGCGCTCGTCGACGCCTGCTGCGTGAACACGAAGTGGAGGGTGTGCGGAACCGGCGAGCCGTTGCTCACGCCGAAGATGGTGGCCGAGCCCCCATCGGAGATGCCGATGCTACCGCCGCCGCTGCCCGAGATACTGCCCGGGTCGGCCAGGTCGAGGGAGCCCGACTCGAACGTGCCACCCGACGAGACGCCACTGACGCCGCTCATGTCCGCCGTGGCGCTCCCGGTGCCGTCGTTCACGAGGTGGAGGTCGCCCGAGATCGACGTCGTGACGCTCAGACGATACGCGCCGGGCGCGGTCGCCGAGAAGTCGATCTCGTAGTCGGCCGCGAGGAACTCGAGACCGGCAGCGGAGCTGCCGCCGTCACCGTCGTCGGTCACCAGGGAGGAGAAGCGGGTCGTGAACGCGCCCATGGGCGACGACAGGAGCTCGACGTTGGTCTGCCGCTCGCGGCTCGGGGTCGTGGGCGTTCCCGCGACTGCCTCGTTCGCGCTGCTCGAGTTGATGAACGTCGGCAACGAGAGCTGCGCCCTGCTCGGCGACGGACTGATGGCCGCCCAGCCGATCAGCCCCATGACGGCGACCGCGGTCCCGATCAGGTTCCGGCACGTCATTGATCTGTTCCTCCCTAGTTTGAGCGCTGGAGCTTGGCCGATCGGCTAGCGCCCGTCTGCTCGGATACCACGACGGCGGGTTGCCGCGTCAAGGAAAGAATCGTCACCAACCGAAAATAGTTGTTCCGAGGCCGTACGGCCTCTTGGTGTGGATGGCACTCGACGCGGACCGTTTCGTACCGGTCGTGGTGCCGCGCGCGCGTCAGCCTCCGCTGGAGGGCTCGTATCCGCGCGCGGCCGCGGTGACGGCGAGGAACGCGGCTTTGAACCGCTTCATGTCGTCGGCGGATCCTAGCGACACGCGCACGTGCGTCGGCCACACCGGCCACGGGCGCCCGACGTAGACCTTCTGGCGCACCAGGCCGTCGATCACCTGCTGCGTCGGGACGCGCGCGTCGACCATCAGCTTGTTGCTCACGGATCGCGTGTACGCGAAGCCGTGCGCGTCGAAGAAACGCATGAGGTCGGCGCGCCGCTCCGCGTTACCCCGCTTGCGCGCGGCGATCAGATCGGGCTCGCCCAGCATGGCGTGGGCCGCCGCCATCGCCGTGACCGGCATCGCGCCGGTGTGGAAGCGGGTCACGCGCTCGAGCAGATCGCGGCGCGCGATCGCGAACCCGGCGCGCAGGCCCGCCATGCCGTAGATCTTCGAGAACGTGCGGAGCACCACGACGTCCTTGCCGTCCCGCACGAGGTCGGTGCCGCGCGGCTCGTCGCAGAAGTGGACATACGCCTCGTCGAGGAGGACGACGGCGTCGGCCGGCTTGGCCGCGATGAGCGCGTCGATGTCCGCGCGCGGCGTCACGGTGCCGGTCGGGTTGTTCGGGTTGCAGATATAGAAGAGCCCTGCGGGTGGCGTCCTCGCGGTGTCGAGCATCGCGGGCAGGTCGTGGGACCCGTCGGCGCGGAGCGGCACGCGGACGACCTTCGCCCCGATCGCCTCCGCCGCCCGGGCCGCCGCCTCGTAGCCGGGCTCGGCCGTCACGAGCGCGCGCTCCGGCGAGGTGAACGCGATCACCGCGTGATGGAGGGCCAGGCTGGAGCCCGGGTAGACCGCGAAGTGTTCCGGCGCGAGGCCTTCGAGCCGGGCGGTGGCGTCCACGAGGTCGTCCGTCTCCGGGTACTGGTAGCGGTTGCCGCGCCGGGCCACGGCGGTGAGCGCGGCGAGCGCGCGCGCCGATGGCCCCTCGGGGAACTCGTTCGCGTTGATCTTGACCGCGTCGTCCGGGAGGCGGCCGGCGTCGGAGAGCTGTGCCAGCGCGTGCTCCGATCCGAACGGCAGCGTCGCGCCCGCGCCGACGAGCGCCGCGACGCGGAGCAACCCACGCCGTGTGAAGCCGCGGCGGACGAGGTCGTCCAGGGCGTCCGGGCCGAGCGCCGGGCCAGGCGACATCGCCTCGCCCGCCCTCAGACGCGCGCGCCGACGAGCGCCTGCACCGCCTCGATGATGCCGTCGACGCTCAGCGGGAACATCGGGAAGAGCCGCCGGATGACCTGCGTCGTCTGCACGTAGTCCCACTCGCGTGGCGGCTCCGGGTTCACCCACACCGCGCGGTCGAAGTGGTCGACGATCCGGCGGAGCCACGTGATCCCCGTCGTCTTCGTGTGCCGGCGCGGATCGACGTTGCCGTACGGCTGGAGGAGCTCCGAGGGATGCATCGCCGCATCGCCGACGAGCACGACCTTCCAGCGCTCGTCGAGCCGCCGCAGCAGGTCGGCGGTCGGGACGGCGTCCGAGCTGAACATCCGGGCCCGCGTGTACACGGTCTCGTAGACGCAGTTATGGAAGTAGTACGGCGCGAATTCGCGGAGCCCGCGCTCCTCGTGCAGCGCCGTCAAGAGCTGGCTCATCGGCTCGACGTGCGGATCCATCGTGCCGCCGACGTCCATCAGGAGCAGCAGCCGGACGTCGTTCTTCCGCGGCGGACGGAAGACGAATTCGATCTCCCCGGCGTTCCGGCACGTCTCGTCGACGGTCTCGTCGAGGTCGAGCTCCGTCGCGAGCCCGGTCCGCGTCAGCTGCCGCAGCCGTCGGAGCGCGACGCGCATCTGCCGCGCGTCGAGCGTGAGATCGGTCCGGTAATCCGCGAACCGCCGCTCCTCCGCGACCTTCATCGCCGACCGCGACCGCGACTGCCCGCCGACGCGGATCCCGGTCGGATGCGTCCCATTGTTCCCGTATGGCGACCGTCCCCCAGTCCCGACCCACCGCCCGCCCCCGTCGTGCCGCTCCGTCTGCTCCGCGAGCGTCTCGAGGAACTTGCGCATGAGCTCGTCCGACGTCAGCCGTTCCAGCTCCGCGAGCTGCTCCGGCGTCAACTCCGGCAGATCCTTCGCTTGCCGAAGCCACTCGAGAATCTGCTCCGTGACGTCGTCGCCAAACTTCCCCTCAACCCCCTTGAACACCCGCGCAAACACCCGATCGTAAGCATCGAAGTACGTCTCACTCTTCACCAAACACGCTCGACCGAGGTGGTAAAAGCGCAGCAGGTCGGATCCGTGCAGCCCGAGCTCGAGCGCCGCCAAGAACCCCTGCCACTCCTGGATGGCGACGGGCACCCCTTCATTGCGAAGGCCGTAAAACAAATCGAGGAACATCTACGGCGCTCTGGATGGATCGAGACGCGGCGTCGCGAGCGGATCCGCGGGCGGGGGGTACCCCCGAGCGCCGCCTATGAGCCCGCGCCCGTGTCTCTCGCAGTGATTAGTGTCGGCGCTCGCGGGCGAATCGAAGGCGAGCGGGGGTACCCCCCGCCCGCGGATTCGACCCGAGACGGCCGACACCACGACCCTCACCCCAGCCGCTCGATGATCGTCGCGTTGGCCATACCGCCGCCTTCACACATCGTCTGGAGGCCCCAACGCCCGCCCGTCCGCTCCAGGATGTTCAGGAGCGTGGCCATGAGCCGCGCCCCGCTGCACCCGAGCGGATGACCCAGCGCGATCGCGCCGCCGTTGAGGTTCACCTTCGACATGTCCGCATCGAGCTCGCGCTGCCAGGCGAGGATGACGGGCGCGAACGCCTCGTTGATCTCGATGACGTCCATGTCCGAGAGCTTCATGCCGGCCCGCGCGAGGACGTTCTTCGTCGCGGGGATCGGCGCCGTCAGCATGATGACGGGATCGACGCCGCCGAGCGCGAAGGTATGGAAGCGCGCGCGCGGCTTGAGGCCCATGTCGAGCGCCTTCTTCTTCTCCATGACGAGGACCGCCGCCGCGCCGTCGGTGATCTGGCTCGAGTTGCCGGCCGTGATCACGCCGTCGCCCTTGAACGCGGGCTTCAGCGACGAGAGCTTCTCGATCGACGCGTCCGCCCGCACGCCCTCGTCGATCGTGATCGTGTCGCGCGACCCGTCTTCGCGCCGGATCTCGAACGGGATCATCTCGTTCTTGAACCAGCCGCGACGCGCCGCCTCGGCCGCCTTCTTGTGCGAGCCGAGCGAGAACTCGTCGAGCGCCTGGCGCGAGAGCTTCCACTTCTCGGCGATGATCTCGGCGGAGATGCCCTGCTGCACGAGCCCGCCGACTCCGTAGAGGTTCGCGTCGATGTAGCGCTGCATCATCGTCGGCCCGAACGGCTGTCCGGCGACCGACGCGCTCACGCCCATCGGCACCCGGCTCATCGACTCGACGCCGGCCGCGATCACGACGTCGTACGCGCCCGCGATCACGCCCTGCGCCGCGAAGTGGAGCGCCTGCTGGCTCGAGCCGCACTGCCGGTCGACGCTCGTCCCGCAGACCGTCTCGGGGAAGCCGGCGGCGAGCGCGGCGTTCCGGCCGATGTTGATGCTCTGCTCGCCGACCTGGCTGACGCAGCCCATGATGACGTCCTCGACCTTGGCCGGATCGAGGCCGGTGCGCTCGACGAGCGCCTTCAACGGGCGCGCGGCGAGGTCCACGGCGTGCACCGGGTGCAGCGCGCCCGTCGGCTTCCCGCGGCCGAGCGGCGTCCGGATGGCATCGACGATGACGGCTTCTCTCATGGTCCTTCTCCTTATTGGTTGTAGCGCGGCCCGAGGTCGGCCCAGCGCGCCGGAAACTTCCCGCCCTGCCCATCGTAGCGTCCGAGCGCGTCGACGTCCTGCTCTTTCTTGAGCAGCGCGCCGACGAACGGGATGTGCTCCTCGAGCTGCTTGTGCGAGACGCCGGAGCGGAGGAGCGCGCTGATCCAGTCGACGAGCTCGGAGGTCGACGGCTTCTTCCGGAGCTCCGCCTGCTCGCGGAGCCAGTAGAACTTGATCAGCACCTGATCGAGGAGCTTCGCCTCGAGGTGCGGGTGATGGACGGCGACGATCTTTCGCATCGTCGCGACGTCGGGGAACTCGATGTAATGGAAGACGCACCGGCGGAGGAACGCGTCGGGTAGCTCCTTCTCGTTGTTCGAGGTCACGAGCACGATCGGCCGCTCCTTCGCGACCACCTCGTCGCCGGTCTCGACCACGGTGAAGCGCATCTCGTCGAGCTCGCGAAGCAGGTCGTTCGGGAACTCGAGGTCGGCCTTGTCGACCTCGTCGATCAGAAGGACGACACGCTCGGGCGCCGCGAACGAGCGGCCGAGCGGGCCGTACTTGATGTAGTGGCGGATGTCGGCGACGTCGCCGGTGCCGAAGCGGCTGTCGTTCAGGCGCTGCACGGTGTCGTAGACGTAGAGGCCCTCGACCGCCTTGCTCGTCGACTTGATGTGCCACTCGATGATCGGCATGCCGAGGCCGTCGGC
>Ga0070741_10014319_pt1 | contig 13737 bp, 11 predicted proteins | sample Coa_R1_4_FD_66440 | JGI IMG/M metagenome (GOLD analysis project Ga0070741, IMG submission 66440) | Surface soil microbial communities from Centralia Pennsylvania, which are recovering from an underground coalmine fire - Coalmine... | ecosystem: Environmental > Terrestrial > Soil > Unclassified ... | reverse complement strand
AACCTGGCGCGTCATTTATTGACTGATACAGAGGCTCGCGTCCATATCTTCGACAATCTCTCGCGCAAGGGCGTGCAGCACAACCTGGAACAGCTCAAGAAAGCGGCGGGAAAGTCCGGCAGGTTGCGTGTGACAGTTGGAGATATCCGCGATGCCACTGCCGTTCAACGCGCAGCCCGCGATGCAAGCGAGATTTACCACTTCGCCGCGCAGGTTGCGGTTACTACTTCCGTCACCGATCCGCGCCGCGATTTCGAGGCCAACTGCATCGGCACCTTCAATGTTCTTGAAGCGGCGCGATTGTCCGGCAATCGCCCCTTCGTTCTGTTCACCTCTACCAACAAAGTCTATGGCGAGATGCTCGATGAGCCTTTGAGCAGCACCGTGACGCGGTACGCGTATGCAAAACGTAAAGCCGTCTCAGAAGATCAGCCGCTCGACTTCCATTCTCCTTATGGGTGTTCAAAAGGCGCCGCCGACCAATACGTTCACGAATATTCGCGTATGTACGGCCTGCCCACAGTCGTGTTCCGCATGTCATGCATCGCCGGCGAGATGCAATACGGGAATGAGGATCAAGGCTGGGTAGCGCATTTTCTGTACACCACATTGCGCGGCGCGCCGCTGGTGATCTACGGCGACGGACGTCAAGTACGCGATGTGCTTTATGTCGGAGATCTGGTGCGCGCCTTCGACGCTGTGCGGCTATCGCTGCACAAAACCGCCGGCCAGATCTATAACGTTGGTGGCGGCCCCGAGAATACAGTTTCTCTTGTTGAATTGATCGATCAGATTTCCGCGATGACAGGCAATCGCCTGCATTATTCACACGAGCGGCGGCGTCCCGGCGATCAGCTGATATACGTGAGCGATTACTCCAAACTGACGCAAGACACCGGATGGAAACCGAAGGCGTCCGTGCGAGAGACTCTGCAAGCGATTTACACCTTCTGGCGTGAGCATCCGGAGATCTTCGGCGAGGCTCCTGCTGCTCGAGAACTGCAAGCGCCTCTGACAGCGGGCATAGGACTGCTGGAGAGGACGGCATAATGAGGTACGCATTTGTAAACCCGAATTGGAACTTCACGGGATCGACTTACTTTGGCTGCCCCGACCCGCACTATCCGCTCGAACTACTGTTCGCTTACCAGCAAGTGCAGCAAGCGGGAGATGAAGCTCTGCTTGTCGATGCGCAGGTCGAGAACTCGAGCGCTACTGAGGTTGCGCCGAAGATCCGCGACTTCAACCCAGATTTTCTCGTTGTTCCTACGGCTCCTTCGTACCTCTTCTGGCGCTGTCCGCCTCCGGAGCTTCGGGTTCCCAAAGAATGGTTCCAAGCGCTGCGCGGCTGGGGAACGCAAGTCGCCATTGGACCGCACCCGTCCGCAACGCCTGCAACCACCATGCGCAAAACCGGCTGTGACATCGCCATGCGCGGCGAACCGGACCAGACGATTCCGCAATTGGGAACGACGCCGTGGCAGGACATCGCCGGTTGCTGCTGGCGCGATGACAAGGGCGAGCACATCAGCGCGCAGCTCGGGGTGACGGACATGAAGGCGCTTGGCGCACTCGACTTCCACAACTATCCGGTCGAGCTGCATCGCCATCGTCACCACGTCTTCAGCGGAGAAGGACACGGCGCAGAGCTCGAATTTGCGCGCGGCTGTCCGTGGGCCTGTACGTTCTGCAATAAGACACTCTTCCGCAACAAATTCCGCGAGCGCAGCGTCGAAGCTTTGCTCTCGGAAATCGACGCGCTGATCGCGCGCGGAGTCGATTACATCTACTTCATCGACGAGATCTTCGGTGTCGGAAAGAACGTGCTGCGACTGCTCGAAGGTATTGCCGAGCGGCCATTGAAAATTGGCTTCCAATCCCGCATCGATCTGTGGAACGAGGAAACACTGGACCTTCTCGGCCGGGCTCATTGCATTTCAATGGAATGCGGCATCGAATCGATTACCGAAGCAGGACGAGAAGAGCTGAACAAGAACTGCCGTATCGACACAAAGCGCATTGGTGAATTGCTGATCTACGCACGCCAGCGAATTCCCTGGGTGCAGGCCAATCTCATCTTGACCGAGAAGGACAATAAAGCCGAAATCCGGCGTTGGCAGGAGAATCTCAAAGCACACGGCGTCTGGGTGAGCGAGCCGGTGCCGATGTTTCCCTTCCCCGGCAGCCCGCTGTACGTGCAGACCTTCGGCGAGGCACCGGACGATACCGCCTGGGAACGCGCGCATCACTTCTATACTTCTCTATTCAAGGACAAAGGCTACAGCGACATTCAGGAGCAACGACCTGCGGCCATCGAGGACCTGGAATGCACATATTGATGACCGCAGACACCATCGGCGGCGTGTGGACCTACTGCCGCGAACTGGTGACGCAGTTGTCGTGCAAGGGGATCCGAGTAACCCTGGTCAGCTTCGGCGAAATTCCTACAGCTGCTCAAAATGAATGGACCGAAGGCCTCGACAATGTATCGCTGCATCCGACCGCCTTTCGCCTCGAATGGATGCAGGATGCGCAAGATGATCTGGACAAATCTGCCGCTCTCCTGAAAGACATCGTCGCGGAAACCAAGCCCGACATTCTCCACTTCAACCAGTTCTATTACGGAAGCATTGACTGCGACCTGCCGCGGATCGTCGTCGCTCACAGCGATGTCGTCAGTTGGTGGGTCGGGGTGCATGGTGCGGAACCTCGCGACAACGAATGGATTCGCATCTACCGCGACAACGTCGAGCGCGGCCTTGCCGGAGCGGACATCGTCGTAGCACCGACGCAATGGATGCTGGACGAAGCGCGACGCTACTACGGCGAACCTCGGGAACAAGCCGTTGTCTATAACGGGCGCGATCCGCGGCTGTTTTTGCCTTACGAAGCCAAAGAATCGTTCGCGATCTCCGTTGGGCGGCTTTGGGATGCAGGCAAGCAGGCGACTCTTCTGCTGCAAAGCGATCTGCCACTAGAAACCATTCTTGTCGGCTCAGAGCAAAGTCCGGCTGGAGCGGTCGCTTCTGCCCAGTCGGCAGGCCAATTTCCTAAGCTCAAGATGAAAGGACCGCAGACAGAGGCGCAATTGCGGCAGCTCTTTTCCCGGGCTGCGATTTACATCGCGACCTCTCGCTACGAGCCGTTCGGACTCGCTCCGCTGGAGGCGGCACTCTCCCGTTGTGCCATCATCGCCAACGATATACCCAGCTTGCGCGAGGTCTGGGGCGACGACGCCGTTTATTTTGAACGCAATAATCCACAGAGCCTGCTACTCACAATCCAGGAACTTGCATCTAACTCCTCGCGACTGGGCGAGTACGCCGCTCGTGCGTTCGAGCGCGCCCGCACCCAATACACGTCGGAAAAGATGGCGGAGGAGTATCTGAAACTCTATCGATCACTGGTTGCCGTGGAGGTTGCGACGGCGTGAGCGGCAAACTACGAATCCGGATTTTCGCGCATTCCCTGGTCTCAGATTGGAACCACGGGAATGCTCATTTCCTGCGTGGACTCTCTCGCGCTCTTATAAGACTTGGCCATCAGGTTCGCTCGTACGAAGAATTGGGCGCATGGTCGCTCAGTAACCTGATGAAGCACGAGGGCGAGACCGCGATCGAAGCGGTGGACGATTTTCGCCGCACCTATCCAGAACTCGACATTCACTTTTATCAGAACGACGATACCTTTGACCCTTTCCTCGAAGAGCAGTTAGAGGATGTCGATCTGGTTCTCTTGCATGAATGGAACGAGCCCTGGGTCGTCAACAAGGTCCTTGCTTTGAAAGAGAAGTTCGGATTCCGCGCGCTCTTCCACGATACTCACCACCGCGCCTACACCCGCGCAGGCGAAATTCTTCGCTTTCATCTGCACAAAGTTGACGGGGTGCTTGCGTTTGGCGAAGCCATCCGCCGCATATACGCCGATGGATTCGGCGTTCCTCGAGTTTGGACTTTCCACGAGGCTGCCGACGAGCAGGTCTTCCATCCACTGGCAACGCGGCGAGGCGCCGACGTGCTCTGGATCGGCAATTGGGGCGATGAAGAGCGCACGCATGAGCTCATGGAGTTCCTCGTACAGCCTGCTGCCGCTCTGAGTAATCGCAAGGTGATCGTCTACGGCGTTCGCTATCCCGACACGGCACTGGAAAGATTGCAGGCGGCTGGAATCGAATATCGTGGATATCTGCCCAACCTCAGAGCTCCGCAAGCATACAACGAGAGCGCAGTTTCGTTGCACGTACCGCGTCGGCAATACGCGAATGGCTTGAGCGGGATTCCGACCATCCGCGTCTTCGAAGCTCTCTCCTGCGGTGCCCCCCTTCTCTGCGCCCCGTGGAGCGACGCCGAAAATCTCTTCCGGCCAGGACAGGATTATTTGTGTGTTCCAAATGGCGACGCGATGCGCAGCGAAATCGAACATCTGCTTAAAGACGATAAAGCCCGGCGACAGCTTGGCGAGAGCGGGCGCGAGACGATCCTTAGGCACCACACCTGCATGCATCGCGCTGAACAGTTGATCGGCATCTTCGAGGAAATGAGCCGATGAAAATATTCGTCTTTGGTTCCAGTATCACTTCTTCTTACTGGAACGGGGCGGCGACGTATTACCGCGGCATCTATCGCAATCTGGCGCGCCTTGAGCACAGCATTATCTTCGCCGAACCAGACGCGTATCGCCGCCAGCAGAATCGCGATCCAGGCGACTATAGATACGTCGAGAGCATTGTCTATTCCACTCCAGGTGATCTGCCCGACATGTTTTCTCGCGCAGCCGGAGCCGATCTGATTATTAAACACAGTGGCGTGGGCGCCGATGATGCCGAGTTGGAATTTGCCGTCGCGCGCGGGATCGAGACTGACGCGCTGCGTGCCTTCTGGGACGTGGACGCTCCGGCGACGCTGGCACGGATGCAGAAAGATCCGGCAGACCCATTTCGGGAACTGATTCCGGAGTACGATTTCATCTTCACTTATGGGGGTGGCCCGCCGGTAGTCGAGCATTACCTGCGGTTAGGCGCGCGCAACTGTCATCCCATCTACAACGCGCTCGATCCTGAAACGCATCATCCTGAGCCGAAGGATTCGGCATACGATTGCGATCTGGTGCTCGTCGCCAACCGCCTTCCCGATCGCGAGCGTCGCGTGGAGCAGTTTTTTCTTCGAGCCGCCGAACTCGCTCCCGACCTGCGTTTCATTTTGGGAGGCGAAGGCTGGGGAGGAAAGCCGCTGCCCAGCAACGTCCGCTGGATTGGCCACGTGGGGACCGGCGATCACAACCGCGTAAACTGCTCAGCACGCATGGTCCTCAACCTGAATCGCGACTCGATGGCGAACGTAGGCTTCTCTCCGCCAACGCGCGTCTTCGAAGCCGCAGGCGCTGGAGCTTGCCTCATCACCGATGCGTGGACAGGCATCGACACGTTCTTCGAACCTGGCAAAGAAATTCTCGTCGCCAATGCTGCAGAAGATATTGTGTCGCTCCTACGCAACACGACTGCGTCGCAGGCGCACGAAATCGGCGAGGCGATGCGGCGGCGCGCATTGCGCGATCACACCTATGCGCAACGTGCCGAGCAACTCTCTGAGCTGCTGAAGCATGCGGCTACTCGCCAGAGTGCGGTGGCGTAGCCATGAAAATCGTCGCCTTCGGATTGTCGATCACGTCAGCCTGGGGCAACGGCCATGCGACTACCTTTCGCGCGTTATTTGAGGCCCTGCATCGACGCGGACACGACATCACCTTCTTCGAGAAAAATGTCGAATGGTACGCGTCGAACCGCGACCTGCCCGAGCCCCCTTACTGCAAGCTGCGCCTCTACGAAGACTGGAGCGACATTGCATCCGAAGTTCGAACAGAGTTGACTGACGCTGATGTCGGACTTGTTGGATCCTATTTTTCCGACGGCATTCGCGCGATCCAAGACCTGCTCGAGAGTCGCGCCGCAGTGAAAACCTTTTACGATATCGATACTCCGATCACCATCGACGGCCTGCGTGAAAACGGCAAAACTGAGTATCTGGATGCCAATCAAGTAAGCGGCTTCGATGTATATTTCAGCTTCACCGGCGGGCCGATGCTGCGGGAAATCGAATCCCGTTTTGGGGCACGAGCAGCGGTTCCACTCTACTGCTCGTTTGATCCGCGTGAATACCGGCGTTTTCAAGTGAATAAACGGTTTGCCTGCGATCTAAGCTACATGGGAACCTACGCTCCCGATCGTCAGGCGAAGCTGGAAGAACTGCTAGTCCGGCCGGCCGGGCAGCTTCCCGAAATGAAATTCATTGTTGCCGGTCCGCAGTATCCGAAACAGATTCGCTGGCCGAAAAACGTGCGCCGCATCGTGCATCTGAACCCACGCTGGCACGCCCGCTTCTATTCCTCCGCTCGGCTCACGTTAAATGTGACGCGTCGCGAGATGGTGATCGCCGGCTACTCTCCTTCCGTGCGGCTCTTCGAAGCCGCAGCATGCGGCGCGACAATCGTCTCCGACAACTGGCCTGGTCTGGATTCGTTCTTCACGCCGGGTCGAGAGATTCTTCTACCCACCGATTCCTCCGACGTCGTTCGTTACCTCGGGCTCAGCGATTCCGAACTCCGCCGCATCGGCGAGGCAGCTCAGCAGAGAGTCCTCGCAGAGCACACCAGCGAAGTGCGTGCTGTGGAGTTTGAAACCGCAATCGAAAAAACCAGAACTGTATCGCACGTGTCGGTTCAGGCGATGGTGGGCTGATTCCAGCGATCCGGCGGGCCTTGCGTTTCAATTTTCTGACTGTGTGATGGCGCGGTCTCGCGATTCACCAACCCTGAAATTCCTAATTGAAGGCCCTAATTTCGAACGAGAACTCAGCGACTTAGAGAGAGAAAACCGCCAGTATTTTGCTCCGTCCTTCGCAGCTTATCAGCGAGACAACTTCAAAACCGCACTTTGAACTCTGGCCCCTGATGCACGTGAATACTGTCGATAAACCGCACCTTGCCTGTGCTTCGCGTCATCACGAGCGACTGAGTACGAATGCCATCCCCAAAAAAGCGAACGCCCTTCAGCAGAGATCCGTCGGTAACACCGCAGGCGGCGAAGACAATGTTCTCTCCCGGCGCAAGGTCTTCGGAGCGATAGATCTTCTTCATGTCCTTAATGCCCATTCTGGCGACGCGCTGTTCAAGTTCGGGACGATCGATCACAAGCCGCGCGAGGATTTCCCCGTTCAGGCAGCGCATAGCAGCAGCAGTGATCACCCCTTCCGGTGCTCCACCGGTTCCCATCACGGCATGGACCCCTGTGCCCATCACCGCGGCGGCAATTCCGGCCGAAAGGTCACCATCGCCGATGAGTTTAATGCGCGCCCCGGCGGTACGAATTTCGTCGATGAGCTTTTCATGGCGGGGACGATCGAGGACGATGATCACCAGATCTTTTACGGCGCGATCCAGGCTCTTAGCGATCATCTTGAGGTTGTACTTCACTGGAGCGTCCAGATCGATGCCATCCTTGCAGGCCGGGCCCACGACCAGTTTTTCCATGTAGCAGTCCGGAGCGTGCAATAGTCCACCACGCTCCGAAGCGGCGAGGACCGTGATCGCATTGGGAGCACCAGTGGCGCAGAGGTTCGTGCCTTCCAGCGGGTCGACAGCGATATCGACTTCAGGGAGCGACAAACTCCCCTCGACTTTGGCTCCGACTTTCTCACCGATGTAGAGCATCGGTGCCTTGTCGCGTTCGCCCTCGCCGATGACGATGGTGCCGCGCATGGGAATTGTGTCCATGGTCCGACGCATGGCTTCCGTGGCCACTTGATCGGATTTGGGACGGTCGCCCATGCCCATCGTCTTGGCCGACTCGATCGCCGCCTCTTCGACGATGCGCGTGAACTCAAGCGCCAGTTCGAATTCCATCTGCTGCGTGAGTCCGTTGCCCGATTGCACGGTTCCCAAAAGGGGCTTTGCCATTGAGATCCTCCGTGAGCCGTTAGCTCAGCAAAAGTACCGACAGGAAGGGGCGGCCTGCAGGCGAAAACTGCTGATTATAGCCTGCACCGCAGTGAAGAGCGCTCCAGAGTGATCTGCGGTAGCTCCTCACTGTGGATTTTCGGATTCATCGTCATCTGGTTCTGCCCACAGATATCCAGCGCCGCAGGCGAGGCCAACTACCATTGATCCAGCCATTAGTCCCAGACCTGTATTCGTGAACGGAGCGCGAAGGAATACCAGTACGGCAATTCCTCCTACGACCTTGGTCGATCCCCGAACGAACAACTTGAATGTCTTCATAGAGCCTGCAGGGCTCCCAGACTTGGTTCCACCTTCCTCTAAGTTCAACGGGAGACACTATTCCGTGTGGGCGTAGGACAGAATGTCGCCGGTTCCGTTTCGCAATCAGAAAGCGTCGATTCCGGTCACATTCGAGCCGATGATCAGTGTGTGAATGTCGTGAGTGCCCTCGTATGTTTTTACCGATTCCAGATTCATCATGTGGCGCATAATCGGATAGTCGTCGGCAATGCCGTTTGCGCCGAGAATGTCGCGTGAGAGCCGCGCCGATTCGAGCGCCATCCACACATTGTTTCGCTTCGCCATTGAGATGTGCTGGTGCTGAACTTTTTCGCCATCTTTCAAGCGTCCAACTTGCAGCGCGAGCAACTGTGCTTTCGTGATTTCCGTGATCATCCATGCCAGCTTCTCCTGCACGAGTTGGTGCGAGGCGATGGGCTGATCGCGAAACTGCTTGCGCAACAGTGAATATTGCAGCGCGGTATCGTAGCAGGACATGGCAGCGCCGATTGCGCCCCACGCGATCCCATATCGGGCCTGGTTGAGGCACATCAGCGGCGACTTCAATCCATCGGACTTCGGCAACAGGTTGCTCTCTGGTACGCGCACATCCTGCAAGGAGAGACCTGACGTAACAGATGCTCGCAGCGACCACTTCCCATGCACATCCTGCGCTGAAAAGCCTGGACGATTGGTTTCGACAAGAAAGCCGCGAACTTTGCCTCCATGCTCGTCGCTCTTTGCCCAGATCACCGCGACATCGGCAATGGAGCCCGAGGTGATCCACATCTTTTCGCCGTTGAGAACGTATTCTTTGCCTTGTTTTACGGCGCGTGTTCGCATCCCGCCTGGATTGGATCCGAAGCCGGGCTCGGTCAAGCCGAAACATCCGAGCTTCTCCCCTTTCGCGAGCTTGGGAAGCCACTGGTCCTTTTGCTCGTCGCTGCCAAAGGCGTAGATCGGATACATCACCAGTGCTGACTGCACGCTTACAAATGAACGCACACCGCTATCGCCCCGTTCGAGTTCCTGCATGACCAGCCCATACTCGACATTGGACATGCCGGCGCAGCCGTAGCCTTTCAGGCTCGCGCCGAAGAAGCCGAGTTCGGCCATTGGCTTTACCAGCTCTCGGGGAAAGCGTCCCTCGCGATTGCATTGTTCAATGATGGGAATGAGGTTTTCTTCGATGAACTTGCGCGTGCTGTCGCGCACCAGTCGTTCTTCGTCCGAGAGCAGCGAGTCGAACTCGATGAAATCAACACCTTTGAACTTAAATGGAGGCATTCGGAGTCTCTCTTGTGCGGCAATGCGCGAAGAAATTGTCGTTTAGCGAAAACAGATTAAAGTAACAGATGTTCACGAGTCGGAGGTATCTCGAGACGCCTCGCTAGGCGCATCAGTGCCGTCCGCGGTAGCGGATGGTGACATCTGCATGGCATCCGGTTGTACGCTGGAACTACCCGTGTGTGTATCCCAGTGCTCTGACTATGCACCCATTCGCTACCCCGCGAACGGTACTGACTAAATCCTCGTCAAAGGAAGAACTTCCCCTTGGAGATCAAGCGCGCAGGGCCTTCCAGCAGAAGCGCATCAGCGCCGTCCCAATGGACCACCTGCTTGCCTCCGGGTGCGTACACCTCAACCGGTGATGTCACCTTGCCGCTGTGGATCGCAGCGATGGCCGAAGCGCAGGAACCAGTGCCTGAAGACTGCGTTTCGCCGGCGCCGCGTTCCCAAATCCGGAACTCAACTCGATTGCGTCCGAGGACGCGAACCAGTTCCACGTTTGTTCCATGAGGAAATTCTCGGCTTTCGGAGATAGCAGAGGCTCGGGTTTGCCAGTTGGATGCAAATTGATCGACGAACTGGACGAAGTGGGGATTGCCGGTTGAAACATCGAGACCTCGCTCGCTCGAGTCGCCGATTTTTAAGGTTCTCTCGCCGAAGACCTTTGCGCTTCCCATTTCGGTCATGAACTCGAATTCGTACTCCGAGCGGCGGAGAAGCATGCATTCCTTTTCTCCGGCCGCGGTAAGTACCCGCACCTCCGAGCCGCCGCGAATTTCCAGGCACCATGCGGCAACACAACGAGTCCCATTGCCGGAAATCTCGGCCTCGGAACCATCGGCATTGAAAAGTCGCGCGTGTACCCGCCCCTCAACGCCGAGGCTCACCCACTCCACTCCGTCAGCGCCGATTCCGCGATGGCGATCACAGAGACGGCGGGACAAAGCCGCCACATCGGTTCCCATGTGCTCGGCATCCACGATCACGAAATCGTTGCCACAGGCCTCAGCTTTGTAAAACGGGATCGATCGCGCGCTCATTCTTCTTCCGGTTTTGCGAATGTGGCGACGCTCTCAATTCCACGTTGCAGTTTGATCTTCGATTCGATCGCGCGATGCTCGGGCACGGTGCAGGTGAGATTGAAGATTACGCGAGAGAGGTCCTGTGAGCGTCCAACCTGGAGACCATGCATGAAATGATGCGAGGCCTCGAACACTCGATTGAGTTCATCGAGGATTTCGGGCGCGCTTTTGCCGGTTACTTCATAGCTCACCGTAATTGCCTTGAGTCCGAGCCGCGCTTCGAGGTATCCGAGCAGGTTCAGCGCAACCAGGATGATGACGGCCGTGAGTGTCGCAAGCAGGTAGTGCCCGGCTCCTGCGGCCATGCCGATGGACGCAACTACCCAGATCGTCGCGGCAGTGGTTAGGCCGGAGACTCCGCCTTTGTTGTGCAGAATCGCGCCGGCGCCGAGGAATCCCACGCCTTGAACGATGTTCGATGCTATGCGTGTGCGGTCCCCGACGCTCGGATCGGGAATCAGTTCGGACATGATGGTGAAAAGCGCCGCGCCCATGCATATGAACATGTTGGTGCGGATTCCCGCGCTCTTGTGGTGCAGCGTGCGTTCTAGACCAATGATCCCCCCGAGCGCGCCTGCAAGTAATAATCGGAGAAGGCTTGGATATAGATACTCCATGCGATCTAGCTCGAGCAGTGTCATATTCAAGAGCGAATGCGTGCCATCAGGTGAAGGCGCGATTCTAACAAAGCGGAGGTACAACTCAGCGGCGCATGGACCGATACACGGTGGTTCTGGGCTGTCCCGGAATACCGATTTCAGCGACGCGCGTGAGCGAGTCGGGATGAGTTGCGACAGCGGCAGCGACCGGATCATCGGCGGACGCGATGACGTAGTCTGCCGCGGCTGCGGGACGCTGCAGAGAGGAATCCCAAACCAGGTAAATGCCTTCGTTAATCGTCCTGCGAAAAGGAACACCGGCCATTTCGAATGCTCCGGAATGGGAGCCGACGTACGCCAAGATTGTGGCATGTGGGGGAAGCGATTCCAGAACGTTGGCAAGTTCTTTGTCGAGTCGCAAACGCGCTTGGCCATTGGCGCGCACTTCACGAAGGCAGATCGGCGTTACGCGCCATGCCTCCCAATAGGAAAAAACTACGACGACACCGATCCAACACACTGCTAGTAGAGGCGCAAATCGCCATTTCCATCTTTGCTTCAGGAGAACAATTGCGAATGCGAATCCTGCCGCAATTGCCGGAATGAGTTCGAGTCCGTAACGGAGGTTGTAGTAAGAGAACGGCCACCATACCGGCAGGAATATCGGCACCGAGCCATATGCGATCGAGAGCGCGTAGAACACGAGCGGCGACCACAGCAGCGCCGGCAATTGCCAGTCGAAGCGAAGAGCAAAGAGGAGACTGGCAAGGGCAGCGATCATTACGACGTATCTGGCCAGCTCACTTTCTCCGACGTTCAATTGCGCCGCTTTCTCGAAATAAACACCGGCCGTCCAGGGATGTCCCTCACCCGGATACGGCGCTGCACCTTTGGCTGTAGTCCTCTCTGCAATGGCTTTGGCTGAGTACGGGCCGTTTGCAAAATCGAGTGCATTGCCCTTTGACCCGAAGTTGAACGCAAGCCACAGCGTGGGAGCGAGCGCGGTAAGGAGCAGGGCTTTGAATGCTGATTTGCGGATTGTTTGCCGCTGCTCGTCCGGAAGGGAACGAATTCGATGGAAAGCGATGGGAAGAACTGTTAGCCAGCAGGCAAAGGCGAGGAACCATCCGTCGTAGCGCGTAAGAATCGCTGCCGCAAGCGCAATCGCGCCTCTCTCCAGCCACTTGCCTGCGTTTGCATCATTGCGCATCAATGCGCGATTCGCTTCCACAAAAAAGACCACCGACCAGAGAAAGCAGGCGAGATACATTGGCTCGTTGAGCGCCGTAGTTTGCACATACAGAATGTTAGGATTCGCCGCAAACGTCAGCGTAGCCACCCAAGCGGCGAGACGCGACCACATGGAGAGCAAGCGAAAGATTCCCAGTCCTGCAATCACGTACGAGATCACCGAGGGAATCGAGCCACCCAAGCCAGACTTCCACAACCGGGCACTCACGACAAAGGGAATCGTCAGCACATGAGGGAGTGGAAGCCAGACCGTGCCCAACTGCATCGGTCCCGGAGTTCGCGAGTCGAAGACGCGGCGCGCGATGTTGATGTGCGCGACCGCATCTCCGGAAAGCAAGATTTCATTTCGGGAATAGAAGAACCACAGGGAGAGCGCCCCGAGAACCGCGAGAAGAACACCAGCGCTCCAATAATCGCGTCGAGGAGTGCGACTCACCATCTCAGAACGTGAGTTCGCGTACCCGCGAACTCGCATTCCTCGCAGTACTTGTGAGTCGGAGCTTCTTCCCCTAATCCGCGTTGAACTCTCCAAAACAGATCGCTCCAGACTTCCCGCTGCGGAATGTATTCCCAAGCGTCGGCTTCACTCAATATGCGTGAGTTCGCGAAAGACCTGATAGCGCGCGTCGATCTCTTCCCTGCTCAGCGCCTGCAGCCTCTCAGTTCCGAAGCGTTCGACCGCGAACGATCCCATCACTCCGCCGTAGAACATGGCGCGTTTGAAGACCTCGCGATCCACCTTCTTTTGCGAGGCGATGTACCCCATAAAGCCTCCGGCAAAGGAATCGCCCGCTCCAGTTGGATCCCGCACTTCTTCCATGGGCAATGCGGGAGCACGGAAGGGATGATTCCCTCCTCCAAATTCACTGTCTTTGAAGAAGACGGTTGCGCCATACTCGCCATGCTTGATTACCAGAGTTCGCGGACCGAGCTGCAGTACCTTTCGCGCTGCACGCGGAACGCTTGTCTCGCCGGCAATGAGCTTGGCTTCGTTGTCGTTGATCAGCAGAACATCTACACCCTTGAGAGTCTCGAACAGATTCTTGCGATGGTGTGAATCGGTAATCCAGTAGTTCATGGTGTCGCCGCCAACCAGCTTCACGCGACCATCCATCTGGTGGCGAACGTTACCCTGCAGCACGGGATCGATGTTCGCCAGAAACAGGAACTCGGAATCGAGGTACTCCGGAGGAACTCGCGGATTGAAGTTCTGGAATACGTTGAGCTGCGTCTCCAGCGTCCTG
>Ga0070741_10014318_pt1 | contig 13737 bp, 15 predicted proteins | sample Coa_R1_4_FD_66440 | JGI IMG/M metagenome (GOLD analysis project Ga0070741, IMG submission 66440) | Surface soil microbial communities from Centralia Pennsylvania, which are recovering from an underground coalmine fire - Coalmine... | ecosystem: Environmental > Terrestrial > Soil > Unclassified ... | reverse complement strand
CTCCCGTGATTGGCGCGATCGAATCGTCGTCCCTATTAGAAATAGGGGCTAGATTCGATCGTCCAATCCCGGGGCTTTGGCTCGGTCTTAAATCCAAATTTTCAATCACGTTGGGTATAGATGATGATCAAATTCATCTGATTTTATCGAGCGTGAAATGAGCACAAGGCAGATTGCGCTGCCCTTTTTTTTGTTTACTTTAGATAACGAGGTCACAATCCTGTATGGTCTTCGAGAAGGATGAATTAGCCGATCAGAAGAAAAAACTATCGAGTGAAGATTTACGCCAAGCTTTGGCGGAAAGTAACGCGTGCTATGTGTTAATCACTTGCGCCGAGCCAACCGAAGATGGAAAAATGCAAGTCGAAATGACCTACGATGGAGATCCTTCCCTTGCCGCTTATCTGATTGAGAGTGCTCACAGTCTTATTGAAAACCAAGAAGAGACCGCAAAAGACTTTCTTTGAATTTAGACGATTTTTTTTGATGCTTTAAAAAGAAGAAAGAGAGATTCTCTGGATTTAGATAATTTGATTTTTGATGTGTTTTTCTTTCTGCCTTAATGTATACCCAACGTGACTGAAAATTTGGTTTAGGACCGAAGCGAAAGCTCCCGGGATTGGACGATTCAATCGTCCCCCTATTAGAAATAGGGGATAGATTCGATCGTCCAATCCCGGGGCTTTGGCTCAGTCTTAAATCCAAATTTTCAATCACGTTGGGTATAGAACGCAGCCAAAACCGATTCTTGAATCATTTTCGGTATAGAAACCTTGGAGAGATCTAATTATGCCAACGACTGAACAATTTAAGAAATGGTTTACAAATCAGCGCGACAAGACGCTCGAAGACTTTTTTACATTTTTAAGTTTTCCTAGCATCAGTACAGATTCACAATTTGAGCAGGACTCAAGACGCACTGCCCAGTGGCTCTTGGAATACATGCAAAAGATCGGACTAGACGCAGAAATTTGGGAAACACCTGGATTGCCGGTTGTGTTCGGCTCTCACTTAAAAGCAGGAAGCCACCGACCAACGCTTCTCATTTACCAGCATTATGATGTTCAACCCGTCGACCCGCTTGAGCTTTGGCACAGCGATCCTTTCAAAGCTGTGATCAAAAATGGTCAAATCTATGCAAGAGGCGCAGTCGACAACAAAGGGCAATGTTTTTACTCGCTCACAGCGATCAAAGCTTTTCTCGAACTTGCAGAAGAAATAAACTTCAACTTAAAAGTTTTTATTGAAGGAGAAGAAGAATCGGGAGGCCCAGGCACACTTGCAATTCTCAAACAAAAAGAAACTGAACTCAAAGCAGATCACCTTCTCGTTGTCGACTTTGACATACCGAGCCCTTCAACGCCAGCGATCACGCTTGGAATGCGGGGGCTTGTGGCGCTCAACGTCGAATGTTCAAATTCTACCACTGATTTGCATTCGGGAGTTCATGGAGGGATCGCGTTAAATCCAAATCGCGTCCTGGCAAACCTAATTGCTGGGATGTGGGACAATTCTGGGAAGGTCAAAATCCCCCACTTTTATGACGATGTTCTTTCTTTATCTCAGGAACAGCTCGCACTCGTCGACATGGATTTTGATAAGGATGACTATAAAAAAAGTTTCGGTGTTAACGCCTTTTGCAATGAGGAAGGATTTTCTTTTAAAGAATCAAATTGGCTCAGACCTGTCCTCGAAATCAATGGGATGTGGGGAGGGTATACAGGTCAAGGCTTTAAAACTGTCATCCCTTCTTCTGCTCACGCCAAGATTTCCTGCCGCTTAGTGGCCAATCAGGATCCGGAAAAAATCGGCAAGCACATCGCTAATTATTTGACAGCTTCTGCTCCAGAAGGGATAAAAATCAAAGTCGAACTGCATCACGGAGCGCCTGCATTTCGCAGCTCATTTGATTCTTTTATTGTCAAAACTTCAGCTTTAGCCTATGAAGAGATATTAGGGAAGCCTTGCAAGTATCTTTTCTGCGGTGCCTCCGTTCCTATTATTGTCGATCTTGCACATGCCTCTAAAGCTGAGGTAGCGATGATCGGCGTTGGCATCGCAAGCGATAATATTCATGCTCCCAATGAACATTTTAGCCTGGAGCGCTTTGAGCTCGGCTACTTAATCATTGGCAGTATTTTGAACAGGCTTTCTGCATAGCCGAGGCTAGCGAAACCAGACTTGATCGGATCTATCGGGGGATCAAATGCTACTAGTTGATGAAAACAAAGAAATGAAGTCTGCTAAAATTTCTCTTTGGAGTAGGTCTGGTCCTGGGCTCCTTCTCGCTGCATTTGCGGTTTTTCTGTTTAAAACAGCGCCCTTTTATTGGCCATTAACCCTCACGTCTTTTTTAGGGTACGCCTTCATCCGTCTTTGGAAAAAAAAGGGACTCATTTTTTCCTTGATAGGACTATGTTTTGTCTTTACCCTAAGTTTAAGATCGCATCATGAGCATTTTTGGATCTCTACACTTTCCCTTTCGATTGCCCTCGCCTGGCTACTTATCTATCTTGGAGGTCAAGATGCAGAAGCCTTTATGGAAAAAAGAGAAGAGGCGCTTGAAGCGTTAATGCAGCAGAAACAAGAATTGGAAAAGCAAGTCCGCGACATTAAAACTTCTCTTTCCGCTGAGAAGCACAAGTCTAACCTCCAAGCTTCCGAATCCCTGCATGCTCTAACAAAGGCAGCTCAATTAAAGGAAATTTTTTATAAAGAAAAACAAACCCTTCTTGATAAATGCAATGTCCTGTCAAAAAATGTATCCTTTCACCTTAGCAATGAATCCAACCTTCAACAAGCTTTAAATCGTGCTGAAGCGCAAATTACTGAGTTGAGAAAACAGCTCCTCGAACAAGCGAAAAAACACGAAGAAGCCCTTTTTAAAACGCAAGTAAACATTGAGAGCTCATTTTCAGAAGAAGAACAGCTACAAACAAGACAGCTTCAGTCCCAATTGTCTCTTCTTCGAGAACAGTTTGATGAGAAATCCGATGCGCTCGATCAAACGCGAAGAGAGTTGTTCGCCACAGAAAATGCTCTTTTAACTCTGCAAAAAGCTTGCGAAGAAAGTCGGTATGAAATGTCTGAAGAAGTGATGCATTACTCCAGAGACCTAAAATCCCTTGAGAGCACATATATAGAAATGGAAAATCAAGTTCTTGTGTTACAAGACATTATTTCCGTACTTCTTACAACAAAAACTCGTACTGCTGCTTCAACTAAAACGAGAGCTTCTCAGAAAAAATTGCCCAGGCTTTTTTAATTCTTAAACCGTGCAGTTCAAACTATACTGGTGACGTTTCAATGGGCTATAGAATTTTGGTTTTAACACGACCATTTTTTGATCCATCAAACAGGGGCATTATTCGAGCAATAAGACCCTGTTTGATGGGTCGGAAAAGGGGGTTGTTAAAAATCGAAATTCTATAGCCGATTGAAACGGAACCGGTATATACCAATGTGATTGAAAATTTGGATTTAAGACCGAGCCAAAGCCCCGGGATTGGACGATTGAATCTAGCCCTATTTCTAATAGGGGCGACGATTCGTTCGCGCCAATCGCGGGAGCTTTCGCTTCGGTCCTAAACGAAATTTTCAGTCACGTTGGGTATATCTCTGACACGGGACAGAAGAGCTGTAGCATGATCTAGTGCTACAAGCTTATCTTCCTCCATCATGAAAACTTGATGTGGGTGAATAATACTGCATAGATTTTTTAGACTTTCTCGTTTTAAGACGATAAAATCCACTTCTGCAAGTGAAGAAAGAAGCGAGACAAATTCTTCGTCTGGATCGTTGTCGCAAACGTAAACGATCAACTTTTTTTCCGGTTCGCGAGAAGAGAGCTTTCGCAAGGAACGGAAGAGGGCAGTTGACATTCCTTGTTGGCTATCGACGCCGAGTACGGTATAGCGCTTTCCTTTGAGAACTTGCTGCAATGCGAATAGGTGCTCCTCATCGAAAATCTTATTCTCCACATCGAATTCAAGCAGACGCTGCGCCATTTCTGATAAATGGATGCGCGCACAACCGAGCCTTTCGATAGCCATGCCGGCAGCAATATTAGCAAGCTGCACAGCATATTTAATATCGAGTTGATTAGCCAGCGCAATACTGATCATGGAAAGAACTGTATCGCCAGCTCCTGTCACGTCCTTCACTTCCTTAGAACGCACGGGAAAATCAAACTGCTGACCCGCTTTATTAAACAGAGAAATTCCTGCCTCCGAGCGAGTGACGATCAACATTTCAACGCCACAGGTCTGAAGGATAGCATGGGCTACCTGATCAAGGGACGCTTCTTGAGGAAGTTTGGCAGCTGCATACGCTTCGGAAAGATTGGGTTTTAGGACTGTAGCGCCGGAGTATTTGAAAAAGTCGGTGCCTTTAGGATCGACAATAACAGGAATCTGCTTTGTCGAGGCCATTTGAATAATTTTTTCTAAAAGAGAACGGGAAAGGAAACCCTTGGCATAGTCTGAGATAGCGACGATCTGCACCTTATCCATGAGCAATGGCAATTTTTCTAAAACTTCTTCCTCCATTTGGCTGGGAAGAAGGCTCTGTGATTCGAAATCGACGCGTAAAATTTGCTGTGCATCCGCGATGAGCCGATTCTTTACAGGAGTTTTGTATCCTTTTTGCAAGAGGAGATTATCGACATCTACGCCTTCTCTTTCCAGAGAGTTTCTTAGTTCATCGCCTGCAGCGTCAAACCCTATCCTTCCAACAGCAATAACCTTCGCTCCAAACGAGATAAGATTAAGAGCGACATTACCTGCCCCACCAGGGAGGCTTTCTTCTTTTTGAACGTGCAAAACAGAAACGGGAGCTTCTGGAGAAATGCGCTTCACTTTACCCGCGGTGTAAGTATCGAGCATAAAATCGCCAATGACCAATACACGAATTGGACTGAACCGACTCAACATCCCACACAGTTTTACCATCGCTCATCCTTGAGTAAATAATTTCTCACCTGATCGGCGACAGCTTCTTCGATGGTATAGGCTGTGGGCTGAATAACGCCCGTCTTTTCGATATACTTATCCATCTTCGCTTGGGTAAAGTTCTGATACTGTCCGATCAAGACTTCTGGCATTGGGATATATTCGATTTTTACAGGTTTGTCCAGTGCTTTAAAAACTGCTTTAGCTAACGAGTTCCACGTTGTCGTTTGACCAGTACCAATATTAAAAATTCCCGAGATGGGATTCTTTAGAAAATCACATGTCATACGAACGGCATCTTTGACGTAGATAAAATCGCGGCATTGGTCCCCATCGGCAAAATTAGTCGGATCAGAAGACTTAAAAAGACGGATCACACCTTCTTGCTGAACAATGGGTACCATTTTATACACCATTGAGGCCATGCGACCCTTATGATTTTCATTAGGCCCAAAGACGTTGAAATATTTCAAACCGACAATTTTATCCAAAACGCCTTGCTGCTTAGCCCAGAGATCGAAATAGTACTTTGAAAAGCCATACAGATTTAACGGCTTCAATTCTTCTAAGAGATCGTGGCTATCGCAAAAGCCCAAAGCTCCATTCCCGTAAGTGGCGGCTGAAGAGGCGTAAATGAAACGGTGGCCATGTTTTAACGCATATTCCGCAAGTCTCACGGTATAGCGAAAGTTATTCTCCATGAGGTAATTGCCATCCATCTCCATAGTATCGGAACACGCGCCAAGGTGGATAAAAGCTCCGATGTCTGTTTCCCTTCCATTCAGCCACTTAAAAAGATCATGGCGCGAAATGAGATCAAGGCATTTTTTATTGAGAAGGTTCTTCCATTTTTCTGTTTTTTTGATGTCATCGACTAGAAGAAGGTTCGAATAACCTAAGTCATTGAGATATTTGACGGAGCAGGAACCGATAAAACCGGCTGCTCCTGTGACGACGATGATCTTTTGATCCGCAAGAGTTGAGTCCATATGTCGGTCCGGTAAAAAATAGGGAAAGAAAGGATTTTCCTTTCTTTCCACAGAACAGATAAAAAAGTTATTCCTGCACAGGAGTTTCGCTGATCTCTTCTGCTGGAGGAATATATCCTTCAGAAACTACGCGAAGCGTAATCATTGAAGGGATGCCTTCTTTAAGTTTAAGGTTGATCACATGCACGCCCAAAGTTTTAATGGGAGCAGGAAGCAACACATTGCGACGCTCGATTTTAATTCCTTCATTGCCTAGAAGGTTAACAATATCCATCGCTGCAACAGATCCATACATATGACCATCTGGATCCACTTTCACTTCAATCGTGATCGACTTGCCCTCGAGGCGTCCTGCGAGCTCCTCTGCTTCCTTGCGATCTTCAGCAGCACGCTTAGCACGCTCTTCTTGCAATTTAGCTTGTAGGCGCAGTGTGTACTTATCGGCGACAACAGCTCTTTTTTGCGGGATCAAAAAGTTGCGAGCATAGCCCGGCTTCACCGTGACAATATCGCCGCTTCTGCCGAGGTCTTCGACGTCTTGGATTAATAATAACTGATTTTGCATCTGTAAATTTCTCCGTTCTTATTCTTGAGCAACGAATGGCAAGAGGGCCATATGTCTTGCTCTCTTAATTGCTTGAGCAAGCGCGCGTTGGTGATAGGAAGATACCCCTGTGATTCGGCGTGGGATGATTTTCCCGCGCTCAGTAATGAATTGGGTAAGAGTATTGATATCTTTATAATCGATATGGCGTATCCCTGCTGCAGTAAAAGGGCATTGCTTGCGCTTTTTAACGAAGATACCTTCCAATGATGGAGAGGCAGCTTCTTTTTCCTTTTTAGATGATGTGATCATTTGACTCCTACTCTTGCAACAGTTGTTTAAACTCAATTTTCTCTGGAACGACAGGCGCGCGCAATGTGACAAACCGAACGAGGTCTTCATTCAGATGGTATTCCTTCCACATTTCTGTAATATTCTTAGTCGGCGCGGAGAAATAAAGAATAAAGTAATGACCTTCTCGTCGGCCATTAATCTCATACGCCATTTTTCTACGTCCTTGGTCGAATACTTTGTGGATCTCTCCACCACGGCTTGTGATGCCAGCATTGATTTTCTCAAGGGCTTTCTGCCTTGCATCATCGCTCAAGCTTGCGCTTAAGATATACATCCCTTCGTAAAGATGCGTTCTCTGTTTAACCATTTTTTTCTCCTTCTTCATTCTTAACTGATCTATTTGCGGTCTGCATGGCTATTGCAATTCCCGCTACGATCCATAGCTCGAGCACTTCAAGTGCTTTGACTTCGGTTTCTCTAATCACCTTATTCTCATCTTCTGAGAATCGGTCGAGGACGTAGTCAGACAGAATTTGTTCTCCTGGTCCACCAACGCCAACCCGAAGTCGAGCGTAAAACTCTGTTTTTAAGTGAGCTGCAATACTCACTAATCCTTTATGCCCCCCGCTGCTACCCTTAGTGCGCACTCTCATCTTTCCTAGAGGAAGCGCGGTATCGTCACAGATAACAATCACGTGATCGAGGGGTATCTTATAATAGTCGACACAATGCCTGACGGACTGCCCGCTCAAGTTCATGTATGTCGAGGGCTTAACCAGAAAAACCTTTTTGCCATGGACGGTCGCTTGCGCCACCTCGCCAGCTAATTGAGAGGAATGCTTAAACTCAACCCCTTTCTTATTAGCCAACGATTGGACAATCTGAAATCCGACATTGTGCCTCGTGCCTTTATACTCAGCACCCGGATTTCCTAGCCCGATGATTAAGAATTTTTCAACGCCATCCACGTTCTAAGATTACCTTTTTGCAATAACAACAAGCACTTGTTCTGCATTTGCAAGAGGCTTTACGCCTTCAGGCAATTGAACATCTCTCATGCGCTTAGACTGGCGAATTCCCAAATCCTTCACATCCACGCTAAATTCTGCAGGAATGTGTTTTGGCAAGCATTGCACTTTAACATGGCGAACAACCTGGCGCAGGAATCCACCTAGCTTGATCCCCATACAATCCATAACGCCTACACAGTTCACAGGAACTTTAACATTGACAGGAACATCATCGACAAGTTCTTCAAAATCAATGTGAGAAACAACATAAGTCGTCAAATGATATTGAATATCTTTAATAATTGCGCGCCGCTCTTTCTTCCCATCGGAAAGTGTAAAGACTGTCGTAGGAAGTTGCCCCGGCTTCAGTCCACGCAGAACTGCTTTGAATTCGGTGCCATCGATAATAAGCTTTTCAGGTTGGCCTTTGGAAAAGTAGATAATCGCCGGGATATTGCCCTCGCGCCGAATATCCTTCACATCTTTCTTCTTCTCGCCTAGGCGTGGTTTCACTGCGAGTTTCATAAATTTCTCCACTAGTTTTTAGTAAAAGTTAGGGAAAAGTGAGGTGCCCAAAGGCCCACTCCTTATCCGCTTGGTTAAAATCTTAAAATGAGGATTCGTAAATTGAGGAGAACGATTTGGCGCCCACGATCGAGGCGATCGCTTTGCCAAAGTGTTGTGCCACTGAAACGATTTCCAATTTACTTGGATCAATGGTATCAGGGGTTGGAACAGTATTGCTCATCACTATTTTCTCAATCCCGCTATCCTCTATCACTCCTTCAATCACAAACAAGCCATGGGTCACTGCGGCGTAAAGGAGGTTTGCTCCCGCCATCTTGCACACTTTTGCAGCGGCTTTTAGCGTTCCCCCAGTCGAGCTCACATCATCTACGAGCAAGACATTTTTTCCTTTGACGTCGCCAATTAGCGCTGCCATTTCTACTTGTTTTGCGCCCACTCGGCGCTTATCAACGATAGCGAGATCGACTTTTAAAGCCTTTGCGTAGGCGCGGGCTAATTTGATGCTACCGATATCCGGTGTCACGACGACGCAATTCTCTTTGATCGATTTCGGCAACGCTTCAACGATCAATGGGCACGCGTAAAGGTTATCGACAGGAATGTCAAAAAAACCCTGAATCTGCTCTGTATGCAGATCCATCGTCAAAACTCGCGTCACTCCTGCTTTCTGGAGCAGGTCAGCTACGAGCTTTGCGGTAATCGGCTCGCGCTCTTTTCCTTTCCTATCTTGCCGTGCATACCCAAAATAAGGAATGACCGCTGTGATGGAACGGGCAGATGCGCGCTTAAATGCATCGACTAAAATCAACAGTTCCATGAGATAGAAACTGGGCTGTCGTGCAGTAGACTGCACTATGAATACATCCCGGCCACGGACACTCTCTAAAATTCGAGCGCCTATCTCGCCATCTGGAAACTTTTCGATAATTGCTTTTCCTAGCTCTTTTCCCAAAGACTTAGCAATTTGCTTTGCTAGCTCCACATGGGAGGTGCCTGCAAAAAGCATATAGTCACTGTCTTGGGACATTTTTTGCTCGCTAGGTTTTACGTAGGCCTTACTTTTTACACTCAAAGCAAAATGCAAGGCTCGCGTTTAACACATTTAATTTGGGGCGGAAGGATTCGAACCTCCGAATGGCGGTACCAAAAACCGCTGCCTTACCACTTGGCGACGCCCCAATAATTCGTTAAGACTGTGTTGTTTTGCAAAAATAGCAATACTATTGAGATGTCGTATTTTTTGCAACATTGAATCAAAAGTTTTTCCGCTGTTCACCGCGCAAAAATTTATTTAAGCTAAGACTGATTAATTATTTTTTTAAATCTCCTCGACGCTTGATAGTGAGAAATCACTGCTTCTCCTACCCATTTTTCATCGCAAGGATTCCCTACAATTTTCAAATATTCTAAGGGCAGTATACCGATATCTGCTGGAAGATTTCCTCTTTGAATCACATCGCGCAATGCGATTTGATCCCAAATTTCCTCTGTTCGCTCAGGAGCAGCAAAGGCATCGAGACACTCCTGAGCCCACGCCTTCAGTAAAGCCCCACCTCCTGTAGTCGCATTGATGTAAAGGCTTCCCGAATTCACTTTAGATGGATGGTCATCCTCTCTTTCAGCGTTAATCCTCACCGCAGCATCCTTAGCGAAGACACCTTGCCATTTTGGCTTCTGAGCAAAGACCCCATCCGCATCGACCCAAAAAAGAGGTCTCTTAAAATGTTGGAGCATTTCCATTAAAAAAAAGGGTTTGTAACAGCAGTTCCTCTCCCAGGATCCTAGAGTGGTGATCGGTTCAACATGGTGCTCAATACCCCAATTTTTGCAGGAAGTGATGAGGTTTTGTACCTCAAGCTGATAGACGGTATCTTTTGTGTAATAGGACACGACAAGAGGGAATTTGCTCATAAAAACTTATTAACAGTAGCAATAAAAAGAGTCTAATATTAAAAAAATAATTATCATAGAATCGAGGTCTATATGTATATTGTACACATCGCTTCAGAGCTTGCTCCGGTAGCGAAAGTTGGCGGGCTTGCAGATGTTCTTCAAGGACTCTCCAAAGAGCTTAACCACCTTGGACACCACGTCGAAGTGATTCTTCCTAAATACGATTGCTTACACGTCGAGTTCCTTAAAAATTTAAAAAAAGAGCGCAAAGTTACCTCTTTCGATGGACCTTTCCCCATTGAAAACACTGTCTGGTCTGCAGAAGTTGATGGGATAAAGGTAATCCTCATCGAATCACACCACATCGAACAGTTTTTTAATCGAGGGAAAATTTACGGATGTCCGGATGATATCGACCGCTTCAACTATTTTTCAAGAGCAGCGATGGAATATCTTTTTAAAGCGGGAAAATCTCCTGATATTTTGCATGTTCACGACTGGCCAACTGCTCTCATCCCTGTTCTATACAAAGACATGTACACTCATTTAGGATTTCATGTCGGGGGGGTGTCAATCACTATCCATAACATGCAACACCAAGGACAGTGTCTGCCACAACAACTCAGCCGCACCGGGCTTAGAGGCGAGCACTATCTTTCTTACGATAAGATGCAGGACCCTCATGCGTCAGAAAATATCAATCTTCTTAAAGGAGCGATCGTCTACGCGGATAAAATTATCACTGTTTCTCCCACTTACGAGAAAGAAATCCTCACCATGGAAGGAGCTTTTGGCCTACATCATACGCTGAAGGAGCATCGAAAAAAACTACAAGGTATTTTAAATGGAATTGACGTGGAATATTGGAATCCTAAAAAAGACCCTTACCTTAGTAAAAACTATAGCCTCGAAGGGAAAAATGGTCATGGAGTCATCGCTTGCAAAAAGGAGAACAAAAAAAAGTTGCGCGCCCTTCTAGGGCTTGAAGAATCAGAGGCTCCTCTTGTCGCAACGATTGCGCGCCTCGTTCCTCAAAAAAGTCCAGAACTCATCAAGAAGGCATTGCTTTTCTGTCTGAATAATCAAGCTCAATTCGTACTTCTCGGCAATTCCCCGATTCCTACTATCCACAGAGAATTCGAAGCGATGCAAGCAGAGTTAAAGAACAACAAGAACGCAACCATCCAAATGGACAAAGATGAAGCGCTAGCTCATAAAATCTATGCGAGCGCAGACATGTTCATCATTCCTTCCGCATTCGAGCCTTGCGGACTTACCCAACTCATTGCACTGCGCTATGGAACGGTACCTATTGCGCGAATGACCGGAGGACTTTGCGATACAGTGTTTGATATAGATACATCCAATAAACCTCAAAAACAACGCAACGGCTTTACCTTTGAACGAGCGAATCCAAAGGAGATGAATGCAGCTCTTGAGCGAGCGCTCGATTGTTATAGAGAGGTTCCCGAAAAGTGGCATTACCTCATTACTAACGGGATGCGCCAAGACGTGAGTTGGAAAAAACCCACGAAAGAATATCTCAACGTCTATCAAGACCTCTGCCATCAAAACAAGCCTTTAAAAGAGCATCTGAAGTCCGGCTAAACCCATTTTCAATAAAATCCTAACGATAGCCCAGCGCTTTTTTGATATATGAGCGGTTAGCGATGATGTATTCTGTACCTGAATAGAGAGTGTAGATTGCAGCAATTAAAACGCTGTAAAAACTCACTGCCTTTAAAATTTGAGCATCCAAACACCCCATCGAATATGGCACAAGCATAATCAGGATGAAGAAAATAACAGCCGCTTGGATGACTGCTTTGATTTTACCTGAGAGCCGAGCTGCAAGTGCAAATCCTCTCAAAGCGCAAACCGTGCGCAACGTACTAATGATTGTATCGCGATAGAAGAAAACACAAACGAGCAAAATCGGGATTTGAATCACCCCTTGAGTGAAAGCCAGGAGCACTGAGAGCCTAAAAATGCTATCTGCCATAGGATCCAATAGCTTACCTAACTCGGTTACCTTGTTGTGTTTACGAGCAAGAGCACCGTCAAAAATATCAGAAACTTCGGAAAGTGTTGCAAGTAAAAGCAAAATATAAGGAAGTACATCCATTGTAATTCCTAATTCCTTGTAATACAAATACACAACCACAAAGACGGGACCGAGAAGGATTCTAGATAGTGTCAAAAGCAGTGGCACACTCACGATAGGAACCTTTTTATTGGATGGGTTGACACAGATGCCGCCTCACTCACCAAGGCGTATTTTAAAAAATTATATTCATCTTCCATTTTATTAGGAATCACTTTGTCACAGCAAGCGGGGAAGAATTCTCTTTCAGAGCAAGCTGACCGCAAGCGGCAGCAATATCCTTTCCTTTCGTATACCGCCACGTTGTTACAATCCCATAGGAATCCAGAACCTGCCTAAATTCTTCAATGGTCTCTTTAGAAGGCCGTTTCAAATGCAAACCCTCAACGGGGTTGTAAGGAATTAAATTAACTGTGCATTGCTGTCCCTTGAGCAAAACAGCAAGCTCCTCTGCATGTTCAGGACGGTCATTGATCCCTTCCATTAGGGTATATTCATAAGTAATGTCTCTGCGACTCTCTCGAGCATACGCAACCATGGCTCCAAGCACATCTTCTAAAGGATATTTGCGCGCATAAGGAATAATTTTTTTACGAATATGTTGATTGGGAGCATGCAAGGAAAGGACCAGATTCACACTTAATTCTTCCCTCATAAACCTGCGGATTCCTTCGACAACACCGACTGTCGAAACCGTAATCCTGCGTTGAGAAATATTTAGCCGATTTTCATCATTTAAAAGATGGATCGTTTTGACGACATTTTCATAATTCTCAAAAGGCTCCCCCATTCCCATGAAAACAACATGGGAAACTCGCTGCCCTTTTGCATGTAAGAATTGATCAATCTGATAGACTTGTTCAAAAATTTCATCGACCGTTAAATTACGAAGTAGTCCTTCTTTGCCCGAAGCGCAAAAAGCACAGCGAGCAGGACATCCGACCTGAGAAGAGACGCAGACAGTGCGCCGCTCTTTGGAGCAAATCAAAACCGACTCTACAAGCTTTCCATCGGAAAGCTCCCAAAGAAACTTAATTGTTTCCTCATCTTTTGAAGTTTCTACATTTCTTTGGGTAAGCGAAGCAAGAGAAAATTTCTCTTTTAACTTAGAGCGGAGCGATTTATTGAGATCACTCATCAAATCCCAATCGCATACTCTTTTTTCATAAACCCAATGAAAAACTTGTTTTGCACGGAAAGCTTTTTCACCTTCTTCTGCGAGAAGGTGAGAAAACGCATCTAGAGTTAAACTGTGAATAGATTGCATAACGCTTTTAAAACCGTTGTGAAAGAGATCGATGAAAAATATACCCAACGTGACTGAAAATTTGGTTTAGGACCGAAGCGAAAGCTCCCGCGATTGGCGCGATCGAATCGTCGCCACTATTAGAAATAGGGGCTAGATTCGATCGTCCAATCCCGGGGC
>Ga0070741_10014317_pt1 | contig 13737 bp, 15 predicted proteins | sample Coa_R1_4_FD_66440 | JGI IMG/M metagenome (GOLD analysis project Ga0070741, IMG submission 66440) | Surface soil microbial communities from Centralia Pennsylvania, which are recovering from an underground coalmine fire - Coalmine... | ecosystem: Environmental > Terrestrial > Soil > Unclassified ... | reverse complement strand
CGGTGGTGCGAGGAGCACTCGCAGCCCGTGGCGTTCACGGGGACGTGCCGGGTGCATCGGGCCGAGATCCTGCAGTTCCACGGCGCGTGGGCCGAGGCCCTGGCGGAGGCGGGCCGCGCGGGCGAGCCACCGGCGGCGGCGGCCGGCGAGCCGGGCCGGCCGCTCCCGGCCGCGCTCTACCAGCAGGCGGAGATCCACCGCCTCCGGGGCGAGTTCGCGGAGGCCGAGGCGGCCTACCGCGCCGCGAGCCGGCTCGGGCACGACCCGCAGCCCGGCCTGGCCTTGCTGCGCCTGGCCCAGGGTCGGCCCGACGCGGCCGGCGCGGCGATCCGCCGCCTCGTCGCGGCCACCGCCGATCCGCTCCCGCGCGCGAGGCTCCTGCCCGCCCACGTCGAGATCATGCTGGCCCACGAGGATCTCCCGGAGGCCCGGCGCGCCGGGCTCGAGCTCCGGGCGCTCGCCGAGGCGCTCGACGCGGACGTGCTGCGGGCGGCGGCGGCGCAGGCGGAGGGAGCGATCGCGCTGGCCGACGGCGACGGGCGGGCCGCGCTGGGCGCCCTCCGGCGCGCATTCGAGGCGTGGACGCGGCTCGAGGCGCCCTACGAGGCCGCGCGGGCCCGGGTGCTCGTCGGGCGGGCCTGCCGGGCTCTGGGGGACGAGGAGACGCGCGCGCTCGAGTTCGCCGCCGCCCGGGCGGCGTTCGAGCGCCTCGGCGCGCGGCCGGAGCTGGCGCGCCTCGACGCCCTGGAGCGCACGGACGCCGGGGCGCCCTCGCGCCGGACGGGTCGCCTCACCGCGCGCGAGGGCGAGGTCCTGCGCCTGGTCGCCGCCGGCCAGACGAACCGGGCCATCGCGGCGCGCCTGGGCGTGAGCGAGCGGACCGTCGACCGCCACGTCAGCAACATCCTCGACAAGCTCGACGTCCCCTCCCGCGCCGCGGCGATCGCCCAGGCCTACCGGCGCGGGCTCCTCTGACGGCGCCGCCGCCCGCCCGCTGTCCGCTCGCCCGTCCCCGGGGCCCGCCCCCCCGGGGGGTGACGGGACCTACCCATGCCGCGGGCTCGCGCCCCGTGGGTGATTTCGCCGAAGCCGCCCGAGGCCCCATCGTGGGACGGTCGGTCTGCGCGGACGCCGCGCAGATCGGAGGACGAGCCATGGGGACGCAGCACACTCGGACATCGCAGGACCCGGGCGGGGCGGGGCGGGGCGCACGGTCGGAGGAGCCAGCGGGAGCGACGGCGCGGGAGCGGCTGCTGGCCGGCCTCCCCGTCTCCGAGCGACGCGTGCCGCTCGGTGGCGGGGCGACGGCCGTGCTCGAGGGCGGTGAGGGGCCGCCGCTCGTGCTGCTGCACGGTCCAAGCTCGCACGCGCTGGCGTGGATGCGGGTGCTTCCCGCCCTCGTGACGAGGCACCGGGTGATTGCCCCCGACCTGCCGGGCCACGGCGCCTCCGAGGTGCTCGGCGGGCCGGCGGAGGCGGGGGTGCTGCGATGGGTGGACGACCTGATCGAGCACACCTGCCCGGGCCCGCCGATCCTGGTCGGGCACATCCTCGGCGGCGCGATCGCCGCCCGGTACGCGGCCGAGCGCGGCCGGCGGCTCGGCGGGCTGGTGCTCGTCGACACGCTCGGCCTGACCGCCTTCCAGCCGACCCCGGAGTTCGGGCGCGCCCTGGCGGCGTTCCTGGCGGATCCGACCGCCGAGACCCACGAGGGGCTCTGGCGCCGCTGTGCCTCCGACTTCTCCGCCCTCCGCCGAGGTCTGGGCGAGCGGTGGATTTCGCTCGCGGCGTACGACCTGGACCGAGCCCGGACGCCGGCCCTGGCGGCGGCCCAGCACGCGATGATGGCCGCGCTCGGCGTCCCGGCGATCGCGCCGGCGACGCTGGCGCGCATCGCGGTCCCCACCGCGCTCATCTGGGGGCGGCACGACCCGGCGACGGCGCTGAGCGTCGCCCGAGACGCGAGCGCGCGATTCGGCTGGCCGCTCCACGTCATCGAGGAGGCCGGCGCCGACGCGGCGCTCGAGCAGCCGGCGGCGTTCGTCGACGCGCTGCGGGCGGCGCTCGGGGCCGGGACCCCGCCGGGGGCGCGCGGCGATCGCGGCTGAGCCGACGCCGATCGGCCGGAGGCGCCGAGCCTCTCCACCAGCTGATGGCGGCGCGTCACGAGCTCCCGGCGGGGCGCCTCGGCGAGGTGCGCGATCACCGGCCATCGAGCGCACCGGCCTTCGCGAGCCGGGCCGCGGCGCGCTGGGAGACGTCCCACGCGCGCTGGGCAACCGCGCCCGGCTCCTGTATACTCGCTCCGTCTGGATCGGTCGTCGGCTCCCCCGCCCCCGCATCCTCGAGAGACCACGCACCCGGCCCCGCTTCCGCACGGTAGGGCGCGTCCGATTCCATGGCGGAAGACTGACCGGGCCCAGGCGTGTGCCCCGAGGATGCCCCGATGTCGTTCACCACGTTCGTTCTTCACCCCGATCTGCTCGCCGGCGTCCGCGCCCTGGGGTTCAGCGCTCCGACCCCGATCCAGCGCGACGCCATCCCGCCCGCCCTCGCGGGCCGGGACGTCCTCGCCTGCGCGATGACGGGCAGCGGCAAGACGGCGGCGTTCCTCCTGCCCACGATGGCGCGCCTCCGGGCGCCGCGGCGCGGCGTGATCCGCGCGCTGGTCCTCGCGCCCACGCGCGAGCTGGCCGCGCAGATCGACGAGCACCGCCGGCGCCTCGGCGCGCCCGGCCGGTTCACCGGGGCAACGATCATTGGCGGGGTGGCGCCGGCCCCGCAGGTCGAGGCGCTGCGCGCCGGGGTGGACGTCCTGGTCGCCACCCCGGGTCGCCTCCTCGACCATCTCGGTCAGCCGCACGGGCGCGGGCGGCTCCAGCAGCTCGAGGTCCTGGTCATCGACGAGGCCGACCGGATGCTCGACATGGGCTTCCTCCCCGACCTCCGCCGGCTGCTGGCGCACGTGCCGGCGCGGCGGCAGACCCTGCTCTTCTCGGCCACGATGCCGCCGGCGATCCTGGCGCTCGCCCGGGACCTGCTGCGGGATCCGGTCACCATCCGGGTGGAGCGGGCGCCCGCCCCGGCGACGGGGATCACGCACTCGGCGTACCCGGTGGCGGCGGAGCTCAAGTCCCGGCTGCTCCTGGCCCTCTTGGCGCGACCGGACTGCCGGAGCGTGCTCGCGTTCACGCGCACGAAGCACCGGGCCAACCGGCTGGCGGAGTTCCTGACGGGGCACGGGGTCGCGACGGCGCGCATCCACGGCAACCGCAGCCAGCCGCAGCGGACGCAGGCGCTCGCCGGCTTCAAGGCCGGGCGCTTCCAGGTGCTGGTGGCCACCGACATCGCGGCCCGCGGGATCGACATCCACCAGCTGAGCCACGTCGTGAACTTCGACGTCCCCGCCGCGGCCGAGGACTACGTCCACCGGGTCGGGCGCACGGCCCGGGCCGAGGCCCGGGGCGAGGCGCTGACCCTCGTGGCGCCCGAGGAGGAGTCGGACTTCCGCGGGATCGAGCGGGCCATCGGGACGCGGGTCCCGCGCGTCAGCGTCCCCGGGTTCGACTACGCCCAGCGCCCGGCGGGCCGGCTGGAGATCCCGCTCCGCGACCGGTTCGCGGCCCGCGCGCATCGGCCGGCGGCGCCGGGCCGCCGCCCGGCGCGGTAGGCCGGAGCTTCGGGGGGCGAAAGCTCGCCACTTCGCGCCCACGACCCTCGCGAGGACGGAAGCGATCCCGCGCCGCGTGCGGCATGGTCCATATCGGGTGAGTCGATGTCGCGGGCCGGCGAGGGCGAATGTCCGGGGGAACGGTCCGATCCGCGCCGCTCGTGTCGCGGTCGGGTCGAGGGCCCCGGAGCCGGGGCAGCCGGTGGCCGCAGGCGGTGGTAGGCGGAGCAGGATTCGAACCTGCGACCTCAGCCTTGTAAGGGCTGCGCTCTCCCGCTGAGCTATCCGCCCGTGGCCTTGAAGCTACGGAGTTACCGAGGGCCTGTCAACGGCGAGCGACCCGGAGAGGCCATCTCGGGAAGTGTGTAGATGAGCTCGGGCGGCGGCCTCCTCCTCGGGACTTCCCCACGCCGGCCTTGGCGCCGTCACCACTCCAGGCAGAACTTGGCCGGGGCGGGGGTTCTCACGCCGGCAGCGGGGGCACGGCGTCACGACCTCCAGGCCAGGCCGCCGCGAAATGGAGCGTCAAGGCAGGCGTCTCGCGCCGGCGCCACGGGCCGGCTCCGGGCACCGGGCCGGCTCGCGTCGTTGACCGACCTCCGGTCGCGGCGTAGAGTCCGATCCAACGGAGTCGAGTGATGGAGCGGCGGGCGTTCGTCGCTGGCGGCCTCCTCTCCCTCGTCGCGCCCGTCATCGTCCGGGCACAGCCGGCGGGGAAGACGATGCCGCGGATCGGCTTCCTGGGGAATTCGGACCTGCAGAGCGTCGCCCGCACGCTGGAAGCGTTCCGTCAAGGTCGGCGCGAGGTGGGCTGGGTCGAGAACCAGACGGTCACGATCGAGTACCGGTGGGCGCACGGGCAGGGCGCGCGCGTGCCCGAGCTGGCCGCCGAGCTCGTCCGGACCCGAAACGACGTCCTCGTGGTGTCCCGGAGTGCCGCGGTCCAGGCCGCACGGCAGGCCACGGACCGCATCCCAATCGTCATGGCCGCGGTCCTCAAAGATCCGGTCGCGGCCGGCTTCGTGGCGAGTCTCGCGCACCCGGGCGGCAATGTGACGGGTCTCGCCGCCTCGTACGAGGAGATCGCCACCAAGCAGGTCGAGCCCTGGCCGAGGCGATCCCAGGGCTGGCTCGCCTCGTCTTCCTCCGCCACACCGGAATCGACCAGCACCGAGTGGTCGGCGCCGTCACCGCGGCCGCGCGGACGCTCCGCCTCCGGGCCTGGTTGCTGGAGGCCCGGGACACCGGCCAGTACGAGGGTGTGTCCCGGGCGGCGCGCCGCGACGGGGCACAGGCCGTCCACGTGCTTCCGAGCCCGTTCTTCAACGCGCACCGGCGGCTCCTGATCGACCTCGCCGCCCGCTACCGTCTGCCGGCGATGTACGAGTTCCGTGACTACGTCACGGACGGCGGTCCCCTCTCCTACGGCGTGAGCCTGCCGGAGATGTACCGGCGCGCGGCGAGCTTCGTCGATCGCATCCTCAAGGGCGCGAGAGCGGCCGACCTGCCCGTCGAGGAGCCGTCGCAGTCCGAGCTGGTCGTGAACCGTCGGACGGCCCGCGCCCTCGGTCTCGAGATCCCGCCCTCGTGCTCGGGCGGGCCGACGAGGTGATCGAGTAGAGGCGAGCCGCGGACCGGCGCGCCCGCCTGAACGGCCTTCGGTCAGACCGCCGGCGTCCGCACGTGCTCGGGCCGAATCCCGAGGCCCACGAGGCGTCTGGCCCGCCGCCGGAGCGCCGGAACGCTGGCCAGCAGCCGTCACGGCTCGCGGTGCACGCACGGGGGCCGTCCCGCGCCAGCACGCGGGTAAGGATGCGCCGCTGGACCGCGAGCTGCGCCCGTCCGGGTCACCAGCCAGTGGGCCCGCACGCCTCCGCTGGGGGAGGACCGAGAACGGCAGCGATGTTGACTCCAGCGTCTCGGCGTCCGGTCGTCACGAGCAACCAGGCGTCGCTCGAGGCAGCGCTGTGACTCTTCGGGCGAGATCCGCGATGAGACGGGCGCCCGTGGGGCTGGCCGTGGTGCTCGCCCTGCTGGCGGCGGACGCCGCCCGGGGCCAGGAGATCCTCGAGGTCGAGGTCCACGACCTGAGCGCGATCGAGATCCGGGTCAACGCCGGGGGCTTGCCGGGAAGCGACGCGGCCCTGTGCCTGGTCCGCGACCGGGGCGGCCACGTCCGCATGGGAACCCCGGCCTGCTCCTCGGCGCTCCGACCGCCGACGGCACCCAGGTCGTACCCCTGCCCCTGCTCGCGCTCCCCCGACGGACCGGGAGCATACCGTGAGCCTCGTGCGAGGGGACCGCGAGCTCGAGCGAACACCCTGGCGCCGCCTCCCCCGGACGCCGCGACTGGCGGCTCCTTCGCCCGGTGCAATATATCGGGGGCACCCTTCCGTCTTGGGAAGTAGCGGACCCGTTCCCGCACGATGACGAGCCACCGGTCGCCCGACAGCGAGGCGTTCGAGCAGATGGTGAAGCCCCACCTGAGCTACCTCTACGGCCTGGCCCTGCGCCTGTCCGCGAACGCGACGGAGGCCGAGGATCTGGTGCAGGAGGCGCTCCTCAAGGCCTTCCGCGCCTTCCCGGGCCTCCGCAACCGGGAGCGCCCGCGCCTCTGGCTCACCCGGGTCATCACCTCCTGTCACTACGACCGCGTGCGGGCGGGGCAGCCCGGCCGGCAGACGGTCAGCCTCGACGACGAGACCAACTTCGACCTGTTCGACAAGATCGTGGACGAGGACCCCTTCCCGTACTCCGATCGCGTCCACCTGGACTTCATCGAGCTGTTCGACGACGCGCGGATCGTCGAGGTCCTGCGGGGCCTGCACCCCGAGTACCGCGCGGCGGTCATCCTCGCCTACGTCTACGGGTACACGGCTCGGGAGATCTCGGAGATCACCGCCTCGCCGCAGGGCACCGTGCTGGCGCGGCTCTCTCGCGGCCGCAGACAGCTCGAGCGGGGGCTCTGGGATTACGCCGTGGAGCACCGGCTCATCCCCCGAGCGGAGGTGCGCGCTTGATCACCTGCAAGGAAGCCGTGGAGCGTCTGTGGGACTATCTCGACCGGAGCCTCGACCGGGTCGAGGAGGCGGTGCTCGACGCCCACCTGAGCGCATGCCGGCACTGCTGCGGCGAGCTGGAGTTCGGCCGCCGGATCCGGGCAATGCTGCGGGGGCTGGACCGTATGGCCGAGCTGGCGCCCGAGGTCCAGGCGCGACTCGAGGGTTTCCTGAGCGGCCTGGGGGAGCAGCCATGAGAGCGGTCGCCGTCCACGACCACGCGCCACGCGGGGACGACCTCATCGGCCAGGCGGTCGTCAGGGCCGCGGTCCGGGAAGCCTACCGGCGGGTGGTCGGGCGCGCCTCGACGATCGCGGAGCGCCTGTACGATCCCGAGCAGCTCGCGGTCTTGCCGGCCGGCGCGATCGCTCAGGCCCTGGGCGTCGGCAACCCCGTCCGCGTGGCCGGGCTCCTGCGCGGGGAGGTTGTCCTCGACCTGGGCTGCGGCGGCGGCATCGACACCCTCCTTGCCGCGCGGGCCGTCGCGCCGGGCCGCGCGATCGGCCTCGACATGCTGCCCGAGATGCTGGAGGCGGCGGCGCAGCACGCGGCCGAGGCGGGGCTCGGCAACGTCGAGTGGCTCCGGGGGGAGCTGGAGGCGATCCCGCTCCCGGACGCGTCGGTCGACGTGGTGCTCTCGAACGGGGTCGTCAACCTGTCCCCGCGCAAGTCCCGCGTCTTCGCCGAGGCGCACCGCGTGCTCCGTCCGGGCGGGCGGCTGGTCGTGGCCGACCTCGTGGTCGACGAGGACCTCCCCCCCGAGATCCTCACGAACCCTGCCGCGTGGGCTGGGTGACTGTCGGGCGCCCTCGCGGAGCGTGTCTTCGCCAGCAAGCTGCAGCGGATGGGATTCGTGGAGGTGGAGCGGCACGAGGAGCGATCCGTGGGGATCGAGGACTGTGCCCACTATCCGCTCTTCACGCCCGAGCTCCTGGACCTCATGCGGCACCACATCCCCCCCGACCGTCAGTCGCGGGTGGCGCGGTCCGTCATCTTCGTCGCCCGCAAGGCAGGGGGGTAAGCCGGTCGAGGCCGGTTCACGACCTGGATCCGGACCGTGGCGACCCGCGACGCGGAGCGCCGGCCAGCGGAACGCGCCAGGCCAGCGGAGTCCAGAAAGGAGAGGTCATGAGGAAACACCTGATGATCGCGACCCTGGTCACTCTCGTCCTCGCCACGGCGGGGACCGCCCAGCAGCCCAGCGGCGACGACGGGGCCCTGCCGAAGGGCTTCACGACGACGGCGGTCCTCAAGGGCGGGCAGACCGCCAGCGGCATGAAGATCGCGTATCCGAGCACGGGGCAGCCCGAGATCGTGTCGGTGATCGGCGTCCTCGAGCCGGGCGGTCGCACGTCCCGGCACCAGCACCCGGTGCCGGTCTTCGTCTACGTGCTGGAGGGCACCCTCACGGTGCAGGCCGAGGGCGGGCAGCCGCGAGAGTACGCTCCCGGCACCGCGTTCCTCGAGGACATCAATCACTGGCACCAGGCGTTCAACAAGGGCGCCAGCCCCGCGAAGATCCTGGTCGTGTTCCTGGGGGAGCAGGGCAAACCGACCACCATCAGCGCGAAGTAGCGGCCCGACGGCTCCGGCCCGCCCGCCCCCGATCAGGCCGGCCTCCTCCACCCGCGAGGTGTGAGCGCGGGTGGGCGCGTGGCGTACGATCGGGGGCGGGCAGGGGCGGGAGGATGGACCGGGGTCGGACGGAGGCCGCGGAGCCGCGGGACGGCGATCGGCGGGATCGCCGCGGGCACCCGCGCACTCCTCGCCCGGTTTGCCGCCCCGGGTGCGGTGGCCGCGGAGACCCCTCTGGACGTCCTGCGCGCACAGGCGGTGGACGGCGACCGGCTCGGGCTCCCCGGGGCAGACCGTCCCGCCACGAGCTACGCGATGCCCTGCTCCTGCGCCGCGACCGCCGAACCGCCCTGTTCGGCCGGGCCTGATGGCGCTGGGGGGTCCCGCCCTTCGCGCGGCTGGGCATGCTCGGGCTCTTCCGGGTGCCGGCAGGCGCCGATTAGGGTCCGTGGAGGCCGGCCGCCCAGTAGGCGTGCTCGACCAGCCGGAGGGTCTCCAGGTTGTCCGCCGGGTCGGTCTCGAACGGGGCCCCGGTCCGGAGGCACTCGACGAAGTGGGCGATCACGCCGTCGAAGCTCGCCTGGTAGCCCCGGTCCGGATCGAAGCGCTCGCGGCGCGACCCCGGCCCCAGGAGCTGGAGCTCGTCGTCGGCGAGCGTCGCGCTCGCCGTCCGGCCGACCAGCTCGAGCCGGTCCGGCGTGCGGGCGGGATGGCCGGGCGCGGCCATGGTGCCGGTGACCGTCACCGGGGCCCCCGCCGCGGTCTCGAGGAAAATGGCGGCCAGCGTCTCGCCCCGCACGTCGGCGAGCGTGCGGGCCGCGCGGGCGCCGACGACCCGGAGGGGCCCGCAGAGGAAGCGCATCGTGTCCAGGTGGTGGATCAGGACCTCGGCGATCATGAGCCGAGCCTCGCGGGCCATGAAGGGCTGGCGCTCGAGGGCCGGCCGCCGCCCGGCGCCGTCCGGCAGGAGCCCGGACGAGACCGTGGCGAGCTGGCCGAGGAGAACCTCGCCCAGCGCTCCCTCGTCGATCCAGCGCCGGAGGGCGCGGTACCAGGGCCGGAACCGCCAGTTCTCGTGCACCATGAGCCGGGTCCGGCCAGCGACCCGGCGGACCAGCGCCTCGGCCTCGGCGAGGGTCGGCGTCAGCGGCTTCTGGCAGAGGACGGCGATCCCGCGCGCGGCCGCCGCCTCCACCCACGCCGCGTGCGTCTCGCGCGGGGACGCGACGTCGAGCGCATCGATCGCCTCGCCGCCCCACATCGCATCCGCGTCCTGGTAGACGCAGGGGATGCCGAATTCCTCGGCTCGCCGGGTCGCCTTCGCCCGGTCGGGGTCGCACACGGCGACCACGCGGGCGCGCGGGCCGAGGTTCCGCCACGCCACGAGGTGGTACCAGCTGATCATCCCCGCCCCGGCCAGGGCGACGCGGAGGGGGGCGCCTTCGGCCTGGGCCACGGCGGCGCCTACCGGGTCTTGCCCCGGCCGAGGATGGGCCAGATCACCTCCAGCCGCCCGTCGCGGATCCCGTGGAGCTCGTCGTGGAGGAACACGGTCGCGTCCGAGTAGCCGGCGACGAACGAGACGCGGTCCCCGATGCGGGGCGCGGCGGCCGGGCGCGCGAGCTCCAGGGTCGCGTGCTCGGCCGACAGGGCCAGGCTCGTCACCTCGCCCACCCCGAGCGGCTCGGGCGGCATGGGGACGCGCGCCATGCTCTTCCAGCCGGCGTCGCAGACGACGCGGGTGGGGGTGGGGCGGCTGACCACCGTGGTCAGGATCGTGAGCGCGCACTCGAGGTCCACGCCGTAGTTGGTGCGGTAGTGCGCGTCGCCGAGGACGCCCCCGCCCGCCTGGACCTCGGTCACGCCGGGGAGCTTCGCCGTAATCCAGTACGTTCCCGTGCCGCCGCAGCTCACGATCGCCACCGGGAGCCCGGCGGCGCGGCAGCGGTCCGCGGTCTCGGTGAGCCGGCCGACGGCCGCCTCGATGGCGCGCCGCTTCTCCACCGGGTCCCGGAGGCCGGCGATCCCGCCTCCCTCCCAGCCCATCAGCCCGGCGAAGCGGAGCCCCGGCGACGCGGCGACCCGGCGGGCGAGGGCGAGGGCCGGCTCGCCGGGCTCCACGCCGGCCCGGTTCATGGCCACGTTCACCTCGACCACCACGCGCGGGCGGGTGCCGGCGTCGCGCGCCGCCGCGTCGAGGGCCAGGACCTGCGCCTCGGCGTCGACGGCGACGATCACGTCCGCGTGCCGCGCCAGCCGGACCAGCCGGGCGAGCTTCGCGGCGCCGACGACCTGGTTGGCGATCAGGATGTCGCGCACCCCCGCGGCGGCCATCACCTCCGCCTCCTCGAGCTTCGCGCAGGTGACGCCGAGCGCGCCGGCGCGGAGGAGCGCGTGCGCCAGCGCCGGGGTCTTCAGCGCCTTGGTGTGCGGACGCCAGCCGATCCCCGCGTCCTGGACGATGACCTGGCGCATCCGCGCGACGTTGCGCTCGAAGGCGTCCAGGTCGAGCAGGAGGGCGGGCGTGTCGAGCTCGGCGACCGGGCGGCCGACCAGGGCGACCTGGGCGCTCATCGTCGGCGGGCTCCAACGAGGGCCACGCGGCACGGCACGGCGGCTCCTCTCCCCCGCGGGCCGTCCGCCCGGCGCGCGGGCCTCACCGGCCGCGCCCCGCCGGAGGCGGCCCGTCGGCGAACCCGAACAGCCGGGCGGGGTTGTCCCGGAGCACGCGGTCGCGGATCGTCGCGTCCGGCAGGCTCCGGCCCAGCCACTCTAGCATGCGGCCGTAGTCGACGGGGTGCGGGGCGGCCAGGAAGGGCCAGTCCGAGCCCCACACGCAGCGCTCGGCGCCGAAGGCGTCCACCAGCGCGGCCACGAACGGCGCCAGGTCGTCGTGCGGGAAGGGCCGCGCCGAGAGCCGGTAGGGCGCCGAGAGCTTGACGACGGCGCCGGCCTCGCGCCCGAGCCGCAGGACCGCCTGGAACCCGGGCTGCCCGAGCCCCCGCGCGGGATCCGGCTCGCCCAGGTGGTCGACCAGCACCGTGGCCCCGCCGTCGCGGAGCGGGGCCTCGATCTCGGCCCACGTGTCGCTCCGCGCGTAGACCTGCACGAACCAGTCCCGGGCGGCGACGCGCGCCAGGAACGGTCGCGCCTCCGGGCGCGCCAGGACGTCCCTCCCGATCGCGGGGAGGTTCAGGCGGATCCCGACCACGCCGCGCCGCTGGAGCGCCGCCAGGCTCTCGTCCGGGCTCTGCCAGTCCACCACCGCGATGCCGCGGAACCGCCCGCCCGCGCGGCCGAGCGCGTCGAGGAGACAGGCGTTGTCGGTCGCGTAGGCGCTCGGCTGGACGACCAGGGCCCGCTCCACGCCGTGCGCCCGGAGGACCGCCGCGAAGCCGGCGTAGGTGCCGGCCTCGTCGGGGCGGGGGCGGTAGCCGGCGCCCTCGACGTAGGGGAACCGGTCCGGCTCCAGCACGTGGGCGTGGCAGTCGACGATCGGCCGCGTCACTTGAGGACCCCGGCCGTCATCCCCCGGATGAGGCGCTCGGAGAGGACGGCGTAGACGAGGATGATCGGCACGATGGCGATCATCATCCCGGTGGCGATCATCCCCACGTCCTCCATCTTGTCCCCGAGGAAGCGCATGATGCCGAGCGGGAGCGTGCGCTTGTCGTCGTCGGTGACCAGCACCACCGCGTACAGGAACTCGTTCCAGAGCTCGATCAGGTTCAGGATGATCGTGGTGGCGATGGCCGGCATGCCGATCGGCACGGTCAGGCGCCAGAACACCCCCAGGTCCGAGCAGCCGTCGAGCGTCGCCGCGTCGAAGTAGTCCTGGGGGATCCGGGTGAAGAACCCCTCGAGGATGTAGAAGGTGAGCGGCAGCTGGATCGCCATGTACACGAGCGCGACCCCGAGCCGCGTGTTGAAGAGGCCGTACTCCACCAGCACCTGGAAGAGGGAGATGATGGTCAGCTGCGGGGGGAAGATGATCGCGCTGAACAGGACGAAGTAGAGGAGCCGGTTCCCGCGGAAGCGGTAGCGGGCCAGGGCGTGGGCGGCCATCGACCCGACGACCGTCAGGCCGGCGACCGCGCCCAGCACGATGACCGTGCTGTTCCAGAAGTAGGTCCCGTAGTGGGAGGTCGTCCACGCCGCGGCGTACTTCCCCCAGTGGGCGGGGGAGGGCCAGCCGTAGGCGTCGGCGCTGATCTCGGAGGTCGTGCGGAGCGACATCACCGCGACCCACAGGACGGGTGCGCCGGCGACCGCGGTGTAGAGGGCGACCGCGGTCAGGAGCGTCGTCTGCCGGACGAGGCCGGGTAGCCGCACCGTCAGTACTCGAGGCGCTCCCGGGGCCGGAGCAGCCACGTCAGGCCCAGGGCGCAGGCCAGCACGACCACGAACCACAGCGCGGCGATGGCGGACGGGTACCCGAGGTCGAACGTGTTCCAGTCGAAGGCGCGCTTGTAGACGTACGTCGAGACGGTCTCGGTCGACCACAGCGGGCCGCCGCCGGTCATGATCCAGACCAGGTCGAACACCCGCATCTTCCCGATGAAGGACAGGATGAGGAGGTTCAGGAGGGTGCGCCAGATCATCGGGATCATGACGTAGACGAGCCGGCGGAGCCACCCGCAGTTGTCGAGCGCTGCCGCCTCCAGGACCTCGGACGGGAGCGCCGCCAGCGCGGCCAGGCAGACGACCATGTTGAAGCCGGTCCACTTCCAGACGTGGGTGACCATGACCGCCCACAGCGCCGTCCCGGGGTCGCCGAGCCAGGAGTGGGCCAGCTGCGGGAGCCCGATGACCCGCAGGAGCTGGTTGACCGCGCCCCACTCGTAGTTGTAGACCCACATCCAGACGATGCCGACCACCACGTAGGAGAGCAGGACCGGCGTGAACCACACGACCCGGAACACCCGCGCGAACGGCACCCGGGCGTAGAGGGCAAGGGCCAGCAGGAGCCCGATCGCGACGTCGGGCACCGGCGCCACCGCGGCCCAGAGGAGGGTGTTCCCGACCGCCTTCCAGAACACCGCGTCGGCGGTGAGCAGCTCCCGGAAGTTCGCCCACCCGACGAACGCCTCGACGTTGCGCGGCCGGATCGTGTGGACGCTGTTGTAGAAGGTGCGGAGCGCCGGGTAGAGGGTGAAGCCCAGGAAGAGGAGCAGCGCGGGCGACAGGAAGGTGAGGATGATCGGCCAGGGCGGCCGCGCCGGGCGCCACCCGCCGCGGGCCCCGGCCCGGCGCGGGGGCCCGCCCGGGTCTGGGGCGGACCGCGCTCGCGCCGGCGCCTGGAGAGGCAGGGGGCGCCTAGTGTTCCGTCAGGCAAGTCATGTTAACGACCACGCCGGACGGCCTTCTTGATGATGGCGGCGGGATTCTTGGTCCAGACAAAGGGCGTGGGGTGCGCGTTCCACTGCTCGATGT